>Ga0302231_10002222_pt1 | contig 11255 bp, 6 predicted proteins | sample II_Palsa_N2_2_FD_193522 | JGI IMG/M metagenome (GOLD analysis project Ga0302231, IMG submission 193522) | Peat permafrost microbial communities from Stordalen Mire near Abisko, Sweden - II_Palsa_N2_2 | ecosystem: Environmental > Terrestrial > Soil > Palsa > Peat permafrost | place: Sweden...
AAACGTGGAGATCTTGGACTTCATGGCAGGAATGCCGGAGTTCCGTTCGCGTGGACTTACAGCAGATGCGCTTGCACAAGTGAATCAGGCGTCTCCAATCACTTTTCTATTGAATGGCTGGAATGAACTGGCGGGATCAGAGTCTACAAATGCAGCAGAGATGATTCGCACTCTGGAGCGCTCTTATGCTGCTTCGGGGATCGCCGTAGCAACGCGACCTCATCCCGTCGCGATACCACTTCCCGGCGGTTCCCGTTACAGGATTCAATCTCTATCACGAACGGAACGTGACGATTACCTGCGTGGACGACTGAAGGACAAAGCGGCTCAGTTCTCGGAGCAGTTCGGTGCGGACAAGGTACTCGATGCTCTGACGAGAACGCCACTGATCCTGGCAGAGATTGTTTCTCTCTACGAAGCCGGCAAACCGATTCCGAATACCAAGCTGGGCGTGTTGGACTCGGTCTCTCGACTGATGGAGCAATCTGAGAACCACCAAGCTGCACTTGAGGCCGTGCCGCTCACGGGTTTTAGTCGTGATTATCTACAAGCGATAGCCACAAGTCTCGTCACCAACGGTGGCGTGCAAATGCCTGAGGCAAAAGCGCGACGCACCGTGAGTACGACCGCACGCTCGCTGCAAGACTCGGGGCAACTCACGGTGCCACCTGATCCCGGCACCGTACTGACAGCGCTTTGCTCTCATCACGTTTTAGAGCGTTCGGCATACCCGGATGTTTCTTACTCTTTCATTCACCAGCAGTTTCAGGAGCTTTTTGCCGCACTAGGCCTCAAGAGTGAACTTTCCATGATCGCTTCCAATGAGATCTCTTCGGAGAACTTTATTGCGAACTACATCAATGAACCGGCTTGGACAGAGCCGCTAGAAATGCTGGCAGAGTTTATTGGAAAGTCAGTGGCTGATGGTTCGCTCGCCAATGCGGTTGCTATGGGAACGTCGCTCGTGTTGATGGCTCTCCCTGTCGATGCGGCCTTTGCCGGAAGGCTCGCGCGGCTTTGCGGAATGGAAGTATGGCAGGGGGTTCGTCATCAGGTTAGCGAACGCTTGCGGCAGCTTTACGGAAGTAAGTACGAGGTGAGCCGAGAGGTAGGGCTTGCGGGGATGGTCGCTACAGGGTCGGATGACTTCAAGGATGTGCTTCTCCCGCTGCTGTCGGACAGTAATGCGAGTTCTCGGATGGTAGCGTTTCGGACTGGAGAACCATTTCATCTCAGCAGTCTTGGCGCTGACTGGGAAGCTGTTGTCCGTCAGTGGAACGAAGATGCGCGCATTTCTTTTGTGGTGGAGATGACGCATCACGGCCAGCCGGACGTATCGGTCGTCGGGTTTGCTCTCAATGATGAAAGCCCGGCAGTTCGGAAAGCGTATCTCTCTCATGTTTGGTGGAATCTGTCTTCGGAAGAAGTTGCACGATTGGGAGAAACCCTCAACGACGAACAGTTCGAAGAGCTGATTACGGGGTTGCCTTCGGACTACATCCCGTCACCGTTGAGGTCGCGTGCTGCTTCGCTCTACGCTGGTCTTGGCGAGAAAGCTTCCAATGCTGAGAGTCGCTTCCGCGCATGGCGGAAGGCTACGACTCTGGGAGCTACAGGAACGACGGAACATCTGATGCAGTCGCTCTCTGAAATGGACGCAGCGCAACTTCGTGGGATAGATGCGCGTCGTTTGCACTCCACTCTCCTCATGTTGAAGAGCGCCGATTCTGCATGGGTATCTGGCTGGATAGTTGAACGGATACTCAACGGGAACCTTTCACCCGACGAGTGGATGTCGCTGGTGGACGGAATATCAGAATCGCTCCGAGAAGAGATGCTGGCCCGTGCCAGGACTGAAAACCTCACGGACAAACGCATACCCGGCGTGATCCCGCTACTGCGGCGGTTTGCTGACACCGTTATTATTCGGTCGTTATTCAGCCGTCTTTGCGAATTGCTTCCCATTGTTGCGACGAGTACGTCGGGAAGCATCAAAAAAGAAGAGGGAGACCTGGCAAGGCAGATTGAAGGGATGCTCCGGGAGATGCCTCCGCAGATTGTGGTTGAGAGTCTATTAGCCGAGAAGCACGCGGAGGCCGAAGGTGAAGTAATGAATGCGATCAGCGAGATCTTTCATATCGCGGGTAGGAATGAGATCGGCCTTCGTGAGGCATTACCAACTGATCTGCGGGTGCAGTTTCTTCGCTTTCTAAAATCTGGTATCGACTCGGTCTTGGCACAGGATGATCCGCACGGGCGAATAAAAGCTTATTTCGCGACTGTACTCGCACAGGTTGGAGACACATCAGACTTGCCGGATGTGGAGCGGCTGCTTCAGGCTGACCTCGTTCGATATCGTGCCGAGCGGGATGCTCGTATGGCTGCAAGTGTCCGTCCGCGTAGGAGGCGCAACCCATGATGAGTTGGACAGTGTGGTATGTCCAGGCCATTCTTCACATGGCGCGTACCGATGCGAAGGATCTGCTGACACGGCTTCTATTAGAGCCGGAATACGAAGAGGATGCGGCGTGGGGCTTGTTTCAGATTGCGAGAACTGATGCTCCAACCTCCACGATCTGGCCGCGAAATTGGCCGATGCGCAACAAGGATTTCGATTTCGTGTGGCGGGCTAGAGCTGGGGAGTCTGAAGTTAGCTTCAGCGGCTCATTAAGGGCTGAGGTGGCAACGATTCTCCGGGACCGTATCGCTGCGATCCAAGCAGAGAGGACGGCGGCGGAGTACCCAGAAGATTTTGACGGGCGACTAAGAACCCTCGCGAATGTTCTCGCAGAGGTAGACGGCAGAAACTCTGTTGATTTGATCCTTGAGATCACCGCGCTCGCAGAGAGTGGAAGGTACATGTATAGCGCTTGGTCACGAATCAATGCGTTGGAAGCGCTGCTTATGCAGGGGGTCGTTCTTCCAGCGGCTAAAACGTGCGAGATTCTTGAGCCAGTAATGCAGCATGCGAGGGAGCATCGTTGGGACAATCAACAAGTAGGTCCTGTGACAAAGGCTCTATGTATCGGCCTGTTCACCGATGACACTCAATCGGGAATCGCAAGGGTTCGGGAATGTCTTGACGAAAAACTGGTTAGCTTTGAAGGCCTCCGTTCGCTCATAAAAGCGCTTGGAAGCTCCCGTATCGAGGAAGCAGCCGGGTTGCTAGCCGACATCGTTGCGGATAACGCGCGGGCTCAATACGTTGGGGACGAGTGGATACAAGCATTGAAACGCCTCGATGCGCCGGCGGCCAGAGAGTTGTTGTTGAGCTTTGTAGACCCATCACTGCCGCCCATGCCGACGCAGCTAATCTCTCATTACGGCGGGCGATTGATTGATTGTCTCGTAGGGCTGGCCCAGCGTGATTCGGCTATCCGCCAGAGGATGTATTCGCTAGTCGATACTGATCTTTCAGCAGCGCAAGCCAAGATTCTCGGAAAGGTCTTGGTGAAGATTGGAAATTTAGAATCGCTGCTGCGCGCTCTGGATTTGCTGAAAGATGATGGAAGCGACGGCTCCTCCTACGAACTCTACAGAGGACTTGAAGAGGTCTTTGTGGAACACCGGCCTTTGCAAGAATCGTCAAACACTTACACGATGGTGCCGCGGGCATCAAACGAAATTCGATTGAAGCTATTCGACATGGTGAAGAATGATCCGCTCAGGAAGAAATCTGCCTGGTCACTGCTCAACGAGATCGAGAAGTGGAGAATGCAGTTTGGGCGACCCGATGGAGAGCCGCGGAGCCCAAGCGTAGAAGCTGGCTTCTCGTGGCCTCTGGAGAACGAGCCGAACTGAGACCACCTACATGATCCCAAGTAAAGCTGCCGCCGCTCCGAAAAGTGCTGCTCCTGCACTCCACAGTGCGGCTTTCTTGTTGAGCAGTGATGTTTCACTCAGAGCCTCTTGCACTGCATAGACATCGACTTGGGCGCTGAGAATGTGAAGTTCTGGCGCATCGCTGATAGAGGCATTCGGTGGATTGTTGAGCTTAGGCGTTGGGCGGCTTGAAAGGTACCAGTACGCCGCCGCCACCAAAGCACAGACCGCAGTAGCCGCAGAGCAAACAATATAGCCGAGACGAGGAGCATTCATAGGCGCTAATCATTATAGGTTTTGCAGCTAGACGTCACTATTTTTGCAGCTAATCACCTTATTATCATAGATATAGACTGGCGTCCACGGTGCGATGGTTGGAGATGGGCGCGGTCGCCGCGCCCTCACGCAATTTTCATTGAGTCAGTGGTTGGATTTGGCTTCCGGCAAGCAGATTGTCGCGACAATCTGCGCGTCCTGCCCGTCGGGTCGGTGAATCCGGGCCTGGGGCGGAGGGCCAGTACGAATGGGGTGGGAAAGGCGGGCAACAAGAAACACAGCCGCTCGGCGACGGCAAAAGCGGGACACGGTTGATTTCAATCGCGCAGGGTGAGCTAAGGATAGGTAGGCCCGGTTCTTGGCTCTTGAAGAATCGCGGACGCCTGCTGATTTTGCATCATCCAATCGGCAGTTTCCTGCGAACGGTAAGCAATTAGCGCGACGATCTTTTGCAGGTCGTCGTTCAAGTTCCGGGCGAAGATGGGTTCATGGTGCGCGATGCGATTGCGCAAGAACCGGATTTGTTCAAGGTCGTTGTAAATGTCTTCGCGCAGAATGCTGACCGGCTTGGCCGGGTCAAGGTGCGGCATCACCTGCCGCAGATAAGGTTCCCATAAGCGCTGGTCGTGGCGACTGGTAAACATCTTCTGCCAGAAAACGAACTTCAATTCTGGAATGGCTTTGCCCGTGGTAGGAGCGTGGCTGCGGGCATTCTGTAGGTCACGTTGCGGGTTATAGCCGGAGCGCGGACTCGGCAAACTCTGCTCAAAACCTATCTGCCACGGCCAACGCGGTCCGTATACATGCTCAATGGCATCCGAAACGGCATTGCGCACAACAATTTCGCAGATATGGAGGGGCGCAAGGAGAGCGGCAGAGATGCGGGCATTCCAAGCGTACAGCGCGAGGGCCCTCGGGTCGGCGCCGCCCACGATGGGAACGGCTGTCTCAAAGGTGCCCATGCGCGCCGGGGAGATGGCCGCGCGGACGGCTTGGATGATGGCTTTCGTTGACATGCCAGAAGGTACGCTCTAAAATCAAGATACTAGCCGCGGGACTTGTTGGCGTAAGCCTCCCCCCGCGGACATACGATAGTCGAAAACGCCCACCCTTCCGGTGGGCGTTTTCATTGTACGGTCCGCAGAAGCGAAGGTTCCACGTCCCCAGCGTCACCGGCTGTCTACAAACTAAGTCCCTGGTCGGGGCCAGCCGGGTCTTTGCCGATGGCCGGCGACTGGCTGACTTCGTTATTTCCGAGACCGACGTGTGCAGCGTGTTCCAAAGCGTGATCTTTTTCGATGGGCTGGGCGTGCCGGTCGTAAAACTGCCCTTGAGGGTCGATATGTAACCAACCGGCAGTGTCAGTGTGTTGGTAGCTCTGGATGTCCCCGGTCTCGCGCTTCCATTCGTACCCTTCACTTTCGTTCGGCAGCGCCATGTGGAGCGGCGCGTAGTGCCGCTGATCCGTCTCGGTGATCGCTTGCAATGTGATGGCTACCGGCGCGAGTTCACTTTCCGGCCGCTTTTGCTCTTCGGGGGTCTGTTCGTTGCTGTTCGTCATGGTGTGCTCCTTGGTTTGGGGTGACGGGTGGGGTTGCTGGTGGTGTTCGCCGTGCGGCATTTCAAGCTGCACAGCGGAGGCTTTACTAATGTCGGTGCTGAGGCGTTCGGCAAGGGTTGAAACGTCGTTGGTGTAGATTCGTGCGTCCTGGGAAGCTCGCGAGACGGACACATAAGCGAATCGGGTATTGATGAGTTCCGGGTGCGCCGTCGTGTCCATGTTGACGAGCACACGATCCGTGGTGAGTCCTTGGGAGCTGTGCGACGTGACTGCGTAGCCATGGTCAAAGTGCCGCATTTGCGATGAATCGAACGTCAGAATTCGTTCTTTCTCGCCGTCCATACGAACGCTCACGCTGGGGCCTTCAATTCGTTCGATGGTTCCTAAATCCCGGTTCTTCACGTCCATATCCGGCTTGCTCACGGTGAACTGAATCCGGTCTCCCTCCGAGAATTCGTGGACGATCTCGCGGTAGGCTGCGATGCCGTGTAGCCTTTCGGGGTTATAGGTGACGTGCTGGCCGTCCTGTCGTTCGACCGTAAGCTGGTTGTCCCTGGGGTTCGTGGAAATGACGGTGGCGTAGCTGCCACGCTCAATTCCGAGTTCCTTGCTGCCTCGCGTGTAGTACAGAACGTCGGCTGGCTGGTACAGGGCAGCCCAATTCCGGTCGGCACTGGTCAGTTCCGATCGCTGAGTGAGAATGGTCATCGGGTGATTCTCTTTAGACAGAGCACCGCTGTTCTGCAACTCCGCGCGAACGGCGTCGTTGATGTCGCGGCGGCTGGCGTTGTCGGGCGAGACGATGAGCGTATTCTCAGGCCGCGCAACGTAGTCTTTCGCGATGGCCTCGATTCGCTGCTGGCGGTCGGGGATCTCACTGATGCGCCCCTGCTGCTGGAGATGCTGAATGCCTGTCGCAGTCTCGTTGCGGGAAAGGTGCTCGACTGCGCGGAGAAGTTCCGGGTCTTTCTGACGAACGATCTGGTCAAGCTGGGCGGTACGCATTCCAGCTTCCTGCATCTGCTCGAAGGGCTTTCCCGCATCTACGCCCTGGTGCTGGCGCATGTCGCCGATAAGTAGCACCCGGTCTTGTGGACCGATCTTTTCGAGGAAGGACTGCATCTGGCGGGTGCTGGCGAGACTGGACTCGTCGAGCATATAGAAGTGCCGCGCGTTCGGATCTCCCGCGTTTCTCTCGACGCCTCCACGCGCAAGGAAACCTTGCAAGGTGTCGGCTGGAATGCCAGCGTCACGGAGTTGGCCGGCGGCTCGGCTGGTCGGCGCAAAGCCCTCTACGGCGTAGCCGTTTTGCTCCGTACCCTCGCGAATACTGGATAGAGCCGAGGTCTTGCCTGAACCGGCCAAGCCCTGCAGCCCGTGGATTCGGTCTTGCGAGGTAAGCACCTCTTCGATGGCTCGTTGCTGCGCGGGATTCAGGAATTCGCGGGAGCGGGCATGGGCGGCGGCCTCCTCCTGACGCATGATGGGCTCGGCGGCCTGTCGTCCCTGTTGCATCTGCTTGATGGTCGAAAGCTCCTCGGCAATCGCCTCGCGGGTCGTGAACTGTCGGCCCGTTTCATGCTTCTGGCCGGGTGCGATCTGGAACTCGCCGGAGGTCACTCGCTGCTCGAAATGACCTCGCACCTGGCTGTAGGTCAGGTCGCCCAAGCCTCGCCGCAAGGCATCGCGCATGATGTCTCGTTCATCTGTGACGGCTTCGCGCTCGAAGTTGCGACTCTTGGCGAAGGTAACCGCTTCCTGAACCCGTTCCGGTGCCGTTGCCAGCGGCTTCCGTTCCATGCTGTTTGCTCGATCTCTCGCCTCTTGGACGACTCGATCTGCCTGATTGCCGAACTCGGCGGCGACCTGCCTATGAGCCGCCAGCACCTCGGACGGAGTATGGATTTCCTTCTTGTCGCGGGTGGTGTGGGCGGCGATCTGCGCGGCCTCCGGCCCAGCGAATCCGCTCTTTTCGAGGTACTCCCGAATCTGCTGGCTGCGGGGGCTGGAGGCGTCAAGGTACTCCTGCGTGTAGCCCTTGATCTCGGGTGCGCCGCTTCTTCCCGGTACGATCTCGTAGCCCAACTGGGAGAGCCGGTACATCAACTCAGACTGGTAGACGGCGGTCGCAAACTGCTGGCTGTCGAAGTAGCTTTGCGGCTGGACGGCGCGAATGGAGCCGTCCGCGCGTTCCGTTATATTGAAGATGACGGCGTGCGTATGGAGCTGTGGCGCGGCATAGCCATCGACAGGGCGCGCAGTGTCATGCTCGAACTTGGCGGCAACAAACTTCCCGGTTGTTTCGGCGGCGTGGTTCCCGCCGATCCGTGCCTGGGTGTACCGCTCCAACTCGGTGAGAGCGGTTGTCACGGCTTCCCGGTGCGCCTCGCGCACCCGGTCGTCTCCACCGACAAGGGCGGTCAGCGACACAGACTTTGGCGCTGAGAAGGTGGCATCCCAACCGGCACGATGCTCGACGGGTTTCACTGTGGTTCCGTCGGCGGTCGTGTACTCCTGGCCGTTACGGTGCCGAACCAACTGCTCGCCCGTGAGGGGATTCTGTCCCTCACTGAGGCGAGCGAAGTGTTGCGCGTCGATGCCCCCGGCAAGGCCGTACTGCTCGGCCATCCGTCCCTGCCACTCTCCAAGGATCGTGTCGCCCTGCTTCCAATAGTTCTGCTCGGCAGACGTGAACTCCTTGGCGTGATACGTCTGCGCCTGGCTGGAACTGAGCGGTTTGGAGATGGTGAGCATGGGCGGTCTCAGACACGAATCGTTTCATCGGCTGCTATCGGTACATCCTCTTCCTGATCGTCCGGGCTGTCGGGATTGGCTCCGCTGGCGGCAATCTCTTCTGCGGTTGGTCCCTCATCCTCCGCGTCCTCTTCGTCCTTTGGCTCTGCAACTGCCGGGCGTGGAGTTGGCGCTGGGGCGGGTGTGGCGGCCTCCAAGTCGATACCCGGCGCGATGGGTGCCGACGCCTTCGGTACGAGCGTCTTCGGATCGAAGGGTAGCTCGTCATCCTCCACCTTGCGTGGCACAAATCCGGGTGTGGTCTGTGCCACATCCATGTACTCGAAGTGGAAGCGAGCGACGTTGTTGCCCAGCTTCAGGAAGGCATGGCGGTTCTCCAAGCCCGAGATTTCCGAGTCCATGACGAGGGGTTCAACTTGACGATCAATGGTGAAGTTCTTGCCGGAACGCGAGCCGTCGAAGTGCGTTTCCTTCATGCGTTCGATCTCGATCTTGCCGATGGCGTTCGACACCCACTCGGCTGCTTTCGGCTCCGTCGTTTTCAGGAATATCTTGGTCGCGGGCTGAGAGAGCATGACCTCGGCGAGATGTCCGTATATGACTTCCAACTGGGCCTTTCCCTGAAATCCGAGAACGAGCGGGTTCTTGGATTTCCGGTTTTCGGTGATGGCCGTATGGAGTTGCGGGAGACGCTGGAGGCTGGCGAGTTCGTCCAGGACGAACCAGACAGGAGTCTGATTTTCCTGCGGTGCAGTGAGGAGCCGCATGACGAGCAAGTCAATCCAAAGGCTGTGCAAGGGCCTCAACGCCTCGCGCTCCGTGGCACTCGACGTGATGAAGATCCAACCTTTACGTTCGACCGCCCATTCGGTCGCACTCCACGTTTTGTTTTTCGCCTGTTCCTTGGTCGGAAGCATCCGAAGGCTGTCCGCCACTAATCCCAGCGAGGCCAGGACGCCGTTGCGCTGCTGCTGCGCGCCCTTGGCAATCATGGCCTCCATCTCTGTCCCGCGCACCCGCTGGTCGATCTCGGCAGGACTGGAAAGCCACTCCACAAGCTGCTGCGGATTCGGGCCGTAGGTCAACAGATGAGCAAAGATTTTCTGGGGCGTCTCCGTAAAGAACTCACCCTTTTTGTCACTGGTCGGCTGGTAGAGCGACGCAGCGATAGCCTTGGCTTCGGCCTTGCGGCGTAGCTCCTCGGACGGTCCCCAATAGGGGCACCGTTCGTCCAAAGGATTGAGAACCAGGTCGCCCCGTTTCTGGTCATAGAACCTCTGGATGAACTCGCAAGCCGGGTCGTACACGATGGCGGAATGACCCCGGCTCTGTATCTGCCGGAGCACCTGCATTATCAAAGTCGTCTTGCCAGCCCCGGTGTCGCCCATGAGTTCGATATGCTGCGCCTCGGCCTGCAACGGGATACGCATCATGTCTTTGGCTTCGGTCGTAACGAAGCCGATGCCATCGCCATTGACGGTCTTGTTGAACTCTTTCGGAGTTAGCAGGACGGGGCCTTTGAGCCGCCGTCCGTACTTCAATTCCTTGCGGCGGCGAATGTCTTTGCGGATGGCGAACGGGAGCTGCGCGAGCAGTGACAGGAAGCCGAAGAGGAGCGGCGGAGCGTAGATGTTGCGGAGCTGGTCGCCGCCGAAGACGGCAGTGCGGAGGTAGGCATGGAGCGGCGCATCGAAGAATGTCTGCTCCGGGCCGCGATAGAGAATGCGGAGACCCTGCGCGGTAGCCTGGGCCGATATCGCAAGCGGAATATGCTTGCCGTTCGGAGCCGTGGTCACTCCTTCCTGCACATCCGACTCGGCTGCGAGGCGGGCCAACTCCGCTCCATCCCCGACGTAGAGGAGCTGGTACTTGCCCTTCCTGTTGAGCGCTCCCCCCGCCGCGCTCTTGGCGTAGATCGGAGTGTAGAACTGCTGCAACGGCGTCTGTCCGTAGCTGAAGCGGAGGTAGACGAAGATGCTCGTCAGTATCAGCGCGAAGAAGATCGCACCGTAGCTGTATATGGGCGAGTGCGGTGGAAAGATGATGGTCTCTTTGCGACCCCATTGTGTGGTGTTCATCATGCACGCTCCAGGTCTTGCATCGCCTCTTCGGCGACGCTGCGTTTGCGTTTCTTGACCTCGGCAACCATGTTGTCGAAGGCTTCTGGTGTGAGCTTTTGTCCGGTGGCGAGAGGGCGAAAGAGGTTGGTCAGCATGAGCCGGACGCCCATGATTTCCGTCAGCTCCGTGCTCGCCGCCACCACCCCCGCATCACGGGCAAGCTCGTCAAGGATGAGCTTGCGGATAAGCTCGCCAGGTCTCACTCCCCGGCGTTTAGCCAATGCACTGAGATCGCGAAGCTCCTGCTGATTGAGTTTCGTTCCCGCGCTCTTCAGGCGAAAGCGAGTTCGTTCCTCCGCTTTCATTGCTATTTCGCTATCTTCGAGAATCGCCATTGGATGTCTCCTCTCGCGTTACTCCAAGTTGCTTTGGGTTATCGCAGGGCAACTTAGTTCCGGGAAATCGTTGATCCTGAACGTTCGCGTGTAGGTTGCTGTGAGGCACCCTACACGACCCTCGGAGGGGTGGAGTGTCAATATGCTTCCGGTGCGCAGCACCGTTTCCACCCCGCCGAGGCTGCCAAGGGAAGCCACTACTTCGTCCCCTGAGTAGCCACTGGAGTTGAGGGAGTAGTTGCCGGGGGAGTTGAGCGCCGTCCCCTCTTGGCTCTCTCTGCTGCTTCCATCGGCCTGCGAATTCGGAGCGGATGTTCGGGCTTCTTCCCATCCGCCGTCTGCGCGAACGTAAGGAAGTCCTTGTCTTTGGAGAACACGTACTCCAGC
>Ga0302231_10002227_pt1 | contig 11249 bp, 11 predicted proteins | sample II_Palsa_N2_2_FD_193522 | JGI IMG/M metagenome (GOLD analysis project Ga0302231, IMG submission 193522) | Peat permafrost microbial communities from Stordalen Mire near Abisko, Sweden - II_Palsa_N2_2 | ecosystem: Environmental > Terrestrial > Soil > Palsa > Peat permafrost | place: Sweden...
AGATCGCCTGAAGGCGCGCTTGGCCGCGGCCGATCGACGGTTCAAGGAACTGAAGGAAGCAGGCAGGGCATCGGACAAACGGCGCCGGCACCAGCACAGGCAAAGCAAGGCCGACCGGCATCGCAAAGCGATGCTCGTCGGCGAGGCCGTGCTCCGCAGAGTACATAGCGGCGAATGGGACGACGCAGACTTCAGGCAGATGATGGATGAGGCTCTATCCCGTTTAGCTGATCGAGCGCTGTTCGACCTTGACTGCGGGCGGTCGATTCCGGTGTCCGAGCTGGATTTCTCCAAGGAGTGGCCGCAGCGCTACCGCCGGTGGTCCTTCGCCGCAGCTGCTTCCCTGCGCGACGAAGCCACCGTCGTATCCGCAAGCATCGGTCTCGCACAGACCGTTCGCAGTTCGCATTCACGCACGAATAACGCGCTCTTCATAACATCTTCAAATCAGGCAACAGCCGGTCAAACTCCTGTTTCACCACGCGATAGCACTCGCACACGCGCTGTTCGAGCCCCGGTCGATCCAGTACCTCGATATGGCCATGGCTGTATCGGATCAACCACGCGTCCTGCAGTTTCAGCGCCGCCTCCGTCACGCCCGATCTCCGCGCGCCAAGCATGTTGGCGATCAGTTCCTGCGTCATTTTCAGCTCGTTTGACGGCTGGCGGTCCATGCTGAGCAGCAGCCAGCGGCATAATTGCTGGTCGATCAAATGATGCCGGTTGCAGACCGCTGTCTGGACCATCTGGGTGATCAATGCCTGGGAATAGCGCAGCAACGGTCGCTGCCAGTGGCATTTCGACCGCCACAAGATGCGGAGTCACACGCGCCCGCTCTGCTTCGGGCAGAACTGAAAGTAGATGATTTCGCTGGGATGATGCTCGATTTCCATCTGTAGCTTGCCGTCCAGAAACTGCACTGTATTCGCAGAATTGTTCTTAAACAATCTCAGGAATCAACGGCAGTTAAATGAATGGACAGACGAACGGGCGAGGATATCGAACTTGACTAAACCCCGTTTAGATAAGAGTTGGCGAGTGCACGGCGGCACGTCGCGGCGCGCTGCAACTGCCATAGCCGTGCGATGAGCACGCATCGCAGCACGAGAGCAAATGCACCTTCGAAACCGGACACGTCATTTGTACGCTGTCGTACCACATCCGCATACGATACGGCGTAATGTCAGAAGCATTGACGAATACCCTGGAGTGGCTCGCGCCTGGACGAACATTCATATGGGGTACATCAGCGCCAATACCTGCAATCGCGTTCGCAATCTTTTCGGAGCTACCGCTATGAGCTACAGGAGCATCGTCGTACACCTCGACACCGGCGAACGCGCGCATCCGCGACTTGAACTTGCCCTGCGGGTGGCAAAGCAGTTTGGCGCGCATCTCACCGGCATGTTCTCGGTCTTCGTCCCCGACCGGCGGTCTTTCTACGTGATGGCAGGTTCTGCGGAGTACTACAGCTCGCAGGAGAAGGTGCGCACCGAGCGACGTGCGGCGATCGAGCGTCTCTTCCACGCCGAGCTAGGCCGCGCGAAGGTTGAGGGGGACTGGGTCACCACCAACGAATGCGCGAACCTCGCCATCCCACGCCGTGGGCGCACCGCAGACCTGATCATAGCGAGTCAGGACGATCCGGACGATCCCGAAGCCTACGTCGGCGATCACTTCCCGGAAAATCTCCTCATGTCTACTGGCCGCCCGGTGCTGATGGTCCCCTACGTCGGCGCCTTTCCCTCGCTCGGTAGCGAAGTAATGGTCGCGTGGGACGGCAGTCGCGAAGCCACCCGGGCCGTTCACGACGCACTGCCGTTCATGCAGCACGCGAAGAAGACGACGGTCGTCACGGTGAACGGGAGGAAAGACGAACCGGCCGGAGCTGATATCGCGGCCGTGATTGCGCGGCACGGTGTCAAGGTCGAAGTGATCAATATCGACGCGACGGGCGGTGCGTCAATCGGCGATACGCTGCTCTGTCACGCTTCTAATCTAGGCGCTAACTTGATCGTGATGGGCGCGTACGGGCATGCACGCTGGCAGGAACTGGTAATGGGGGGCGCGACCCGGGAAATTCTGAAGTCGATGACGCTGCCGGTGCTGATGTCGCATTAGCGAACGAGTCAAAAGATGATGCCTTGTATGGACCGCCAACGAGACGCATCTTGATCGATGGCCGACGTTTGGCGGAAGTAATCCGTGTCGCATCTATCCGGAAGGTTAGTGTCCGGCTTCGCTACGGCACAAAAGCGTCTTATCTGCACGCCTTCGTGGCCTATTGCGCGCGGCAACGTTGTGAATCGGGCTTGTAGCCCGCTCAGGATCGGCGGCGCTGCCCGATCAGATCATCGAGCACAGGTACCGCGGCCAGCACGACAAGGATCACCGCGAGTGGTACCGTGACGACGAAGCCAATCTTCTTGAAGCCGAAGGCGCCAGCCAGCCCGCCGGCAAAAAACATCCCGAGCAGCGACGCAAGCAACCGGAGCCGTCCGCGGTCCGCCCGGACCCTATTTTCCCTGTCTGTCACCGCTCCGAAATTCCAGTAGAACAGCTTGCCTAGCTCTATCCCAATGTCAGTAACCAGGCCGGTCACATGGGTGGTGCGGATCTCCGCCTTCGAAATCTTTGTGATCATCGCGTTCTGCAGGCCCATCACGAAACACAGCAGACCGACGGTGGCCGGCACGAACAGCCATCGGTGCTGCTCTAGGTTCGACCCCAGCAACCCGAAGCACAACAGAAGCAGCGCTTCGAGCATCAGGGGCATCGCAAATTCGCTCTGCGCCTGCCGTCGCCGGCCCCAGTTGATCAGCATCGCCGAGGTCGCAGCGCCGGTCGTGAACGCCAGAAGCGAACTCAGTCCAGCGACCACCAACGTGACGTTACCAAGTGCGAGGTTGTCGGCCATCGCCGAGACGATCCCCGTCATATGCGAGGTGTATTGCCCGACCGCCAGGAATCCACCTGCGTTGGCAGCGCCGGCAACGAAGGCAAGCGCCTGGCCAAGCCGACGGTTCGCATCGTCGGTGCGCTTGCGAGCCGTCAGGGTGCGGAGGTAGTGGAGCGGCATGGTGAGCATGAACAAGCAGCAACGTCCGACGCCATCCTTGGTATTTAGTCAGAGGGCGCCGTCGGGCACGCTGAACGCTATTCACCCGCAGCGAGCCGTGCATTCCTTCTGAGCGCTGTATTGCGTTGACTTTCAGGAAGCGGTCTTATGGGCGTGCCGGTGACATAACTCCCCGCAATGGCAAGCGCCAAAGCAGGGTTAAGGCTATCCACCATCGACGTACGCATGTGAATCGTGGCCCGACGTTCCTTGGTTGTTTCGTAGATGATATTCATCGCCTGCAGTTGCAGTGCTCCCGGCCGTTGCTCGTAGACCCGTGCTGCCTCGACGAAGCTGGATGCAATTGCCGCTTCCGCAGAGCCGAGAATCACACGCGCCTGCTTTTCGCGTTCCGCCTGTGCCTGACGTGACATCGCATCCTGCAACGCTACCCGCCGCGGGTCTGTCTTTCAGGTTGCAGCAGGCGCAACATGGTCTGTCACGTCCGCCGGGCTTACGCCCTGATGCATGTCCAGACTCCTCGCATCTGAGCCCTGGAGTACGGCACGGGCCCGAACCATCTCATCGGCTGGCCCGTGACCCACAACAAGAAAGCCATCGGCTTTCACCGCCGCTTCGTACTTGATCACGCTATCCTTGGGCACACCATAGTTGAAGAGCGCAGCACCGAGTGCGGAAAGCGCGCCTACCACCACTGCGCCTTCCACCACACCTTCGATAGCGGCGACTACCAGCACGGCCAGATGGCCCAACACGATGACAGGACCAATGACGGGAAGCGCCAGGAAGACCCCGCCGAACATCAGGCCCCAGATGGCCCCCCAGAACGCTCCATATTTACCCCACAGCTTCATGCGATCACCGACATTGTAGAAACCGATGATTTTCTCTTCGGTGTGGTAGCCCTTGCCGACCACACTGAAATTCTTCATGTTGAAGCCGCCGTCGATAAGCTTGCGCACGGCCGAATTTGCCTTGAGGTGATCATCGAATGTTGCGATCACAATGTCGTACGGGTTCATGCTGTTCCCCTTCATGGGCCAACGGGTAAAAGTGCCGGCGTCTGGCTAATGCCGGTTGTGAGACTCGTTCCGCGTCACAAGCACCGCAGCACCGGTGAGACGACCTTCCCGCAGATCTGAAAGCGCCCTGTTTGCGTCCTTCATCGGGTAGCGCGTCACCTGGATCTCGAGCTTAAGCTCGCCAGCGAGGCGCATAAACGCCGCGCCATCTTCTCTCGTGAGATTGGCGACCGAACAGATCCGTCGCTCCTCCCACAGGAGATCGTAGGAGAAAGCCGGGATCTCGCTCATATGAATTCCGCCGCAGACGACGATCCCGCCTTTGACGAGCGCTTTGAGCGCGATCGGAACCAGAGCGCCCACCGGGGCGAAGATGAGCGCGGCGTCAAGCTTTTCTGGCGGCACTTCATCACTACTCCCGGCCCATCGTGCGCCGGATCGAAGTGCGAGCTGTTGTGCCGCGGTATCGCCCGGGCGCGTGAACGCGTAGATCGTGCGTCCCTGGTGACGAGCGACCTGAGCGACGATATGCGCCGCCGCGCCAAACCCGTAGATACCTATGCGCGCGGCGTCGCCGGCCATCTCCAGCGTGCGGAAGCCGATGACACCGGCACAGAGCAGCGGTGCCGCCTCTGCGTCCGCGTAGTCAGGCGGCAAATGTAAGCAGTAGCGGCTATCGGCAACGGTCTGCTCCGCATAACCGCCGTCGATCGTGTAGCCCGTGAAGCCCGGGTGGTCGCACAGGTTCTCCCGATACCTGAGGCAGTAGCTGCAATGGCCGCAGGTATGTCCGAGCCATGGCACACCCACCCGATCTCCAGGCTTGAAATCGTGAACATCGTCGCCCACTGCGACGACCACACCCACTATTTCGTGGCCGGGGATTAGCGGGATTTTCGGTTCGGTCAGATCGCGATCGACAACGTGCAGGTCGGTGCGGCATACGCCACAGGCGTGAACGTCGATCAGCAACTCGCCGGCTCCTGCGACTGGATCGGCAACTTGCGTCTCCCGCAACACGCGTGAAGTACCGTCAAACACCATGGCTAGCATGTCAACTCCGCTTTGAAAATTTGCAGCGCTTCTCACCGGTCCAGGTCATCCCCGGCGCCCCCTTCGTTTACCCAGGCCTCGATACGGTCCTGCAGATCTGTTGCAATGGGGTTAGCCTCCGCCCATGCGGAATCCCCGGCGCCGAGCGTTCCCGAGCAACGGGAAGCCGTGCCCCGCCGTTGAGAATACCGTACAGCCTGAGTGTGTGAGGTCATGTTCATTTTGGCTGGATGTGCGATTCGACAAACCAGAGTTGCTGGTCAACACCCCCTGAAATCTGCGTAAGAAAAATCGTACTGCAGATCCCATCGCTGGCTTTGCCGCTGGCGGTGGGCGCACCTGGATATCAAGGTCTGGGAAGGAACCGTCTCCCTATTTGGAGGGTATCCCTATCGGTTCACCTGAGGTAGGGTCGGAAAATACTCAGTGAGCGCAGACACAATTCAGTCTGCGCCAAACCCTCTGAAGTGCCCAATATCGATATGGCCTGGTCTTGCAAGCTAATTGCGTCGATGTCCGGCGCCGTACCGACCGGACAGCAAACGGAGATCATGCTGACACGATGGGATAGGTGCAATCTGCCCAAGACAATTCTTTGCGAAGACGATGTATCAGCCGATGCCAAAGCGTTAGTCGTGTAAGCGTATAGCGGTTTCCGCCTTGCGACCTGAGAAAAACCTAAGCGCGTATTGACGTCGGTTAGCCAACCTGTAGAGGTCCATCATGAAACAATGCAAATACCCTTTTTTCGCCGCCTTGGTGGCAATGACCATCTTGAGTGGGCCGCTCGCCGCGCAGGGGACGGCGCAAACCATCAGTACGACGCGAGTCGACGTGGTACAACTTGCGACCGGATATCGAGCTTCGAAAATCAACGGTTCTTCCGTTTATAACGGCAACAAGGACATGATCGGAACCATCGACGATCTGATCGTCGGTCCAAGCGATCCCTTACCGTACCTTGTACTGTCGGTGGGTGGATTTTTAGGCATTGGGACCCATCTGGTTGCGGTGCCGTTCAGCAGCATTCAGATCGTCGACAAGCAACTGCGCCTGCCCGGTGCAACCAGAGCATCCCTGAAGGCGTTGCCCGAATTCAAGTACGCACCAGATTAAGAGTGCGCGAGCGGATGTAACGCCCGATCTCCGCTGCCCGCACATTGTCCAGGCGGGCAGTGGGTGATCTCGAGATCGACCTTGAGCCCGACCGGTATCCGTCAAACGAATGCGACGAACGGTCAGGGAACGCCAGCAGACGCCTATGCCACATCCGGCACGTGCTCATCTGCCTTGGATTTCTTCGCCTTCGGTTTTGTCCTCGCCGGCGATTCGACCGGAATAACCGCGACCTGATCAACCGATGGGTCATAGATGAGGCGAGCCGCGTTACCGCTCTTCAAGGTTTCTCCGAGAATCTCTCGCGCGAGCAGCGTTTCTACCTCGAGCCGGATCTGCCGTTTGAGCTCACGCGCGCCGAACTCCGGTCGATAGCCAGTTCCGGCCAGATGATCGACAAGAGAGTCGTCCACCTGAAGTGCGATGCGCTGTGCCGCCGCAGTGCGCACGACGCGGTCGAGTTGCAGCCGGACAATCTCGCGAATGTTTTCTCGCGTCAATGCATGAAACACAATCACCTCATCGATCCGGTTCAGGAATTCCGGCCTGAAGTGTCCTTTGAGCACCTGCAACAAGCCTTCCCTGAGCACTTTCTCGCTCATGCGCTCGAACTCGGGTTGCTCCAGATCGTCCATGATCATCGACGCGCCCACATTGCTCGTCGCTATGATGACGGTATTGGAGAAGTCGACGACACGCCCCTTTCCGTCCGTGAGACGACCATCGTCGAACACCTGCAGCAAGACATTGCTCACGTCGGGATGTGCCTTCTCTATCTCGTCAAGCAAGACCACGCTGTAAGGCCGCCGCCTGACGCGCTCAGTCAGCTGGCCGCCCTCTTCATACCCCACGTAACCCGGCGGCGCGCCGATCAAACGTGCAACGGCATGACGTTCCATATATTCGGACATGTCGATCCGGATGATCGCCTGCTCGTCGCCGAACACCGTCTCGGCCAGCGCTTTAGCAAGCTCCGTTTTACCTACGCCAGTCGGCCCCAGAAAAAGCAACGTCGCGATTGGCCGATGAGCCTGACCCAAACCCGCACGCGATACCCGGACCGCGTCGCTAACCGCTCTAACGGCCTGATCCTGTCCAATCACACGTACTCGCAGGCGTTCTTCCAGTTTCAGCAATCTGGCGCGTTCTTCCTGAGTCAGGTCGCTGACCGGAATACCGGTCAGCTTCGACACCACTTCGGCTACTGCGGCCACCGTCACCTCAAGCGTCTCTGAGCCCGTCTTGCGCTGCCAGGCTTCGGTTTGTTCCTCGAGGTCCGTCTTTTTGACCCCGATGTTTTTCTCGAGCACTTTCGCTGCCTCATAGCGCTTGCGTGAGGTCGCATAGTCCTGCTCGCGCTTCAGGTGGGCGATCTGCGCATCCAGCTCCTGCATCGAAGCCGGCCGCGAGCTAGCGCCGATCCGCACGCGTGCTGCAGCCTGATCGATGACGTCGATCGCCTTGTCAGGCAAGAACCGGTTGGTTATGTAGCGGTCGGCCATCTCCGTTGCCGCTACGAAGGCTTCATCCACAAACGTGACCTGGTGATGTTCTTCCAGTTTGTCGCGTAGTCCCCGGAGGATCACGATCGTCTGTTCGACCGTCGGTTCGGGAATAAGCACGGGTTGGAAGCGTCGTTCAAGCGCCGCATCCTTTTCGATGTACTTCTGATATTCATTGAGCGTCGTCGCGCCGATCATGCTGAGTTCGCCCCGCGCCAACGCAGGCTTCAGGACATTGGCGATGTCGAGCCCGCCCTCGCCGCCGCCCTGGCCCGCGCCGACAATGGTGTGCAATTCGTCGATAAAGACAATCAACTCGCCTTTCTTTGCAGTCACTTCATCGATCAGTGTCTTCGCACGCTCCTCGAACTCGCCCCGGTACTTCGCCCCCGCCACCATGGAGTTCAGGTTGATCTCGACAAGGCGCCGTCCGCGCAGCACCTCGGGCACTTCGCCCTTCACGATGCGCTGGGCGAGGCCTTCGACAATTGCGGTCTTGCCCACTCCCGGCTCGCCGATCAGTACTGGGTTGTTTTTCTTGCGTCGCGCCAGTACCTCGATGGTGCTTTCAATTTCCTGAGCGCGCCCGAGCACCGGATCGAGCTTGCCTTGCCTCGCGAGTGCGGTCAGATCGCGGCCGAACTTGTCTAAAGTAGGCGTTCCCGTTGGCGTATCGACGCGGCCGTCTTCAGAGCCCTTACCGATGACCTTAACGGTCTTCTGCCGGATCATCTCGGGCGACACACCGTACTTGCGCAGCAACGTCCCAGCGAGGCTGTCCGGAACCGACGCAAGCCCAATCAGCAGGTGCTCCGGTCCAACGTACGAGTGCCCCAGTTCATGCGAGGCCTCGAAGGCGTGGGTGAATACCTTCTTCAGGCGCGGCGAGATCGTCATGCGGTCCGTGCTTGACTCGACCGGAGAAACGCCGCGCGGCGCGTTTTGATCGATATAGCCCTTGATATCGTCGGGTGAGAGTTTCAGCTCCTTGAGCAGCGCCGTTCCAACGTCGGTATCTGCGAGCACATAGAGGAGATGTTCGGTATCGAGTTCGGTACGATGGAACTCATGGGCTTTTTCGCCAGCGCGCTGCAGCAATTCGACAGTTTGCTCGCTAAAGGCGTCGGCCGGCTCGACGGATTCTTTCTGCTCCTCGGCGGACCACAACGATTCGTCCTCCGCATCATGGTCCACGGCATCATCCATACCGCCCAGGAATCGCGAAAGCCCTCCCTCACCGAGAATCGAATCGAACGGGGACACCATGCTTTGATGTCGTGTCAACTGGCGGTAGTGGTAATCGCAGATCGACATGGATTTGCGCTTGCCGTTTTGTGACACGATGACGCGAGCCACAGCTGGGCGGGCGTTGCAGATCTCACACAGTTGGTTTGGCATTTTTCGATCCTTCATCAGGAGCCTCGGAACGCGATGCTGCAGCTCGAGGAATTGCATACGGGACATCTAACTGAGGAAAATGATAGTCGCGTGCGAGGCGTGAGCGATAGCCTCGGAAACTACCCAGACGCCGCCACCGCAGCAGACCGGAGCGGCCTTCTAACGGAACGCCTTTTAGTGTCGTTAGGGCGTAACATGGCTTGATTGAAGTCCCGCCCCGTCACGTTGTCTGTCCTTAGGCCAGCATGGAACACGGCAAGAAAATGATCGCGTGCCGCAATTGCGACACGCTGTTCCACAAGCGGATTCTGACCGGTCGCGGTGAGATCGCATGTTGCACGCGGTGCGGTTCGACGCTCTACGGAACCGCCTCTAGGAGGATCAATATAACGAGCGCAGTGACGCTGGCGGCCCTGATCACGTTCCTGATCGCCCAGGTGTGCCCGATCCTCAAACTCGTGGCCGACGGCATCACGTCGCAGACCACTCTGGTCGGCGCGATCGAGGTTCTATGGCACGAGAACATGCAGTTCGTCGCGGTATTGGTGTTTGGCTCGACCATCCTGTTCCCGATGACGGAACTCGTCGCACTGCTCTATGTGCTGATACCCATACGGGCTGGATGTATCCCACCGGGATTCAACAGGGTGCTGAGGACGATCCAATGGGTGCGGCCGTGGGAAATGATTGAAGTGTTCATGCTCGCTGTACTCGTCGCGATGGCGAAGATGTTGAGTCTCGCACGCGTGATTCCAGAAGCCGCATTGTTTGCATTCGGCGCCCTGACCGTCATGCTTGCGATTCTCGTGAAGTTCGATTTGCAAGCGTTATGGGAAATCGCAGACGACCTGCGCGCAGGCGCATTCCCCGCGAGTGGTCCCACAGATGAACCCGTGGACGCACCGCAACCGGTCTCCGCAATGGCAGTGACCGCACAATCGTCCGCAACCTCCCAGCCGACCACGAAATATCTCACGGCGCTACTGACTGGTCTGGTCGCCTGCGATGCCTGCGGGCAGCTTGACCGTCACACTCGTTCCCTCAAGCACCAGCACTGCTCGCGCTGCGATGCAGCGTTGCACCGTCGTCATCCGGATAGCCTGAGACGCACATGGGCGCTCCTGATCGCCGCAGCACTCCTGTATATTCCCGCCAATCTGCTGCCTGTCATGCATACAGCCTCATTGATGGATACGCAAGACAACACGATCATGAGCGGCGTCATCTACTTCTGGACATCGGGCGAATGGCCGCTCGCAGTGATCGTATTCATCGCTAGCATCGTGGTGCCGGTGCTGAAAATATCAGTGCTAGCACTGCTCCTGATCACTGCGCAGCGTCGATCAAGCTGGCGTCCTCACGAACGCACCACGCTGTACCGGATCATTCAACACATCGGACGCTGGTCAATGCTGGACGTATTTGTCGTCACGTTAACGGTCGCGCTGGTGCGCTTCCAGTCATTCGCCGAAGTCACGGCCGGCCCAGGCGCGATCGCATTCGGCTCAGTGGTGATTCTCACCCTGCTTGCCGCGAAGCAATTCGATCCGCGCCTCACCTGGGACGGCGTGCGGGACAGTCCTCAACCTGTTCAAGTCCACGACAGTCAACAGCCTGAAACGATCCAGCGCATCAGGACTCACGAGGTTAATGAGACGCGTTGACGGCGCGCCCCAATCGAGGTAAGCGCCCGCGTCACCGAACGGAAGACCGCCAAATCGATCTTTCACATTGATCAGGATGCGATCCGACAACGCGTGCGCGTCCAACGCGTTTCTCCATGGCGCAGGTCTGCATCTGTGGATACTGATATGTGGTAGGTATGGGACCGCGCTTTTACCCGCTGGTCATCGATTGCCGGGGAAAATCAATAGTAAACACGCAACCAGCGCCTGGCACATCGCGGACTCTGAGAATGCCGTCTTTCGACTCTACCCTCTGCCTAGCGATTGAAAGCCCCCGTGGCTCAGCCAGGTTACAACGCTGGGTTGAGCACAGGCATTGATTCCCGAGGGGACGCGGCGAGTGACGCGTCTGCTGATTTTGTTCGACCAGAGCGGCATCGAATACCAGCAGTCC
>Ga0302231_10002231_pt1 | contig 11240 bp, 20 predicted proteins | sample II_Palsa_N2_2_FD_193522 | JGI IMG/M metagenome (GOLD analysis project Ga0302231, IMG submission 193522) | Peat permafrost microbial communities from Stordalen Mire near Abisko, Sweden - II_Palsa_N2_2 | ecosystem: Environmental > Terrestrial > Soil > Palsa > Peat permafrost | place: Sweden...
CTCGTGTATGTACACGATTGATTTATCCAATGTACAGGACCGTCTTTTTCTGCTTCTTCTTGCCGTTGCCGGTCGCAGTCGAGGTGGACGCGGCGGGCGTGGGGTAGGATGACGAAGAGGACACGAGTGCGGGAAACTGGCTGTCGTCCGATTTAGATCGTGCGATGGGTGCAAACGTGGGCGCGGGGGAGAAGGGTCGCCCAGTGCTCGCCTGCAGTGACGGGAAAGCGGAATCGTGGAGGGAGACGGACGAGGCCGCGCTGCCGGTGCCATAGCCAGCGGAGCCGTTGGCCCAAGCGGTCGAAGACTGTTGGGCGGGAACAACAGGGGCCTTGGTGGCAGCCGGGGGAGTCTGCGAACGCGGCGCAGCCGTGGTGGAGATGATCGTCGTCTTCTTCGGTTTGCTCTTGCTCTTGTTCGTTTTGGGCGCAGAAGGGAGCTCTGGGAACTCGTCCACGGTCTCCTCTTCGTCGATAAACCCATCAGCGGAGGACGACGGTGCGGGGGCAGGCAGGTGCGTGGCAATGTGCCACTCTTTGTCGGCCGCAGGGACCGTCTTGCCGCAGTTGGGGCACATGTACGGTCGGGCGAGGGCAGCGGCCTCCCACAGTGAGTTGTGTGCTTTTTTTTTTTAAGGAATGTGAATTGAGACACATATGATACTTTATTCCGATACCAGGAAATTTGGACGGCTCCTTCTTCTTGATCACAAGGACGCGTGCTCTACCACTAGAAACGAAGGGGAAAAAAAAAGGATTATTGGAAGTAAAAACCAACGAATAATTTTGTACGGGGTATGCGCAGTCGTGAGCCTGGCCGAGGAGGCAGTAGATGAGGACGAGGACGAGGACGACGCTGATGAGGACGAGGACGGCAGAGGCCACGACTGGCCCACGGCGGCGGTGGGGATCTGGACCCGCAACGACAAGGGCAGTTCAAGGGGTGCGTTTGCCTCCGTCCTGGCCTTGTGATCGTGGTGGGCACCCAGCAGCTGCCGCTTGAGCTCTGCCTCGGGGATGAGCTCGACCAGCTGGCCAAACAGGTTGGGCGAGTTGGGCCCCAGGAAAGCAAGCCATTGCTCGTGGAAGTGTGCGGCCGAGAGCGATCCGGCACGGAATGCGCGCGTGATCGCACGGAACTGGTCCATTTTGTGGCGATCGGTACCAAAAACAGCCTGCAGACGCTTGGCAAACTCGGCCTGCTTGCGCTGGGTCAGCGGGTCCAGCTCACTGATCGACGCAAACGCAGACACCTGGTTGTCCGATTCCAGATCGACCTGCAGCTTGTTTGGGGACGCAGTGGAGGCGGAGGCGGAGGCGGAGGCAGCAGCAGAGGGCGCCTGTCCTGACCAGGCTTCCTCCATGGACTCGGCCTTTCCGGGCTGCGCAGGACCAGAGGAAAAGCTGGAAAACGACTGCGGTGCACGCTTCTTAAGATCGGCAATGCGCGACGACTTGACGGGCTGTGCTTGAGTAGGAGGCACGCTGGCTCCTCCCAGTCCAGGCGGTGGCCCTGGTCGACCCGTGCCATCTCCACTTGGCGCGCGCCCTTCGAACCCGGGCTAAAAAAAAACGAAATATTACCATGTTTGAAAGAGAATTCGTTATGGTCTTACAGGTGGACGAATTGCAGCACCACCAGAGGAGACGGGCGGTGGCGATGTGTTGTTGGCAAGGCGCATGGTGTTGACAGACGATGCCAGTTGAGCGGCGTCCGAGGAGGAGGAGGCAGTCGAGGAGGTCCGAGAGACTCTTCGGCGGTTTTCACGAGCCTGCTCCTCGCGCTGCGTCTCCTCCACGCGCAGCTTTTCAGCGATGGCGCTCTCCACGTCCTGGCCGTCGTCCACGAGCACGACATCCTCGTCGTCGCCGTCCACCACGAGACTGTCGATCTCCTCCAGTGCAACGACCGTCTCCGCTCGGGCAGATCGCGTCGGTGTTGCTAAAAGAGCGATGCTTTTTATTTAAGAGGGTTCTTAGCTTTTGCGTACATTGACGATCTCCGGCGGCACGGGAGCCATTGTGCTGCTGTTGCTGCTGCTGCTGCTGTTGCCTTGGAGGAGGAATGTACACGTTGCTACCCTGTGGGTATTGATATTGCTGCTGTTGGCTGCGTTGCGCTTGCTGTTGTTGGTGCTGCTGTGGGCGGTTGCGCTGGCGACCTCCCTGCTGCTGCTGCTGCTGCTGCTGCTGCTGAGGCACAGGATCGAGCTGGATCGTCAGGAATTGGCGCTGCTGGGCACGCGACATCTTGCGGTCCTTCATGTGCTCAGACGCGAGGTGGCGCTTGAGACCAATGTCGGTGGCAAAGGCGATAAACTTGAGGCCCTTGCACTCGACGTAGGGGCACAGAAAGTGCTCTTGGTCAAAGTGTTGCTCCTGAATTGGGTGGCTCAGAACATGGAAGGGCATTCATTGCATACCAGGTTTGGGTAGTCGTCGTAGTACTGGTTATAGACGCCGTTGGAGCGGCAGATGAAGCAGTGGTAGTGGTCGCGCTCGAGATGGTTGTACAGATCGTCCTTGCCGAAAAACGTCTTCTTGTCAAACGCGCACGTGGCGTGGCCGCGAAAGGACGGGTCGTCGTCGTCGCCCTGGCGCATGTGCCGATCGAGCTGTGCCTTGGTGAACAGCTTGTGCTCGTAGAAGAAGAGCTTGCGGTTGTCGAGGCAGATGTGGCTGTGTTGTGCCACCGCCCAGTGAGTGGTAGGCAGTACAAAACGAACGAGCACAATGGCATACCAAAGGAACAGCCCCGGATGGTCCTTGCGGATGTGCTTTTCCGCGTCACCACGCGAGTTGAACAGCAGCTGGCAGTTGGGGCACTCGTACTTGAGCAGGTCAGTGACCTCCTATTGAAAGAACGGGGCAGCGGTCAATGGGGAACAGGGCAGGGCAGCTTGCGTACGTTGAACAGATCCTGGTTCTGGCACAGGGCGTTGATGCCGGCCTTGCTGTACAGCGGGTACTTGCGCTTGACCAGGTCCTCGTAGGGCGTGGTCGTGTCGCTCGTGTAGACCACTCTGTCCTGCTCCGTCTGTGTTCAAGGAAGGAAGGAATGGAGGGGGTTAGGCCGGTCTCTCTGTCTCTGACTCGCTCTTTCCGCCTTGCCTTGCAGTAGGAACACGTCCTGATGTCGTAGAAGGCCCGCAGGCGCAGCGAGCACAGGTGGCACACGTCGCGGTGGTTGCACGGGCCCACGGCGACGTACACAATGTCCTCGGCACACACGAGGCACACAACGGGCCCAGCTGGTGGTTGCGCAGACATGGACGTGTAGTTGGGAGCAAGCGTTGGAAAATGTGGCCGGCGTTTTTTGCCAGCGTCCAATTCAAGGCGATTGTTCGTTTTGGGTTGGCAACGGTCGCATGAAGGAAGGGAAAAATAAAAATAAAAACAGAGTTGCAAGAGTAAAAGTAAGAATAAATAAATAGGGTATAAATATATAGTGGTTTTGCTTTCAGCGTCTACTTTTTCCAGCTCGCTGCCGCCGCCTTGATCACTTCAGCACACTCGGGGTAGTTTTTCTGGGCAGCCATCTCGTCCGGGGTCAAGCCCTGGCCTCCAGCTACAGGTTTTTTTACTTTAGCAATCGTTTGCCAAAAAAAATTGTCGCTGTCTCACTGGCAAAGCCCCTGGTGCGCGCGGTGGGATCGGCTCCGGCCCCAAGCAGGAGCTTGATGATCTCGAGACCTCCGCGGTACGAGGCGGCGTGCAGCGGTGTTCCTCCCGCTGTATTGTTGCCAACAGAAATGAGCAACTGAACAGGGAACAGACGGTTGTTACTCTTGGACTGGGCATTGACGTCGATCACGCCCTTCTCCCCCAGCAGCACCTTCACGACCTCGATGTGCCCGTTGAACGAGGCCAGGTGCAGCGCCGTCTCCCCCACTGTTCAGCGCAGCAGCCGTCATCAGATGCTGGAGTTCCTTTGGTTCTGCACGTACCAGAGTGGTCGGGCGCGTTCATGTCGACGCCCTGGACCACGAGCAGCTCGACCTGTGCCACATCGCCCTTGAACGCGGCACGGCGCAGCGCCTCCTCCTGCTGCTGTTGCGGGTTGAGCAGCTTGAGCATCTGGGCTCAGACAAATTCCAGACAATTCCAGAATTCCAAGAAAACCGTTACGGATGGCGACGACAACGGTGCGACGAATGTCCCCGCCCTCTGCTGCTGCCGGCACAGCCAGCACGGCCACCAGCACGACCACCAGCACGGCGCGGACGCAGCCGCTACTGGGCCTGGCGAGCGTGATCGGCACGACCGCCGACCGCCCGACGTTGTTCCGCTGCAACCCCGCCACGCACACGCTCGCGTACGCCGCGGGGTCTGTCGTGGTGCTGCACGACCTCGCGCACGACAAGCAGCTGGCGTTCCTGCACCACGACCACCATGGGAGCGGCGGCAACGCGGTGTCTGCCCTGGCCTTCTCGGACGACGGCGCCTACTTGGCCGTGGCCGAGAGCGGGCTCAACCCGTGCGTGCTCGTGTGGGACACGCTCTCGTGCAGCCTGCTGGCCGAGATCCCCGGGCACCGCTACGGCATCAGCTGCGTCGCCTTCTCGCCTCGTCACCGCGACGTGATCGTGTCGGTGGGCGTGCCACACGACGGGTCCCTGTTTGTGCACAACTGGCGCAGCGCGGGCGGCAAGAAGATCGCGTCCAACAAGATCACGAGCAAGGTGCACGCCATCGCGTTCCTGCCGGGCGACGGGCTCACCTTTGTCACGGCCGGACACAGGCACCTCAAGTACTGGAGCCTGCACGGCATCGAGGAGCCGGTGCGTGGGCGGGCAGCGCAGCAGCAGTTGGTCGAGGGGCGCTCGGCCGTCCTGGGCGAGTACCGCGACGCCACCTTTGTCGACCTGCTCGCCGACGACAGCCACCCAGAGGACATGCGCATGTTTGCGTTCACGTCAGAGGGAGTCCTGTGCAGCCTCGGTGGGAGCCGCACGATCGAGCGATGGGTGGGGCTAAAGGTGCCTTTGTGGTTTCTTTCTTGGGCTCATGTTTTTTTTTTTTTGATCCACACAGGCACCCACGTCGTACGCAATGACCATTGTCGGGTCGTACATTGTCTGTGGCTGCAACGATGGCGTCGTGAGGTAACAGAGAGAAATAGAAAGGAGTTATAAACAAAAAAAAAAAAAAAAAAAAATAGGTTGTTCAACACGGCCGATTTCAAGTACGTGACGACGCTGCCCAGGGCACACAGCCTCCCCCGTGCCGACGACGGCGAGGACGATAGCACTGCCAGCACCAACTCTGCCAACAACAACAACAAAAAGGTGTGGCCCGACTGCGTGGCCCTTACCTCCCAAGGCGACCACCTCATCACCTGTTTGTACTCGGACCGGTCGATCGTCCAGTGGAACATTGCCGGCATGGCCGAGGTCGCCGAGCCCACGCCGACGCTCCTCTCGCGCAAGATCGAGCCCCAGCGGTGCCTGCGCTACCCATCGTCCTCGGTCTGGGCCATGCAGGTAACAACAACACGGATTAAACAACATATTCATTTGCTACTTAGCTGGTTGACTCGCGCTTGGTCACTGCGTCGACGGATGGCTGTCTCTTGCTGACGGATCTGCTCATGTCGAGCCTGCCGTCCACTCGAACTGCGTCCAAATTTGTCCCCCTGCAGCCCAACGTGGCTGTGATGCAGCGACGCCACTCGGGTAGGTTTGAAACTATCCGCAATTACATTGACACGATTGTCACTAAGGACTGGTCGAAGCACCCGCCAATGGTGCTAACGGCACAGACGGCCGCGGGGTCCGCTGCGTGCGCGTGAGCAAGGACCACAAGATCGCTGTTGCCGGCGACAAGAGCGGCAACCTGACGGTGCTGGAGACGGCCAGCTGGACCCGTGTGGCCTCCTTGGCCGCGCACGACAGCGAGGTGGTCGCGATCGACGTGGTCGTGGTCGAGCAGGACGCTCGCTGGCTCGTGGCGTCGGGCAGCCGCGATCGCCTCGTGCACGTCTTTGAGGCCTACTACGACGCGCAGGGCAAGCTGCAGTTTGTGCCCGTGCAGACCTTTGACGACCACACGAGCGCCGTCACGTCGATCTGCTTTGGGCGCGAGGGCAAGCTGCTGATCTCGTCCTCGTCCGACAAGTCTGTGATCTTTCGCACGTCGCCCAAGCCGGGCCGGCAGCCGTACGCCCTGCAGCACCAGCACACCTCGCGCCAGACGGTGCTGGACATGGCCCTGTACTCGGACGGCTCGTGCGTTGTCCTCGTGGGCCAGGACAAACGCGTGACTGTGCTCAACGTGGCCAGCGGACAGATCAAGCAGTCATTCAAGCCCGACACGCTGGACCAGTCGCTCGTGTCCATCGCCCTCGATGCCAGCAACACCGTCGCCTTTGCCACCGCAGCGGACAAGTCCATCCGCGTCATCGATCTCGTCACAGAGGCGTGCATCGCGGGCGCAACCGGCCACGGTGAGCTTGTCACAACGGTGCAGTACGTGCCCCAGCTCCAGCGCATCGTGTCTGCGGCGGCCGACGGCTGCGTCTTCCACTGGAAGCTGGCGCCACAAATCGTCCAGCTGCTGGCCCAGCGGAACGGAAAGACGATCGCGTCCGAGCCATCGGAAAAAGAGAACCAGGAGGCCCTCAAGAATGCGGCCTTCTTGCCCGCGTGGCTGCGCACCAAGCTGGATGGAGCCCAGCAGCAGCAGCAGCAGCAGCAGCAACAGCCAATGGCGCAACAGGGTCGATGGGCACTGCCCAAGGAGATGCAGGTCCACAACGAGGCCAAGGGCAGCAGCATCGTCGTCAACCTCTCCAAGCCGCTCCTTGCCGACCGACGCCTCACGATTGAGCCGGATGGCACCATTGTCTCGGTAATCAATACCAGTATCACGAAATATAATTATTATTGTAGCCGCAGTACGACACGTTCTCGCAAGCCGATGGGCATCTTTTCGACATCGGTGACGATGAGCTCTCCCTTGGTGGCCAGTCCAGCAGCAATGGGCCCCTCTTTGTCACGGCCTCCTTGTCGACTGCCGCTCCCTCGGCCGTGGAGGACAACGGCACCAAGGCAGACGACGCCCCGAAGACGCTCACGTCACAGATCCTCGCCACGATGGAACAGTCCACCGACATGCCCGAGGACGAGTCTGTGCTTGCCACCCGCCCGTCCCTCTCGGCCCGGTTCATCATCGAGTCGCGATCGGCCAAAGCGCAACGCGTCGCCCCCAGCCAGTTTGGCACCCGGCCAAGCCCCGTTGCATCTCCAGTGCAGCAACCACAAGCAGCAGCAGCCGCCGCAGCGCCAGCGCCCGTGCAGCCAGTCAAGAAGCGCGATCGGACTGCTTCGATGCAAGAAGAGGTGCGGCAAATACAAAATACAATAATAATTATTGGATCAAGGTTGAGCGAACGCGCATGCTCCTTGCCAAGATGGGGATGAAAGCCCCTCCTGCAGCCTCTCCCGTTGCGAGTGTCCCGTCCTCTAAACAGCCTTCTGCCAGCGTCGAGCCAACGACATTGGAGGAGCCCCTCAAGATCGCGACACCCCCCAAGGAACAGCCACAAGTGCAGGAGCACCGTCAAGAGCAGCAAGCGCAGCAACCGTCGTCCCTTATGTCAGATCTCGACACGGCCAAAGCGCAACTGGCAGACCTTTTTGCACGTCTACATAATACCCTATCTGCCGACGAAACCCGAGCAGCCGACTCCTTTTACGACTGGATCCGCGGGTCTCTTCCACAGCAGCAACAGCAGCTCAGCGCCCAAGAGCAGATGCTCAAGGCCTATTCGGACAGGCTCGTGTCCCTAGTCGAGGCGAAACTCCAGCGTTAGGTTTCCAGAGTAGAAAAAAATTTTTTGTTTTTCGGCTGTATCAAAATTCAAACTGAGCCACACACGGCCTGAAGCAAGGAGACAAAAAGAGAGGACTAAAGGGTAGGTGGCGTGCGACAAGAGAAAAACAAACGATATCGTGATTCAGTTGGGGAGCCTGTTTTTTTTTTCTACTTGGAGGCGACCTTTTTGTAGATAAAGTAGACGAGGCCACCGATGAGGGCAGCACCGACGACCGAGAAGACAACGGCGATGGCGATGGCCCAGGCGGCAAGACCCGACGCTAATGGAACGATTAGAACACTACACGGATGTTGTAAAGGGGATCGTACAGGAAGGACCGTTGACGTAGCCCGTAATGAGGGCAGGGGCACCGTCGTAGTTGTTGACGACCTCGGTTTCAGCGAACCAGTCGGCACCGTCGTAGATGGCGCTGCCGATGGCCTTGGGGGGAGCCGAGCCGTCCTGGGAGTCGGTGCTCTGGAGGTAGATCGTGCCGTAGATGACGAGCACCTTGCCTGACGAGAAGCCGTAGTTGCTGCCGGCGGCATTGTCTTTTCCGAGGCATAGGAGTTAAAACAAAAAAGGAAAATCTCATTTCTCGTACCAGCAGATAGGATTTCCATCGAAAGGACGTTGGACAAAGAGTACGTGTTAGAGGGCAAGCCAACCTCGTAGTTGAAATATTCGCCGTTGTAGTAGGCGATGTTATAGTACTCGTTGTCATAGCTATATTTGCGCAATGGTTAAAACCATTTCTTTTCTTTTTTTTTTTTTTAAAAAAAACCGCGTGTACCTGAAGTCGGGTCCTGCCACGAAGATCGAGTTTGCGTTGTCGACGGCGAGGGCGGTGATACCATTGTTCAGGTAATTGTAGCCAACCGCGGTCTAGAGAGGACAAACTGTCAGTACAATCAAAGGCTGAGTTTTCACGGACCCATCGCTGAGTGTTCCAGTCAAAGGTCTGCAATAAACAGAAAGGAATTTAAGTATTCAACACATGCATAATCGAGCGTACGGCCAAGTAGAAGCTGTTGAGTCCACCGGCCAAAGTAAATGTGCCACCAACGACGAGCGTGCTCTAAAAAAACAAATCTGTTGAGGCGACACAAAAGGAACGGGAAAACGTACTCCAGTGGAGGCCATATCGTTGACCTGGCCGTTGACACCGACACCGAGACCGTACCAGTTGGTACCATCCCAGGCAGCAATGTTGTTGGCCGCGGCTGAAAACAAAAAAAGAACAACAGGTGAGTTACGAGTTGTCGCTTGCATGCGTATTGTTACAATTGCCAGCATAGGTGAACAAGCCACCGACAAACGTCACACCAAAGGCATTGACGATCTTCTTGACCGTCACTTGACCGTCAATGTAACTGAGAAGAGGAGCCTGTGCGATGGGGATTAGTCGACCGAGCAAAAAAAATCATGCTCAGTACAGCATTGAAGAGCTGGCTGCCGTTCCACGCAGCGAGGCCGTTGAGGGCAGCCGCGTTGGGGTTCGAGTAGAGGAACGTGTTGGTGACGAACGAGCCACCAAACCAGACGTTGCCGCCGACGATCGCCGAGGTGTAAACTGGCAAGATAATGAAAAATTTAATGGGGTACACCAAAATACATGTTACCCTCTCCCGAAACGCCTTGATCGACCGAGAGCCAAGCCGATCCGTTGTTGTAGGCAATGTTGCTGAGGTAGTTGTAGTACGATCCCTGGATGCAAAAAACAACAATTTTTTTTCAGCCGATTGTCAAGGCGCTATTATAGTTTTACTTGGGTAGCAAAGGAACCCGCGACCACAAACTGGCCGTTATAGTTGACACCAGTGTTGATCTGCGGGTTTTGGCCGTCAACGATTTGGTTGAGTCCAATGCTGAAGCCTAAAAAACAAAAAAAAGGAAACAGTTATCCATTTGAAGTGATCGATCGGCATACCTCCGTTGACAGCGTTGTACTGCTGGCCGCCGTTGGACTTTTGGGCGGTGCTCTGACCAACAGTGGTGGACGCGTGCGAAAAGTAGCCGCCCAGGAGGATCTGGCCAGGGCTGTTGGGCACGGCATAGATGTTCGTCACCTGTGGGCCGTCCTCCGACCAGAACTCGACAACCTCGTAGAACTTGTTGTCGGTGAGGCTGTAGGTCGTGAAGCCAGCGTGGTTCTCCGAGTTGTCAAAGACAATGTACGACTATGCATGGTTTAGCATTTTTAGAGTCTCAAAAAAGAAAAATGGGCCCGTAAAATACCTGGTAAACTGCATCAAACGCACCACCAAGGTAGATGGTATCGCCAACGACGGCGAGGGTGTCGACAACCGAGTTCACGCCCTACGATCGGTGCCTTTTCTTTAATAAAAAAAAAAAACAAGGGAATTATCGGACTACCTTGCCAACGCTGATCCAGCTCGAAGTAGTCGTGTTGAAGATGGTGACAAAGGGAGTGACTTCGTAGAACGTGGTGGTGTTGAAGGTGCTACCAAAGTCGCCACCAGCGACAAAGCCTGAAGGTATTGTGAATATAAATGAAGGAAAAAGAAAAATCGCACCTCCGTTCATTGGAGCAACCGTGTAGACATAGCTGTTGAGTCCGTTGCCAGGGTATGACGCGAACGTGCCGGTGACAGTGTTGTACTGCAGGATGAAGCCCGCTTCGGTACCTGACGCGGCAATGTTGCCCTTGGAGTCGATATACAAGACAAATTCACCAAAGATGACGAGATTGGCGCTGCCGATAGACTCGGGCTGCAAGGAGACACCGGAAGTAAACGGCCAGTTGACGTCTGAAAAAAAAAAATAATAATTTAGTCAAGAACGCGCTTTCCTTCTTACTAAAGGGTGTGGGCGCATTGTTTGTCGAGAGGTTGTAGACGGCAAAGCCGTTGAGGTTGCCAGAGACAGTCGCCTGAGAGAAAATTGGGTTTCTTTTTAAAAAAGGGGAGGGGCAGGTTTATATCCTTACGATCTTTTGCAAGTAGAACGGGAAGAAGCCAATCGAGTTGCCGTTGCCCTTGGGCGTGATGACAATCGTGACAATGTCGCCGGGCTGGAGGAGAACCGGCAAGCTCCCCTATTGAAAAAGAGAATGTCAAGCGAATGCAATGCAATTACACACATACCGAGAAGAACTCTTGGTAGCCGTACTGGTCATACGTGTCGGGAACCAGCGCGGGGTTGAGAGAGACAGTGGTCGAGTTAATCTGCTCTCCGTTTACGGAGATCGTCAGCCCGAGCGAGGTGACGCACGACGTGGCCGTGCTGAATGTACAGTCAAATAATTAGTGAGCAGAACTGGCAAAGGAAAACAAGGGAAAAACGTACGCGGCGCAATAGTAGCTCCAGACGACCTCATGGGCACCCACAACATAGACGGGGGTCTCGAGGGTGATCGAGGGGTTGGCTAGTTGAAAAAAAAACTGGTTAGATTTCTTCGCTTT
>Ga0302231_10002237_pt1 | contig 11218 bp, 13 predicted proteins | sample II_Palsa_N2_2_FD_193522 | JGI IMG/M metagenome (GOLD analysis project Ga0302231, IMG submission 193522) | Peat permafrost microbial communities from Stordalen Mire near Abisko, Sweden - II_Palsa_N2_2 | ecosystem: Environmental > Terrestrial > Soil > Palsa > Peat permafrost | place: Sweden...
AGTCCATTTCCTTCTGTTCTTGTACTTGTTTCTGCGCCTCGGTGTACCCATCAATCTCCGCAAATATTTTAATTAATTTAATTAATAATTCACTTCGATATCCCACAAGACAGTGATTTCGGCTTCCCAGGTACAAGAACTGGCTTGGTTGCGTTTCCGAAAGGCACTTTCAACAGGTATTGTGCTTCGGCCCATTCCTTCTGCCCTCGTCTCTCGCGGCGAGGGCTTCTTATAAATGAACCAAAAAAAAAAACATGTGATGCTCGTTTTCTCTTTTCTTTTTTTTCTTCTATATTTTGCTTAGGTGCTCTTGAGCATGGTTGAAGTGAAGATGCGTTGCATGACCTTGGGCAGGTCCTTTGTGTTGAGACAGACAAACGAGCGCCCCGGCGGCAGGCTGGCCGTGAGCTTCTCGGCCTGGTCGCGGATGGTGCCGATAAAGATGATGTAGGCGTTGACGCGCTCGTCCTGCGTCAGGGCCTTGGCAATGTCGCCGGCCTTGATGTTGTACTGCTCCAGGTTGGCGTCCGAGAGGATCAGCACAAAGTACTCGTCGGCCTCCTTCTTGACAATGTCCTTGATCGCGTTGTTGATGGCCTGGAGCGTCGTGTCGCCCGAGAGCGAGTAGTTGGCGTGGGCAGTCATCTTCACAATACAAGAAAATAAATACCAGACAGGTAATAATCATTACCCGTTTCACAATCGCCAAGCGGTCCTTCTCGTTCTGCGGATACGTTGGCTCCTGCACAAACGGCAGGTCCATCGAGTCGCCGCTGTGCCCGGCAATACGGTAGCGGAACTTGTGGTCAAAGTTCTTGAACGACTCGAGCAGCATGGTGGCCGCCTCCATCGAGCGATCCAGCCGGCCGTCCATCGAGTTGAACCGCGACATGCTGGCCGACAGGTCAAAGACAAAGTGCATCCGCTTGGGCAGCTCCTGGAACGAGCCCATTTCGGGGGGCGTCTCGCCACGGCGCTTGTAGATCGCCCGCTCGCCCGTGATGCCCTCGATCAGCTTGGCGTCGTCCAGATCGCCCGTGCCCTGGTTCTTGATCCACGTGCGCTCGTGGTTCTTGGCCTCCATGCTCTCCAGCAGCACGCGGATCTCGCGGATCTCACGCTGCACAGTCGACACGTACGACGTGTACAGCTTGGCGTCCTGCTGCGTCATGTCCAGCTCCTTCAGGCGCTGCTCAAGCGTCTGGTTGTGGAGGGCCTTTGTGGCATCGTCGATCTCGGCGGCTGCTTTGCGAGCCGACTCGCGCTAGGCACAATAATCAATTGCTATTTATTCATTTCATTTGTGCATACGATTTGGACGTCATCGGCAGAGATCTTCCCCTTGCCCTTTTCCCCTTTGTTGTCATGCTCGCCTGATCCACCCAGGTTGGGCATCGCGTCGCCGCCTTGGCCACCACGACCGCCGCCGCTGCCTCCACTGCCCGAGCCAGAGCCTTGCCCCGCTCCCTCGCCGTCGCCCTGTCCTTCTCCTTGGCCTTGCCCGTCGCCTTGGCCCTTGCCTTTACCCTTGCCTTTTCCTTTTCCTTTTCCTTTGCCAAAGCCCTTGCCTTGCTGCTTGGACCGATCGCTGTCGTCGTCGTCGTCGTCGTCGTCACTGTCGCTGTCGCTGCCAAAGCCGCCGTCGCCACCAGCCCCTTCCTCGTCGTACTGGTGGTCGTGCTCCAGGTCCAGCTCCTTGCTCTCGTTGACGTTGCCAATCATCTTCTTCCACTCGTCCGCGGCGTCCTGGACCTCGGCCATGTCGATCTGCCACACACGCGCCTCGCCCGCACGGTCGACAGTTAGCAGGTTGCCGTCGGGCAGCTCGGCCAGTGAAACGGGGCACAGCTGGTCGCCTCCCTGGAAGGCCACGTGCGGCGTCAGGTAGATCTTGGGCAGCTCACTGTAATGGCTCGTCTGGCTCTTGTTGCCGCTGAGGCTGAGTGGGAGTGGCAGCTTGATCGTGCGCAGCGTGCGAAGACGCAGGTCGACAAGCTCGAGGTCGCCTTGGAAGCGACCGTTCTCGTCCTGCAGAACCGAGGCCAGTAGACCGCTCTTCCGGAGGTAGATCGACTTGATGGGCCGCTTCTTGTACGAGTACACCATCTGCTTGACCGATTGCGCTAGGTAGAAAAAAGAAGGGGGGTTACAAAGTCAAATAATTATTCTCTTTTTACGTTGGCCGTTGTCGTCGAGGGAACCGCTCGGCCTGGGGAACGACAGCAATTCCACCGGTTTGCCCTCCAGGCCCTGTGGCAGATTGAGCGCCACTTGGGCAACGGCCCCAAACGAGTGCACAAAGCGGGCCGATGCGCCAGGGAACGCAGTCGGGGGCAGGAGGTCGTGGGCCACAAAGGTCACGTCCGACACAAAGCCGAGGTTGCCGGGGAAGGACTTGGCGAGCGGCTCGACAAAGGAGGGCAGGTGGCGGAGGGGTGCGGGCAGCTGGCTGGCTGCTGCTTGGGCGGGCGAGGGAGGGCGCATGATGTAGTGGAGTCGCTGGTCTGCCTCTTCGACGACCCAGCAGTCTGACGAGACCAGATGGACCTTGAGCAGCTTGAAGGGCAGCTTGATCTTGTACGTAAGATATTGTTAGTTTGAGTGTTTCTTCTTTTTATTTTTACGGTGTAGGTCTTGTTCAGGTTGAAATCCATCACGACGATCTGCGACGTGCTGTCCTGGAAGAGCACGACGCGGCCTGTTGACGGAGCCAGCTCAGAGAGCATGACCGAGGTCTTGTAGGCAGTGAACTGCGGCAACGAGACCGCAAACACCGTCCGCTTGTGCACATCCACGCCCAGCAGCGAGTTGTCCTGCGGGTTGTGCAGCACCAGCTGGCTGCCGTTGGGGTCGAGCATGGCCAGGCGCAGGCGAGGCGCAACAGGGCCCATCAGGGGAAAGTACTCGTACAAGTCCATGGAGGACACTTGGCGGTGTTGAGGGCCGACGGTGAACAGCGTGATTGGCTCGGTCGTGATCGCGTGGACGGTGCCGTCGGGGGTGCACAACACGTCCAGCACGTGCCCGCGAGTGGGGACCTTGAAGCCGTACAGCTGCTCGGTAAAGATGACCGATCGCCCTTCGTTGCGCTCCAGTGGCTCCGGCACGGCGTCCTTGAGCTTCCACATGCCGCGCTTGGGCAGATCGGTCTCGCTGACGATGCACTGGGCCGCCTCGGCAGCCACCGCGGGGATGGCAGGGACGGGGAGCCAGGTCTCCGCCAAAACGGGCTCTGGCAGGGGCACCTCTGCGCCCAGGACGACCTTGAAGTCGGACTCGAGACCGACGGGGATGCCGTGGCGCTGCAGCGTGCGGATCAGCAGGTCCTTCACCTCGCGCTCGTACTGGTCAAAGTCAAACACGTTTTGCAGGATGCGGCTGATGCCCTCCTCCGGGTACTTTTCCATGTGGCGCACAATGTTGACCAGCTCACGCGTCGAGTAGGGGTACGAGATCTGGCCCTCGTCGACGAGGTGGCGCAGGTCGGCAAAGGCGTTGCTGAGCTTGGCCAGGGTCTCCTCGGGCACGCTGGGCGCGTACTTGCGCAACAGGAACATCTCCGATTCCGAGTCGGGGTTGTCGACGGCGTGCGCACTGAAAACATCGCCAATCTCGCGGTAAAAGTCGTTGCCGAGGAAGGGGAACCCGGGCCGGTTGGCCAGGACAATCATGCGGAAATCGGGGTGGATGGGGATGATGATGTTGCTCGTCTTGTCCAGCGGATCGGCGGCCTCAAAGGACCGGGCGGCCAGGCGGCGACCATCGGCCAGCAGCATCTCGCCGTCCTCCACAAGGGTCTTCAAAATCGACGTGACATGGGTGGGGGCCTGAGATAAACAAACAAAATAATTTTTAAAAAAACAATTATTCATTTCTTGGATTTGCCTTGTCTGCCTCGTCGACCACGAGGACGTATCCCTCGCGAGCAGCACGCACCAGCGGCGAGTCCTCGTACACGAGCAGCCCGTCCTTGACCGTGGGCGCCGAGGTGAGGCTCTGGACGGTCGTATCGCGGTGCAGCTGGATGTACTCTCGCGGCAGCCGCATCAGCTCCAGCAGGCGATCGGCCAGCTTGTTCTTGCCCACGCCCTGGTTGCCGATCAGCAGCAGGTTGTCGCCCAGCTGGTAGTCCTTGAGCATCTCGCGCAGCATGCGGGTCTGGCGGGGGTTGTTGTGGAACACGATCTGTGGGACCAGCAGCGGGTTCTTGGGGGCCTGCAGCGGCTGCACAACGTCGCCAATGCGCAGCTGCGTGGGCGACGCCTCGATCGTCAGCTTGGCCTCCTCGTGCAGCAGCTCCAGCTCGGTCTGGGCATGGATCTTGCTCTCGTGCAGCAGCTGGAGCAGCGTCGATTGGGCCAGCTTGGGCAGGAACCGCGACAGGCACGCCCGGTCAATGTTCTCGTGCAGCGTCTCGTGCGTGAACACCGACAGACGACGGCAGATGCGGATCAGCTGACGCGTCGACAGCGACGTGGCCAGGGACATGACAATGTCGTCCGTCCCGCTGCGCAGCCGCTTGGCAAACTTGACCAGGCTGGCCAGGACGCCTTCGTCCACGCCGGGCGCCATGGAGCGCAGCACGCCCAGCTCCTCGCCCGTGCTCAACGGGCGCATGACGTGGAAGTGGAACATGGACTGGATCTCGGCCGTGAGCCACGGGGCCTGCGTCTTGCCGGCGGCGGAGGGCCGGGCGAGGGCCACCACGCGGAACGCCTTGTGCACCTTGTGGATCTTGAGCTTGTCCAGCTGGGCGACGGCCTCCTCGTGGCTCAGCCCGCCTTGGGTCTTCTGGGTCCGCTTGACCAGCTCGTCATAGCGGTCTGCGCGGAGCAGGCGGGTCCCATCGGGCAGCGACAGGTCGCGGTCCATGAGCAATCGCTGAAGGGACGCAAACGTGCCCGAGGGCAGCTGGTCAGCGCCGTCCAGCACAGCCAGACGGCCCGATCGGGCGGCTTGGACGAGGGCAGAGGGGAGCCAGACCGTATCGCCGTTGAGGAGAGTCGCACGCCGCTGCAGCAGGTCCCTGGGCGTCATATCCTATGAAACAAAACAAAATAAACTAAATAGATTTTATTTATTTATTTACCTTGTAAAGCGACACAAACTCGATCGCATAGCCCAGCAGCCCCGCCAGGTGCCTGACGATGGCCGACTTGCCCGTGCCCTTTTGGCCCACGATGCAGATGTCGGCGCCCACCGAGTGCGAGTGCAGCAGGGACCACAGCAGCTGTTGGTGGTACGTGGTCTCGACAAAGAACTCGGCGGCAAGGGAGGGCCGGGGGCCGGCCAGCAGGTGCACGTTGACCACAAGGGGCTTGCCCACAAGGGCATTGAAGAACTGGGCCACGATCAAACCAGCCGTCTTGTCGCCCAGACGGACAAGGCCGTAATTGGACGGCGGCGCTTGTCCCGCCTCTTGCTCTCCATCGCCTTGTTCCCCAGCCTCTTCTTCTGCAGCAGCAGACTCGCGCGCAATGCTGAACCGCTTGTACAGCGCGTAGATGAGCTTGCGCTGCTCGGGGTCGCACGAGGGCAGCAGCGGGAACGGATAGACGAGATCGACGAGGAAGCGGATACTGATGTCGGGGAACACGTTGAGCAGACGGACGAGCGAGTCGATCACCACGGGAAACTCGGGCACGGGCAGAGTCTGCTCTGTCTCGACCGATCTCAGCACCGACGCTGCCAGCCCGAAAATATAAAATAAAAAAACAAAAAAATATCATTTCATAATTATTGTCTGTTTACCAACAGAAAGCAGCTGCATCAGCGCACGCTCCGGTGCATTGGGCGCGATCGAGCGTGCGTGCTTGAGCTGCACGTCAAAGGCCGGCGTGCGGATGTCCCTCGCCTGGAATCGCGAGCGCAGGGGCGGGTCCAGCGGGTTTCCCGGGTACTTTGGCACAGGGAGCCCCAGGGCGATCACTCGGAAGCGCTCGCTCACGCGCACCAGCTTCCACGCATCGATCTCTGCCTGGCTGTGGTCCTTGCGCAGCGAGTCGTAGCGCGACGGGGCGACGAGGAAACGGCCGTCCTCCAGATTCATCTCGCGGTTTTCGAGCAGGTTGTTGATGATGGGCAGCACGTTGCGCTCGGCCTTCTCGATGCCCTCGATGACGAGCACGCGTCCCTGTGTGTCCAAGGGGGGGTGGTTGAAGCACTGGTTAGACTGCGATTCATTACAGGTGGTTGAGTACGTTTGTCGCGGCCAAGACAGCACCCTGGTCCTCATAGTACGCCGTCCCGTTGCGTATCTCGCGTCGCTGCTTCAGGTCCGACTCGGTCGTGTCGCGGGAGAGGGCAATGTACTCGACCTCGCGCTGTGTGAGCTGACAGAAGCGCATGACGAGCCAGCGGCGCAGCGGGCCGGGCGGGCCCAGCAGGAACACGTCCTGGCCCAGCAGGTCCTTCTGCATGATCCACTGCAGGTGGCGCAGCACCTCCTGCGCGTCGCCAAACAGCGGCGAGGGCTGCAGCAGCGGCACGATCGCCGGCACGAGCGGAGGGATGATGCTCACGGTGACGGTCCCGATCCGCACCTTGCGCTCGTCGCTGCCCGTCCCAGTGCTCGTGTGCTCGACGCGCAGCACGGCGTTGGACGCGGACTCGGACTCGGCCAGCACGCCCTGCAGCCACTCGACACGTCGCCTGACCGCCGCTGTCGAGGTCATTGAGCGGGGGATCCCTGCAACCGTGGGGGCAAGGTTAGTTGAGGCGCTTGATTTGCCCTCCAGCAAGCACACGCTCTGCCCGCACAAACAAAAAGAAGCACGAGGTCACGTGCAATTTCGCTGCCCTTTTGCCAGCCGCCCTTTGACGGCGTGGGCTCACTTTGATCAGTCAAGACTCGAGAGCCCCGAGGCGAGCCTGGACACTGTGTGACGTGCACGGTGAATGCGGTTGTCGTCGTCTCAGCGCACCTTGGTACCAGTGTAAAAAAAAAAACAATGTGCAACGCCTTTACGTTGCACCCGGTCCATGTAGCGCATTGGCGCCGTGGTCCTGCCGCTGGCCGTCCTCACGCTGATCGTGTGCCTCGTGCGGGCGCCACACAGCGACGTGATGACGTCGCTCACGTCGCTGTTCGTGCCGGTGTCCCAGGTCCATGCAACCACGGCCGCATCGACAACCGTGCTGGTGCGTAACGAACCCTTTGACATGGTCCTGTGCACGACCGTGAAGAACAACGAGCGACTGCTGCCCGAGTGGATCGCCTTTCACCGCCTCCAAGGCGTGCAGCACTTTTACGTCTACGACGACGAGAGCGACCGTGTCAACTACACGGCCGTGCTGGCCCCGCTCATCGCAGCGGGTGTGGTCGAGCTGCGCAACGTGCTGGACGTGGTGCGCGACCCCGCGGCCTACATTGCCGCATCGCCGTACGCCAACGAGACCCAGTGGCACGCCAACATGATCGCCCAGATGGACACGTGCAACCAGGACCGCTCGGCCGATTGCCCCCAGTGCCGCTGCCAGTCTGCCATGAACATGGACTGCATTGCCCGCGCCCGGATGGCCAAGGCACGCTGGCTGGCGAGCTACGACGTCGACGAGTTCATGTTCCGGCCCTTGCTCGGGAACGGCGACTCGCCTGGGCCCCTTTGGCAGGCCCTGGACGACGTGGCAGCCAAGTCCCCCAACGTGGACGTGTTCGTGGTTGACGGGCTCACCATGGGCGTGGCCGGCTTCCCCTTCAAGAACTGGACAGGGCTCATGATCGAGACGCACCGTAGCCGAATCAGCCTGACCGAGACGGGAGCAGGCGACGATCCACGCTGCGGAGGGGACGAGTTCCGCTCGTGGAAGTCGTGGAGCCACCCCCAGGGACTCAAGGTCGACAAGGGCTTCGTCCACATGCCCGAGAGTGACCCGCCCGACCGATTCCAGTGGGTGGGCGCGCGGGTTCCGTCGGCCCCGATCCGCTTCTTCCACTACCAGCTGGGCTCGGTCGAGGAGATGCTCGAGAAGGCCGTCATCAACGGCAACCCCGGCTACTACGTCGCAATGGCCACCAGCCCGGACAAGATCGCATGCAGCTCGGCGGTGGACGATGGCGCGGCGGCCAGGTTTGCGCAAAGGGTCGGGTACTGCATCAATCACCCCAACGACAGATCCCGATGCGACGCAGCTTAAAAATTTTCATGGAAAAAGAGACACTTGGCAAAGATGGAACATCTTGGAACGCTGGCCACTCGGGCTGGCCACACAGTGGGACCCCTTTGTTTTTTTTGTTGTTTTTCTGGCCAGCGTCCGTGTGTTGGCAAGCGGGCAGGGGCAAACCGCGGCTGGAGATGACCGTGTTGTGCTGTTGTCCGCTGGCTTTTTTGTGGCGTGCTGTTTTTTCATTGCGCGTTTGTTTTTGATTTGTTGATGCCGTCACGTAACGGTTTTTCGTGCGAAGGGGTCCCTCGTCTTTTTTTTTTCTTTCTCGCTGTGACGAGCAAAGCCCAGGGACCGCCGCGAGGGGCCAGTGCTGTCTTTCAGTTGACAACGTGTGGCTGCTTGACGTGACGGTGCAAGTTGGCATTTGGGATTTGACACGTTCCTAAATCTCCCACTTCCTCGGAACCCGCTACCCTTAGACCCTGCTCGCATGCTGGCTGCCTTTTCGCGCTCGTTTCGCTCGGCCATGTCAGAAGGAGAAGGCTTGTCAGTCTCGTCGTCCCCCTCCTCCTCCTCCTCCTCAGTGCCCGCTGTCGCCGCCATCGTACCACCGCCCTCAATGACGTCCATCGAAGTGGTACGCAACTACAAAACCAGGGGCCGCCGTGCTAACCCTTTCGGTCGGTAGGAGCAGGTGCTCAACGTACAGGGTCCCTGGGCAAACGTGGCACCAGCATCGTCGATGGCTGCTGCTGCCGAGCCCACCTTGACGGTCGAGGTCATTCCAGGTATGCAGCACGCAACAGGTCCTGCCACTAACCGCCCTCTGCTCGGTCGCGTGCTAGGGCAACTGTACTACTGTGAGCTGCTGGGAACACCGTCGAGCGACGGGTCAGACAGGAACTTTTGGTTTGACATGGAGCGGTTCTTGTTTTACATCAGCTTCAGCGCTGACTTTGGACCTGTCAACATGGCCCAGACGTACCGCTTCTATCGCGACATGCTGCGGATCACCGATGTACGCGCAAATGAAGCAAAAGGGAGGGGGGGGAAAACTGAAATAAAAATTTTAATGTATTAGTTGCTCAAACAACGGTTGCCCGATGTCAAGATCATTTGCTACACCAAAGCCGACGACTACAAGCGGGCCAACTGCGTCTACTTGATAACGGCCTATATGGTGCTGCACCTCGGGCTCACGCCCGAGGCCGCGATCGAGCCCTTCAAGCGGACACGGATGACGTGTGTGCCCTTCCGCGACGCCGGCGGCTGGCCCTCGCTGTTTGACCTGCAGATCATCGACATATTGCGGGGGCTGGACAAGGCCAAGAAGATCGGGTGGGTCAATCTGGAGACGTTTGACGTGAAGGACTACGAGACGTTTGAGCAGGTCGACAACGGCGACTGGAACTGGATCGTGCCGGGAAAGTTCCTCGCCTTTGCCGGGCCACAGTCCAACGACTTTACGTATTCAGGTCTTCCCCCGGGTAATAAGCAGCACACTGAACTGCCGTGATTAATATCTTGCGATCAGAGTACTATGTACCCTACTTTAAGAGCATGGGCATCAGCACGATCGTCCGCCTCAACAACAAACTGTACGACGCCAAGGTCTTCTCCGACAACGGCTTCAACCACGTCGAGCTCTACTTCCCCGACGGCCACAACCCGACAGACCAGATCCTCAACTCGTTCCTCGAGCTGAGCAGGCGCGCGCCCGGGGGCGTGGCCGTCCACTGCAAGGCAGGCCTCGGACGGACAGGGACGCTGATCTGTGCCTACATGATGCGCTATCACAATTTTACCGCAGCAGAGGCGATCGGATTCAGGTACTCTATTTTCATTTCATTTTTGAAGGCCTTGTCAAAATTTATGTATACTTTAAGCCGAGTATGTCGTCCTGGAATGGTGGTGGGCCCTCAGCAGCAGTACCTAGTCGAGCTCGAGGCCAAGTTCAAGGGCCTGCCCGTGAGCCCGCTGCATAGCCCGTCCGCATCGCCACATGGCATCCCCGCCTTCACTGTCGTCGCTCAGCCAAGGAAAGGGAAAGACGGGCACATGACGTTGGAAAAGCCCCCGGTCGAATAAATCATCAGAGAGCAAAGACAACACGATAAAAAAAAAAATTATACTTTTTCAATTGCCCAATATTCTTTACACGATCAAGTTGCATTTTTGTTTTTTTGTTTTTCTCATCCCAGTGACTCTTGTATTCCCAGTTTCCTTTTTTTTTTCCACTGTCCTTATTCCTCATTTGGATAGCCCTTATTGTCGATCCTAACAAAACAAATACTAGATGCTAAACGCGGCAGATCAACTGCTCCTCCTCGAGTGTGCTGATCATTGCGCCCAGGTACCAGCCCGTCTCGAACCCGTTGATCTTCTTGGTCAAGTGGAACGTCTGGTTCTCCGCGAACCGGAACCCGTCGTGGAGGAGGGTGTAGATGTAGGTCAGATCGAGGCACAGCTGCGGGTTCTTGGCGAGCTCGTTGAGGGCCTCGGAGGAGCCCTCGGCGGCGCTGCAGTAGCGCTCGGCCTGCTCGCGGTACATGAGCGGCGTGACGGTCGTTGGCATGCCAATGTCCTCTGCGCGATCGTAGAAGAACGAGAAGATGTGCCACTCCTCGCTGAACTGGCTGGGCTCGGGCTGGTACTGGCCGCCGAACGAGCAGCTGTCAAAGGAGCAGGGCGTGTCCAGCTTGAGCGTCTGCTTCATCTGCTGGTAGCAGGCCTCGAACGAGGAGTCGACCGTGCCCGTCGCCGTGTAGTACTTGTCCTTGCTCACGCTCAACGTGGTAGAGAAATAGGAGGGCAGACAAGGCGTCGAGGCCGTCTTGGTTTCGTCGTCGCCCACCAGCTCGAGCAGGCTCGCGCGGGCTGCGTTCAGACCATAGTGCAGGTAGCTGTGCTGGTACACCTCGTAAGTGTGGCCGTGGGCGTCCGTCTTGTACGTGAAGGCCTTGGGGGCCGTCTTGAGCGTGGATGGATCGACCGGCTCAAACACGACCTAGGTTGCATAAGAAAACTCAACATAAAAGGCAACGTAAAAAGGGCAACGTAAAAAAGGCAACACGAGGAACAAGAAGGAAAGACAATTAAAAAAAGGGGGGGG
>Ga0302231_10002248_pt1 | contig 11183 bp, 8 predicted proteins | sample II_Palsa_N2_2_FD_193522 | JGI IMG/M metagenome (GOLD analysis project Ga0302231, IMG submission 193522) | Peat permafrost microbial communities from Stordalen Mire near Abisko, Sweden - II_Palsa_N2_2 | ecosystem: Environmental > Terrestrial > Soil > Palsa > Peat permafrost | place: Sweden...
TCGACAATCCGGTCAGACCATCCAAATTGGTCAACCGCTGCAGTTCAAAGTTGGTTTCAAGCAATTGCTGCTGCGATTGCCGCAGCGCGCGATACGCCTCGTCGCGCTGCACAAGGTTCAGGTACGCACGAGAGTGATAGCGGACCCGTGCAATGAGTTCGATACGATCCGGTAACTTGACGAGGTAGTCGTTCGCGCCTGCCATGAACGCGGCGCGCTTGACCTCCGGCTCTTCCTTCGTCGACAGCACAATGATCGGAACATTCTTCAACGCCGGGTGCGCACGGTATTGCCGCACCAGCGTCAGGCCATCGGTGCTTGGCATCACCAAGTCTTGCAGGATCACGGTCGGCCGGGTTTTCTCAGCGGCCCGAACCGCCTGATCGGCATTTGCGCAGTAGTGGAAGTTGACGTTCGGCTCCCCCGCAAGCATGCGGCGGATCGCCTCGCCAACAATCACCTGGTCATCGACCAGGAGCACCATGATTGGGAGCTCGTCCGACTGCTCATGCTGCAAGTCGATCTCGGCCAATGGCATCATCCGCGTTTCCATATTTGTGTGGTCTCCGGTTGCACTTCCTCGCCCATCTATAGCGTGCGCACCAGCGCGTTCGCGATCCCCGACAGCGGCAGGATGGCTACGGCTGCGTCGAGCGCGGCCGCCGTCTTCGGCATCCCGTACACGGCACTGGTTGCCTCGTCCTGCGCAATCGTGTAATAACCTTTCTCGCGCATTGCCTTCAGGCCATGCGCGCCGTCGCGCCCCATCCCGGTCAGCAACACACCCACCGCGCGCCCTCGCCAACGCTGGACCACACTGTGAAAAAACACATCGACCGATGGGCGATAAGGTGTGTCGGCAGGATCAACCGTGTACCCGAGCGTCCCGGCACTCATCAGTTGCAGGTGATCGTTCGTCCCGGCAAGCAGCACGACCCCCGCTTGCGGACGATCGCCCCCTTTTGCCAGCCGCACCGGCAGCGTCGACACTTGGCTTAGCCACTCGGCCATGCCGGCCGCAAAGGCGCAGTCGACATGCTGGATAATCACGGTCGCCGCGCCGAAATCGGCCGGTAGCCCGGCGAGCAACGTTGCCAGCGCGGCCGGCCCACCCGCCGACGCGCCGATCGCGACCAGCGGCACATGTTCAGTGACGGCACTTCGCGCGGTGGCCGGTAGGCGCAGCGGCACCACACGGTCGCCGATCACGCCGCCAATCTGGTCGATTTTTGCCAGCAGCGCCGCAGCGGTCTTTTGCACCTCGCCGGAACCGAGTTGTGGCGTGTCGATCGCGTCGAGCGCGCCTGCGCCCATCGCCTCGTAGACGCGTCCCGCATGCACACCGACATCGACCGTTACCACCAAAATGGCGCACGGCGAGTGCGCCATGATCTGGCGGGTCGCTTCGACACCGTCGACGTTCGGCATGATGAGGTCCATCAGCACCACATCGGGCGTGTGCGCCGCGCAAAATTCAATAGCCTCGCGGCCGTCGCGCGCCACCCAGACAACCTGATGGTCCCGGTGCAAGGACAGCGCACGCCGTAATGCCTCGACCGCCAACGGCAAGTCGTTGACGATACCGATTTTCATGCTTGAGCCTCTCCAATCAGGTCGCGTACCGCATCGAGCAACGCTTCATCGTGGAAACTGCCTTTCGCGAGGTAATAGTCAGCTCCGGCGTCGAGCCCACGCTGCCGATCCTCTGGGCGCTCCTTGTAGGACACAATCAGCACGGGCAGTACTTTCAGATTGGGATCTCGCTTGACGAGCGTGACCAGTTCGATGCCGTCCATGCGCGGCATATCGATATCGGTCACCATCAGGTCGAAGGGTTCGGTGCGCAGTGCATTCCAGCCATCCATCCCATCGATCGCGATCACCACATCGTAGCCGCGCTTCGTCAAGAGCTTGCGTTCGAGTTCGCGCACCGTCAAGGAATCGTCGACCACCAGCACGCGTTTCCTTTTCACGGCCTCCGCGCCACGTCGGACTTTGTCGAGCTGCCCCCCCGACACGAGTTTTTCGACCGAGCTGATCAAGTCGTCGACGTCGACGATTAGCACGGGATCGCCGTTCTCCATCAGCGCGCCGGCTGACACGTCCCTGATCTTGCCCAGCCGCGCGTCGAGCGGCTGCACCACCAGCGCCCGCTCTCCGAGAAACCGGTCGACGACGAGCCCATAGGCGTCGTGTTCGTTGCCGATCACAACGACCGACAACACATCGCCCCCGGGCTGATCGACGCGCGTCCCCAGAATCTGGTGCGCGGTCACAAGCCCGATCTGCCGCCCTTCGAACGCGAAATGCTGATGCCCTTCGAGCAATTCGATCTGGCTCTTGCGCAGTTCCAGGGTTCGGGTCACCGCCGCGAGCGGGAACGCATAGGGCTCCCCGCCAAGGTCAACCAGCAGGCAGCGGATCACCGACAGCGTCAGCGGAAGATGCAAGGCGAAACGCGTGCCCCGTCCTGGCTCGTGCGTGATGCGAATCGAGCCGCGCACCTGCTTGAGCATGTTTTGCACAACGTCGAGCCCGACACCGCGCCCCGATACGTCGGTGACTTGCTCGCGCATCGAGAAACCCGGCAGCATCAGGAATTCGACCAGCTCCGCGTCGCTCAGCTGTTCGCTGGTGGCCGCGCTCGCGAGTCCGCGTCGCACTACTGCCGCACGCACGGCGTCGAGGTCGATGCCCGCGCCGTCGTCGTCGATGCTGATCTGCAGCACGCCCGCGCTGTGACGCGCTTCGAGCCTGATGACGCCTTGCGCCGGCTTGCCGAGCGCCATACGCACGGCAGGCGACTCGATGCCGTGATCGACCGCGTTGCGCAGCAGGTGTCCGAGCGGCGCATCGAGCAGTTCGAGAATATCGCGGTCGACCTGCGTTGTTTCTCCGACGAGGTCGAGCCGCACCTGCTTGCCCAGCGAGCGGCCGACTTCGCGCACCATCCGCGCGTAGCCCTGCGTACCGTCTACGAATGGCCGCATCCGGCAAGCCAGTGCCTCGTCGTACATCTGCTGGGCCAGATTGGTGTAGCGGCGGTCGAAGTTTTCCAGTTCGGTGAGTCGGTCGCCCAGCATGCGGTGGGATTCCGCAATCAGCCGCCGCACGTCGTCGAGGGTGCCATGCGAGCGTTCGTCGAGTCGGCCATCCGTCAGCGCATCGCGCAGCACGTCGAGTGACCGGCCGGCATCGCGCTGGACGCGCTTCATTCGCAGCATGGATTCGGCGAACGGCTTCAGCCAGCGCGCCTCGACCCGCACCTCTCCCGACAAGCGCAACAGCCGGTCCAGGTGGTCCGCGTTGACCCGCAGCCCGCGCTCGGGATCTTTGACGACGCGTCCGCCGGCCGATCGCTGGGACGGTTCCGGCGCTTCCCCGTCGGCCGCGAGTGCGACCACCCGCGGCGTCACTTTCTCGACCGCGTGCAGCGCAATGTTCGTCGCTACCTCAGCCGCTTGCCACGGCGCAGGTTCGCCGGCCACCACGCGTTCGAGCGCGTCGACGAAGTTCGCCACTTCAGCGCCCTGCACATCACCCTCGCCTCCGACTCGCAACAGCAGATCGACGCCCCGCAGCAATTCGTCGATATGCAGGGCGCCAAGCACGAGCTCGCCGCCCTGCGCTCGGACGAAGCAGTCCTCCATCGCGTGTGCGACGTCGACGCCCGTTTGCAGTCCGACGATCCGCGCAGCGCCCTTGAGCGAATGCGCGGCGCGCATGCACGCTTCGAGATGGGCCGGGTCGGTCGGCGCGCGTTCGAGCGCGAGCAGCCCGTCACTGAGCACGCGCGCCTGCACATTGGCTTCCTCGCGAAATAGTTCGGCGAATGACAGGTGGCTCAGATCGTCCTCGGAACTCATGCGAGGCTCCGGTTCAAGGTATGGAACAGCAGGTTCACGTCCAGCAGCCCGATCGTGCGGCCCTGCCACCGAACCACGGCGCGTGTGTGCGGCAGTGCGGTTCGCGCCACTGTCGCAGGTATTGCCTCGCACGCCGCACGCGCAAAGCGCTGCACCCCATCGACTTCGTCGACCGGAAATACGGCGCACTGACCGTGGTCTGCGATCACCAGCATCCGCTGGTACGCGGCTCGGCGGCTGCCGCGAGATGTCTCGATCGCTTCGAGCGCGAGCATATCGACCAGCGACGCGCACACGACAAGCGCGCCACGAATATTGACCACGCCCAGCGTGGCGAGATTGCGCCGATGCGGCAACGAGTGGATCCGACGCATCTCGGTTACCTCCCGGAACGCCGTCGTCGGCAGAGCCAGCCACTCGTCGCCGATCCGGAACACCAGCATGGATTCAGCGTCGCACCCATCGCCACCGGTCGGGGAAGTGCTGAGCGCCCGTGCCCACGGCCGCTCAGCCGCGTCGCCGTGATCCAGCGCCAGGTCGATGTCGGTGAGTGGGCGGTCGAGCAGCTTCGCCGCGGCGGCCTCGTGAATCGGGCAGTTGCGGCAATGCACGTACGTCGCAAGCCGCGCGCAGGACGCGTCCCCGCGTATCCCAATGCGGTTCCAGCAATCGTCGATCGTCACGTCGGCGACGCTGAGGGCGACGTGGGGCATGTCATCCACCGCGCAATCCGCCCGAGTCGACCGTACGCGCTGCGCGTTCATTCAGAAGACGGGCGCCCACGTGGTCGCCCTGCAGATCGAGCAACGCGCCCAGATGGGTCAGCGCTTCGTGATGTCTGGGCTCGAGATACAGCGCCTTGCGATAATAGGTGCCGGCATCTGCTGCGCGCCCGCTCGCGTCGGCAACCAGCCCCAGCAGGTAGAACGCCGCAGCCGACGGCCCGTGCGCACGCACATATTCGTCGGCTAGCCGCGCTGCATCGGCAAACCGGCCCTGGTCCGCCAGGCTGATGGCATGGGTGAGCGCGCCGGTGGACTCCGCCACGGCGGCCGCCACGCCGCTCACGGCAAACGGTTGTCCGACCGACGGCCGCGCGGGCGCGACCTTGCCACGTTGGCCGTTCACACGCACTGTGTTGCCCGCTTGCCAGACCAAAGGGCTAGGCGTTGCATGGCTCACGGCCCTGTGCGGCGAGTGGGTTGGGTCGAACGGCGCAACGATGTTACGACTGCCGTTCTCATGGGAAGGAACCCGCGGTATTACCGCCGTGCGCCGGAACGCAAAAGCGAGCGGGATTTTCGCGGGAGTCATGCCATGGCGCATCAACAGGCCGGTTTCGGCCGAGCCGACGAATAGGGTGCCGTCGTGTGCAAGCAAGCGATCGAGCACACCCACAGCGCGATCCTGTGCCGTCCTGTCGAAATAGATCAGTACGTTGCGACAGAACACGAAGTCGTAAGGCTCGGCAGCAAGCAATTGCGCATCGAACAGGTTGGCGCACGTAAAGCGCACGGTGTCGCGCACGGCATTGGCCAGCAGCCAGCCGCCCTTCAATTTCGAGAAATGGCGCTCGCGGAAATCGATCTGATGCCCGCGAAACGAATTACGGCCGTACACCGCATGGGCCGCGTGGCCAAGCGCGCGGTCGCTGACGTCGATTGCATCGATGATGAATCGCTGCGCCGGAATTCCGGCCTCGAACAATGCCATCGCCATCGAATAAGGTTCCTCTCCGGTCGCGCATGGCAGGCTGAGGAGTCGCAACGGCCGGTCAACCTGACGGGCAAGCCGTTCGGCCGCCAGCGTCGCGAGCGCGGCAAACGCCTCAGGATCGCGGAAGAACCAGGTTTCCGATACGACGACGGCCTCGATAAGCATCTGCAGTTCGTCCGCCGACGCATTGAGGCCGGTCCAATAGGCATCGAGATCGGCGCTACCGTGGCCCTGCTGCACGGCGCAGCGCTCACGCACCGCGCGTTCGACGGCCGCCGCACCGATCGACGCGGCATCGAGGCCGATCACGCGCTTCAGCAGCGCTTCGAAGCGGTCGTCCGTCACGCGTGCGCCTCCGAACTAAAAAGCAAGCCCTTGACGCCGTCGGGCAACAGGTCCTGCACATTGATCCACTGGATCAAGCCCGCCGGATCGGCCGCAACTAACCCTAAGTAGCGCGCATGGGGGGTAGCGACGCCGCTGGAGGTAAAGTCGGCCGGATCGCGCCGCATGGTGCGGGTTGCCTGCTCGACGATGATCGCAAGGACACATGTGCCGTCTTGCGCACTTGCGAGCGGGTAGCGCAGCAGCACGGTGCGCGTGGACAGGCGCCGCCGGGCAGGCCTGCCCAGCGCAAGCGCCGGCAGGTCGATCACAGGCACGGGCTGGCCGTGATAATTGAAAACGCCGGCCACCCACGGGGGCGCGCCAGGAAGCGCCTTGAGCGGCACCAGCGGCAGTATCTCCACCACCTCGGCCGCATCAAGCGCGTAGCGGTCGTCGTCAAGCTGGAAGATGAGAAAGAGCATCGTTCGCACGGGCGCTAGACGGGCGCGAACGTCCGTCACCCGCTCCTTGTTCCTGCACCTTGAAGCGCGACACGCCGGAGCGCAAGCCAGTCGCTACGAGTGTGAGATTGTCGATTGCCTCGCTAGACTGGCGCAGCGATTCGACCGTCTGCTGCGCAGCTTCTGAAAGCTGCGTGAGCGCCTGGTTGATCTGCTCCGCGCTGGACGCCTGCGTCTGCATGCCCTCGTTGACCGCCTGGAAGCGCGGCGCGAGCGTCTGGACCTGATGGATGATGTGCGACAACTGGCCACCCACTTGCTGCACCTCAAGCATGCCCCGCCGCACTTCTTCGGTGAATTTGTCCATGCCCATCACGCCAGCCGATACGGCCGACTGGATCTCTTTGACTGTTTGTTCGATGTCGTACGTCGCGACCGCAGTCTGGTCTGCCAGGCGCCGGATCTCTGTCGCTACCACCGCGAAGCCGCGGCCATATTCGCCGGCTTTCTCGGCTTCGATCGCTGCGTTGAGTGACAACAGGTTGGTCTGGTCGGCCACCTTCGTAATGGTCGCCACCACCTGGTTGATATTGCTCGCTTTCTCGTTAAGGATCGCAAGCTTGGTATTGACGGAGCCGGCCGCCTCCGCCACGTGGCGCATCGTCTCTTCCATTTGAGTCAGGCCCGCGTGGCCCGTGCCGGCGAGGAGCGCCGCCTGTTCGGAGACGGCCGACACTTCGCTCATCGTGCGCACGAGGTCACGCGACGTCGCGAAGATCGCCCGCGACGTCGCGCCGATCTCGGCCGTCGTTGCCGCGGTTTCGCTGGCGGTCGCCTGTTGTTCCTTCGATGTGGCGGCAATTTCCTGGACCGACGTGATGACCTGGATCGACGATAGCTGTGCCTGTCCGATCAGCGCGATCAGTTCGTCCGTCATTCGGTTGAAGCCGGTCTCGAGCGTGCCGAACTCGTCCGTGCGGCGCAGGTCGAGGCGCCGCGTCAAGTCGCCGGAGCGCATCACATCGAGCGTTTCGACCACGCGTGACATTGGCACCGTGATCGCACGCAACAGGAAATAACCGGTGATCAGCGCGGCTGTGAGCGCCATCAGCACGGCGGCGAGTAGCGCGAATTCGGCCTGATTGACTGACTTGAGGATGCTGGTGGTTTCGTCGTTCGAGCCTTCGTTTTCGTGGACGACTCGTTCGGCGATCAACTGGTCGCTGGTTTCCCAGATGGGCGAGAGCCGTGTGTTGAAGGCGACACCGGCGGCGCCCTTCGAGCTTGCCAGTTGCCCCAGCACGGCTTGCTGCGCAGCAGCGTACTGGTCCAGTACTGCCTTGAGATTGTTGAAATGCGTCCGCTCGCTGTCATCGAAGAGCGTCTTTTTGTACTCCTGCATGAATTGATCGATGGCCTGCGTGGTTTCGGTGATACGGGTTTCGTCGCGCTTGATGAGTCCGGGCTCAGCATCGCTGAAGACGAGGCGCTGCATCACGATGTAATTTTCGTCCAACGCGGTGCGCATATTGGTAATCATCGACAAGCCCAGCTGCGAGTCTCCCTGGAGGGCACGCGTGTCGCTTTCGATTGCGCTCAGACGCGTATAGGCAATCATGGCTGTCAGGACGATTAGCCCCAGAATAAATCCGAAACTGGCGAGTATCCGTTTGCGTATAGTCCATTTGCTCATGCGCGCTATCCTTACGGTTGCGTTACGGCAGGCTCTAATTCCGCTGTTTGGAATCTGACGGTTACCCGAACCGTAGCGGCTGCGTCATTCGAATCGACGGAACGCGCGACGGCGTCACATCCTCGTAAACTGGATAGTTCGATACAACTGCAAAAGTCAGGAATGAACTGAAAAAAGACCGGAAACCTAACTGCGCCTCTTTTTTTTGTGTAATAGACCTCAGAGGTATGGTCCGTGAATTGATGCGGCCTTTCTTTGAAATTTCCTTCTTTTTGACACTTAGCCTAGCGTAGGACAGCGCATGCGAAACGAGTTTCGACCCCTGGTATGGTATAGGCCACGCTACGCAATGCAGCAAGTTATATTTACGGGCGCAGGTCAAAACTGGTCGATTTTGCGTCACATAGACGAGTGGAAATAGTCCGCGTTTGAAGGCGGAATTTCCGTTTGAAGGTGCGATCGTAAGGGAGATCATTGGGCTATTCGACAAACCGAAAGGAAGCCCGCACTTCCCAAGTTTGCACGTTAAGATGCCGCACGGGCGACCTCGGTATGCTCGGACGCGACCAGCAGACTAGTGAGATGTTCTGCGTCGAGCGGGCGGGCGAACAGGAAGCCTTGAGCTTTGTCGCACATCCATTCCCGCAAGAGCGCCGCCTGTTCCTCAGTTTCGACACCCTCGGCGGTCACAGCCAGCCCCAGCGAGTTGGCCATCGAGATAATGGCCTGAACAATTGCGTTGTCTTCCGCGTTTTCACCGATTCCTTTGACGAAGGATCGGTCGATCTTCAAGACGTCCAGCGGCAGCATTTTCAGGTAACTGAGCGACGAATAGCCGGTGCCGAAATCATCTATGGCTAGTCGGATGCCAAGGTCCTTTAGCTTTTGCAGCGTACGGATGCTGGACTCGGTGTCCCGCATGATCACGCCCTCGGTGACTTCGAGTTTCAGGCTTCCCGCGCGAAGTCCTGAAGTCTCCAGTGCGCGCTGGACGTCGGCAAACAGATGCGGGTGGTCGAACTGTCGAGGCGATAAGTTGACGCTGACCTGCAACGGCGGCTCTAACGGAAATTGCTTCTGCCACACGGCCACCTGACGGCATGACTCTTCCAGCACCCACTGTCCCAATGGGATGATGAGCCCTGTTTCTTCCGCGATGGAAATAAACTCGACTGGCGAAATCAGTCCGAGAGTCGGATGCTGCCAACGTACCAGCGCTTCGACCTCCTTGAAACCCTCGGTTGCCAACTGCACGATCGGTTGAAAGTGCACGCGCAGTTCGTTTCGGGCGATTGCATGGCGCAGACCCGTTTCAAGTTCGAGTCGCAGCACGACGTCGGTGCGCATGTCCGCGTCAAACACCACGTAGCGCGCCTTCCCGCCCGACTTAGCGCGATACATGGCAACATCCGCATCTCGCAACAGCGTGTCCCCGTCGGGCATTTTCTCCGCTCCATCGGCAAGCGCGATGCCAACACTGACAGAGACGAAGTAATCCTTCCCTCCTAAAGAGAACGGATGCTCGAATTGTTTGAGTATTTTTTGAGCCAGCAAGATTGCCTCCGCTGTGGCTTCACTGGTGAGCTGGTCCAAAAGGATGACGAACTCGTCGCCGCCCAGGCGGGCGACCGTATCCGATGGTCGAACGCATGCAGTGAGACGTTTGGCCGCCGCAACCAGCAGTGCGTCGCCCGACTGATGGCCAAGGCTATCGTTGACTCGCTTGAAATTGTCCAGGTCGATAAACAGCAAACCGAGCGTGCCCCCACGCCGGCTCGCGCGGGCTATAGCCTGCTCGATGCGGTCGAGCAGCAACGCTCGGTTGGGCAATGCAGTCAGCGAATCGTAAAATGCCTGAGTCATTAGTTGCAGCTCGAATGCTTTACGTTCGGTCACGTCGCGGATGTTAGCCACCACACCCTCGACGCCGGGCTCGCATAAAAGATTCGTAAAAGTAATCTCACCGTTTCGCCACTCGTCTCGGCTGTCGCGGCTTCGCAACTCGACAGCTTTCGTCAGGCCAGGAACTACGCGAATCTGTTCCCATATCTCGCGCAGCGCGGCCTGATCATCAGCATGAATGAGGCTACCGAAAGATCTGCCGCGTAATTCGCGACGTACGAGGCCCGGGTCCGTTTCCAGCGTGGGCGCCTGATACGTCACCCTGCCTGAGGCGTCGCAGATCAGAATGACATCCGTGGCGTGCCGTATGAGCGACCGAAAACGTTGTTCGCTCCTGCGATTCGCCGAGGCTGTCGCTTCCCACGTCTGCAGTCTGTAACGCCGCATCACCGTTCCGAAGAAGATGACCAGCCCCAACCCGAGACCGAAGACGATCGGCGTCGCAACCAACACGATCATTTGAACATTGACGAGGTGGGCCACCTGTCGTATTGCATTATCTCGATGTTGAGTCGCATCAGTTGCCACATCACTCTCGATCGCGTCGAAAGACGGATCTGTTTCAGTGGTATCGATAGAGCTCACTTTAGCCCAGTCGTGCGCGTCAATCGCTGCGAACATTCGGCTTACTGCAGATAGATAGGCCGAGTGCTTGATGAGCATGTCGTCAATGGCTACAGCGCCGTCTTTGCTATGCCGGGCCCGTGCTTTTACCAACCAGGAGACCATCGATGCGGCAGCCTGCGCATGTTTTTCCCGAACCTCCTTTGTCGGTTCAAGCCGGTATTTGCGCTCAAGAGATTCTTCGGCCCCGATTTCATAGCGCGCCTGCTCGAAGTCGTCGCTCACCGCACTGGCATATTTTGCGTCGACACCCGCACGGTAACTTTCGAAGGCGCCCCAGAATGCCAATGCCGGGGTCACAATCAACGCCACCGCCAATCCGGTCGTAGCAAAAACGCCGGTACCGCGAAATACCCAGTTCCGGGGATTAACACCCGCCGAACGTTCAAATACAGCTGCAATGCGAATAGACGCATCCTTGATCCGGTTCGATATCCGCATTGCTTTAGCCGTCCGAAGACTGGGACTACCGGATGCGATATGACCTGCACCAAGCCGCCGTCAGCACAACATTAAAATCTGGCGGCAAGCGATGCATCCGCGGATGCCGGCCCCATCTAGCACTCTGCGTGTCGAGAAGCATTCAATATGACC
>Ga0302231_10002268_pt1 | contig 11126 bp, 9 predicted proteins | sample II_Palsa_N2_2_FD_193522 | JGI IMG/M metagenome (GOLD analysis project Ga0302231, IMG submission 193522) | Peat permafrost microbial communities from Stordalen Mire near Abisko, Sweden - II_Palsa_N2_2 | ecosystem: Environmental > Terrestrial > Soil > Palsa > Peat permafrost | place: Sweden...
ACTGCGGCCCGGCATCTCGGACCTCGGCTTGCTGGCTCCCAAAAGCTGGCTGGAATTCACGGGCGAATGGGCGCCGCGCATGGACCTGATCGTCGCGCTGGATGGGCGCGTCGCCGAATATCATGCGCCGGACTTCCCGGGCAAACCCCTGTTCGTACAATGGGATTTCGCCGATCCGCTCGCGGAAGGCATGACGCCGGACGAGCGCGCCCGTTCGTTCGAAAAGGTCTTCTGGCAGATCGTGCGGCGGGTCACGCTGTTCATGGAGTTGCCCCGTTACACGTCGCCGGCGGTCTCGGATGCAACGGACGCTGAACCGGCGACGCGCGAGCGCGACATCGTCTGTCCCAGCTGAAAGACCGGCGCGTTATTCGCCCCGTATCCGCACCCGCGCCGCGGCCAGAGCCGCGCGGCGTGCGGATGCTGATCCTGTGGTTACTTACTCCGTAGCCCTTGGTCCGGCGTCGCCGGCAGGTCAAATGCACACTCCCGTCGCGCACTGCACAAATTCAATTGTTTCAGCCACTTGCGCCGTTTGCCCGCGAATTGTCCACAGCCTTGCGAACAGATTGTGTGGACAACTCCGAGGCTGGAACCGCAGGATGGCACTCCTCATGCAGTGAGCAAGCCGTCCGTCGAATGGGTCGAACTCGCGCGGGTTGAATGCGCCAAGGTGGCCAAAATTCAGCAAGGTCTGCACCGCCCTCGGGCGGCGAACGGACTATGCTACGGCCATCATGAAGCCCAACACCGAACGCGATTACCACCGACGGATCGCCCGTGTCATCGAGGCGATACTCGCAGACCCAGGCGCGCCCCACACGGTGGATAGCCTCGCCTCGATTGCGCATCTCTCGCCCTACCACTTCCACCGCATCTACCGCGCCATGACCGGTGAAAGCATTGCCGAAACCGTGCAGCGCGTGCGGCTCGCCCAGGCCGCGTATCGACTGACAGTCGCGGGCGATTCGGTCACCACCGTCGCAGGCAATGTGGGCTACGACAGTCCGCAAGCCTTCTCAAGAGCCTTTCGCGGATTTACGGGCGTCAGCCCAAGCGCATTCCAGACGCGGCAGAAACGCCTCAGCGTACCGTACGCCGAGGGTCGTCAAGCCGCACAGGGCGACGCCAACGCCAATGACAACGCCGATACGGCCGGCGCCGAGGTGCCGTTCGTCGAACTGATCGAGCTCGCGCCGCTCGACGTCCTGTGCCTTCGCCACGAAGGACCCACCGCCACGATCAGCCAGACATTCAGGACGCTGTGGCAGACGCTCGGCCTCAGTGTGAGGTCCACCCAGGTCCACGGCACGATCGGCATCATTTCAGGTGACCCGGAGGACGAGCGGGGCAATTTCCGCTATCTCGCCGGCGTCATTCCGGCCGCACCCATCGCGGCGACGGGTCGGCTCGAAGCCGTGCGGGTTGAGGGCGGTCTGTACGCGGCGCACCGCCTGGTCGGTCCTTATGCGCTGATTGCGCCCACGTTCGCGGCGTTATTCGGCGGCTGGCTGCCGCAAAGCGGCTACGAGCCCGACGACCGGTCCGCACTCGAGTTCTATCGAAACCGTCCTGCGCCCGACGGGCAACAGGAATGCATCACTGACCTCATGATTCCCATTCGACAGGAGTGAGTATGCTGCGTCGTTACCTCGCCGCCGTTGCGGTCCTTGCCACGTGCTGCACCGGCGCGGCCCTTGCCGCGGGCAGCGACAGCGTGGCGCCCTATCATGTCGGCACAGCCACGCGCGTCATTCATCCGCCCGTCGCCCGCAATTGGCGCGGTGCACGGACCGAAGCGCTCCTGACGAACATCTGGTATCCGGTCGACCCCGCGCTTCCAGAAGCGGCGCATGAAATCGGCGCACCCGGCAACCCCGTTTTTATGGGGCACCCGCGCGCGGTCGACGCGCCGCTGTCGCCCGCTCACGCAAAATATCCGCTGCTTGTGCTGTCGCACGGGACCGGCGGCAGCGCCGCGAGCCTCGACTGGTTGGCCTCCGCGCTCGCCGCGCAGGGCTATATCGTCGCCGGCGTGAACCATCCGGGCAATAACGCAATGGAACCGGTGACCTTCGAGGGCTTTCTCCTCTGGTGGGAGCGCGCCACGGACGTCAGTGAAGTGCTCGATAGCCTGCTCGCCGATCCGACGCTCGCTGCCCATATCGACACGAGCCGCATCGGCGCGGTGGGATTCTCGCTTGGTGGCTACACGGTGCTCGAACTGGCGGGCGCACGAACCGACCAGAAACAGTTTTTGGACTTCTGCGCATCGTCCGCCGCCGACGCGATCTGCCGGCCGCCGGAGATGAACAGTCTTCCCGGCGGTCCACACATGCCCGACCACCTGCCCGCGGCGACGACCGCATCGATGGCGCGCTCGGGTGAGTCCTATCGCGACCCACGCATCAAGGCTGTGTTCGCCATCGCTCCCGCATTGGGCGAAGCATTCAATCAAGCCTCGTTCACCGACGTACATATTCCCGTGTCGCTGCTGGCCGGCACTGCAGATGCCACCGCGCCGGTTCAAACCAACATCCAGCGCATCGCCGGCCTGCTGCCCAACGCGACGGTCCACATGGTGCCGGGCGCCTCCCATTACACTTTCCTCGATACCTGCTTGCCGGGCGTGGCGGATCGCGCTCCCGGCACCTGCAAGGACGGTCCCGGCGTAGACCGCGACACCGTTCATGAGCAGGCCGTCGAACAGGCGCTTGCGTTCTTCAGCAACACTTTGCCCGCACAGACGCAATAGCCCAACGCCGTTCAAGCGAGCGTCCAAGTCAAAAGTCAATGATTCGCATACCGAATGATATGCCTCACATGAGGCATATCATTCGTCCATTATTAAGGCACTAGCCGGTCCGGGTCACGTGGCACAAACGCGGCTTCCTTCACATTTGAAAGCCCTAGCAGCTTCGCGATCACCCGCTCGACACCGAGCCCGAATCCACCGTGGGGCGGACAACCGTAGCGAAAGTTGTCGAGGTAATGTGTGATGGAGCCAGGCTCGACACCTTTCTCGACGGCCTGCTGACACAGTACATCGTAGCGATGCTCACGCACCGCACCGGTCGTAATCTCGATGCCCTTGAAGATCAGATCGAAGCTCTTCGTCACGCCCCGTTGCCGATCCCACGCGTGATAGAAGGGGCGCTTCGCGATTGGGTAGTCACTCACGAAAATCAGGTCGCAGCCGAGTACCTTGTACAGCATGCTTTCGCCCTCATCCGGCAGGTCTTGCGCCGGGCCAAGACTCAGGCCGTGAGCCGACAGAATCTCTTTGGCCTCACTCAAGCTCAAGTACCTGACGCTGGGCTCGATCGGCAAGTCGACACCGAATAGCGCCTTGACGTCCCCCGCGAACGGTCGGAGTTTTGCAAAGGCGTAGCGCAGCATCTGCTCCTCGAACGCCATGACCTGCGCGGTTTCGAAGGCCCAGGCGAATTCGACATCGAGACCGGTGAACTCGGTCAAATGCCGGCTGCTTCTGCTCTCTTCCGCCCGGAACACGGGGCCGATCTCGAAGACGCCTTCAAGGCCCGACGCTATCCCCATCTGCTTGTAGAACTGCGGCGATTGAGCAAGGAAAGCCTGGGTATCGAAGTAGCTGACGCGAAACACCTGAGCGCCGCTTTCACTGGCGTTGCCCATCAGCTTCGGTGTATGCAGTTCGGTGAAACCTCGTCCCAACGCGAACTCGCGGCACGCGAATTCAAACGCGCTTCGCAGCCGCAGCATCAGTTGCCATCGGGGTGCCTTGAGATCCACGACACGATAGTTGAAGCGAAGATCGACACTGCTCGCCTCAGTGACCGGATAAGGCTGGGCCCTGGAAAAGATTTCCACCGACTGCACCTGGACCTCCACGCCGAACGTCTTGCTCTGCGCGGCGGCGACAACCGTACCGGTCACCGCGAAGGTTGAACCGGCGAGCAACTGCCCCACGTGCGCGTGCTCTGCGACAGAGGACTTGTCGACGACCAGTTGGAGCTTGCCGGTGGCGTCATGAGCAAGCAGGAACTGGAGGTTTTTCTGATCCCTGAGCACATCGAGCGTCAGATACAGCGTGACGACCTCACCCACCTGTTGCTTCACGTCTTCGACTAACGTCCTCATGGTTTTCTGCCTTGATGAAAAGCGTGCGGAAATAAAAAAAGGCACTCAGTTCGTGAGTGCCTTTGGCTTGACGGCGCTTATTTTTCAACAGACAAATAATCTCCTGTCACCCAAAGGCGACACATTATTATTGCGGTCGAGACAGCTAAAACGGCGCATGGTCTGGAGAAAAATAGTCAGCGTACAGATCGGTTATCAGCTTGCCGGCATGCTAAGCGCATGCCACGAGCAAGCTGACGAAGACTAAAAGGTAACAAAGTTCGGGCGAAAGCGCAAAGCTTGCTGCGCGCGCCGATACGATGCGAGTGCCGCCCCGTGTTGCAAACGCAGCGCCTCGCGGTTCAGTTGGCCGCCTCGCGCATGGCCCGGTATTCGCGCCGCACGATGTCCATCAACTCCGCCACCGAGGTGTTAGCGGCCTCTTTCTCATAGGTGACGCGGCCGCGCTGCATCAGCATGACGCGATCCGCAATGTCGAGCGTCTGCGCATAGTTGTGCATGATCATCACGATCGACAGGCCGCCTTTCTCCTTCAGACGCAGAACCAGGTCGATAATCAGGCCAGCTTCGCGCGCCCCCATGGCGGCCAACGGTTCGTCGAGCAGCAGGATTTTCGCATTCGAATTGACCGCGCGCGCCACCGCGATAGCCTGCCGTTGTCCACCGGAAAGCTGCTCGACCGGCAGGTCGACCGAAGGTATCCGCACGCCGATCTCTTCGAGACATTCCGCCGCACGCGCGCGCATCGCCCGGTTATTCAACAGGCGGAACGGACCCGGATAAATGATCTCGCGGTTCAGGAACATGTTGTGATAGATGCTCAGCGAATTCGCCAACGCCAGGTCCTGATAGACGCATTCGATACCTAGCGCACGGGCGTGGTCGACCGAGCGCAGCATCGTTTCCTCGCCGCCAATAAAGAGCTTGCCGCCGGTCTGCTGATGAAAGCCGGTGAGTATCTTGATCAGTGTCGATTTGCCCGCGCCGTTATCACCCAGCACGCCGAGAATTTCGCCCTGCTTAAGGGTCAACGACACGCCATCCAGCGCGGTAACCGCACCGAAGCGCTTGACTATCTCTTCGCCGCGCAGCGCATACGCCACTTCGGACATCACGACTCTCCCTTACTTGCGCGCGAGACGCACGACGTGGATGTTGAAGATCATCGCGCCGAGAATCGCAGCGCCGAGAATCATGTTGAACGTGAAGGCGTTGATACCGATCAGCGTGAAGCCGTCGTTCAGAATGCCCAGCACCGCTGCGCCGATCAGGCCGCCGATGATCGTGCCCGACCCACCCGCGAGCGGCGTCCCGCCGATCACGGCTGCAGCCACGGCGAGGAACATGATCTGGTTGCCACCGGCTTGTGGATCGATCGAGGTAATGCGAAAGCCTTCGAGAATGCCCGTAAAGCCAGCAAGCACCGCCGCGATAATGAAGTTGCCGAGCTTCAGCCGCTTAACGTTGATACCCGCTTCGCTCGAACCCAATGGATTCGCCCCGGACGCAATCGTATGCAAGCCCCAGCGCGTGTTCCGCAATAGCACGTGCATGACCACCGCAATCGCGATGGTCCAGATGATTTCGCTGTACCCCCAGGCACCCATGAACGCAGCAAAATCATTGCCCTCCGGCGTGGACACCGGCGTGCCGCGGGAGATCGTCAACGTGAGACCGTTGATGAAGAACAGCGTGCCAAGCGTCGTCACGAACGAGGGAATACGCAGGTACACCGTCACCGCGCCATTGATCAACCCCACTACACCTGCCGCCACCACGCCCGCGATCAGCGCAATCCATGTTGGCGCTCCTGCCTCGTGCGCAAAATGCATGATGAACGGTGCAAACGCGAACACCATGCCGGCGTAGAGATCAATCTCGCCGCCGATCATCAACATGATTTCGCCGCACGCGATGATCGCCACCGGCGCGATGAACTGCGACAGATTTTCGAGGCTGGCGCTCGTTAGCAGAAAGTCGTGGTTAGCGATTTCGAAGTAGGCGGCCAGAATCAGCGCGACCGCCAGAATGCGAATCTCGCTGGAGCGTCCGATCGTGCCAGGCCAGCGCCTGGCGCGATCGCTGGATTTCGTCGTATCTGTCACAGATGACATTACGACTTGATCCCACCGTTACGCGGCACGATTTGCGGCTTCGTGCTCTTACCTTCATAACGCGTTTCGGTGTTCAGGTACGGATCGACCGAACCCTTGGTGACGAACTTCAGGCCGGAGTTGACGTTGGCCGGTCCGACCAGGCCACCCGAGGCCAGGAACGTGAACGCTTCCACCACGGTATAAAAGCCTTGCACGTAGGGTTGCTGATCAATCGTGAAGTCGAGGAAGCCGTCATGAATCAACTGCACCGTCCGCGGCAGCAGGTCAAAGCCGCCACCATGCACGCCCTTGGCCGGCAGGTTCGATTCCTTCATCACTTCGGCCACACCTTGCGTGCTGCCCGCATCGACCGCGAACATGCCCTTCACATCCTGGTGTCCAAGATAGAACGACTTGATCTTTGAGAGCTCTTCGTTGACGGTGGCGCCCGTTGCGATCGTCTGCACATCGATCTTCTTGCCGGACTTCTTGATCGCGTCTGCCGCGCCGTCCAGCCGGGGCTGGATGTTGAGCTGCCCTGGCGTGGCGATAAAGAGTGCGACGGTCCCGCTGTCGACCAGACTGGCGATGCGCTCGCCCATCTGATAACCCGACAGGTACAGATCCTGGCCGATGTACGCGAGCCGTGGGTTGGTGCTGCCGCGTGGCGCATCCGCGTTGTAGGCGAATACAGGAATGCCGGCGTCCAGTGCTTTCTGGATCGGCCCATCAAACGCCTTGGGATCGACGATCGGTACCGCGATAGCATCGGCCTTTGCAGCAATCGCTGCGTTCAGCGCATTGACCATCTCGCCGACGTCGGCGTTCGCCGAACCCGTCCACTGGTAATCCATCCCGAGCAATCCGCAGGCATCCTCAATACCGTATTGCGTGGGTACAAAGAAAGGATTGGTCGTGACGTGGTTGACGAAAACGATCTTCCACTTCTTGTGCGAGGGGAATGGCGAAGCATCCGCTGCGAATGCCGGTGTCGACACACCGCCTAGCATGGCCATCGCTGCCGCGAGGCCCGCACCTTGCAGCAAACCGCGCCGCATGCCCTGCACTTCACCCCGTCCTTCGTTCTGCTTGTCTTCCCGTTCCTCGGCCATGTCATTCTCCCGTATGTCAGTTGTTCGAACTCACTGCTCATGACGGCACAGGCCGGGAAAGCGCCGTTGCCGGGCATTACCGCGTCCGACGGACGCGCTTCCTCGACCCCACGCGCACCCGTATGACAATCCACCGAAAATGCTATATCAGGCACCTACGCCGAATAATCGATGTATACCCTTAACTAGTCGGACTATTTCTTACGTCATGAATTCCAGTCCAATTGCATTGTTCAGTTGACCTTTCAGATTGATCGCGCCGCGTGGCGAACACGTGACATGGTTCGGCATTTCGCGCGAATCATCCGCGCTCCTGCAACGCAGCAAAATGACGAGAGGCGGCACACAAATGGTTCAGCGCTTGCACGTCCCACACTCCAGGCCCATATCGGCACTCCAGACCGCACGAATAGTATTACTATCGTCAGAGTCTAAGGAGACAGCCCATGAAGGACGCCAAACGACCGCTACGTTCAGCCCAATGGTTCGGCAGCGCCGACAAGAACGGCTTCATGTACCGCAGCTGGATGAAGAATCAGGGAATCCCTGATCATGAGTTTCAGGGCAAACCGATTATCGGAATCTGCAACACGTGGTCCGAGTTGACGCCGTGCAACGCGCACTTCCGCAAGATCGCGGAGCACGTCAAACGCGGCGTGTTCGAAGCGGGCGGATTCCCCGTTGAGTTCCCGGTCTTCTCGAACGGCGAGTCGAACTTGCGTCCCACGGCCATGTTCACGCGCAACCTCGCGAGCATGGATGTGGAGGAGTCGATCCGCGGCAATCCGATTGACGCGGTCGTCCTGCTCGTCGGCTGTGACAAGACCACCCCGGCTCTTCTGATGGGCGCTGCGAGCTGCGACGTGCCCGCTATCGCGGTGAGCGGCGGACCGATGCTTAACGGCAAGCACCACGGTCACGATATCGGCTCGGGCACGGTCGTCTGGCAATTGAGCGAGCAGGTCAAGGCGGGCAAGATCTCGCTACACGAATTCATGTCAGCTGAAGCAGGCATGTCGCGCTCGGCGGGGACCTGCAACACCATGGGCACCGCCTCGACGATGGCCTGCATGGCTGAGGCGCTCGGCGTCACGCTGCCGCACAACGCGGCCATTCCTGCCGTGGACTCGCGCCGCTACGTGCTCGCCCATATGTCGGGCATGCGCATCGTCGAGATGGCGCTTGAAGACCTGCGCCTGTCGAAGCTGCTGACGCGCGAAGCGTTCGAGAACGCGATCCGCGTGAATGCGGCAATCGGCGGCTCCACGAACGCGGCGATCCATCTGAAGGCGATTGCCGGGCGCATTGGCGTTGAGCTGGAACTGGACGACTGGACGCGCGTCGGGCGCGGCACGCCCACGCTCGTCGATTTACAGCCGTCGGGCCGCTACCTGATGGAGGAGTTCTATTACGCGGGCGGCCTGCCGGCAGTCATCCGGCGCCTCGGCGAGGCCGCCCTGCTACCGCACCCTGCAGCGCTGACCGCAAACGGCAAGACGCTCTGGGACAACTGCAAAGAAGCCCCGCTCTATAACGATGAAGTGATTCGTCCGCTCGACAAGCCGCTCGTTGCCGACGGCGGTCTATGCGTGCTGCGCGGCAACCTCGCGCCGAACGGCGCGGTGCTCAAGCCCTCTGCCGCCACGCCCGCCATGCTCAAGCACCGCGGCCAAGCCGTGGTATTCGAGAACTTCGACGACTACAAGGCGCGCATCGGCGACCCCGATCTCGACGTGACCGCCGACTCCGTACTCGTGATGAAAAATTGCGGACCGAAGGGTTATCCGGGCATGGCCGAAGTGGGCAACATGGGGCTACCGCCGAAACTGCTGGCGCAAGGCGTCACGGATATGGTGCGCCTGTCCGATGCCCGCATGAGCGGCACCGCGTACGGCACTGTGGTCTTGCATATCGCGCCCGAGGCGCGCGCGGGCGGCCCGCTCGCGGTGGTGCGCAACGGCGACTGGATCGAGATGGACTGCCACGGCGGACGGCTGCACCTGGAGGTCAGCGATGCCGAACTGGCGGCACGGCTCGCCGAATGGCAACAGGCGAAGCAACCGGTGCCGGCCGATGCTAGCGGCTACCGCAACCTTTACGTTGAACACGTATTGCAGGCGGACCAGGGATGCGACTTCGATTTTCTCGTGGGCTGCCGGGGCGCAGACGTGCCACGCCATTCGCACTAACTGGGGTCGAACGCCAGACGTGCGCCACCGCCCGGCCGGCTCAGGCCGGATGGCTGCGCACCACTTCGAGAATGCTCTCGGCATCGGCGCTCGCGTTTTCGAGCTGAACGAGGCTGGCCTGACGCGCACCGAGCGCGTCGCGGCTCTGGATCGCCGTAAGAATCGCCTTGTGACGCGGCAACGACAGGGCATGCGTGTCCGGATGGCGGCTCGTCAGCTTGATGGACTCCGACAGTGCGAGGGACAGCATATTGCCGATATGCGCGAGCAGATCGTTGTGCGTGGCGGCCATGATGGCGCGGTGAAACTCGAGGTCCGGCTCGAGCAGCGCGCTGGCGGTTGACGCGTGCGCCATGCGCTCGTACGCAGAGGCGATGCGGGTGAGGTCTTCGCTGGTCGCCGCAGTCGCGGCGAGCGCGGCCGCGGCCGGTTCGATCACGCGGCGCACCGTGAGCAGCGAGCGGAAAAACTCGCCTTCCGGCACGCTGCTTAGCGTCCAGTACAGCACGTCGGGGTCGAGCATATGCCAGTCTTCACGCGGCTTCACGACGCTGCCCACGCGCGGCTTCGACACCACCAGTCCCTTGGCGACCAGTACGCGCGTCGCCTCGCGCAGGACCGGGCGGCTCACGCCATAGCGCTCGCACAGGTCGGTTTCGGCAGGCAGGCGCTGGCCTGGCTGAACCTTGCCGCTGACGATATCCATGCCGAGTTCCTGCACGATACGACCGTGCAGGCTCTTGCGTTGTTGCAGATGACGATAATCCATATGAAGAGATCGCTGACTGTGCACGCTTCAGTCGTGACGCGACCGATTCAGCGCTTGAGAACTACCCCTGCCCCATTGCCGTGACGTACCGTGCCCGGCTCGTTGTAGCGTGTGGGGGCTCGTTCAAGCATAACACGCGCTCAGGCTGCAAAATCAGGTTGAAAATTAAGCTGCAGTTCGGCCGCGTTATTTGATCAATGCGCCGCGCTCGCTGAGTAGCTGGCGGAGAATGCTGCGATGGCAGCGGCTTTCATCTTCACAATAACAACCGACCGAAAAATCCGTGCTGTGCGACAACGCGGCGAGCAGATCCAGCACCTTGCTGGTGTCGCTATCGTTCATCTCCGCGCGGTAGCTACGCGCGAAGTGATTCCACTCCGCCTGGCTGCCAGTTTGTTGGGCATGTTTGGCTTGCGTGACCAGCGATGCGCTCGGCGAGAGGTTGGGCAACCAGACATCGTAGTAGTCGTGCGTGCCGAACTCCGCCTTCGGCACGCCACGCGGAGGCCGGCGCACCGTGCCGATGCGCAGCCCCTCTCCTTCCGCCCGCTTTGACCCGAGCCGCACGATGCGAATGGCCATGTCTTGTGTCTCCAGGCAATCCGTTTCCGTCTTGTGTGCAGGCGGGATGACGAGAAAAATGCCGATTGCCTCAGTTGCCGCGCGTGTGCTGATGACCCATGCGAACGGCGCGTCATCGCTCAAACGTGGTGCCCCACCTCACCACCGGTCCCCACCGAATCGGTCAGCGTATCGGGCGCATTTTCCAACGCCGTGTCGTGGTGCAGCAGCAGCACCGCGGCGACACCCACCAGTCCAGCCCCGGAGAGACACAGCAGAC
>Ga0302231_10002278_pt1 | contig 11096 bp, 13 predicted proteins | sample II_Palsa_N2_2_FD_193522 | JGI IMG/M metagenome (GOLD analysis project Ga0302231, IMG submission 193522) | Peat permafrost microbial communities from Stordalen Mire near Abisko, Sweden - II_Palsa_N2_2 | ecosystem: Environmental > Terrestrial > Soil > Palsa > Peat permafrost | place: Sweden...
AACCGGCATAGAAACACACACGTGGCAAGACGACAATCCAAAAGGCAGAAAATAATTACATAATTTTTTTGTTTGTTTGTTTGCTTGCTTTTAAATCCAGAAATAAATTACATTTTTATGAGCTGGTTGGTTGGCAGGATGGACAGGAGCAGCCGATCGAGGCAGACTCGGCGCGCAGCAGGGCAATGTTGTGCTGCCATGTGAAGAAGGCGAGCGCCTGGAGCATGCAGTCGCTCAGGTCGTCACGTTTCTTCTCGCTGAAAAAGAGATCGCGCAGCTTGGCAGGGACAGAGGGGACGACCGGCGAGATGCCGGCGATCGTGGACGTGCCCGAATCCGTGCTCTCCAGAAGCTCTGTGACGAGGCGCGTCGAGGCAGCCTTCTTGGTGGGGCCCTTGGGCAGCTGGAACAGCTGGGCCACACGACCCGGGCGGAGCGATGCCGATCGCGGGTGGAGGTAGCAGTGCAGCTGGGCCTCGAGGACACACAGACGAAACACGGTCTCGGGCATGGCCGCTCGCCCGCCCGACCGATGCCGCTGCTCCTCGATAATAAACTTGTCTGCGTTGGCCGGCAACTCGTTTTCTCTGAACCGTTGGACCTAGAATCGTTTCTCAGTTTTAGGAAGACGGCAAGCACACGATACGATCGCGGGGCTCTTGCTGACGTCGTACAGCTCCTCCATCCCCACAGCCAGCCGCCGCCACTGGTGCACTTTGCCGTCCCTGCTAATCTCCACAAACGCCAGGTTCTTCAGGCCCATGTCGATCGACACAATCTTGTCGACCTTGGCCGACGTCGCGTGCTTGGCCTCCACCAGCCGCTGCACCATCTCGTCCTTGGTGCCGGTCAGCAGCAGCCCGCATCGGCCCAGACGGTCCTTCAGCACCGCATTCTTCTCCTTGAGCAACCTAGCACGTAAATGGTTTCGTTTTGTCAGCAAACAAATAAGAGGCGGAGAAACGCACCTCGCGGTAAAGGCACAGGCCGATGCCATCGTGCCGTTTGGTCCCAGCCCACCAAAAAAAAAAACGAAAAACGAGAAAACGAAAAACACGGACCCGTCACTTTCTAAAATGGCATTGCTGACTGACGATGAAATCCTCTTCTCTCCTGCTCACGAGCGATACTGCTCCCTTGTCTGCCTTCTGGCTCCCCTGCCCCCTTTTTAGCCGCTCTCTTTTCTCCCTCTGTTCTTTCTTGTCCTTTGCCGTTTTTGCCGCCTTCCCTTTTCGCTCTAGATCCCGCTTTGGCAGGAAGGGGATTGCGCAGGGGTTTGGGGTTGGAGCGGGCTGGCCACACCCAGCCGGCGGGGACGTCTAGACCATGCGCCGTTCTGCGGCGTGTGCGCTCTATCCGGCCTCGTCGTCTGGTTGTGTCCCTCTTGGCTTTTATCCCATCCCTTTCTCAGTCCTCCTCGTTGTCGGGGTGTCGGTCTAAAGGGCGGTGACTTGGGCACGGTGGCCTGATCTGGGCAGAGCGAGCGAGCAGGGTGACTTTGAGGTGGTGGGGGTTTTGGTCGGCGGACGAGGGATTGGTGTAATCCTAACCCTGAGTCTTTTTTGTTTGGTTTTTGGGTTCACGAGGGATGACGATGATACAAAGACGATGCGTGCTGCTCGGTTCCAAAAACCCCGTTCGGCTTTTCTTGTCTGTTTGTTTTTGGCCAGATGAATGAGGGGGGACCATCGGCACGCAGCAGCGACAAAAAAAAAAAAATAGCATCAAAACAACGCATCAAAAACAAGGCAGATCGGGCGAGAGATTGGAAGGATCCCTTGGGGATTGTCGGTCAGCTTGTGTTGCCACTACGGAAGAACGTGCATGGATCTGGATGGATCGCGTGTTGCCGTCGGAGATGTCCCTTTCGGGGGGAGAGAGAAGGGGAGATGAAGGGATTGTGTTGAGGAACACAGTTTTCCGGAGGCGTTTAAAAAATAGTCGGTCTCTCGCTTGGTGAGGAGTTGAGGGGCTGGGGAGAGGGGACGGAGAGAGGGGACGCTCTTGCTGGTTCTGCGGTTCAAAAAATCTGGAGACGGATCGAGCGCGGGTGGCTTTGGGCCTTACTGGGTCGACTCACACAAGGGAAAATGCTGCATGAGATTCGTTTGGAAGAGTTGCGTGGCTGTGCTTGGGAGGCGTTCTGCGCCTCCCTTGCGTTCCCTCGTGGCTTCTCTGATCGTCTTTGATCGCCTCGTTTTCCTTTTCGTCCGTCGGTGGCTCTCGTTTCATCGAAGCATGACGCGCTCGTTTCTCTTTGGTTTTTTATCGCAGGCGCGAGCTGCCGTTCTCCTTTCCTGTTCTTTCCTGGGCTCTTTGTCTCCTTGCTGGCGGGGTGCTGTCTATGCCTCGCTGTTTGGGGCTGTGAGAGTCTTGCTACTCGTCGTCCTTGGCATCTGTCCCTTTGTTGCCCACTTTTCTCTTTTCGTCTCTGTGCTGTGATCGCGATCCCTCTTTCTCCCTGCCCGACCCTTCTACTGAGGCTCTTTTTTTTTTCCGGGTTTATGTTGTTTTGCCCTTTTTTTTTTCCAGAGCTGTTCTCTCCTCCTCCTCTACTTTCTTTTTCTTCTTTCGTAGTCTGCCGTTGTTGGTGGACTGGGCCCTCTTGTCATCGGAGGGCCGTTTTCTCCATCAAATCCAAAGGAAAAAATAGTTGGCAAATAGGGCAGCGCAGGACGGAGCCATCTGCCGTCGATTGGACCCCGGGTGAAACGCGTTTCGTCCCAATCGGTTGCTAGTATTTTTTTCGCCCCCATTTGATAGCGCTTCTCGTTGTGCTCTTCCTCTCTGCGTGCATTGGCGCGCCGTCTGTCCGTCTGTGCTCAAATGGAAAAAAGCGGTCTCACTTTTGTGACGTGGAAAAAACACGCACTAACCAAAATCAAATGGACCTGCCGCTCGCGTTCCAGCTGCAAGTCGACAACAACATGTCTGAAGGAGACGTGCCCGCCAACCTGATCCCGACCGACGAGGAAGCCAGCGCCATGCTCGAGATGGAGAAGAGCATGGACTCGATCATCCTCAACGCTGCCACCGCAAATCTCGACAAGGCCATTGACCTGAGCGACCTCGACACCAACTCGGTAAGTCATCCCAACCCGCACCCTTTTTCTTTCTTGGCCTGCTAACGCACCCCCGCCCTCGTTTGCCCTGCAGGCCGACCCCGACACTAACAAGCTCGAGAGCAGCGTCGACAAATCCCTGGAGGACCTCGATGCGGCACTGGCCGATCTCTAACCCTTCTTCCGCCCCCCACACACCACGCCCTAAAACACACACACACATACACACAGACAACAAGCAACACGCAATGCCACAAAAGTAACAACAGGACCGGGACAGAGGCGGCAGGGTGGGTGCTCCTGTGTCTCGCTTTTCAGTGTTTCTTTCTTCTTCTTCGGTAGGTCTTATCTCTTTCTCCTCGTTTCGTTCTCTCTCTCTCTATTTACATTGTTTCCCAGCGTAACTATATCTATCTGTTCATTCGTTCCGCTACACATCGTTGCATTACGTTTTTTTGGGGGGGAGGAGGAGGTCAAGGCGAGTCAGAGGAGGCGGTTGTTTTGCTGTGCACTGAGCCACGGTATGTGTCGTACCACGAGCGCAGCAGCATCCCGGTCGAGACTGTCCAGCCAAACGTCGCGAAAAAGGCAAAGCTCATCGACGTCCTTACGAGCTACGAACGGTCGCAGTCAGTGAAGAATCGTAAATATTTATTTCTTATTTACTCTCAAATCTTTGGATGGCACGATCCCTATCAGCGACGAGATATTGACGGCCAGCGCGACGCTCGCTGCCAGAGCGATGGCGTGGGTTAGTGCTACACCCACTGAAAAAACAAAAAAACGTACCTGAAAACATAAAGATGTTCCATATGACCGTGATCAACACCTCGACGTTGGGCACGTACACTTGCACAGACTTGACGCATCCGTCCCATCCGTCTACACCAGCAGAGTCCGTCAGAGGCAAAGGCAACGGCAACGGCCACAGACAACGTACCAGAGTCGACGACATAGGTGGCGATGAATATCAGGTCGAGCACAAACGCAATCACGCACACAATCACCGCAAAGTCAAACCTTGAGCACAAGGGCATCAACAACGCGCAACAGAATCGTCACGGTTACCAGTGAAACTCGCCCGGTGGCAGCTCGGGCACGACCGACGCGAGCGAGAACGCGATGACCTCAAACACAATCTGGCATATCTGTTTGTTGCCCAGGTCAGCGGAACGGAAGGTGCGTTGCCTTTCCTTTACCCTAACGATGGACCTCCGCTGCTTGAGCACGCCCAGCAGCGCCACTAAACACCAAGGTCAGCGAGAGAAAGCGAGAAACAGGGCGGGGGATCACTGCCTTACGTTGTGTGCCCGTCGTGCTGCTGCCGCCCCGTTGTCTCCTCAGCTGTTCACGGAACTGCGGCAGCTCCGGGTCCTCCTGTTGCTGCTGCTGCCTCTGCTGCTGCTGCTGCTGCTGCTGCTGCTGCGGGCCGTCGTCCTCGTCGTCTGCATCGCGCGACCGTGTTAGCAGGCCTGGGCATGTTTTTGTTGTTTTGTTACCCGCAACAATCGCCGAGTAGTGTTTGGCCATCTTTTTCACAAATGCTTGCCCCATCACAGCGGTCCGTGTCTGGGCAGCAGCTTCTCAAGGAGCAGCAGCAGCAGCAGCAGCAGCAGCCAAACAGCATGGGGATCGCCAGCAACGGCAACGGCAGGGGCACCTCCAACGGCTACCTCGAGCTGTACCCGTCCAACATTGTCTTTAAAGTGGGGGGTACGGTGCAACTGGTTCGCGAACCCGATGCTTCATCCCCACCTTTGTTTTATTAGGCGAGGCAACAAAGTACACCATGAGCGTGCAGGTGACCAACGCACACACGTCCTCCTCGGCCGCGTTCAAGTTCAAGACCAACGCGAGGCAGCGCTACACCGTCAAGCCCGTCACGGGCCTGATCCCGCCAGGCGGCAGCGTCAGTGTCAACAGTAACGCGTTCTACCTTGCCTTTGCGCAGGGGGCTGACCTCTGTGTGTGTGTGTGTGTGTGTGCAGTCCGTCTCGACCGCAGCGAGGCACAGGAGGACGCAAAGAGCGACAAGTTTCTCGTCCAGAGCTTTCTTGTGCCGGACACGTTGGTACGTCCCCGTTCTTTTCGATGCACGTGTTCACACCTTTGAACAGGTCAGCTCGTTCACCCCCGAGAGCTGGAAGGAGCAGAACAGCGCCGCCATCGTGCAACAGTACGTCAGTGCCCGTATCCAGCTGGCTGGGTCCTCGGCCAGCCTCGGCTCAGGTAACTGACTGCCTTTTTTTTTAATCTGCATCTTATCGCAAGCAAAATGATCCACAGCGGCTGCCTCGCCAGCCAAGTCGGTTTCGACGGCTGCCAAGACATCCACATCCACGCCCAACGCGGCAACGGCGCCCATGGTAACGGCCGCTGCAATCCCGCGGGAATCCTTGGCAGATCTCAAGCGATCGACGAGCACAATGTAACAAAAAAAAAAATTACACGCGACATCTCAATCGAAAATTACGTGTTCCTAGTTCAAACGCCTTTTCGTCATTATCATCGGCTGTGCAGTCTGCCTCCTCGTCGATCTCGCAGTCGCTGCCTCAACGGGTTGCCCCCACGCCCCCACTACAGCCCCTCCACATTTTCCCGCACACCAATCCCCCATCACCGATCGGCAAGGACTCTCCCGTATGTTTTTATTTTTTTTCTTCTTACTCCCCCTCTTTTGGCTTACATCTCGCGCAAGACGTTTAATGTGCAACAGCTGCAGCAGGAGGCCGCCTCGCTGCGGTCCCAGCTGGCCAGCCTCGAGAGCAAGCTCAAGATGGCCGGGTACAAGGAGCACAGGCGGTTGTGGCTGCCAAACAAGGCGCAGGTGGTCTTCCTCGCCCTGCTGTTTATCGTCCTCGGCTTTGTCTGGGCCCACTACATCAACCCGCAAACGGCCAAGACCTATCTCCTGGTAAAATAAATTGTTTTGTCTCTCCCTCCCCGTCTCTTCTTCTTTCTTTTCACTTTCCGTTGTCCTGTTTACGTATGCGCCATAGATCTCCTTGTTCCCTTTTTTTTTTTGTTCTTGTTTATTAATTCTTGTGATATGTACAACGACCTTGTTTTTTTCCTTGATCAAAGGGGTTTTCCCGTGACGGCAGACGTGGGCACGATCGGGAGCAGCACCGCCGCGACGTTGCGTCCCTCCTGCACGAGGATGTTGAAGGTCGAGCAGGCATGCGGCGTGTCCATCGTGTCTGCACTGATGCGCAGGTCCTTGAGGTACGCCCGTGTCTCTTGCGGCAACAGCTGCATCGTCTTGCCCGTGCCCACGATCAGCAGCTCGGGCCGTGGCTTGAGGACAGCCAGCACCTTGAGGGCCGCCGCGCCCAGCTCGCCCACGGACGCCACGTCCAGCAGCAGGCTCATGTTGGGCAGCAGCAGCACGGGGCCCTTGAGCCGCACGTTGTTGATCGTGAAGCCATCGGGCACGTACGCGTCCACGGCCGTCTGCTCGCTGTGCGTCTTCTCGCTGAACACGTCGAACGAGTGCAGGCGTTGGCCTGGGGGCTGTGCAGCCGCTGCTTGTGCTTCTTGCCTTTGGTCGCTGTCGCTGATCAGGCGCTCAAACTTCTCATAGTTGGACGTCTGCACAGGCTCGCCGCCCCCCGATGTGCCGACGGCCTTGCCCTGCAGCAGCAAACGGCGAGTGCCGGACGAGGCGAACCCTCGTCGCAGCAGTAGTCGGGGCAACATTTTCAACTGAGTGGATTAGAATTTTTTTCTGATGTTTTTTTTCGATCAGTAGTATTTTCGGTCTTCCCTGAAGTCGCCGGCCCGAATCAGCCTTTCATGATCTGTCCTGAGACGATTCAATAACCTACATGACATGTTGTACTTCCTATTTTCTTTTGTTCTTTCTTTTTTTGCATTTCTATCGGCCCAGGGCACGCATCGACAGCTCAAAGGCGAGGAAGGTGCACGCGTTGACGGGCGCCGCACGGAGCAGGCACGGGGTGAAACCGCGGTAGAAGCCGGCGATGCCCTCGGCAGCCCTGTTGGTTTATTTAAGTACTAAAATAATTAAAACAATTCTACCAGGTCTTCTTGACGCAGTCCATGACGCCGTTGTACTTGCGGTTGGGTCCCCACCCGTCGGTCTGGAGCTTGCTCTTGATCGAGTCGATGGGGTAGACGGGGATCCACAGTCCGTAGCCGCCCGTTGCGCCGCACATCATGACGATCGCCGGGTCGAGGTCCTGCACACGCTGTCCCTCCTTGAGGAACTGGCTGACGGCCCACTCGTACGCGAGAAAGTACCCTCCGTAGCCCTGGAACTCGCGCACGACGGTGATGGCCTGGCCGCGGAACACGCCCTTGAGTCCGTACTGGGCGTAGATCTTCTTGACGGCGTCAATGGGGCCCTTGAACGCGACCTCGTCCTTGGCGCCCGTCTGGACCTGCAGCAGCGAGCGGATGTGCTCCACAGGGCCCGACACAACGCTGTTGGCCACACCGCCCACGGCGCCACAGATGTACAGCTGCCACCACGTGGGCTTGCCGCCGTGGTTCTGCTCGTTGAACACGGCCTTCATCTGCTCGACGGCCGCGAACTGGATCGACACGCACAGGCCCACGCCCGCGAGGGGCGACAGTGTTCCCTACACCCACCAAATGGCGTGGTTGAGTTCTGTCAAGGCTGGCCGACTGGTGAACGCACCTTGTAGAAGGCGCCAAAGCCCTCGTGCTTGATCGTCTGCTGGATGCAGTCGACCATGCCCTTGTACTTGCCGTTGCCGGCTTGCAGACGCACCTTGACCGTGTCAAACGGCTGGCCACTGGTCAGGGCGGTTTCTAGAGAGGTTAGTGTGTGTGTGTGTGTTTGGAAGCGGCATTACCTCAGGACCTGGGCAAATCCACCAATCGTGCCTTTCCAAACCAAACCAACCACCACCACCAGATTAACACATAAAAAAAACCGCAATCAATACCAGCGACCGCGTTCTTGAGTGCCGAGGGCTTCTCCTCCACCACAGCCACGGCCACGGCCACGGCGGGCGACGAGCCGGCAACGAGGGCACCCGTGTTCGCGACAGCAGCCATATTGCCAAGTGGCCCTCCTAGACCGTTACGCCAAGAAGTTTCGCCACCTTTTTGACTGACCGATGGAGAGCGAGCTGGCAGTGGTGCAGCAGGCGGAGCAGCAGGCGGCCGCCGACGAGCGGCAGGTGCTGCCTGTGGGCGTGCGGCCGAGTGCGCCTCCTGTGCGCTACCGCGACTTTGGGCCCGAGGAGACGAGCGCGATCGAGCGGTGTTTGCAGCAGTACCTCAGCCCCGACTACGTCGCGTTTCGGCCGTCGCCAGGGTCGGGCGGGTCCGGCCAGGTCGCGTACCTCGAGGGCTACCGTGCATTCCAGCTGGCGAACGAGACGTTTGGCTTTGACGGGTGGAACACAGAGGTCAAGGCAAACGACGTCGACTTTGTGCGTTCCTGCCCTCTGGTCGTTCAGTAGGGTTTTCTGACGTTTGTTACAGCTCGACTTTAACGCCAAGGACGGCAAGTGGAGTGCGGGCATTGCCGTCACGTGTCGCATCCTGCTCAAGAACGGCTCCTTTCACGAGGTGCGTGCCGCGTTTGTTGGTTTCAGTCGGCCAATTAATCCCAATCACTGACCAAACCAGGACGTGGGCTACGGCACCGCCGACAACATGCCCAAAAAGGGCATGGCCCTGGAGAAGGCGCGCAAGGAGGCCGTGACGGACGCGGCCAAGCGAGCGCTGCGCCAGTTTGGCAACAGCCTGGGCAACTGCCTCTACGACAAGGAGTACGTCAAGGCCGTCGAGGCGCGCAACAAGGTGCAGCCAGTGGACAAGACACGTGCGCAGCGCATCGTGGCCAACGAGGACCAGCAGCAGCTCAGGTCGGACCGGGATCCGCAGGGGCCGGTGCGTGTGCTGCAGCTGCAGCGCTCCTCGCACCAGCACCAGCAGCACCAGCAGCACCAGCAGCAGCACCACCACCACCCGTACCAGCGACCACCCGTGGTGTCAAAGGGCCCCCCTCAGCCCCATCCATCGCCTGCTCCCTCCACGGGCCTTGCCTCGCCCATGCACGCGCTGCACATCGTCGGCGACCAGCCCGCCGCCGCCGCCTCCTCCGCCTCCGCCTCGCAGCAGCAGGCCCTGCCAGACTATGACGAAAACGACGACGGGGGCATTGCCGACGACGACCTCGACTTTTCGCTGCTGCCGGCCGATCCCGCTGGCGAGTACCAGCGACGTCAGTTCTGATTCTTCTGTGTGGCGTATGTAATCAATTTACTGCGTCACTATGAGAGCACAACCGCGAAGGCTGACTCGGCAACTTTGCTCCACTTCCTCTCTCTCTCCCCCAACCCCCAACCCCGGTCAGACTGAAGAACCATGGTAAGGGGCGAGTGCCGTGTGCTGGTGACGGGAGCGGCCGGCGGGCGTGTGGGTGGCGTGGGCCGTCTGGTGGCCGAGTGTCTCCTGCGCCGCTCGTGCGAGTCGTCGTCGTCGTCGTCGTCGTTGGCCGTGGAGCAGTCCCCGGGCCAGTCGCAGGTGTTGACAGTGCGAGCGTTTGTGCGCGAGGACGACGCCCGTGCCGCCGAGCTGCGTTCGCTGGGCGCCGAGGTGTTTGTGGGCGACCTGACGAGCGCGTCCGACGTGTCGCGTGCCCTGGCCGGCTGCCAGCGCGCCTACTTTGGCATGAGCGTGTCGCCGCAGTACCTGGAGGCCACGGCCGTGTTTGCCGCCGTGTGCAAGGCCCTGGACCCGCCGCTGGACCTGCTCGTCAATATGTCGCAGCTGAGCGTGTCCAGCATCTCCCTGGGCCAGACAACCGGCTCGCCGCAGCACCAGCAGCACTGGCTGGCGGAGCACGTGCTGGACTGGGCGGGGCTGCCGGTCGTGCACGTCCGCCCCACCGTCTTCCTCGAGAACCCGCTCTTCTGCGCCTTTGCAGCGGCCGCCCTCGTGCGCAGCCCTGGCCACCTCGCCCTCCCCTTTGGCCCCGCCGTCCGCTCCTCCCCCATCGCCGCGCGTGACGTCGCCGCTGCCGTGGTCGCCCTCATCACCACCGACACGCCTGCGGACGTCGTCGCGCACCACGTGTACGAGCTCACGGGTGCCGAGTCGCAGGACATGGCCACGATCGCACACGAGTACGCCGAGGGCCTTGGGCGCCCCGTCCAGCTGCGCACCGTCGGCTACGACGAGTGGTACCGCGACTGCATCCTGGCCAACCAGATCGAGCCCCACCTCGCGGGCCACCTCACGACCATGGTGACCATGCACAACAACGGGGAGTACGACAGGCACACGGACGAGCTCGAGAAGCTGCTCGGCCGCAAGCCCACCACCGTCGCGCAGTTTGTGGCCCAGCGACGAGCCCTATTTCTCCTCTAATTATTGTAAAATGATCTGCGTTGTAATCAAAAAAACCATCAATCCGGCGGAAAAAAGAGAGCAAAAGGATTTTAAAAGGTGGGCACGACGGCATCGCCCTTCGCCGCCGTCGCCGCCGTTCTCCTGCCGAGGAGTGCGTCGTCGTCGAGCCCGCCGCTCTCGGCCTCGAACAGCTCCTGGTCCTCCCACGAGTCGTTCTCCTCGTCCTCGTCGTCGTCCGCCTCGTCCTCCGCAAAGTCGGCAGAGAGGTGCCTCGCAGCGGAGGCTGGTGCTGGTGCTGATGCCGATGCCGATGCCGATGCGGTCGCTGTTACTGAGGGGGCAGGTGTCGACGTCCGACTGGCGTCCTCGCTCCCGCTGTCGGAAAAGTCGTCGATGCGCGCGCTGCCCTTTGGCGACGGCTTCCCCTTGGAGGGTGAGGAGGGGGCCGGGGGATCCGACGCCGCGCCCGTCGAGCCACCAGAGCCGAGGACGGCCTGGCGGAGCGTGGCGGGTGGGCTGGTGCCCACAGGATCAGCAGCGCCACCAGTGCCGGAACCGGAGCCAGAACCGGAGGCACCAGCACGACGGCGGCGAAGGCCCTCGTTCTCCAAAAGGGTTTCCGGGTCGACAAAGTCGCTCGAGAGGGGCGAGGCAGGCTCACGGCCCTCCTCGACGTCGCGC
>Ga0302231_10002279_pt1 | contig 11091 bp, 11 predicted proteins | sample II_Palsa_N2_2_FD_193522 | JGI IMG/M metagenome (GOLD analysis project Ga0302231, IMG submission 193522) | Peat permafrost microbial communities from Stordalen Mire near Abisko, Sweden - II_Palsa_N2_2 | ecosystem: Environmental > Terrestrial > Soil > Palsa > Peat permafrost | place: Sweden...
AGGCGACTGGAGTTCCACGTCGGCAAGATGAGTCTGCCCGACTTTCTGGATATCAACAGCATCGGTAGCGACAGCCATCTGCAGTTTATGAACTGGACCGTCGACAACAATGGCGCCTGGGATTACGCCGCAGACACTCGCGGTTACACCTACGGCATCGCCAGCGAATACGACGACAAGGATTGGTCTGTACGTTATGTGCTTGCGTTAATGCCGACTATCGCTAATGGGATCGACCTGGATTGGGCGCTCCGTCGAGCAAGCGGGCAAAACTGGGAGTTCGAGCTGCGCAAGCCCTTACTCGGCAGGCTGCTACCACCTGAACGCAAAGGCGTCGTTCGTGTCTTGAGCTATGTGAATCACGCACACATGGGCTTGTATCGCGACGCCAATAAAGCTTTCCTTGATGGCGAAGATCCTACCCCTGACATCAAGCTCCACGAGAAGTTTAGTGCGGTGAAGTATGGATTCGGCTTGAATGCTGAACAGGAGATAACCGACAAACTGCGTGTCTTTGGCCGCTTCGGCTGGAATGAAGGACAGCACGAATCTTTCGCGTATACGGAAGTAGATCAGACGGTGGAACTTGGCGGAGATTACTCTGGCCGCGGCTGGTCGCGTCCGAACGACAAGGTTGGTCTGACTTTCGTCTCGAACGCGATCAAGAAAGACCACCAGGATTACCTCAAGCTCGGCGGTCTTGGCTTCCTGCTCGGCGACGGCAAACTAAACTACGCCCGCGAAGACATTATCGAGAGCTATTACAACGTGCATACGTGGCGCGGGATCTACTACGCTCTCGATCTGCAATACATCGATCATCCCGGCTACAACAAAGACCGCGGCCCTGTGCTCTTCGAATCCGTCCGCATGCACGTCGATTTCTAGGCTCCATCTCTCCCTGTACTTTTTAGCGCAAAGTATTCGATCGAATGGAGTTAGATTCAGACTTTCGCTTTTAGCCTGCACAGTAGGCCTGGCTCTGAAACCGTATACTCATCGAGTGGACCAGCTCGGCATGCTTCTCATCGCAGCGTTTTTCCTTGGACTTCTCTTCGGCAGCTTCCTTAACGTCTGCATCTCGCGGCTTCCAAAGGGGGAGTCGGTCGTCCATCCTCGTTCAAAGTGCCCAAAGTGCGGAGCATCCATCCGCTGGTACGACAACATTCCTCTTATAAGCTGGGTTTTGCTGCGTGGCCGGTGTCGTGACTGCAAGGAACCTATCTCATGGCGCTATCCCTTGGTAGAGCTTGCCACGGGAGTATGGTTCGCGGCCGTTATCTTCGAGGTCTGGGCGCGGTCGCCCAACGAAATGTCCATACAGCTATCGGGAGAGTGGTGGGCTGTTCACATCCTGACTAGTCTCGGCCTCGTAATTCTAGGTTTTCTGCTGATCGGCCTGATGGTGATGGACTGGCAGACGATGATCCTGCCCGACTCCTTCACCCTCGGCGGGATCGCCATCGGTCTTTTCCTTGTCTGCACGCAGGCCCTCTTTCTCGGCCCTAACGAAGATCAGATTGTCCTGAGCAATCACCACATCCAGCTCACCAGCCCGGGTGGAGTCACGGATCACGGCAATCTCTTCTTTACCGGCCCCGAGAGCCTGATCTTTGGCCGCATCGGAGCGGTCTGCGGGGCGGCGCTTTTACTTTTGCTCATCCGTTGGATCTACCGAGCGGTCCGCCACCGCGATGGGATGGGTTTGGGAGACGTGAAGCTTCTAGCCATGATCGCGGCCTTTCTTGGTTTCTGGCCGGCGATTCTTTCGCTCTTCTTCGGCACGCTGGCCGCCGCTGTCTACGGAGCCGTTCTTCTGGCACGCGGGAGAGCTGTGGCAGCCTCCAGACTCGCGTTCGGCAGCTTTCTTTGCATAGGCGGACTGATCGCCTCTCTGTTCGGTAATCAGCTGATCAACATGTACATAGCATTACTTCGATAGCCGCACGCCGTCCTGACAATCGCTTGACACTTGCCAGCCGCAATCTTAGAGTCGAAGATGGCCATGCACAGTTACCCCTACATTTGGAACTACCTTCCACTCGTGCTTCAGGTCGTGGTCGCTCTCGGCCTCGCTGTAGGCATGGTGGGCGCGTCTTTTCTCATCGGAAAACACAAAAATTCCCGCACTAAGGCCTCAGTCTATGAGTGCGGCATGGAGGCGACCGGCGACGCCCGCGGCCGTTTTACCGTGCGTTTTTACATGGTTGCGATGCTCTTCATCCTGTTTGATGTTGAAGCCGTCTTTATGCTTCCGTGGGCTGTGATCTTCCGTCGCCTGCCTGCCATTACCGGTTCGCGCATGTTCGGCTTCTACGAGATGCTGGTCTATCTCGGCTTCGTCGCCGTCGGCCTCTTTTATGTCTGGAAAAAAGGCATCCTGAACTGGGCGAACGATAAGGGAGACCTCTAATGTACGATCCCGCCTCTGCCATCAAGGGCAAACAGGCCGTCTTCGAGGCGCATCCTGAAAACGCTGCCGTCAAGGCGCTGGCGGAACTCGCCACCGACGCAAAGTTCGATCGGGCGGAGTTGACCATCACAGTCGCACGCGAGAGCATCATCGCTGCAGCCAAAGCTGTCCAGCAAGCCGGTTACAACTTTCTGGAAGATGTAACCGCGGTGGACTGGTACCCCTCTGAGCCACGCTTCCAGATCACCTATTCCATTCTTTCCCATAGGTTGAAAGAGCGTGTGCGCCTGGTGGTTCGACTCGCTGGAGACGACGCTTCGCTCGACAGCATCACGCCTGTCTGGCCGTCGGCGAACTTCTACGAGCGCGAAGTCTTCGATCTATTTGGTGTTCACTTCGGTGGCCACCCCAATCTTCGCCGAATCATGATGCCGGAAGACTGGAAAGGGCATCCATTACGCAAGGACTACCCTGTGGAGGGGTACCGCTAATGACTCCCCCCGTTGAAGAACTAACCGGCGTAGCGGCTGTAGAGAATATCAATCCTGGCATTGACGATTTAATCGCCAACTCTGCGCGGAACCGACAGAATCCACCGTCCGGCGACCAAACCATGATCATCAACATGGGTCCTCAGCACCCCTCGACCCATGGCGTGCTTCGTCTTGTGATCGAGGTGGACGGCGAGACCATCGTTGGCCTGGCCCCTGATATCGGCTATCTCCACACGGGCATTGAGAAGACCTGCGAGGCGAAGTTCTACCAGCAGGTCGTTCCGATGACCGACCGCATCGACTATCTCTGTCCCATGACCAACAACCTCGCCTACGCTCTTGCAGTGGAGAAGTTGCTGGGGCTGGAGATTCCCGAGCGCGCACAGTATCTTCGCGTCCTCTTCAATGAACTCACTCGCATTCAGTCGCACCTGGTCTGGCTCGGAACACACGCGATGGACATCGGCGCGCTGACTGTCTTCCTCTACTGCTTCCGGGAGCGCGAACAGCTGCTGCGCATCTTCGAAGCTGTAGCCGGCCAGCGAATGATGACCAGCTACGTTCGTGTTGGCGGCCTTAGTCTCGAACCACCACGCGATATCTACGACAAGATCCGCACCTTCCTCAAAGAGTTCCCTGCACATATCGACGAGTACGAAGGGCTGCTCCAGACAAATCCGATCTGGATGAACCGTCTGAAAGGCGTAGGCTATCTTTCGCCCGAAGATGCGATCGCACTCGGTGTTACGGGACCACCGCTGCGAGCCTCAGGAGTTGACTTTGACGTCCGCCGCGACATGCCTTACTCCGGCTATGAAAAGTTTCAGTTCAATGTGCCGGTTTCTGATATTGGCGACGTGTGGGCACGCTATATCGTTCGGATGCAGGAGTTCCGCGAGTCGGTAAAGATCTGCCTGCAGGCGCTTGATGGACTTCCCGAGGGTAGGATCGTCGCGGACGCACCGAAGATTATCCTGCCGAATCGCGAACAGATGAAGACACAGATGGAGTCGCTGATCCATCACTTCAAGATTGTGACCGAAGGCTTTGGAGTTCCGGCGGGCGAGGTCTGCAGCTCGGTTGAGGCTCCGCACGGCATGATGAACTACTACGTCGTCTCTGATGGTACCGCCAAGCCCTACCGGGTTCATATGCGCAATCCAGGGTTTGCCACGTTGCAGGCGCTTGAAACCATGTGCAAAGGCCGTCTTCTCGCGGACGTTGTCGCCGTCATCGGATCGATCGATATCGTTCTCGGCGAGATCGACCGCTAACCTCTGATGCTCGAAGCACGCCTCAGAGCTGAACTTTGGACCTCGTGGGCTTCGCTGCTTCGCTCTTACGCTGCCGCCCACGGCATGAATAGCACGCATCACGCAGTAGTTGAAGTTGGTGCAGAAGAGATTACACTTCGTGTGGCTAGCCGTTGGCTTCGGTTTACGCACGAGACAATGGAATTTAGTGACGGTAGTCGTTCCACCTTCATCATGCAGGAAGATGGAACGGTTAAACTGAACGGTATCGCCGAAGAGATGGACCTTGCCGCCGAAAGGCTGGCGCGGGAGATGATGCAGAGTGAGTGAAATAGCCAATACGATCTTTTCGCCGGAGCTTGCCTCACGCTTCGACAAACTCGTTACCATATACCCGCTCAAGCGGTCGGCGCTCGTTCCCATGCTGCTGTACGCACAGGATGAGGTGGGATACATCTCCGACGCCGTGGTTGCCGAGATCGCACAGCGCATCGACCTTCTCGAGTTGGACGTTCGCAACGTGCTTTCGTACTACTCGATGCTGCGCACAAAACCGGCAGGCAAGTACAACGTGCAGGTGTGCACGAATATCTCCTGCATGCTGCGCGGCGGGTACGAGATTCTCGACCACTGCAAACACAAGCTGGGTATCGGCCACAAAGAGACGACCGCGGATGGTGTCTTCTCTCTGGAAGAGGTCGAGTGTATCGGCGCCTGTTGCTGGGCTCCTGCGATCCAGATCAACTACGACTTTCATGATGACCTAACGGCCGATAAGGTCGATGTCTTGTTCCAGATGTACCGCGACGGCCAGGGAAAGGACGTGAAGTAAATGCCAACACTCGTCTCGCATCCCGATGAAGTAAAGGTAGTCTCCCGCCGCTTCGGTCAGGGCGCTGCGGATATCGACAAGTATGTTGAACTCGACGGCTATAAGGCCGTTCAAGAGGCCATCGCCAAGGGGCCTGAGTGGATCATCAATGAGATGAAGGCCAGCGGGTTGCGCGGTCGTGGCGGCGCTGGATTTCCGACCGGCATGAAGTGGTCCTTCGTCCCGAAGCAATCGGAAAAGCCGAAGTATGTTCTCGTGAATGGTGACGAATCCGAACCCGGCACCTGCAAGGATCACGTCCTCTTCCTGCATGATCCTCACTCGGTGATTGAAGGCACGATGATCGCCGGTCTCGCCATCGGCTCCAAACTCGGCTTCATCTATCTTCGCGGAGAGTACCGCTACCTCCTCAAGATCGTCGAAAAAGCCGTCGCTGACGCGTATGCAAAAGGCTTTCTGGGCAAGAACATCTTCGGGACCGGCGTGGACTTCGACATCATCACGCAGACCGGGGCAGGAGCCTACGAGGTAGGCGAAGAGTCTGCGCTCATGGAGTCGCTCGAAGGCAAGCGTGGTGTGCCTCGCATCAAGCCTCCCTTCCCTGCTGTCGTTGGCCTTTATGGTGGTCCCACCGTCATCAATAACGCGGAGACGATCGCCAATGCTCCGCACATTCTGCTGATGGGTGGCGAGGCTTACGCTAAGCTTGGCAGCGAACGGAACGGCGGCACGCGCCTGTTTGGCATCAGCGGCCACGTCGAACGCCCTGGCGTCTATGAGCTTCCTATGGGCTACTCGCTCCGTAAGGCGATCTACGACGTAGCGGGCGGCATTAAGGACGGCAAAAAACTGAAGGCCGTCGTTCCCGGCGGCTCCTCCTGCCCAGTCCTCACTGCGGATGAGATCGATGTAGGCCTCGACTTCGACCAGATGGGGAAGGCCGGCACCATGCTTGGTTCAGGCGGCATCGTTGTACTCGATGAGACAGTATCCATCGTTGAATTTGCTCTTCGCACTATCGCTTTCTACCAGCACGAATCCTGCGGCTGGTGCATCCCGTGCCGCGAGGGCACAGACTGGATCAAGAAAACCCTCACGCGCGTCTACAACGGCGGCGGCAATAAAAAAGACGTCGACAACGTTCAATACCTCGCCGAAAACATGCTGGGTCGCACCTTCTGCCCGCTCGGCGACGCAGCGGCCATGCCCACCATCGCCTTCGTCAAGAAGTTCCGCAAAGAGTTTGAAGACTATATCGCCGGCGACAAGGCCGGGACCCCCATCATTACTGTTGAACAGCTGGTTGGAGCGCATTAATGCCAGACGTAAAATTCACCGTAGACGGCAAACAACTCACCGCCCCCGCAGGCACGTTCCTCATTGAAGCCTGCAAGATGAACGGCATCGAGGTTCCTGCCTTCTGCTACTATCCCGGAATTTCTCTCAAAGCGGCATGCCGCATGTGCGTCGTTCGCATTGAGAAGATGCCCAAGCTCCAGACTGCCTGCACCACTCCGGTCGCCGAGGGCATGGTCGTCCAGACCGAAACTCCCGAGATCGCGCAGGCACGCAAGGCTACTCTGCAACTCCTCCTCGGCAATCACCCCCTTGATTGCCCTGTCTGCGATGCTGGCGGCGAGTGCGAACTGCAGGACATGACCTTCAAGTACGGCGCAGCCGACAGCTTCTACGCTGAGCCCAAGCACCACCGCGAAGAGCAGAAGTGGTCCCCTGTCGTTTACTACGACCGACCACGATGCATCCTCTGCTACCGCTGCATCAGTATGTGCGGCGAAGGCATGGACGTCTTCGCCCTCGGCATCCAGGCCCGCGGCAGCTCCTCTGTCATCGCTCCCAACGTTCCTGCGCAGATGTCCCCCGACGATCTCGCACATGTGGACTGCGAACAGTGCGGCATGTGCATCGACGCCTGCCCGGTAGGCGCTCTCACCTCAGGAACCTATCGCTACAAGACACGCCCATGGGAGATGAACCACGTCAGCACCGTCTGCACTCACTGCGGCGACGGCTGTAAGACCACACTCGGCGTCCGCTCCACTTCCGACGGAAGCGAGATCGTACGCGGTGATAATCGCGACAGGTCCGGCATCAACAATGATTTCCTCTGTAACAAAGGCCGTTACGCTTTTGATTTTGCCAATAACGAAGACCGCATCACCCAGCCTCTGGTCCGTCAGCCAAATGGCGAACTGAAGCCAGTAAGCTGGGAAGCCGCTTTCGATCACGTGGGAAAGAAGTTCCGCGAACTGCGCGACACTCGCGGCAGCAGGAGCATCGGCGTCATCGGTTCGAACCGCACGACTAACGAGGAAGCGTACCTCCTTCAGAAGTTCGCCCGCACTGTCCTCGGAACCAACAACATCGATCACCACCGCACAGCCGACTACGTCTCCTTCGCGCAGTCTCTTGCGGGGACGACCGGACGCACCGCCTCGCTCAGGGACACACTCACCTCCTCAGCGATTTTGATAGTAGGCGGCGACCCGACAGTTCAAGCTCCCGGCACAGCGTGGAACATACGCACGAATGTTCGAAATAACCGCGCTCGTCTCTATGTCGCGAACTCAGCGGAGATAAAGCTTCGCCGCCAGGCGAAGAACTTCATCCACCTTGCTCCCTTCGGGTATAGTGCGCTTGCTGCCTATCTGGGCGGAGACGCTGCCTCTGCCAACGAAGCTGCAGCCGATACCAACGCCTTGATGACCTTCCGTGAAGCCATCAAGGCTGAGGAGAATCTGCTCATCCTCATTGGCTCTGAGTTCCGCGGCAAGGATCTTAAGAAGCTCATCGATTTTGGTTTGACGATTCCTGGAGCGAAGTTCGCCCTGATCTCGGACTACGCCAACTCTCGCGGCGCAAGCGACATGGGCCTGCTTCCCGACATGTTGCCCGGCTACACTCCGCTCGCTGGTAACACTACCTTCGCTGAATACAAGACTCCGACCGCGCCGGGTCTCGACATGCTTGAGATCTTCGAAGCGGCAGGAAGCGGCGAACTCTCCGCGCTCTACGTGGTTGGCTCAAACCCCGTCTCCCGCTATGGAGTAGACCCCGCTTCTCTGAAGAACACTTTCGTCGTCGTGCAGGATATGTTCCTCACCGAAACTGCTGCGCTAGCCGATGTCATTCTTCCTGCCGCGAATCTCTACGAAAAATCTGGATCCGTCACGAACAGCTACGGCGACCTCCAGCTCGTCAACAAGGCTGGTGACCGCGCTGGCGTACGAACTGACTTCGAGATGATCGTTCGCATCGCTGACAAGATGGGTGCCAACATGCGCGAACTCATCCCCTTCGGCAAAGGGACTCACGCCGACATGGGCCAGTCTCGTGGCGCACAATCCGGCGAGGCAGACCGTCATGCCGTATGGCTTGCCGCAAACAACATGGAGCCGAAGCTCAGCCCCTTCGATCCGTTCGCTATCCTGGACGAGATTCAGCGTCTGGTATCCGGCTACAACTTGCTTCGTCTTCAATTGCTCAGCGGCAACGATCAGCATCTCCAGCCTGCCGTAGCATCCAACGGCCTCGTTCAAATCGGAAACCGCCGAGACCTCGTTTTGCCGTCGAACGATACACTATTTACCTCAGGCACCCTGGGCCGCTACTCCGCCATGCTCTCCGACCTGCAGCATAATGAGAGCCTACGTCCTCCAACCGGCCTTACTCAGATTCAATCCGCAGCCGACTAACCAGACTCAAGCAGACGCAAACACACACAGGAGCCCAACCCACCGCCGTGAGCCACCTCAGCCCATTTCAGACATTCCTGCTGCTCAGCATCCTCAAGGTTGTGGTCGTCCTCGTCATTACCCTGATGGCGGTCGCCTACACGGTTTTGCTGGAGCGCAAGGTATTGGGCCGCATTCAGAACCGCTGGGGCCCCTCCCGCGTCGGCCCCTTCGGCATGATGCAGCCGATGGCTGACGGCATCAAGCTCTTTCTCAAGGAAGATCTCCTGCCTATGGCCGCAGAGCGTCCTCTTTTTATCCTCGCTCCGATCATCGCGCTGGCCTGCGCCCTTATCTCAATCTCAGTCGTTCCCTTTGGCGGAATGCAAACCGTCAAGGGCGTCGAGATGTTCAATATCGCCGACCTGAACATTGGCCTCCTCGTCATTCTCGGCATCACCTCGATCGGTGTCTACGGTATCGCTCTCTCCGGTTGGTCCTCTAATAACAAGTTCGCCCTGCTCGGCAGCCTCCGCGCTACCTCGCAGATGATCAGCTACGAGTTGGCCCTTGGCCTTTCACTCGTTGGCGTTGTTCTACATGCACAGTCTCTTAGCCTCCGCGACATCGTCAACAGCCAGGGTGCGCATGGTGCCTGGAGCTGGAACATCCTCGGTGGCGGCCAGATCGTTGCCTTCTTCATCTACATCATGGCTGCGTACGCCGAGACCAACCGCGCCCCATTCGATCTTCCCGAGGCCGAATCCGAACTCGTCGCCGGCTATCACACCGAGTACAGCTCGATGAAGTTCGCCATGTTCTTCATGGCGGAGTACGCCAACATGATCACCGTAAGCTGCGTCGCCTCGCTGCTCTTCTTCGGCGGTGCTTCCAGCCCACTAGGCCATCTCCTTCCCGCGGACTTCGGCGGCCCGATCCTCTCGGCCATCTTCCCGATCCTCTGGTTTGTACTCAAAGTCCTCGCCTTCCTGCTTCTCTTTATCTGGGTGCGCGGCACGCTGCCCCGCTTCCGTTATGACCAGCTCATGAGCTTCGGCTGGAAGTTTCTCCTGCCCCTGGCCATGGCCAATATCATCATCACCAGTCTTGTGATTGCTTTACGCAGTTAGCCGCACGTCGGACCACAGCAAGCTGTTTTACAATCAGCAGATAGCCCTCAACGCCGTCTGCTCCGTTTCAAGCTTCTCGAACGATTCAAGAGATTCAAAAAGGAATCGCGGACCATCATGCAACTGGCACTTTTTATCATCTTTGGCGGGCTGGCGGTATTAGGAGCGCTCAATCTCCTCCTGCAGCGTCATCCCATCAACAGCGCTCTCTCGCTGGTCGTCGTCATGATGTCACTGGCAGTTCTCTACTGGTCGCTTGGGGCCGAGTTTCTCGCCGCGTCTCAGGTCATCGTCTACTCCGGCGCCATTATGGTTTTCTTCGTCTTCGTCATCATGCTCTTGAACGCCGGAGAAGAGGAACGAACTACCGGCAGCCGAGCAGCCTACATCGTTGGCTTCCCAGGCGCTGCAGCCATCTTTTGCCTTCTAACCTTCGTCTTTTTGTCCGAGCGTAAAGCCCTCGGCTACACCAATGTCGGCGGCTATCTCAATCACGTCACCAGCAATATCTCCGAGATCAGCACCATCCTCTTCACTAAGCTGCTGCTTCCCTTCGAAGTCACCTCTGTCCTTATCCTGGTAGCTATCCTTGGAGCCGTCGTGCTCGCGCGAAAGGAGCAGTAGAGATGTCCGCCCAGGTTCCTGTCGCCGCTTATCTAATTCTTGCCGCTGTTCTCTTTTCCATCGGGGTTGCTGCCTTCCTCATCAAACGCAACCTCATCACTATTTTTATGTCGATTGAGCTCATGCTCAACGCCGTCAACCTTACCTTCGTTGCCTTCGCACACATGTGGCACCAGGTCGCCGGCCAGATCTTCGTCTTCTTTGTCATGGTGGTGGCAGCAGCAGAAGCAGCCGTCGGTCTCGCCATCATCATCGCCATCTTCCGCACACGTGAAACGCTGAACGTCGACCAGATCGACCTGATGAAATCGTGAATTCTATGCCCGCTGCCTCTATGATCTCGGACTACCTCTGGCTGATTCCGCTGCTTCCCTTCGCCGGCTTCCTTATAAATGGAACCGTGGGTCGCAAGCTGCCTCGCACTCTCGTCTCCGCTGTCGCCCTTCTCTTTACTGCGATTCCAGCTGGAATCGTCGCATGGCTGTGGATCGTAATGAAGGCAGAAGGCGCGCCAGAAGTCCTCAGAGTCGTCAGCCAACCGTGGATCGCGATTACTGGTCTCCAAATCGATTTCGCCTTCACCGTCGACCACCTCACCCTCATCATGCTCGGCGTCGTCACCGGGGTCGGCTTCCTTATTCACGTCTATTCCG
>Ga0302231_10002282_pt1 | contig 11076 bp, 13 predicted proteins | sample II_Palsa_N2_2_FD_193522 | JGI IMG/M metagenome (GOLD analysis project Ga0302231, IMG submission 193522) | Peat permafrost microbial communities from Stordalen Mire near Abisko, Sweden - II_Palsa_N2_2 | ecosystem: Environmental > Terrestrial > Soil > Palsa > Peat permafrost | place: Sweden...
CGGAAAACCCTTGCGCGCAAACCACGCGAGATACGCCCCGGGCAGGTCGGCGATCAGTCGCCCCTGATACTTGCCATACGGCATGCGCACGCTCACCAGTTTCGGCAGGTCTTCCGCTTCCATCGTTGGTGTTTCTGTCACGTCAATTTGCAGGATCTGGGTTGGATTTCAAAATATTCTGTGCCCATTGAGAGCACATATCTTCAAATGGCTTAATTTCTAAGTCATCATTTATAACAGAGCCACACCCCAATTGTATAAATCTGTTTTTTACCCTAACCGTCACGGAAAGAGATAAAAGTTTTGTCAAATCGCCATTGATAGGAGTAAAGGACGTTGACGCCACTCCGGCTGCATCATGCTGATCAATGAATACACCGAGCCATTTTGCGTCAAGAGCCGGATGAGATGAGACACCTTGCTTTTCAGCGTCAATTTTCTTCCGCGCATTGCTTGCAGCGACACCAGCATCAAACGTTTTGCCCTCAACGTATTTTCTAAAATATGCAGCGCCGAGAAAATTTTCTTCACTAAAGTCGCGGCCATACATGTCTTTGGACATCATTATAGAAAGAAATCTCTTTCGAGAATTACTGTGCCCATTGAGCACATCATGAAAATCGTGATCTGTTAGATAGTATTCGATAAGGACGCCAGGGGGTAAAATCCTTTCTTCAAAGGCCCTAAATTTTGGAGCGCTTGTGCCTAACGGCGTAAATCCTGGCGGCACCGGAGCGATTATTTTCTGACCGCCTAAATCTAAACTTGTTTGTTTAGCGCATCCGGCTATTAATGGGAGAATTACTAAAGATGACATCATCATTCTTAATTTAAGAAAGTTCATCTTTTACGCCCATGCCTAAATATTATGGCAAATCAAGATATGTGATCTTAATAGATTTGACACATCCAGTTCGTGTCGGGGGCGGAGTCAGGGTTACTTGTGGACTGCCCCGTGAACCAACCGAGCGGCGTCACTATCGCTGTCCTCACGGCTTCACAAACCGCAACGTCATCCGATCCGATTCGCCGATCGCCTTCATCTTCGCGTGCTCGCTATCCGGCCCGGCCAGATCCGGTGGCAGGCGGTGCACGTTGATGTCTTCCGGATCGTTCGGGTTGGCATTGATCTCCGACACGCCGGCCACGCGGAAGCCGGTCTTGAGGGCGAGCGCGATGAGGCAATCCTCGGGCAGGCGGTGCAGGGCTTTGCTGCTATCCACGGCATCGGCGAACGGTTTGGCGCGGTGTTCGGTGATGCCGAACACGCCGCCGGGTTTGAGCACGTTGAACGCGGCCTGGAACACAGCGTCGAGAGTGGCTTGGCTGTAGTTGAGCCAGTCATGCGTGTTGCGGAAGGTGAGCACCATGTCGGCGGAGTTGTCGGCGCCGAGGTTTACCTGATCCGGTGGTGCGAACGGGATGACGTTTGCTATGTGTCCGTATACCGCCGGATCGGCCTTGAGCTTGGCGGTGAATTTCGCGGCCGTCGACGGCGCAGCTTCGATCAGATGGCCGTGCGCATAGAGAAAGGGCGCGAGGATTTCGGTGTACCAGCCGCCGCCGGGTGAGATTTCGATCACCGTCATGTCCGGCTTGATGCCGAAGAATTGCAGGGTCTCGACCGGGTGGCGGTATTGATCGCGCGCCTGGTTGGCGGGCGATCGCCAGTGGCCGTTCACCGCCTGCTGCAGCGCCATGGTGGTGCTGTCGGTTGCAGTGGCAGGAGCCGCGCTGGCGACGGTGGGGAGCAGCAACGTCACGAACAATGGGATGAGCAGCTTGCAGGTTCGACGAAACATGGTTCGGTCCTCCTGACGGTGGGCGTTCAAGACTACGCCGAAACATGCGAGGTGGAGGCCGAAGGCATGACTTCCCGCACGGCATGACTTCCCTCATGGGGCGCCACCGCGCAAACCTCGTAGGCTGCAGCATCCGCCCGTCGGGCCTGATCGAGCGACAAGCGATGAACAGCCGCAAGCGTTGGTACAGGATTTCCCCGGTCGCCGTACTGACGGCGTTGAGTCTGGTCGCTACGGCTGCAGCGCATGCGTCGGCATCGCCCGGGCCGGATGGTTCCCGCGAAGGCATCGCTGGCCAGCCTGGTTGCGAGCGGCTCGATGCACGCGCCTGCCTTGACCTGGCGCTGATCGCGATGGGTGGCCGCGACAAGCTGGCGGGCATCCACAACGTGCAACTCGACGTGATCGGGCACACCGCACTTACCGAGCAGTCGTACCGGCAGTCGCCGTTCATCATCAGCTACGAGCGCGACCAGCTCACGGTGGATTTCGACAAGGGCCGGCTGCAGCAGCATGCCCACGCCGTATGGCCGGAGTCCGACCCGCATCAGGCAGACATCGAGCAGACCCTGGTGGCCACCGCCCAAGGTGGCGTGTATCGCGGAAAGGATGGCGACTCGCCGTGCGGGTTGTCCGATCTGGAGGACACCCGCGTCACGCTGGCGCTGGGGCCGGAGCGCTTGCTGCTCACCGCGGCGGCCGCGCCTGACCTGCATTACGCCAGCGGCGAATGGCTGCGTTCCACCCCGCACAGTGTGCTGGAGTTCAACTGGCAGGGGCAGCCGGTGCGTGTGCTGCTGAATGCCTTCAACCACCTGCCGGATGCGTTCGAGCGCACGGCCACATTCCAGGATTTCTGGTTTGCCTGGGGTGACGTCGAGCAGCGCGTCTATTACGACAACTGGAAGCTGCTGGGTGGCATGGTGCTGCCGACCAATCGCATCGAGCAGCGCAACGGCGTGCTGTGGCAGTCGATGCAGATCCTCGATGCCAGCTTTAATACGACGCTGGACGACAAGACCTTCGCAATGGATGCGGCGGTGGCGGCGAAGAGTGCGCAGTCGAAGGGCTGGAACCGTGAATTCAGTGACAAGCACCACGTCGAGCTGGCACCGGGCATCGAGCTGTACATCGGTGCGTGGAATGCGACCCTGATCAAGCAGGACGACGGCGTGCTGGTACTGGAAGCGCCGATCTCGCCGCATTACACCGAAGGTGTGTTGGCCAAGGCACGTAGCGCGGTTGCCGGTGTGCCGGTAAAGGCGGTGCTGTCCAGCTCCGATTCGTGGCCACATATGGCCGGCGTACGCGAGGCGGTGGCCGACGGCTTGCCGGTGTACATCCTCGATCTGAACCAGCCGCTGCTGGACCGGCTCGTGGCAGCCCCGCACCGCCTGCAGCCGGACCATCTGCAGACCGCACCCAAAGCCCCGCAATGGCACGTGGTCTCGGGGCGGCAGGAGATCGGCAGCGGGGCGAATCGGGTGGTGATCTATCCGCTGCGCGGCGCCTCTACCGAGCGCCAGTACATGGTGTATTTCCCGCAGCACAAGCTGCTGTATGCCAGCGACACGCTGGCGCTCAATGCCGACCACACGCTCTACGATCCGGAACTGATGCATGAGGTGGTGCAGGCGGTGGCACGCGAACATCTGGAGGTAACCACGGTTTACGCGATGCATGAAGGCCCGACGCCCTGGTCCGAGGTGGTCCGCCTGGTCGACGCGGCGACGAAATAGCCGCGTCGACCGATATTTCATGCTGGCGGCGTTAGCATCACGGTCTGCCCTTGATGTGGAGGCTGACCGATGCGCACGAAACTGTGGTGGTTGCTCTACCTGCTGGCGGTGCCGGCCTTCGCCGCGCCGCAACTGGACAAGCTGACCCTGCCGAAGGGTTTCCATATCGCGGTGTATTCGGACCAGGTGCCGAATGCGCGCGAGATCACGCTGGGCGCGAAAGGCACCGTGTTCGTGGGCTCGAACAGCGCAGGCAAGGTCTACGCGCTTACCGACACAAAAGGCGACGGTGTGGCCGACAAGGTACGCGTGATCGCCAGCGGGCTGCAGCTGCCGGTCGGCGTGGCGTTCAAGAACGGTGACTTGTATATCTCCGCGGTGAGCCGGATCTACGTGCTGCGCGATATCGAGAACCATCTGGACGATCCGCCGAAACCGGTCGTGGTCACTGACAAGTTTCCCACCGAGACGCACCACGGCTGGAAGTTCATCGCGTTCGGCCCGGACGGCAAGCTGTATGTGCCGATCGGTGCGCCGTGCAACATCTGCGATCCGGGTCTGGATCACGCCAAGCTGACCCGCATGAACGCGGACGGCTCCGACATCGAGGACGTGGCGCGCGGCATCCGCAACACGGTCGGTTTCGACTGGCAGCCCGGCAGCGGGCGTCTGTGGTTCACCGACAACGGTCGCGACATGATGGGCGACGACATGCCCAGCGACAAGTTGAACGAGATCACCCGCCCCGGCGAGCACTTCGGCTATCCGTACTGCCATCAGGGCGACACGCTCGATCCCGAATTCGGCAAGGGCAAGAGCTGCAAGGATTACGTGCCGCCGGTGTTGAATCTCGGTGCACACGTGGCCTCGCTCGGCATGCGCTTCTACGAGGGCAAGCAGTTTCCGGCCAGCTACAAGGGCGCGATTCTCATCGCCGAGCACGGCTCGTGGAACCGCAGCAAGAAATCCGGCTACCGGGTGATGACGGTACGTCTGAACGGCAACAAGGTGCTGTCGTACGAGCCGCTGGTCACCGGTTTCGAACAGAACGAAAGTGCCTGGGGGCGCCCGGCCGACGTGCAACCGCTGCCGGATGGCAGTGTGCTGGTGAGTGATGATCTGGCGGGGGCGGTGTATCGGGTGACGTATCGGCCGTAGTGTTTCGTCAGGCGTGGTGACAAGGCGAGGTGCGATTCCGGCCTGCGCCGGAATGACGAGCTAAAAGGTCGAAGCCCGCAATATCCCAGTTACCGATCTCTCTCATATTCGTCATTCCGGCGCAGGCCGGAATCGCACTTCAACACTGGAGAAAACGCCATGGATCGGCGACAACCTTGCGTCTACATGCTTGCAAGCAAGAAGAACGGCGTTCTCTATATCGGTGTCACCAGCGACCTGGTCAAACGCATCTGGCAACACAAGAACGATATGGTCGAGGGCTATACCAACCGCTACGGCGTGCATACGCTGGTCTGGTATGAGCTTCATTCGACGATGGAGTCGGCGATCCTTAGAGAGAAGACGCTCAAGGGTTGGAAGCGGGCCTGGAAGGTACGGGTGATTTAAGAAGGGAATCCCGGATGGTGCGATCTCTATCCAACTATATCTGTGACTAGATGGTCGGTGTTGTTGTTGAAGTGTGGTGACCAGCTTCGCTGTTGAAGGGCGATTCCGCCTTCGCCGGAATGACGAGCTGGATAGCTAATTTTGAGGTTCATACGGAGATATTCATGCAACTACGCAGCGACAATTTCGAGAACGGTCAGTCGATTCCCGCCGAGTACGCATTCGGCAAGCGTGCGAATCCGTTTGCACTGTCAGACAACCTTAGCCCGCATCTGGCCTGGAAGAATGCGCCCCTGGTCACCCGCTCGTTCGTGCTCACCTGCATCGATACCGACGTGCCCAGCCACGGCGATGACGTGAACAAGGAAGGTCACACGGTGCCGGCGGATCTGCCGCGGGTGGAGTTCGTGCACTGGCTGATGGCGAATATCCCGGCCGAGTGCGGCGAGCTGGGTGCGGGCTCGTGCAGTGACGGGATCACCCCGCGCGGCAAGCGCGATCCGGTCGGGCCGCACGGCAGTGTGCAAGGCGTGAACGATTACACCGGCTGGTTCTCCGGCGATGCGGACATGGGTGGCGAATATCTTGGTTATGACGGCCCATGCCCGCCGTGGAACGACGCGTTGCTGCATCACTATCACTTCAAGATCAGCGCGCTCGATGTGGCCACGCTGCCACTGGTGAAGGGTTTCACGGCGGAACAACTGCGCGCCGCCATGGCTGGCCATGTACTAGCCGAGGCTGAACTGATCGGCACTTACAGCCTCAATCCGGGGGTCGTGGGCTGAGCCAAACGTCGGCGCCGCGTGCACGGTGGCGCCGGTTCCCTTCACACCCGCATGGCATGGGCTATGGGTGAATGGCACTACGTGGCCTCGCTGGCCGCTGCTGGCTTTCATTCAAGAGGACACCACCATGCTTCATTACGCCCTGGTTTTTCTGGTCATCGCTATCATTGCCGCTGTGCTCGGTTTTGGTGGCATCGCGGGTGCCGCGGCCGGCATTGCGAAGATCCTGTTCATCATTTTTCTGATTCTGGCGGTCATCGCGTTCTTCCGCCGCGCCAGTTGACTGGCAGTCCGTTGCAACGTGTTTGCGCCACACTGAATCCTTTCCGGAGCATGCAATGAACAAGCAGGTACAGAACCCCGAGCCGGCCACCGGCAACCGCATTGACGACAGCGCCGAGCGGATCAAGCAGGCTACCTCGAATGTCGTGGAGAGCACCAAGGAGGCGGTGGATCGCGCTGCCGATCATGTCGAGGAAGGCCTGCATCACGCCACCGACAAGGCCGCGAATGCCGCCCACCGGGCCAGCGACAAGGCTGCGCACGTTAGCGAGCGTAGCCGCGAGGTCTATGACGAGACGATGGATCGCGCCGATGCGTGGCTGGAGCAGGCACGTGAGTACGTGCGCGAGAAGCCGGTGCAGTCGGTTGCCATCGCGCTTGGCGCGGGGTGGCTGCTTGGTCGTATCCTGCGGCGTTGAGCCACGCGACAGCGGAGCAGGGAATGCACAACGAGGGTGATACACCCCAGGATGCGACGGCGCCGGATGCGGCGCCGTCTCCGTCTCCGTCTGGGCTATTGACCGAGATCGGCCAGCTCGGTCGCGCGGTCAAGCACCTGTTCGGTGCCCAGCTGCATCTGCTGGCGGCGGAACTGGGCCTGGCGCGCAGCGCGGTGTCGTGGATGCTGCTGGCCGGTCTGGCCGCCACGGTGGCCGGCGTCGGTCTGGGCCTGAGCGTGTTGGGCCTGCTCGGCGTCGTGCTGGCGACGTGGTTCGGTTCGTGGATCTGGGCACTGCTGGTGCTGGCCTTGCTGCAGGTGCTGTTCCTGTTCGGCGCGATCGTGCTGTTCCGGCACTGCATGCACTGGATGAGCATGCCTGTCACGCGCAGAGAATGGAGTGCGATGATGCGTGACACCCTGCACAAGGCCGAGACCGAGGTCGAACAGGACAGCGGGAGGGAAGCTCGCCCATGAAGGTTCTCGATCAGCTCACCAGGGTACGCATGGCGCAATTGCGCATGAGCGCGGCGAGGCAGGAACTGAGCACGCCCGCGGCGGCCTTGCTGGCGCGCAGCCATCAACATCCGTTGACGACAGTGGGCGCAGCCGCGGGCGCCGGCTTCGTGCTGGGCAGTCTCAACGTGCATCCGTTGCGCGTGCCGGGTCTGGGGCCCCTGCTTGGCGGTGGGCTGGCTGAGGCAGTCGCCTTCGGCACGCGCCTGATTGCGGAGCTGGGCACGGCCGGGCTGGGCGCATTCGATCCGGGTACGAGGGATCGCGACCAGGATGAGCGCAGCGTCGATGAGCCGGCCACGGGTGGCGGCGGCGAGCCGTCATGAGCGAGCCCGAACAATTCGCGCCACCGCCGGAGGATCGCGAAGGCGACAACGTGGTGCCGGTCATCCTGATGGATCAGGTCGCGCCAGGTTATCCGCCGCGGCAGCTGGTGCGCGGCTTGCAGACGACACGCGGCATGCGTCGCCATCTGCGGGCCATTCGCGGGCTGTTGAACATGCTGCTGTTCCTGGCACTGATGTACACCATCACGCTGACCAAGGCACTGCTGATTCCGCTGCTGCTGGCTGCCTTTCTCGGGCTGGCGCTGAATCCGCTGGTCGCTGCCGGTACACGCATCCATCTGCCGCGCTGGCTGACGGCGAGCGTGCTGATGATCGGCCTGATCTTTGGTATCGGCAGCGGTGTGAGCATGCTGACGCAACCGGCAGTCGGCTGGTTCCACGGTGCGCCGCAGGCTCTCAAGAGCTTCGTACCGAAACTGAAGCACCTCACCCAGCCGCTGGAAGCGGCGAATCGCGCCACCCAGACCCTGGTCAGCGGCAATACCGGCACCATCCACACGCCGGCCACGCCATCTCCGCCGATGACGATCAGTGCCTGGGACGTGGTCTCCACCACGCCCAAGGTACTGGCTGCGGTACTCAGTGTGGTGCTGCTGGTGTTCTTCTTCCTGGTCTATGGCGACACCATGCTGCGGCGGTTGGTGGAGATCACCCCGGGCTTTGGCTACAAGCGACATGCGGTGGTGATCGTGCGTGGCATCCAGACCGAGGTATCGCGCTACCTGCTGACCGCGCTGCTGATCAATGCCGGCCTGGGTGCGGTCACCGCCGGCATGCTGTGGCTGTACAAGGTGCCGGATCCGCTGCTGTGGGGCGCGGTGGCGATGTTCGCCAACTTCATTCCCTACGTCGGTGCAATCGTCACCACCTCGGTGCTCGCGGTGGTGTGCATGCTCTATGCGAACGAGATGAGCCTGCATGTATTCCTGCCGGTGCTGACCTTCGCCGGTATCACCGCGCTGGAAGGCAACCTGATCACGCCGATGATCCAGGGCCACAGCATGCGCCTCAGTCCGATCGCGATCCTGTTGTGGCTGCTGGTATGGGGCTGGCTGTGGGGCATTCCTGGTGCATTGCTGGCGGTGCCGATGCTGACCTGCACCAAGCTGATTGCCGAACGCGTGCGCAGCTGGCACTGGTTCGCGGTGATGGTGCAGCGTTGAGGGCTATTACCGCTTCGCCGTGTCCGCTGGGGGTTGCTTCAGCCACCCGGCAAGCGAAAGTCGCCAGATGCCCGACTGCCCGGTGACATAGACCGCGTCGCCGTCGGTCGAGACATGTGCGCCCCACGGCAGATCCTTGTTGACGGCATCACCCAGGTCGACGGGCCGGCTCCAGTGCTCACCTTGCCTGAAGGCGATGCACAGGCGGCCGAGGCCGCCCTTGGTCTTGCCGTAGTCGAACACGATGAACGACTGGTCGGGCGCGATCGCGGGATCATGCGTGGAGACGTCGGGATCGCCCAGGCCGACGCGCACGGCAGTCAGGTAGCTGCCGTTGCGGTACAGCGAGCGCCAGATATGCATCGCCCGCGCTTGCTTGTCCCAACGGATGAAATACAAGGTTCCGTCGGCGGCGATGCTCGCAAAATCGACGAAGGGATCGTCGTTGATGATCGGCCCCAACCATACCGGGTTCCCCCATGCATCGCCCTTGCGCTCCACTTTCCAGATATTGCTGCCCGGCGCGTTGCCGCCGACGAAGTAGTTCTGCGTCAGCGGCTGGCCGCCCGGTGTCGTTGGCCGGTCGGAATTGAACAACAGGTACGAACCGTCCGGCGAGACAACCGGATCCTGGTCGAACCAGTGGCCCGAGAAGCTCGCGACTTGGGGGGTCGACCAGTGCCCGTTCACCTTGCGGGAAACCATGACGGTCTTGTGCGGCCCGTTGCTGCGGTCGAAGAACACCGTATTGCCGTCAGGAGTGAAGGCGAGGGTGTCGTCGCTGTCCGGATGGATGATGTCGTCGAGCGTGATCGGCGCGAGCGCCGCGATAGAAGCCGTGCTGGCAGACGCGTGCGACGAGGCGAAGCAGGGCGCAACGACCGCAAGGCAGAACGAACAGGCGATGGCGAGAATACGGCTCATGGGGCATGACTTCTCAAGTGGCGTATCGAATGGGGTTTTGCTCGATGCCGAAGCGCAAGGCGCGATCCCGTTTTCCGTGTATCGGTGGCCGGCAACGATTAGATCGTGTCTTGTGACAGGTTGAGCAAGGTATAGGAGCGCTGCTCGCCCTCGAATTTGTCGCCGCCCTTGGACACCAGCATCACGTGTCGCTGCACCATGATTTCGTCGCTGACGATGACGCCCTTGCATATCGTGGTGTAGCCGCGCCAAGTGGTCTGGCCCGGGATCACCGACACGTCGATGGTCTTTCCGGTCGTGGTGGTGATCTGTATCGGCGTTCCACTCTGCTGACGGTACAGATCATCGGATGACGGGCCGCTGCCACTGCCATGGCGGATCAGCGTGATGACATCATTGAGCGGGTCGACGCGAACCACCCGCACCTGCTCGGTACCGGCCGGGCCGATTTCCCAGGGCTTGGGGATGGTGACCGTCCAGGTGGTTCCCGCGCGAATGCCATTCGGTGCGTTGCCCCACAACAAAGGATTGAAAGTCACCCCGCTGGTATCGTCGTCGACGACACACTTGCCCTTGTGGCAATTGGTGATGCCGTCCTGAAGTATCTTGATATCGTGGGTCACGCCATGGGTTGGACGCCCGTCATAACGACCTTCCTCATCGAAGATGAAGGCCTCCGGCGTGACACCGGTCACCCTATAGTCGGCGCTGCCGCTTATGCGATCGACCTTCTCGTTGAATCCCGTTCCCTTTATCGAGACGGCTTTCGAAAACACATCGGACAGATGTTCTCCCACCTTGAGGCTGGGGCTCAGATACGCCGCGGTCGACTCGGCGTAGGCCGATGAACTACCCAGGCAAAAGATCGAGGTGCAAAAGGCGACGGTAGCGACAACACGGGAACGAGGGTTCATCACGATCTCCATGGAAGGTTCGTTGCCACAGGTTCCAGGAAGCTTGCGGCCGATCGAGGTTCGCCGCGCCAGCTTTGTGATGTCCGGTGTATCGGGCGTGACGAGTGGTCGGCAGTGATGCACGAACGGTCTATGAAGTCAGCCGACGGATCAGGCCATGCCGAGCGCGCGTCGCGCATGGGTGCGGAAGCGTCGACTGAGATGGAGTCGGGTGCCGTCGCGCAGCACTACTTCGGCATTGCCCTGGAACAGTGGATGGACTTCGGCCACGCGATCGAGGTTGACCATGATGCCGCGGTGGATGCGCAGGAACCGCGCCGGGTCCAGTGTCGCCAGCAGGTGGCGCAGCGTGTCGCGGTGCAGGAAGCGGGCGTTGCCGACATGGAGGTGCACATAGTTTCCGTCGGCGCGGATCCAGTCGATGTCGGTCGTGTTGATAACCCGGATATGTTCGCCATGGCGCACGCTGATCCGTTGCGCGTAATCGTCCACACCTGTCATGACGGTGGGTTCAGTGTGGGCGTGTGGTGTGTGCAGCCCCTGCCAGTGCTGGTTGACGCGTGCCATCGCCTGGTCGAAACGTGCCTGCTCGATCG
>Ga0302231_10002284_pt1 | contig 11074 bp, 7 predicted proteins | sample II_Palsa_N2_2_FD_193522 | JGI IMG/M metagenome (GOLD analysis project Ga0302231, IMG submission 193522) | Peat permafrost microbial communities from Stordalen Mire near Abisko, Sweden - II_Palsa_N2_2 | ecosystem: Environmental > Terrestrial > Soil > Palsa > Peat permafrost | place: Sweden...
CGACCCCTACGGCGTACCTGAGTTCATCCTGCAATACAACGGCATGATGGTCGGTGAAGGAGGCGGTGGGTACGGTATACCGCTTTCAGGCACCTTCGAGTTCGCCACCTCTGCCACTCCACCGCCTGCCCCGGAACCTCCAGCCAGGTTCCACGCGGAAGCCGATGCGATCTACGGCACGGTCACAAATACAGTATCGGGAACGCCTCCGAATATCGTGACTGTCGGCCCGGTGGATGAAGCCGCCGTCAACACAGACTTCAACACTGGCTCAAGCAACGTTCCCGCAACCAGCGCCTCGCAATCCATCTTCGCGGTGCCGGTCTACAGCCTTCAAGATATCGACGACTCTGCGCAAACGGACTACACCGTCTCCGCGGACGACGGCATCGCCGAAGCAAAAACCGGTCAGGGCAGTCTGTTAAATGGACTCATCTCCTGGCAGAGTAACGACAACCGGCTATCCTGTCAGCCGGATGCCACCATTCCCAATCGGGTGGACTGCTCTTCCACCGAAACCATCACCGGCCTGGTCATAAGCCGAGCAGCGATTCACCACGGCAAATACCCCGCAGGAACCTCACTCCCTGTCTTTGGAGGAATCAACGACCCCAGCTGCACGGTCCCAGGAGTAGAGACCTTCAGCGGATATCTGATTCTGCAGGAGAGCCAGATCACAGGCCTCGGCACGAGTGGTGTCACAGCAGGCCTCACGGGCATGCATCTGATCGGAGATGCAACCTGCATCTCAGGCGTGGCCGGACATTCGTTTATCACTCACTATGATCTGGCAATAAGCAGCCCGTCGCTTCCGAACTACGACACGGGCTCAGGAAACTCCGCCCCGCCAAACACCGCTTTCTCCGTGCAAATGCAGTGAAGGACAAGTCAGAGCCCGGCACGACACAGAAAGAGCATCCCTGCCCTTAAGCCTTTGACATCAAGCCCCTCCAGGCCATCTACTCAGCAATAGTCATGTACCTGCTCTGGAAATATTTCGCCCTGGGTTTCAGCGCGCTTCTTCCGCTCGTCAACCCCCTCGGCTCCGCGCTCATCTTCCTGGGCCTGGTCGGTGCTGCGCCCATCGACATCTATCGCGGTCTCGCCCGCCGCATCGCCATCAACACCGTCATCTTCTTCGCCGTCATCGAACTCATCGGCTCCTACCTGCTCGGCTTCTTCGGCATCTCGCTCCCTATCGTGCAACTCGCCGGCGGCATCGTCATCGCCGCCATCGGCTGGTCCCTCCTCAACCAGAAAGACAGCACCCCCAGCCCCGAAAAGACCGAAGCCGCCGTCCCCGCCGTCACCCCGGCCGAGATCAACAGCCTCAGGCAAAAAGCCTTCTATCCCTTCACCTTTCCCATCACCGCCGGCCCCGGCTGCATCGTCGTCATGCTCACCCTCAGCGTCCACACCGAGCAGACCACCCTCGAGGACAAAGTCCTCGCTCACGTCGGCCTCTTCATCGCCGTCATCCTGCTCAGCGCCCTCATCTATCTCTGCTACGCCTACGCTCCCAAAATCGCGCGCTCCATCTCTCCCTCCACCGCTCACGGCATCCTTCGCGTCGTGGCCTTCATCCTGCTCTGCATCGGCGTCCAGATCGCATGGAACGGCCTCAGCGACCTCCTTACGTCAGTCCTCAAACGATAAGAACCTTCAACCCTCCAGAGGCATCGAAGACAGACAGAGCCTAAGCAGAACAATGACCGAACCCACCACCCCCTTCATCGTCGTAGTCGAAGACGAAGACCACCTCGCCCAGGGCCTCCTCTTCAATCTCCAGGCCGAAGGCTACCGCACCCACCACGAGTCCGACGGCGACTCCGCCCTCGCCTACCTCCTCGCCGCAGAGAAAAACCCCGCAGAGCCCATCGCCGCCATCATCCTCGACTGCATGCTCCCCGGCGCCGACGGCTTCACCATCGTCCGCGCCCTCCGCGAAGCAAAACGCTACACCCCTGTCCTCATGCTCACCGCCCGCTCCCGCCCCGAAGAGGTCCTCGAAGGCATCGAAGCCGGCGCCGACGACTACCTCGCCAAGCCCTTCGACCTCACCATCCTTCTCGTCCGACTCAAATCTCTTCTCCGCCGCACCTCATGGCAGACCGCCGCAACACACCAGCCCCCCACTCCCACCAGCCCCGATCAAAAATCCGAATACAGCTTCAACCACCGCACCATCCGTTTCGACGCCCTCGAGCTCATCGCTCCCAACCGCACCACCCACCTCACCCTGATGGAGTCCGACCTCCTCCGCTACCTCACCGACCGCGAGGGCCAGATCATCCCGCGATCAGCCATCCTCGAAGACGTCTGGCGCGTCCACCAGGACACCGACACTCGCGCCATCGACAACTTCATCGTCCGCCTCCGCCGCTACATTGAAGACGACCCCGCCGCCCCTCAGCACCTGGTCACCGTCCGCGGCATAGGCTACCGCTTCCTCGCCAATCCTTAAATCATCCGCCGAGCAACGCGAGGCCCCTAAAACATCATCCCCGCAAGACCGGTACACCCACCACGAAGTGGTCGCCCTCCGCGCAGGAGGCCCGTCCGGCAGGACAAATCTTCTACTCCCACTCAATCGTCCCCGGCGGCTTCGAAGTAATGTCATACACCACCCGATTGATCCCCCTGACCTCACTCACAATCCGGCTCGAGATCGTCCTCAGCACCTCATAAGGCAGCGGAGCCCAGTCCGCCGTCATTCCATCCTCACTCTCCACCGCACGAATCGCGCACGTATTCGCATACGTCCTCTGATCCCCCATCACCCCCACCGACTTCACCGGCAGCAACACCGCAAAGCTCTGCCAAACCTTCCTGTACAGCCCCGCCTTCTTAATCTCATCGACAACAATCTGATCGGCCTCCTGCAGAATCGCCACCCGCTCCGCCGTCACCTCACCCAGAATCCTCACCGCCAGCCCCGGCCCCGGAAACGGCTGCCGTTCGATAATGTCATCCGGCATCCCCAGGTCCCGCCCAATCCGCCTTACCTCGTCTTTAAACAAATCCCTCAGCGGCTCAATCAGCTTCAGCTTCATATCCACCGGCAGCCCGCCCACATTATGGTGGCTCTTGATCGTATGACTCGGCCCATGCACGCTGCTCGACTCGATCACGTCCGGATAAAGCGTCCCCTGCACCAGCCACGCGACCTCTTCACCCGCACTCTTCTCAGCTTCAAAGATCTTCTTCGCCTCATCATCGAACACGGCGATAAACTCGTTCCCAATCACCTTCCGCTTCTGCTCCGGATCGGTCACTCCCGCCAGCTTCGACAGAAATCTTTCACTCGAATCCACAGCCACAACGTTCAGCCCCAGCTCCTCGCGCATGGTCTTCTGCACCTTCGCAAACTCATCCTTGCGCAGCACGCCGTTGTTCACAAAAATACAAGTCAGCCGATCCCCAATCGCCTTCGCCACCAGCACCGCCGCCACGCTCGAATCCACACCCCCACTCAGCCCGCAGATGGCATGCCCACTCCCCACCTGCGCCCGCACCCGCTCCACCGTCGACTGAATAAAATGTTCCGGCGTCCAATCCTGCTCTGCCCCGCAAATATCCAGACAGAAGTTCTTCAGCAGCTCCATTCCCTGCCGCGTATGCGCGACCTCCGGATGAAACTGCACCGCCCACATCTTCCTTGCCTCATCCGCAATTCCCGCCACCGCATTCGCCGTCTTCGCCGTCAGCCTGAAACCCTCCGGCAGCGTCTCCGCATGATCTCCATGCGACATCCACACCTCCAGCGTCTCCGGCAGCCCATGAAACAGCGGCGTCTCCGCCACCACCGTCACCTCGGCATGCCCATACTCCCGCGCCGCCGCCGCCACCACCCTGCCTCCAAGATGATGAACAATAAACTGCAGCCCATAGCAGATTCCCAGCACCGGCACACCCAGCGCCAGCACCCCCGCATCCGCCTTCGGAGCGTCCGCGTCATACACCGAACACGGCCCACCCGAAAGAATCACGCCCTTCGGGTTCAGCGCCTTCACCTTCTCCAGCGGAGCCGTACACGGCAGCACAACCGAGAACACATTGAACTCGCGAATACGCCGCGCAATCAGCTGCGTATACTGCGACCCAAAATCCAGAATGACAATCGTTGAGGTATCCACTCATCCAGTGTAAACCGGCCAAACTGCAACAAATGCGCCTCGCTCTATTTGGCCGGCCGGCCAGCAGCAACTTTGCGCTCCCTGCCGACACTCAGCTTCGGCGGAGGCGCAACGACAACCTGCTTCACCGTCACAAGCCGAAAAAGTGGAATCGTCTCAGAGAGCTGCTGCGCCTCATCCGGCGGAAGCAATGGCAGAACATCCTCATACGCATCATTAAGCGAAGGCATCAGGTGCAACGCAAATTTATACTCGTCGATCGCTTCCTGCGACGAACTCCGCCCCTGTAAGCGATTCAGATCGTTCAATTCAATCCCCAGATTGCGGTGCAGACCTGGATTCATCGGGTCCAGGTTCGCCGCATCCAACAAAAGCTGAACCGCTTCGTTCAGCCTCCGCGATACCTCCTCCGACTCCTGCGCCGTGAGAGGCCGCCCCCTCGCGGCAAATACCACATTATCGGCAATTCGCTCACTGGCAACCGCGCTGTTGACGACATATTTCGTATCCATCGGATACTTTTTTCTCAGTCGATCCAGCTCGCCTTTAATCGCGATCAGTTCCTCTGTCGAAGTATCCTCCGTCACCTTTGCCGCCGCCGCCACCGACTGGATATTGTCCTCCATCGAACTAACCTGATTTTTTGCTCCAGCCCGGTCTGTCGGTGGCGCCCCTCGCCACGTCTTTTGCTCTGCCGCCTTTACCCTGCCCGCAACCGCGATCCCCTCGTGAACCCAGTTGGAGACATCGGTTGCCGCGTTAGGCTTCCCTTCGTAAATAAAGGTGGTCATCAGATAGAAGTAAGCACTCAGGTCCTGCGGACGCGAATTGATCCACTCCCTGAACGCATCTTCAGCCGCTGCATAGGAAGCTCCCGGTTCCGTTCCCGAATTCTTCTGTTCGACAATCTCCTGTAATAACGCCCTTCCCGCAAGCTCCGGATTCGCGGAAGTGATCAGCTTCACTGTCGCCAGCTGGACCGTCGTCGAAAGCGAGCCGCCTTTGGGAACCGGAATATTCCACCCGCTGCTGCTCGTTGTTGTCGTCAGTCTCACGCGCACATCGCACGTATCATTCTCGGCAAGCACGTCACCGGTAATATTCCACTGCTCGTATCGAACGCGGTCATACAGCTTCACCACGTCATCGAGCGATATTCCATGAAGCGTAATGCCATAGGCCGTCTCCACCGGAATCTTAGGCTGTTCCGCTAACGTGCCCAAAGCATTCTTACTCGTATTCACATTGCCATGGAAATGCGACGCAGCCGTCGCAAGGTCGTTCAGTCGATCGACCAAAATATCTTCTGCGTTTTTGCCTGTCATCCCGCATTTCTTTGTTGTTTCCGTTGCCTCTTCAAACGGCTGCACAACAATCATCGGTCTGGGATCCTGCCGTTTCCTCACATAGGCGACAGACAGCAAAATCAGGACAGCGACTGCAACTACCATTGCTGATAATGCGGCGGCATTCGTAATAAACGACAGAAAGGTAGAAAGAACTCCCTTGCGTGCAGCATCTGCACGTATCTTCTTCGCCATATCGGAAATGGAAGGCACCTTGATACCTCTCGTGCAGGGCCCGTCAGCTGGATATGCGCACGATAATTTTTCGAGCCGCAATAAGCAAGCTCTTTCTACCGGGGTGCAGAAATCTCATAGGCACGCCACAGCTGCAGATAAGCCACCTGCCGCGCCACATGAAAAAAATCCGAGGCAACAAAATAAACCGCCGTCACCAGCACCCACCACCAGAACAAAAACTCCGGCGTCACCACACTCTCAAACGGCAGCGGGCTCGCCGAAAACACCATCGCCAGCACCAGCAGCGCGATCTTCACAATCCCCATCACCAGATTGATCTCCACCAGCTTCGACTTCAGCGGCCCCACTCGAAACGCCGCCGCCAGGCTCCCGCCAACTCCCAGCCCTCGCAGCATCGCCAGCAGCGGAGCCACCGACAGCGCCCAGCTCACCACCGCCCACAGCACAAACAGCCCCAGCGTCCCCACAATCACCAGCGCAAAATACCCCACCAGATTCGGCTCATTCCCCACCGCAATCGGCCCCGTCACCGTCAACCCCGCCGCCCACTCCATCCCGGCAAACCAAACCGCAAAGCTCCCCAGCAGCGCCACCACCCGAATCGCCTGCAACACAATCAGCGTCCCCAGCCGCGCATGCAGTCGCCCATCCGCCCTTCGCATCACCACCGTCCGCCCCACCGCGGACACCACCACCCACACCGCCACCAGCACCGGACCCAGCCACGCCACAGCATGCATCACCGGCGGCAGCAGCGCCTCCATCGCCTTCGCCATCGTCGTCGCCGAACCCATCGGGTCCAGCACCGTCATCCGCTGCAACGCCCCCCAGTCCACCGGCGTCTCCCGCACAATCCTCTGCGCCTCATACCAGATCACCGCCAGCGCCGGAATCCCATACGCCCACCGCCACAGCACCTCCAGCGCCGTCAGCGAAGGCCGCTTCCAGCAAGCCGTCAGCGTATGCACAAACGACTGCGTCCCCCGCACCGTCCCCGCTGCAATCACCAACCCATCCTGCGAGACCCGGGGTTCCGATAGACGCTCCACTACTTCACCACGAGATTCACAAGCTTACCCGGCACCACAATCACCTTCACCACCGTCCTGCCTTCAGCCCTCGCCTTCACCTTCTCCTCGTCCAAAGCCGCAGCCTTCACCACAGCCTCATCGCTGCCCGCCGGAACCTTCACCACAGTCACCAGCTTCCCATTCACCTGCACCGGAATCTCAATCTCATCCTCCCGCGCAAGCTCCTCATTCACCACCGGCCACGCCGTGCGAAACACCACACCCTCGCCGCCCAGCTGCTCCCACATCTCCGCCGCGAAGAACGGAGCAAACGGCGCCAGCAGCAAAATCAATCCGCGAAACACCTCCGCAATCGCCGCCGGCGAAACCTCACCCGCATCCATCGCCGCTTCATGCGCCGTAATCTCGTTCACCAGAATCATGATCGACGAGATCGAAGTATTGAAGTGCCACCGTCCATCGAAGTCCTGCGTGATCTTCGCAATCGTCTGATGCAGCTTCCGCAACAGCGCCTGCCCTCCTGCAGAAGAAACACCTTCCGCCGCGCGCACACCACCATACTTCGTCGTCAGCCGATACACCTTCCCCAAAAACCGGCTGATCCCCGCAACGCCTTCCTCCTGCCACTCCAGGTCCCTGTCCGGCGGAGCCGCAAACAGCGCATACATCCTCGTCGCATCCGCCCCATACCGCTCGATCATCAGATCCGGACTAACAACATTTCCCTTCGACTTCGACATCTTCGCGCCGTCTTTGATCACCATCCCCTGCGTAAACAACCGCGCCGCAGGCTCATCATTCTTAATCAACCCCAGGTCCCGCATCACCTTCGTCCAGAACCGCGAATAGATCAGATGCAGAATCGCATGCTCCACTCCGCCGATATACTGATCGATCGGAAACCAGTAATTCGCCTTATCCGAATCGAACGGAGCGTTGTCGTTCTTCGCATCCGTATACCGATAGAAGTACCAGCTCGAATCGACGAACGTATCCATCGTGTCCGTCTCTCTCCTCGCCGGCCCACCGCACTTCGGACACGTCGCATTCACAAACTCCGCCACCCTGCCCAGCGGCGACCCATTCGTCTGCGTAATATCAATCTGCTCCGGCAACAGGATCGGCAGCTCGCTCTCGACCACCGGCATCGGCTCCTCCGGCGAGCAGTCATCGCAGTACACCATCGGTATCGGCGTCCCCCAATACCTCTGCCGGCTCACACCCCAGTCCTTCAGCCTATATGTAACCGTAGAAGTACCAAATCCATTCGCCTTCGCAAACGCAGCCATCTTCTCCTGCGCCGCAACGCAACCCAGGCCGGTCCACTCCCCCGAATCAACCAGCACCGCCTCATCCTCCGCCGTATAAGGCAGAGCCGTCTCCACATCTGTAACACCAACAGGAGCAATTACCCGCCGCACCGCCAGCCCATACTTCTGCGCAAACTCAAAGTCCCGCTCATCATGCGCCGGCACGCTCATAATCGCGCCCGTCCCATAGTCCGCCAGAATGTAATTCCCCACCCAGATCGGCACGCTCTCGCCGTTGAACGGATTCACCGCGAACCGTCCCGTATTCACGCCATGCTTCTCAATCGCCCCCAGCGCATCCGTCTCGCGAGCTTTCTTCTGCTGCTCCAGCAGCTCTTCAATCTGCACCCGCAGCGCATCGTCCTCAAGCGCAAACGCCTTCGCCACCGCATGCTCCGGCGCAAGCTGAATCGACGTCGCCCCAAAGATCGTATCCACCCGCGTCGTAAACACCGTCACCTTTTCGGAGGAGCCCTCAACAGCAAAATCGACATGAGCTCCTTCGCTCCGCCCGATCCAGTTCCGCTGCATCGTCCTGACCTTCTCCGGCCAGCCCTCCAGCTTCTCCAGTCCCTCCAGCAGCTCATCCGCATACTTCGTAATCCGCAAAAACCACTGCGTCAGATCCCGCTGCTCAACCACAGTATCCTCATGCCGCCAGCAGCATCCACCGATCACCTGCTCGTTGGCCAGCACCGTCTGGCACTCCGGACACCAGTTCACCTTGCTCTTCTTCCGGTACGCCAGCCCCTTCTCGAACATCTTCAAAAAGAACCACTGGTTCCACCGGTAATAATCCGGCAGACACGTCGTCACCTCGTTCGCCCAGTCGTAGCTCAGCCCCATCCGCCGCATCTGCTTTCGCATCGACGCGATATTCCCCAGCGTCCACTCCCGCGGCGGCACGCCATTCTTCAGCGCCGCATTCTCTGCCGGCAGCCCGAACGCATCCCATCCCATCGGGTGCAGCACGTTATACCCGCGCATCCACATATGCCGCGCCAGCGCATCGCCAATCGCATAGTTCCGCACATGCCCCATGTGCAGCGCGCCACTCGGATACGGCAGCATCTCCAGGCAGTAGTACTTCGGCTTGCCCGAATCATGCCCTTCCGCCGCATACAGCGCATCATCCGCATCCCACCGCGCCTGCCACTTCGGCTCAATCTCCGCCGGGCTGTACCGCTGCGGCTGATTCAACTCACCAGCAGAAGAAGCATCGTTCACACTCGCGGTTTTCCCGCCATTTTCGTTAAAAATAATCTCTGGCATACTCCTTTGATTGTACCGTCCGCGTCCAGCCCCCGTCCGCAGCCCCTCAGCCTCTTGCATTGCGCGTCGCAAACCTCTATACAGGTTGCGCTGCCACAACCGGCACGGCGACTATCTTCAATTCGCCCCGGCAAATTCAAACCGAATCGAGAGATCGCGCATGGACAAACGACAGTTCCTCAAAGGCTCATGTTCTATCCTTACCGGAACCATGCTCTCCCGCTTCGTCTCTGCCGAACAGTCCGCCGCCGCCGCGCCCCGCACCAACTGGGCCGGCAACTATACCTTCCACACCGACCACCTCTACGAGCCCAAAACCACCGCCGAAGTCCAGCACCTCGTCACCACCAGCCCAAAGCTCCGGGCCCTCGGCCGCGGCCACTCCTTCAACGGCATCGCCGACAGCACCGCTGCCCAGATCTCCCTCAAAAACCTCACCGACATCACCCTCGACCCCGCCGCCCACACCGTCACCGTCGGCTCCGGAGTCACCTACGGCCAGCTCGCCCCCGTCATCGACGCCCGCGGTTTCGCCGTCCACAACCTCGCCTCCCTCCCCCACGTCTCCGTCATCGGAGCCTGCGCCACCGCCACCCACGGCTCCGGCAGCAACAACAAAAACCTCTCCTCCGCCGTCTCCGCCATCGAGCTCGTCACCGCCGACGGCACCCTCCACACCCTCTCCCGCACCGCCAACCCCGACGTCTTCAGCGGAGCCGTCGTCAACCTCGGCGCCCTCGGCATCGTCACCCACGTCACCCTCGACGTCCAGCCCACCTTCGAGGTCGCTCAGGTCGTCTACGAAAACCTCTCCATGTCCCACCTCGAAAAACATCTCGACGAGATCTTCCTCAGCGGCTACAGCGTCAGCCTCTTCACCGACTGGCAAAACCACCGCATCACCCAGGTCTGGATCAAACACCGTCTCGAACCCGGCGAAACCCACACCTTCGCCCCCGAGTTCTTCGGCGCAAAACCCGCCACCCGCAACCTCCACCCCCTCGCCGGCCACTCCGCCGAAAACTGCACCGAACAAATGGGCATCCCCGGCCCCTGGTACGAGCGCCTCCCTCACTTCAAAATGAACTTCACCCCAAGCAGCGGAGCCGAGCTGCAAACCGAATACTTCGTCCCCCGCGACCGCGCCTGGGAGGCCATCCTCGCCGTCGAACAGCTCCGCGACCGCATCACCCCGCATCTCTTCATCACCGAGCTCCGCACCATCGCCGCCGACGAACTCTGGACGAGCATGGCCTACCAGCGCCCCTCCATGGCCATCCACTTCACCTGGAAGCCCGAGTGGCCCGACGTCCGGAAAGTCCTTCCCCTCATCGAAGAAAAACTCGCCCCCTTCAACGCCCGCCCCCACTGGGCAAAACTCTTCACCACTCCACCCTCAACCCTGCACCGCCTCTACCCAAAGATGCCCGACTTCCAAGCCCTCCTCACCCACCACGACCCCCACGGCAAATTCCGCAACCAGTTCCTCGACACCAACATCTACGGCACTTAGCCACCCACCCCTCCACAACTGCCGCGAGCAACCCGCAATCGCACGTTGTCGCTTGCCTCTTGCCGTTGCTGTTGCCTTTGCTGTTGACTGTCTTTTTGTTTGTCATCCCGCAGGGATCTTCTGTTGTTGTTGTTGCTGTTGCTGTTGTTGTTGTTGCTGTCCTTGTTGCTGTCGTCTGTCCCTCCGACCCACCCCTACATTCGTCATCTCGACCGAAGGTGGCGCACTTTGCCGCCGCAGTGGAGAGACCCCCGCATTTTGCCTTGGC
>Ga0302231_10002294_pt1 | contig 11057 bp, 20 predicted proteins | sample II_Palsa_N2_2_FD_193522 | JGI IMG/M metagenome (GOLD analysis project Ga0302231, IMG submission 193522) | Peat permafrost microbial communities from Stordalen Mire near Abisko, Sweden - II_Palsa_N2_2 | ecosystem: Environmental > Terrestrial > Soil > Palsa > Peat permafrost | place: Sweden...
CTCTTTTTTTTTTTTTTTTTTTCCCCTTCGAATGATAATCAGCGAGCAAGAACGTCTTTGACAAGGTCAAGAAGACCCTCACGGTCGACGGCAAGACCTTCCACTACTACAGCCTGCCGGAGCTGAACGACCCGCGTGTTGGTACCGCCAAGAACCAAACTCTGTTTTCTTATTTTAATCATTTCTTGTTGTACTTGGAAATCCGGGAAAAAAGACAAGCTGCCGTACTCGATCCGTGTGCTGCTCGAGTCGGCCCTGCGCAACTGCGACGACTTTGCCATCAAGCCGCAGGACGTCGAGAACATTCTCAACTGGGAGACCACGTCCAAGCAGGACATTGAGATCCCCTTCAAGCCTGCGCGTGTCATCCTCCAGGACTTCACGTAAGAGAGCAGTGTCTGGATCACCCCATGTTGTTTACCTGTCGCGTAGGGGTGTGCCCGCCGTGGTCGACCTCGCCGCCATGCGCGATGCCATGACCAAGCTCGGCGGAGACCCCGAGAAGATCAACCCGCTCGTCCCCGTCGACCTCGTCATCGACCACTCTGTCCAGGTCGATGTCTACGGAACGTACGTGCCGCCATTTCTTTTTTGTCTTAATTTTTTTTTTTTGTGTGTGTGCGACGACAGCCTCGATGCGTACGAGAAGAACTCGGAGATCGAGTTTGAGCGCAACGAGGAGCGCTTCCGCTTCCTCAAGTGGGGCGCCCAGGCCTTCAAGAACATGCTCATTGTTCCCCCCGGCTCGGGCATTGTCCACCAGGTCAACCTCGAGTACCTCGCCCGCTCGGTCTTCAACGAGGAGAGCGTGCTCTACCCCGACTCGGTCGTCGGCACTGACTCGCACACGACCATGATCAACGGCCTCGGCATTGTTGGCTGGGGTATGGATCTATTCCTCTTTGTTCCTTTTTACTTATTTGCAAAACTTGCGTAGGTGTTGGCGGTATCGAGGCCGAGGCTGTCATGCTCGGCCAGGCCATTTCCATGGTTCTCCCCGAGGTTGTCGGCTTCAAGCTCACCGGCAAGCTCCCCGAGGTCGCCACTGCCACCGACCTCGTCCTCACCGCCACCCAGATGCTCCGCGCCAAGGGTGTCGTCGGCAAGTTTGTCGAGTTCTTTGGTCCCGGCTGCGCCAACCTCTCCATCGCCGATCGTGCCACCATCTCCAACATGGCCCCCGAGTACGGCGCGACCATTGGCTACTTCCCGCCCGACCCCGAGACGATCGAGTACCTCAAGACGACAGGCCGCGACGCTGACAAGCTCAAGTACATCCAGGCCTACTTTGAGGCCCAGGGCGTCTTCCGCAACTACACGTCGGGCGTTGACCCCGTCTTCACCAGCTTGCTCGAGCTTGACCTCTCGACTGTCGAGCCCGTGCGTGTTTTTTTTTTCCGCCTTACTTTTCTTTCTTTCCCTCTCGTTATACTCACTTTCCGCAATGCTAGTGCATGTCGGGCCCCAAGCGCCCCCACGACCGCGTGCTCCTCTCCAACATGAAGGCCGACTTTGCCAAGTGCCTCACCAACAAGCCCGGCTTCAAGGGCTTTGGCGTGGCCGAGGAGAAGAAGGAGACCACTGTCTCGTTCAACTTTGGTGGCCAGGACGTAATATTTTGCTTTCCCTATCCCGACACTGTGTAATCTCGCTTGTGTGTCAAAACAGTACAAGATCGCCCAGGGCGCCGTCGTCATTGCCGCCATCACCTCGTGCACCAACACCTCCAACCCCTCGGTGCTCATCGGCGCCGGTCTCCTCGCCAAGAACGCCGTCGAGGCCGGGCTCAACGTCAAGCCCTACGTCAAGACCTCGCTCTCGCCCGGCTCGCTTGCCGTCACCCAGTACCTCCAGGAGGCTGGTCTCCAGACCTTCCTCGACAAGCTTGGGTAATTAATTTTATCTTATTTTATTTTATTTTATTTATTTATACTTGAACAGCTTCACCACGGCCGGTTATGGCTGCATGACCTGCATCGGCAACTCGGGCCCGCTGCCCGATGCCGTCGCCGAGGCGATCGAGAAGGAGGACCTCGTTGCTGCCGCTGTCCTCTCGGGCAACCGCAACTTTGAGGTATGACCAGCCGTCTTCTTTTTTATGCTCACAGCCGCGCTCCTGCTGTGATCAGGGCCGTGTCAACCCCCACACCAAGGCCAACTACCTTGCCTCGCCCCCGCTGTGCGTCGCGTACGCCCTCGCTGGCACCGTCAACATCGACTTTAAGACGGAGCCCATTGGCACCTCGGCCGCCACCGGCAAGCCCGTGTTCCTGCACGACATCTGGCCCACGCGCCAGCAGGTCCAGGCCGTGCTGGAGCACGTCGTCAAGCCCGAGATGTTTAAGAAGTCGTACAGCGTCATCACGACCGCCAACCCCCGTTGGAACGCGCTCACGCCGCCCACGGGCAAGAGCTACGCCTGGGACGTCAACTCGACCTACATCAAGTGCGCGCCCTTCTTTGACGGCGTGACCAAGGACCTGCCCAAGCACTCGTCGATCAACAACGCGTACGCCCTGCTCAACCTGGGCGACTCGATCACGACCGACCACATCTCGCCCGCCGGCAACATTGCGCGCAACTCGGCCGCTGCCCGCTTCCTCGCCTCCAAGGGCGTGACCCCCCGCGACTTCAACTCGTACGGCTCGCGCCGTGGCAACGACGAGGTCATGGCCCGCGGCACCTTTGCCAACACCCAGATCACCAACAAGATGATTGGCAAGCCCGGTCCCAAGACCATCCACGTGCCCACGGGCGAGGTCCTCGACACGTACGACGCCGCCGAAAAGTACATGAAGGACGGCCACAAGCTCATCGTCCTCGCCGGCGCCGAGTACGGCTCGGGCTCGTCCCGTGACTGGGCTGCCAAGGGCCCCTACCTCCAGGGCATCAAGGCCGCCATCGCCATCAGCTACGAGCGCATCCACCGCTCCAACCTCGTCGGCATGGGCATCATCCCCCTCCAGTTCAAGCAGGGCGAGAACGCCGACACCCTCGGCCTCACCGGCCAGGAGCAGTTCAACATCGAGCTGCCCGAGCACATCCAGCCCGTAAACAGACTTCAATAAACATTAAACGTTTTTCTTAAGTATTTGTTATTTGTTTTTTACAGGGCCAGGACATCAAGGTCACCACGAGCACCGGCAAGGAGTTCACGACCAAGCTTCGTTTCGACACCGAGGTCGAGCTCACCTACTTCCAGAACGGCGGCATCCTTCAGTACATGCTCCGCAAGCTGTCAAAGTAAAAACAGAAACGAGGAAACAAGAAAGGAATTAAAAAAGGTTTAGTTTTCTTTTTTTGTTGACATCTCACTAAGTGTTGGAGGAATACTGTGTAATTCATGGTATTTTACTGTTTCAAAAAAGGGCACAAGCGGGAAACAAAACACAAAGACTTCTTTTTTTTAAAAAAAAAAAATTGGTTCAGAGTTTGGACGCAATGAAGACGGCAGCACCAGCCGCGACGGCGACACCGCCGACGATGGCTGCAACGGGTATTTTGATGCCGTCGGCAACGCTGTTGAGGATCTTCTTCTTGTTGTCGTCGTACGGGGGGTACAAGAGGTCGGGCTTTTCGTAAGGAAAATCGTTCTTAAAATTATGCAAAAAAAAGGGGGGGCAAAACGTACATCAGGCCAGTAGCCCTTCTTCAGGATGGTGCGCTTGTGTGAGAATGTGTCAAACGTGACCTTCTTGTTCTGCGTGAAATCATGATGTTAGAACGAGCCAAGCTTGGGTTGACGACAGTACGTAGGCGCCCATGCCGCTGGGACCGACGCCTCCGAACGGAGCGTTGAGAGCGTTGTGGAGGATGACGTGGTTGACGATGGCACCACCGCTCGAGGTCTTGCTGATGATCTTGTCGGCCAGCTTGTCGTTCTTTGTAAAGATGTACAAGGCCAACGGCTTCTCCTTTGAGTTGATGATGTTGATTGCCTCGTCTTCGTTTGCGACGCCAACGATCGGCAAGACAGGGCCAAAGATCTCCTCCTGTGATAAAGAAATAAGCGAATCATCTAAGCGGCGGATAAACGCACCTGCATGATCTTTGAGCTGGGGTGGGGGTCAACGAGCACAGTGGGCTGCACGAAACGGCTCTCTGGCTTGGTCTGTCCGCCAGAGACGACGTCTGTTGCTCTGTACTTTTAGCATACACGCATTCGTAGCTCCCAACGTACGCTGCTTGGACTCGTTGATGAGGGCGGCGATGCGGGCGGCGTGGCGCGAGTTGATGATGCGCGAGTAGTTTGGATTCGCCTCTGCGTTGGGTCCCCACCAGCTGGTGAGCTTCTCCGAGATCTTCTTCACAAACTGGTCCTTGACGCTCTTGTGCACAAGGACGTAGTCGGGCGCGATGCACGTCTGGCCGTTGTTGGCCGTCTTGCCCCAGGCGATGCGGGTCGCGGCCACGTCCAGGTTGGCGTCGGCATCGACGTACACAGGCGACTTGCCGCCGAGCTCGAGAGTGACAGGGGTCAGGTGCTCAGCGGCAGCACGCATGACGACCTTGCCGACCTCGGTGTTGCCCGTGTAAAAGATCTATTGCACATTGCTTACTCGTTGTCATCTTGTTCCTTGTTTACATAGTCAAAGGGCTGCTTCAGGATCGTCTGCGTCACCTCGACGCCGCCCTCGATCGTCTGGACGGCCTCGTGGTCAAGGTACTTGTCCGCCAGCTTCTTGACAATGGCGCTCGTGTGCACCGACACCTCGGAGGGCTTCAGCAAGACGGCGTTGCCAGCCGCAATTGCGCCGATCAGAGGCAGCGTGAGCAGGCGGAAGGGATCTACGTCATCGTGAGTGCCAGAGAGATTCGCACAGCGACGTACAGTTCCACGGCGAGATGATCAGCGCCACGCCGTAGGGCTCCTTGTGCTGGTAGGCCGATCCGGGCTTGAACATGAGGTCGACGGGCAGGGGTTCGTCCTTGACCCACGTGTCCAGGTTCTTGAGGGCGTACTCGGCCTCCTGAATGGTCGCGCCCACCTCAAACACGTTGAGCAGCTCCTTGACGTTGTTGCCCAGGTCCTTGGACAGGGCCTCGAGGATCTACAAGTCGTGTTTTGTGTGTTTTGATTGGCTTTGGTCAGCAACTTGATCGACACGTAAATAAAGCAAAACCTCGGCACGGTTCTCCTTGACCATGGCGATGATCGCATTCAGCTGCGCCTTGCGCCACTGCACGTCGCGTGTCTTGCCCTGTGGGTCAGTGTTGTGAGTGATGACAGGTCGTCACGCCGGTCACGGGGATGGGGTGGGGCATTCGCAATGGTCGTGTTAGATCACCGTCACATGAAAAAAAAATACGGTACCGACGCGTAGGCATTCTTGAGCTGCTTGAGCGCAGTCTCGACCAGGGCTGTGGTGTTGCCAAAAGCCAGAGTAAAAAAACAGGTGGTTGGTCCAAAGAGAGGGAGGGAGACGTACGTGCAGACGATGGGGCCATCACTGTTCTGAAATGGCGAGCCACATGGCGTTTTCCTTCTCCTCGATGCGGTTCAACTACGAGGTACCTGTGCTTTTGCTGTTGTGTGTCTGTCTGTGCTCAGTGGTGTGTGCCCCGCCGTGTTGTCTAGTTTGCCAACCTCTGCGGGACGGTGTACAAGCAGGGCAACGTGCTGTTCACGCCGGATGGCAACAGCCTCGTCAGTCCCGTGGGCAACCGGGTGACCGTGTTTGACCTTGTGAGGTAACCTCTCTCTCTCTTGGCGGCTGGTTGGCTCTGTACTAAACGAACGAGGGTGGCGGGGGGGTTCGTGTGCAGCAACCGGTCCAACACGTTGCCCTTCGAGAACCGCAGCGACATTGCGCGGATCGCCCTGTCGCCCACGGCCTCGCTGCTGCTCTCGGTGGACGACGTGGGCCGCGCCGTGCTGGTCAACTTTCGCCGGCGCGTGGTCCTGCACCACTTCAACTTTAAGGACAAGGTGTACGACGTGCAGTTCTCGCCCAACGGACGGTACTTTGCCGTGACGCACGGCAAGCTGGTCCAGGTGTGGCGCACCCCCGCGCTCACCGTCGAGTTCGCGCCCTTTGTGCTGCACCGCACCTACGCAGGGCACTATGACGACACCACCGCGATCCAGTGGTCCCACGACTCGCGCTTCTTCCTGTCTTGCTCAAAGGACAACACCGTCCGCATGTTTTCCCTCGACCCGGAGCCTGACTTTGTCCCCGTTGTGTTTGCGGGCCATCGCGAAAAGGTCGTCGGTGCTTTTTTCTCGTCCGATCGCAAATCCGTACGCCTTTTGCGTGTGGGTGTGGGGGTGTGGGGGGTGTCAATTGCTAACACTTGCGTATGCAGATCTACACGGTCAGCCGCGATGGCGCACTGTTTGTGTGGAAACCAAGGCCCAGCGAACTCGAACACCCCGATCGCCCCATCGCCTTCTCGTGGCAGATTGCGACGCGCCACTACTTTAAGCAAGCCCAGGTACTGCGTAGCACACACGACCTGCTCTTTTTTTTTTTTTGATTGTGGTCCCTCCTGTTTTGCAGAGCAAGGTTAGCTCGGTGGCCTTCCACCAGTCGTCGCAGATCCTCATCGTCGGCTTCTCCACGGGCGTGTTTGGGCTCTACGAGATGCCCGACTGCAACAACATCCACACGCTCAGCATCTCGCAGCACAAGATCAACGCCAGTGCCATCAATCTCAGCGGCGAGTGGCTCGCGTTTGGGTCGTCCTCGCTCGGCCAGCTGCTCGTGTGGGAGTGGCAGTCAGAGTCGTACGTGCTGCGCCAGCAGGGCCACACGTTTCCGCCCACCTGCCTCGCCTACAACCCCGACGGGCAAACCCTTGTGACCGGCGGTGACGATGGCCGAGTCAAACTGTGGAATGCTACGTCTGGCTTCTGCTATGTCACGTTTAACGAGCACAGTGGACCTGTCACGGCGGTCGAGGCTGCCAAGAGCGGCCAGGTCGTCATGTCGGCTTCAAAGGACGGAACCGTTCGTGCCTTTGATTTGTTGCGCTATCGAAACTTCAGGTACCGCCATTTTAATTTATTTATTTATTTATTTATTTATTCAAACCGTTTTGATTTTGCTCAGGACGTTTACCACTCCTCGACCGCTATCGCTCGTGTCGCTCGCGCTCGACGCATCTGGTGAGCTTGTGTGTGCCGGTGCAGAGGACAGTTTTGAGGTAACGCCACAAACAAAAATAGAAGTGTACCCTAAAGAACCCAATCAGATCTTTTTATGGTCCCTCCAAACGGGCAAGTTGCTCGACGTGCTCGCAGGGCACGAAGGTCCTGTGACATCGCTTGCCTTCTCGCCCTCGCAGGCGGGTGTGCTGGCATCGGCGTCGTGGGATGCAACCGTCCGGATATGGGACATTTTTGGCGGAGCCCGTGCGGTTGAGACGCTCAAGCACGGCAGCGACTGTCTCGCACTCGCCTTCCGACCGGATGGCCAAGAGGTACTTGCCAAGATAAATAAAAAGGGTGTTTAAAAAACTCATGATTATTTTAGATTGCCGTCTCGACCCTCGATGGCCAGATCACCCTCTGGGATGTGAAGGACGGAGTGATCGTGGGTGTGATCGAAGGACGCAAGGACATTGCCGGTGGTCGGTAAGCTTTAAAAAAACAATAATTAGAGTATTTTATTTATTTATTTATTGATATTTCAAAATAGATCGGTCAATGACCGACGAACGGTCAAGAACTCTGCCGCCGGAAAAGCGTTCACGTCGCTTGTGTACAGCGCAGATGGGCGGTGCATTTTGGCCGGCGGCTCGTCCAAGTACGTCTGCATCTACGAGACCAAGTCCAAGATGCTTGTGAAAAAATTTGTCATCTCGAGCAACCTCTCGCTCGACGGTGTGCGTGAGCAGCTCTCCAACCGCGACATGACTGAGGCGGGTCCGTTGGCCCTGATCGACGACGACAACTCGGACGAGGAGGCAGAGGACCGACAGCGCGAAAAGGACAAGCTCAGGCTGCCGGGTGTGCAACGCCAAGATCTGAGCGTGCGCAAGACGGCGCCCGCCATCCGCACCTTTGGCGTCCGCTTTGCTCCCACGGGCCGTGCCTTTGCCTGTGCCGGCACCGAAGGCTTGCTGATCTACGCCCTCGACGATTTCCTCCTCTTTGACCCGATGGATCTCGAGCTTGAGCTGACGCCACAGGCCGTTGCTGACGCCGTTTCCGAGCGATCGTGGCTCAAGGCGATTGTCCTCGCACTGCGACTCAACGAGGAGGAGCCACTCGAGCAGGCGTACCTATCGATCCCCCCTGCGGCTGTGCCTGCCGTTGCAAAGGAGCTTCCCCTGATCTATGTCGAAGGCTTCCTCAAGCTCCTCGTAAGAAACAAGCCGATTATGTCATTCTTATTTTTGTTGCTGCTGCTGTTGCTCCAGGCTCTCCAAGTGGACAAGCAGCCCTATCTCGAGTTCCACTTGCTCTGGCTGCGCGAGATCCTGGGCACCGGCAAGGGTCCCTTTGTGCGCACCAAGCGTATCACGATGGCACCCACCCTGCGCGCCCTGCAAAAGGCCGTGATTGAAAAGCGCGATGGTCTTTCAAAGACGTATGAGAACAATTAAAAAGCAAGTAACATTATTTATTACAACTGGCGACCCATACAGGTGCGAAAGCAACATCTACATGCTCAAGTACCTTGTGCAGCTCGCCGACACGCACAAGGAGGAGATCGTGGCCAACATTACCAGTGCCGCATCCTCGTCCAGCTCATCCGCTGCTGCCACCACGTTCAGCCTGACGGATGCCCTTGCCGCAAGCGACCAGCTCCTGATCGAGGCAAGTGAAGATGCCGAGCCAGCACCTGTCTCCCTCCCGCCGGCCAAGAAGCGCAAGCGTTCAAAGGCTGCGGTAGCAAAGGAAGATGATGAATAAAAACCTTGTAAAAAAATGTAACTTCTTTTTTTGGGGGGGTGCTCAATCAGCTCAAAAGTCCACAGTGAAAAAAAAATATGATGGAGCAAAAACTCATACACTACATACATGCAATTCAGATTTTTTTAATTTCTCTACTGATTCTTGATGCCTGTTCCGATGCCGAACTCTTTGAGAAAAAAAAATGCGGAATATCCACACTCTTTAAATCAGGCCGGGGATGAGGGTGTACGGGACCTGCTTCTTGTACTGGGTATAGTACTTGCCGTACTTGAGAGCCATGCTGTGCAGCGGAAAAAGGGTGAGCGCAATTAGTTTCAAACAAGGCAGAGCAGGCAGGCCCCCACGTACCGTTCCTCATCGCGGATCGAACGGTGCATCAGCAGCATAAACAGGAAGAGGAAGTAGCAATACGGCAGGACGTGGGTGAATTGGAGCGGGGGGGCCCACGAGAGGGTTGCGAGCAACTCAAAGGTGTAGTTGACGTGGCGGCTGCGCGAAAAACGAACGATGAGTGTCGAAAAACGAATAAGCGTCGAATGCCCTTTTGCATGGGTTTATACCTGAGACCCCACCAGCCAGAGGTGAGCAGGAGGCCCTTGTGCTTGATGCCGTCGGCACCGACGTACTCGGCCTCGATCTTGGAGGGCAGCTTGCCCCAGATCTTCTTCTCGCCCTTGGTCTCGCGGAAGAAGATGCGCTGCTGGTCAATGGACCAGTTGGTGTAGACGAGGAACGAGCCGGCGAGGATGGCAGCGACCGTGGGCCAGATGCCAAACTATTTATTGGACATTGTCAGTGCAATAAAGGGGACATCGGTCGGTCCGCGTACCTGGGGCAAAAAGGCGGTCGGGTGCGAGACCCAGTACATGGCGGGCGAGGTGTAGAGCGAGGGGACCCACGAGCACACGCCCCAGCAGATGTAGTAGCCAAAGCGGTCGTGCATGATGTCGATCGTCCAGAGGTAGCCCGTCTCCCAGATGTAGAACTTGGTGAGGTAGACCAGCTGGACGGCGACCGAGATGAGGAGGGCGTCAGAGACGTAGCCAATCTGCTCGTACTGTGGCGAGAGGGTTTCAATTATGCAGCATTGCAATGCAATATACCTGCGTGAGGGCGTAGATGATGATCAGGACGGGCCACGACATCATGCCAAAGCGGCAGTTGAAGAACATCTTGAGGTCAAAGTCGCCGATGCGGGGGTACAGCTCCATGCCCCAGTAAAAGTCGACGATGATGCTTCCGTTTGAGCCCGAATCGGTCGATCTAGTTTAATTTTGAACGCCAGGTTATATCATAGTCTCTTTTTTATGGCCCCGCAGCTTACGAGGGAGCGACGTGGCCCTTGATGTAGAGCAGCCAGCAAAAGACAAAGGCACCAATGCTCAGGGCAACGTAAATCTTGCCCAGCTGGTTGTAGATGAGCGTTGCCGTGAAGACCTCGGCATAGTACAGCCCAGCGAGGGTGGCCAGCGTCAGCACGTAGCACTGCAGGCCGTTGGCCTTGTACACGGGCACGTTGCCGTTGTGCGTCTTGGGGCCGAGGAACTTTTGGCCGGGGACGTAGATCATCAGCAGGGCCTAATCAACCGCACAGGGATGGGGGTTAATTCTGGTGGGGAACACAGCGGAGCGGGCAGTGTACCTCAAACACGAGGAAGGACAGGATAACTGTGTCGGGAGGACGTGGTTAGAGCGACCATGATAAGAGCAGTGGACTGAAACATACTCGTCCAGGTGGTTTCGTCGGGGACAGGCGCAATCGTCTCGAGGAAGGCCAAGGGACCCTGCCAGAAAACACAGGGGTTAAAGTAAACATGCACACGTGAACGGGGCGGCACACCTTCTCAAAGGCAAGCGAGACGAGCGCGCCAAAGTCGCCCTTGAGTTGTGTGGCTGTGTACCACAACAGAAGCACGCTCGGTGGTCTGTTTTATTTATTTTTTATTGGGCAATCACACGGGCAAATACGAACGTACGTCGTGAGCATGAGGAAGACGCATGAGAGCTGGTGGAAGAAGCTCGTGCCTGTTGTTTGGTTGTGTGTTAGACCAGGCTTTTTTTCACCACATAACCCCACCACAAACTTTTTTTTTCCCCTCTCCCTTTGTCGCAGCATTCACGTGCACCGCTCTTTTCTGTTTTCTAGCGGGGAGGGGGAGAGAGGGGGGGGGGGGGGGGGGGGGGGGGGGCGGGG
>Ga0302231_10002298_pt1 | contig 11040 bp, 11 predicted proteins | sample II_Palsa_N2_2_FD_193522 | JGI IMG/M metagenome (GOLD analysis project Ga0302231, IMG submission 193522) | Peat permafrost microbial communities from Stordalen Mire near Abisko, Sweden - II_Palsa_N2_2 | ecosystem: Environmental > Terrestrial > Soil > Palsa > Peat permafrost | place: Sweden...
GCGGTGGGCACCTCGGTGGCGTTCAACGCCCAACCGCGGCCGACGGGCCAACTGCTGATCGGCTCGTCGCGCCAGTTCGACACGACGGATCCCTCCGTCGAAATGCCCGTGCTCGCGCAGATGTTGCGGCGCGCCGCGCGCTATTTGCCGGCGTTGCCATCGCTCAACGGGATTCGCGCGTGGACCGGCTTTCGGGCCGCGACGCCGGATGGCTTGCCGTTGATTGGCCGCATGGGCCGGATGAGCGATGCGGCTGCAGATCTGTGGGTGGCGGCGGGTCATGAAGGTCTTGGCGTCACCACATCGCTGGCGACTGCGAAACTGCTTGCGTCGCAGATCACGGGAGACGCCGCGCCGATCCCATGTGAGCCCTACTTGCCGCAACGTTTCGCGCAGAGCGTGTGTCATGCCTAGACGCGGCGCCAATGAGCGCATCCGCGTGACGATCGACGCGCGCACGATAGAAGTCGCGGCCGGGACGACGGTCGTGGCGGCACTCGCGATTGCAGGCCTGCGCGGCACGCGCACTTCGGTGGGTGGCCAGCCTCGTGCTGCCTTGTGCGGTATGGGCGTGTGCCAGGAATGCCGCGTCACCATCGACGGCCGGGCGCATGTGCTGGCGTGCCAGACGCTTTGTCGTGATGGCCAGATCATTCAGACGACGGGGCCTTTGTGAGCGTGGATCAACACTACGACATCGTCGTCGCGGGCGCTGGTCCGGCCGGGCTGAATGCGGCGCGGGCCGCAGCGCAGAATGGCGCACGGGTGGCAGTATTCGACGACAATCCGCGCGTCGGCGGTCAAGTCTGGCGGCAAGGACCTGGCCACGCACCGCAGGCTCCGTTGAGCGAAGTCGACGCGGCCTTAAGCGCACATCCGAACGTCACCGTGTGGTCATCCTCGCGCGTGATTGCTCCGTTGGGACCGCGCGCCCTGTTGCTCGAAACGGCCGAGCATGGCGGCGTGTGTGTCAGCTACGGCCAACTGATCCTCGCGACCGGCGCACGTGAGCGGCTGCTGCCGTTCGCCGGCTGGACGCTGCCAGGCGTGACCGGCGCGGGCGCGCTGCAGGCGCTGATCAAAGGCGGCACGCCGGTACGCGGCGAGCGCATCGTGATCGCCGGCAGCGGCCCATTGCTGCTCGCCGCGCTTGCCACCGCTCGCGCAGCGGGCGCCCACGTGGTGGCGGCGGTCGAGCAGGCGCCGGCGATCACGCTGGCGCGCTTCGTTGCCTCGCTCGCGGCCACGCCTTCGAAGTTGCTGCAGGCCGCGAAGCTCACGCGTGGAGGCGCAGGGCTGCCCTACTGGACCAATAGCGTCGTGCGCGAAGCCCGCGGCGCAGGACGAGTCGAGTACGCAACGATCATGCGCGGCACCCGCGAAGTCACGCTTGCCTGCGACCGCATTGCATGCGGCTATGGTCTGGTGCCCAACGTAACGCTCGCCCAGGCGCTCGGTTGTGCGCTCGACGAACACGGCGCGATTCGCGTCGACGACATGCAGCGCACCTCAGTGGAAGGCGTGCTTGCCGCGGGCGAATGCACGGGGATTGGCGGCATGGAACTGGCGCGGGTAGAAGGAGCGCTGGCGGGATGCATCGCGAGTGGCGACACCACGCTGGATCTGCGCGCACTGCGCGCGCAACGTCAGCGTTGGCAACGTTTCGCGCAGCGTGTGGAGACGGCTTTCGCATTAGGGGAGGCAGCACGCGCGCTCCCTCCTGCTGAGACCATGCTGTGCCGCTGTGAAGACGTGACGCTCGGCGAAGTGAGCATCCATCGCGACTGGCGCGACGCCAAGCTGCACACCCGCTGTGGGATGGGCGCGTGCCAGGGCCGTACCTGCGGCACGGCCGCCAGCACGTATTTCGGCTGGCAGACGGCGCAGCCGCGTCCACCGTTCCACCCGGCGCAGATTGGCACGCTCATCAAGGCGGCCGAATGCGCTGCGTCACCCTCGTCGATTCCCTGATTTTTTCGCCGCATCTCGCGGACCTATAATCGAGCGCACAAGATCACGCACCGGATGCACGGGACACGCAAGATGAACACGCTGGCTCACCCGCTCGACCCGCCCGACACCACGTTGACCGGCATGCTCTCGCATTTCACATTGCTCGAGCCGGTCTTCGATGCGATGCCGGACGTCGTGTTTTTCGTCAAGGACGCTCAGGCGCGCTATGCGCTCGTGAACCGTACGCTAGCCTCGCGTTGCGGCTACAAAGACAAGACTGCGCTGCTCGGCAAGACCGCCGAGGACGTCTTCCCGCGCCGCTTCGGGCGCATCTACACGGCCCAGGACATCGCGATCATCAATGTCGGCAACCAGATGGTCGATCAGCTGGAGTTGCATCTGTACCCCGGACGTCAACCCGGCTGGTGCCTCACATGCAAGCAGCCGTTGCGCGACCCGGCGGGGCAGGTGGTGGGGCTGGCCGGTATTTCACGCGATCTGAAAGCGGACGAGGGTAGCCATCCCGCGTACAGCCGGCTCGCCGCGGTCGTGCAGTACATCCAGGACAATTACGTGCAGCCGCTGAATCTGAAGCAGCTTGCGGCGATGGCGGATATGTCTGTGGCGCAGCTCGAACGCTACTTTCACAAAGTCTTTCATCTGACGCCGCGCCAGGTGCTGCTGAAAACGCGGCTGGATGCAGCCACCGCGCTGCTGGTGTCGCACGACAAGGTCACGGATGTGGCCGCCCTGTGCGGCTATACCGATCACAGCGCGTTCACGCGGCAGTTCAAGGCGACCGTCGGCATTACGCCGACCGAGTACCGCATGCTGCTGCACGGGACCACTTCTAGCTGAGCGCGCGCATCGCATGGCCCGTCGTCGTCCCAGTCATCACTATTACGTCTACGTGGTCGTATTGGAAGACATCGTCTGGAACGAGGCGCGCTTTCGCCGTGCGAATCCGGACTACCGGTTCGACAAGCCTTGCGTGTATGTGGGAATGACGGGGCTGGACCCGGACCTGCGCTTCGACCGGCACAAGGCGAATATTCAGGCTAATCGCTATGTGCGCGATTACGGCCTGCGGCTGCTGCCGGAGTTGTATGAAGTATTCAATCCGATGCCTTACGACGGCGCGCGCGACATGGAAGTGGAACTGGCGATCGGCCTGCGTGAAGCGGGCTACGCGGTGTGGCAGGCGTGATAACTGCCAATAGTCAAACGAATGGAATTACGAGTAACAAAACGTTACCGGCTCTATTGAGCGGCCAGGCAATCCGCCGAGTTAGCGAATGCCGAGTCCACGCAAGACTGCATTGCCTTCCGGCGTCAGACGAATGTGCGGCGCACCGGCCTCGGTAGCGACTGTTTCGACCAGCCCAGCCTCATGCAGCATCGGAATCTCGGGTTTCGCGGATGCGTCGATCGGCGCATGCAGCAACAGCAGCAGAGTGGCGAGCTCATGGTGGCTCAACAGGCGGCGCAGTATGGTCCGCTTTGCCGGCACCGCCGGGTCGCCTACGTCGCGATTTGTTTTGTTCAGGTTCAAGATATCCACCTCCAGCTTTTCATTGTCCGGTGGATCATGGGGCCCAAGTCTTAAACGATTCTTAAGACTCGAGCCTCATTCGGTAGGAATGTGTTGCATTCGATGTCGCGTCGATTACCGGCACTTACGTCACGGGAACGTCACGGAGCGCAGGTTTTGCTCGCGCCCTCGATCCACAGGTTGCTGGCGTGACGTTTGCCCGCGTAAAAGCGGTAGGTGGTGGCGCCATTGTCGGCGCGGATCTTGACGACGTTCGAGTCGCCGAAATCGAGCATTTGCCCTTCCGGCAGCGGCGTGGTCTTGAACGGGGCGTTATGTTTGGCGGCTTCCTGCGTCATGCACGCCACCACGTCGTTGACAGGGCGCTGCGTGTTGCCGTCGATCACGGGCTCGCCCGAATCCGGATTCTGGAAATAGGCACACGCGCTGAGCAGCAGGGGAACGGACAGGACTACGGCAAACTTCTTCATATGTCTCCAGTGGGTATCGGTCCTCGCGGCCTGCGGGGCGGCGCCGGACGGGCGTGGCCGCGGAAAGCGCGCCGCGTCAGGTGGCGCATGGCGGATCAAACGCCATTATATCGGCGCAAAAAGCGTGCCCCTCGGAAGACGCGAACGCCGCGGGAACCTTGCGAAACGCTGAACGCATGTAAAGCCTAAGTAAAGCGTCCGTAAAGCGCGTTCAAAGTCACGCATGGTCGGCCCGCGCGGCGCAAACCTGCCCAGCCGTCTTCTAGAAAAGGATCGCGATACCCAACATGCCGACGAACTGCGCGTTCGTCGAAGACGGCGTCGAGTTCTGCGAGTCGCCGACCGCCGGCGTCGCCTCGACGATATTGCCGGCTCCCTTCGAACCGAGCGTTTCGCCGCTGGCCCGCTGATAGGCCTGCACGGCGTACAGCGAGGTGCGCTTCGACAGGTGATAAGTCTGCTTGAGCGAATACTGCTGATAGCGCGCGGCGCTGGTGATGCCGTTGGCTTGCGACGCCAGCGTGTACGAGAATGCGCCGGCCACGTCGAAGTCCGGTGCGAAGCGATAGGTGGCAAGCGCGGCGTAGGTATTGAAGATCGCGGTGTCGTGGAAGATGGAGCGGCCGCCGGCTACGTATTGCACGTTGGTGTACGTGAGACCCATCATCAGGTTGCCGATCGTATAGTCGGCTGCCGCTGCGATGTGCTGGAGCGCCTTTGCCGACACATAACCGGTGTTGAGCGACGAGGTGCCGAAACTGCCTGTCGACGCCGAATCGAAGCCGGTGGTCTGTTGCGCGTTGTCCATGCGCAGATAGCCCGCGGCGAGATTGACCGGGCCGGTGTTGTAGCGCACGCCGGCGCTGATCGTCTCGCCACGGCCGGTGCTACCGGCAATGCCGCCCAGGGCGTACATGCCGCTTGCTTGCAGGCCGTTCCAGCTCGGCGTCGTGTAGATCAACGAATTGTTGATGCGGATCGTCGTGTCGAGCCCGTCGATATCCCCAGGATGCGCGCCCGTCGCGCCGGTCAGCCAGTTGGAAGAAGCAAGCGGCCCCACGAACTGGTAATACGTCGAGTATTGCCGACCCACGGTGAACGTGCCGTACATCGGGTTTTGCATGCCGATATACGCCTGGCGGTTAAAGATCTGCGTGGACGAGGACAGCGCACCGGTATTCGGATCGAAACCGTTCTGCAGATCGAAGACGACGGTGGTGCCGCCGCCAATGTCCTCGACACCGCGCAGACCCCATTTCGACGCATACAGATTGCCTTGGCGCAGATAGACGTTTGAGGCGCCTTTCTGGTTATTGGCATAGACGATTGCGTCGTCCACTGCGCCGTACAGCGTGACGCTGCTTTGCGCGAAAGCCGGACTGGCGAGGAGGGTTGCGCTGGCCGTAAAGGCGAGTTTAGTGAGTGTGCTACGAGACTGCTTCATCTACTGTGTCTCCTTCGTTGTGAAAAAAGATCGCCAAGGTAAAGCGTTGATTTTTATACGTGGCCTGTCGCGGCCCGTAACTGGCCGAACACTAATTCGGCGCTCGGGTACATCTGCAAAAAAATGAAAAGGTGTACTGATGGCCCTGCTTTAGGTGGCCGTTCGGTGGACCCGCCTGGTTGATTCAATGCTTGCGGTGTTGAGCCTGTGCAGCCAGCCGGACTGCGGCGTTCCCAGCGCCGTAGCCGTCGTAGCCGCCGCGCCGTTCGACGATTTCGAGGAAGAAGCGTTGATCGAGTTGTTCGGTGTAGGCGTGGAAAAACTCGCCGCCGCATTCGTCGCGGTCGTAGAGGATGTTGCGGGCGCGCAGGGCTTCGATCGTCTCGTCCGGCAGTGCGTAGCGAGCGGCGAGATCGTCGTAGTAATTGCGCGGGATTCGCAGGATCGGCAGACCGGCATCGACGAATTGAGGGATCGCCGCGAAGATATCGCCGGTGCGGAACGCCACGTGATTCAGGCCGGAGCCGCGATAGGCATGCAACGCCTCCGCTACCGCCGTATGCCGGTCCACTGAAGCATTCAACGCGATACGCACGGAGCCGTCGCGGCTGCGTAACGCCCGGCTGCGCACGAGGCCATACGGGTCGGGCACCAGCCAGCTTGGCTCCGCTTCGAAGCCGAAGGCCGTGCGGAAGAACAGCACCCAGGTATCGAGCGAGTCTGCGGGCAGCGAAAGCACAACGTGGTCGATGTTTGTCAGAAGCGCTGGTTCGGCAGCATTGCCGCTCTTGTTCAACAGGAAATCGGCTTCGAACAGCGTGGGTTCGTCAGGTGTTTCGTCGACGAAATAGTTGAGGCTGCCATCCGGCGCGCGCACGGCGGGCAGCACGCGTTCGTTCGGTCCGACCTGGCCCGAGAACGGCGCATAGCCGAAGCCGGCCGCGCGCTCGAACGCTAGCCTCGCGTCATCGACGCGCAGCGCCGACGCGCACAAAGACAGCCCGTGCTGCTGAAAGAACGCACTGGCGAACGAATCGGCCTCGGCGTTCAGCACGATCGAGGCGGCGCCGTGTTGATACAGCGTCACGTCTTTCGAGCGATGCCGTCCGGCATCGCGGAAGCCGAGCTTGCCGAGCCAGTCCGCGAGATGCGTGCGTGCCGCGTCGTCCACTGCGAATTCGAGGAACTGAAAACCGATATGTGTCGGCGCAGGAGACGGCTGATAGAGCTGCGCGGTCCGCTGCTTGATTTGGCCCCGCTGTTCTAGCCTCGCACGCGTCTGCTCCTCAAGAAACAACAACGAACGATGCCCGTCCGCTGCCGTCGCCGCAGTCGGTGCCGCGCGAAAACCATCATTGAAAATCTCGAGCGAAAGCGGCCCTTGGTAACCCGTTTCCACTACGCGCGCGGTAAACCCCGCAACATCAAAATCCCCTTGGCCCGGAAAACAGCGATAGTGGCGGCTCCATTCGAGCACATCCATCGCCAGCTTCGGCGCATCCGCGATCTGCACGAAGGTGATGCGCTCGCCCGGAATGGCCGCAATCTCGTCCACCGGATCGTCGATGGAAAGCGTATGGAAGCTGTCGAGCACGATGCCGAGATTCGGATGACCGACGGCATCGACGAGCCGCCACGCGTGCCGGTACGAATTCACATGACGCCCCCACGCGAGCGCCTCGTAACCGGCAATCACACCTGCCTGCTGCGCCGCCAGCGCAAGCGCGCCGAGTTGATCCACGATCAGCGCGTCGTCGCGCAGCGTATCCGCCTGCACATTGCTGCACACCAGAATGCGGTCGGTGCCGAGTTCATGCATCAGATCGAACTTGCGCTTCACACGATCGAGATTGCGCGCGAGCCGCTCGGCGCTCACGCCCTCGAAATCGCGAAACGGCTGGAACAGCATGATTTTCAGGCCGAGGTCGGCGGCGATGCGGCGCACGTCGGCGGGCGAGCCGTCGAAATAGAGCAGGTCGTTCTCGAAGATCTCGACGCCGTCGAAGCCCGCCGTCTGAATCGCGGTCAGCTTCTCTACCAGTGTTCCGCTAATTGAAACGGTGGCGATCGAAGTTTGCATCAACGGCTCCTGCAAGCGAGAAATGGACCAATCCGTTACCTATGAGTATCGACTCAAGGGGCGCTATCCGCCATATTAGCTGGATTTTTCGTGATTCTATACAAACTAACTAGATCGTACAAATTCGTATAAACCCCAGAAGACCAACCTGTCGATTGGGTGCACACTAGCGCCATGATGGGAAAAAGCGGCCGCGCGCCGGTCGCCTGACCAGGGCACTAATCTTATGGAGTGGCTGCAATGAGTTTCGCCTCGGTGCTGGTCCTGAACGGACCGAATCTCAACCTGCTCGGCACGCGTGAGCCGGCCATTTACGGCTCCGAGACGCTCGAGGACGTCGGGCGGATGTGCCGCGACGCAGCACAGCGGCTCGATCTGACGCTCGACTTCTGCCAGTCGAACGCGGAGCATCAACTGATTGACTGGCTGCACGCGGCCCGTACCAAGGTGGACGGTGTGATCATCAATCCTGCGGCCTATACGCATACGTCCGTGGCACTTGCCGATGCACTGACCGCAATCGACAAGCCGGTGATCGAAGTGCACATTTCGAATGTGCATCGCCGCGAAGCGTTCCGGCATCACTCGTATGTGTCGCCGATTGCCGAGGCGGTGATCATCGGTTGCGGCACGCAGGGCTACGTGCTGGCACTGGAGCGGATGGCGGTGATTCTGAAGGCGAGGACTGCAAAATGACGATGCCGGCTAGCAACAAATCGTATCTGGTCGGGCTGATCGGCTCTGGCATCGGCGGCTCGCTGACACCGGCGATGCATGAGGAGGAGGGCAGCCAGCTCGGCTTGCGCTATGTGTATCGCCGTATCGATCTGGAAGCGCTGAAGGTCGGCGCCTCCGCGTTGCCCGATATCCTCGTCGCGGCTGAGCGGATGGGTTACAACGGCCTGAACGTCACGTACCCATGCAAGCAGCAGATCATTCCTTTGCTCGACGAACTATCTCCTGACGCTCATGCTTTGGGCGCCGTCAACACAGTACTGCTGAAGGACGGCAAGCGTATCGGCCACAACACCGACTGGTCCGGTTTTGCCCGCGCCTTCGAGCGAGGTTTGCCGGACGTATCGCTCGAACGCGTCGTGCAACTCGGCGCAGGTGGTGCGGGCGCCGCCGTCGCCCATGCGGCGTTGCAGATGGGCGCGCAAGCGCTGACGCTGTTCGATGTGGACGCGTCCCGCTCACACATCCTCGCCGATGAATTGCAGGCGCGTTTCCCCGCCTCGATCGTGCGAGCAGGCGACTCGCTTGCCGATGAGCTCGCTCGCGCCAGCGGCATGATTCACGCGACGCCGACCGGCATGGCCAAGCTGCCCGGCATGCCGCTGCCGGCGGAGTTGCTGCATGGCGGCCTGTGGGTTGCCGATATCGTCTATTTCCCGATTCGTACTGCACTGTTGCAGGCGGCCGAAGCAGCGGGTTGCCGCACGCTGTCCGGCGGCGGCATGGCGGTCTATCAGGCGGTCGACGCCTTCCGCATTTTTACCGGACTGGAGCCGGATGCCGAGCGGATGTTCGCGCATTTCCAGACGCTGTTGCCGCGCGAGTAAACAGCGGCCGGCCGTGCCGCAAATCCAACAAGACATGAAGGAGACAAAGATGCCGCATCCGCTTCATTCCGCTCATTCCGATCTTCCGGAGCCGGGCGCGTCGACCGCCAACGCCGCCGCAACTGGCGCGCGCCGATCAAAGGTGCGTTACCGCATCCTCGCGCTGCTCGCAGTCGGCACGATGATCAACTACCTCGACCGTACTGTGCTCGGCATCGCGGCGCCGCAGTTGACCAAGGAACTGGGCATCAATGCAGCGTTGATGGGCCTGATGTTTTCGGTTTTTTCGTGGAGCTACGTGGTGTCGCAGATTCCGGGCGGCCTGTTCCTCGACCGCTTCGGCAGCAAGGTCACGTATTTTCTGTCGATGACGTTCTGGTCGCTGTGCACGCTCGCACAGGGACTGGTGCACGGCATTGCGCCGCTGTTCGCGTTCCGGCTTGGATTAGGCGTAGCAGAGTCGCCGTGCTTTCCGACCAACAGCCGCGTCGTGGCGACGTGGTTTCCGCAAAGCGAACGGGCGATGGCGACGGGCACCTACACCGTCGGCGAATATATCGGCCTCGCGTTCTTCAGTCCGTTCCTGTTTGCGCTGATGGGTGCGTTCGGCTGGCGCTCGCTGTTCTACGTAGTGGGCGCGGTGGGCCTGGTATTTGGCCTCGTCTGGTGGTTCTGCTACCGCGAACCGCGCGACCATCCGGCCGCCAACGCGGCGGAACTCGATTACATCGAAGCAGGCGGCGGCCTCACCCATCGCAAGAACAGCGTGGACGAAACGAAGCCGCAGTCGAGCGGCTTCGAGTGGCGCACCATTGGGCAATTGCTCAAGCATCGGCAGCTCACCGGCATCTGTCTCGGCCAGTTCGCCGGCAACTCGACGCTGGTGTTCTTCCTCACGTGGTTCCCGACCTATCTGGCCACCGAGCGTCATATGGCCTGGCTCAAGATCGGCTTCTTCGCGATCATGCCGTTCATTGCGGCGTCGATTGGTGTGATGTTCGGCGGCACGTTTTCGGACTGGCTGCTGCGGCGCGGTGTGTCGCCGAACGTCGCACGCAAGCTGCCGATCATCGCCGGGCTGCTGCTCGCCTCGACGATCGTGCTGGCCAACTACGTCGAAAGCAACGTGACCGTGATCGTGATCCTGTCTGTGGCGTTCTTTGCGCAGGGGATGGCGGCGCTCGGCTGGACGCTCGTCTCGGACATCGCACCGGACGGCCTGCTCGGCGTGACGGGCGGCATCTTCAACTTCGCGGCGAATCTGGCTGGGATCATTACGCCGCTGGCGGTGGGCCTGATCGTGGCGTGGACCGGCTCGTTCGTCGGCGCGCTGGTGTTCATCGGCGCGATTGCGCTGATCGGCGCACTGTCCTACATCTTTATCGTCGGAGATATCAAGCGGATCGTGCTGACCGATTAAGCCAGCCAGCGCGCGCCTTTCTTTCCAGCCGCACGCGTCAGTGCGGCGCTTCGTTGCGCACGAAGCGCAACACGGCATCGACCACCATGGCCCGGTGCCGCGTGCGCAGGCGCGGATGCGACGGATCGCGGCCGAAGGCGGTGCCGAACGTGTGGCGATTGCCGATCCGGTGAAAGCACAGCGAGCTGATCAGCAGGTGCAGGTCGATGGCATCCACGTCGCTGCGAAACTGCCCGCTCGCGACGCCGCGTGCCAGCAGATCTTCGATAGTTTCGATCACACTCGCGTTGCGGCCTTTGAACGTCTTCAACTGCTCGACATACTTCGCGCCGTGGATGTTCTCGATGGTAATGAGGCGCACGAAGTCGCGATGGCGGTCGTGATAATCGAAGGTAAATTCGACCAGCTTGCGCATCCCTTCAATGGGATCGAGTTCGCTGACGTGCAGATCCTGTTCGAGCGCGCGAATGTCGCCGTACACCTTTTCCAGCACAGCCTGGTACAGGCCTTCCTTGCTCTCGAAGTAGTAGTACAGCATCCGCTTGGTGGTGTTGGTGCG
>Ga0302231_10002302_pt1 | contig 11029 bp, 6 predicted proteins | sample II_Palsa_N2_2_FD_193522 | JGI IMG/M metagenome (GOLD analysis project Ga0302231, IMG submission 193522) | Peat permafrost microbial communities from Stordalen Mire near Abisko, Sweden - II_Palsa_N2_2 | ecosystem: Environmental > Terrestrial > Soil > Palsa > Peat permafrost | place: Sweden...
AAAACCCAATTTCGCAACCCGACAACGCTTATGGCGCATCCTCCATTCAGATCCTCGAGGGTCTGGAGGCGGTCCGCAAGAGGCCGGGTATGTATATCGGCGATACGTCGGATGGCACGGGTCTGCACCACCTCGTTTTCGAAGTGCTGGACAACTCGATCGACGAAGCGCTCGCCGGCCATTGCAACGACATCCACGTCACCATTCACGCTGACAACTCCATCTCCGTGACCGATAACGGCCGTGGCGTACCGACGGGCCTGAAGCTCGACGACAAGCACGATCCGAAGCGCAGCGCCGCCGAAATCGTGATGACCGAGCTGCACGCGGGCGGCAAGTTCGACCAGAACAGCTACAAGGTGTCGGGCGGGCTGCACGGCGTGGGCGTGTCGTGCGTGAACGGACTGTCCGAATGGCTGCGCCTCACCGTGCGCCGCGACGGCAAGAAGCACTTCATGGAGTTTCGCCAGGGCGTGGTGCAGAACCGTGAACTCGTGACCGAAGACGGTATTACGTATTCGCCCATGCACGTTGTAGGGGACACGGAAAATCGCGGCACCGAAGTACATTTCATGCCCGACATCACCATTTTCGGCCACGTGGAATTCCACTACGACATCCTCGCCAAGCGTATGCGCGAACTGTCGTTCTTGAATAACGGCGTGCGGATTCGCCTGACCGACCAGCGTGACGGCAAGACAGACGACTTCGCATTCGTCGGCGGAGTGAAGGGTTTTGTCGATTACATCAACAAGAACAAGCAAGTACTGCATCCGACCGTGTTTCACGCGATTGGCGAGAAGGACAACGTCACGGTCGAAGTGGCCATGCAGTGGAACGACAGCTACAACGAAAACGTGCTGTGCTTCACGAACAACATTCCGCAGCGGGACGGCGGCACGCACTTGACCGGCCTGCGCGCGGCCATGACGCGGGTGCTGAACAAGTACATCACCGATCACGATATCGCGAAGAAAGCGAAGATCGAGACGAGCGGCGACGACATGCGCGAAGGTTTGTCGTGCGTGTTGTCCGTGAAGGTGCCGGAGCCGAAATTCAGCTCGCAGACGAAGGACAAGCTTGTGTCGTCGGAAGTGCGTGCGCCGGTTGAAGACGTTGTCGCCAAGGCGCTCGAGGAGTTCCTGCAGGAAACGCCGAACGACGCGAAGATCATCACGAACAAGATTATCGATGCAGCGCGTGCTCGCGATGCCGCACGGAAAGCGCGTGAAATGACGCGGCGTAAAGGCGTGCTCGACGGCGTTGGTTTGCCAGGCAAGCTGGCCGATTGCCAGGAGAAGGATCCGGCGAAGTCGGAGATTTACATTGTCGAGGGTGACTCGGCAGGCGGATCGGCGAAGCAAGGGCGTGACCGGAAGTTCCAGGCCATCTTGCCGCTGCGCGGCAAGGTGCTGAACGTGGAGCGCGCGCGTTTCGACAAGCTGATTTCATCGGAGCAGATCGTAACGCTGGTGACCGCGCTCGGGACCGGACTCGGCAAGGACGACTACAACCTCGAGAAGCTGCGCTATCACCGCATCATCATCATGACCGACGCGGACGTGGACGGTGCGCACATCCGTACGCTGCTGTTGACGTTCTTTTATCGGCAGATGCCGGAGATCGTGGAGCGCGGGTTTATTTATATCGCGCAACCGCCGCTTTACAAGATCAAGGCGGGTAAGGACGAGCGGTATCTGAAGGACACGCACGAACTGAATCAGCATATGTTGAAGCTGGCGTTGCAAGGTTCTGAGCTGACTGCGGCTGAGGGTGCCACGCCGATTACTGGCGACGCGCTCGGTGAATTGGCGCGTGCTTATTTGCTCGCGCAAGCGGTGGTGGATCGTCTCAGCCGGTTTTACGACGTCAATGCGCTTGGCGCGGTGATGGATGGCATTGAGCTGGACTTGTCGACGCAAGAAACCACCGTGGCTTCGGCTGCCGCTTTGCAGGCTGCTTTGCGTGCCGATCCGTTGAAGCCGGAAGTGACTGTCGAGCCGGCTTACGACGCAGTGCGCGAGATCCGGTCGCTGCATATCAATCGCCGGCATCACGGGAACGTGAAGGTTTCGGTTATCGATGAAGACTTCCAGCTGACCGCGGATTACAAGCAACTGCAAACGACCGCAAATACGTTCAAGGGTTTGATCGGGCCGGGTGCGGTGATTAAACGCGGCGAGCGGTCGATGGCGGTGACCGACTTCAAGAGCGCGATGAAATGGTTGATCGCGGATGCGGAGCGCAACGTGACCAAGCAGCGGTATAAGGGCTTGGGCGAAATGAACCCGTCGCAGTTGTGGGAAACGACGATGGACCCGACCGTGCGCCGTTTGTTGCGGGTTCAGATCGAAGACGCAATTGCAGCCGATGGCATCTTTACGACGCTGATGGGTGATGACGTTGAACCGCGTCGCGCGTTTATTGAATCGAACGCGTTGCGGGCGGGGAATATTGACGTTTGAGATTGTGACTTTTTGAGGTAGTCGGCAGCACGATCTACAACTCGCTTGGAAAAAGCCAGTCGCATCTTCGATGTGACTGGCTTTTTGTTTTGGGCGACGGCATAGGCACGATCCCGTTAGCTCAGCGACGATGTAACCCCTCTGTTCGTCGTTATCGCCTCATTTCACGCTGCGAAATTGTGAAAAACGATCTCAGGCGTCGGCAACGGGCATCGCGCCGTTTAAAGTCCACGGTTACCTCGGAGCGGTTCGGCGCTGCGGCACACGCGCGCGTACGAACAACGCTCGTTCGCTCATAACCGATCAGACTTCATGGCCCGACCTAATTTTCAACAAGCGAAACAATCCGGCGGCACGCGCCAGCCCCCTGCGGCTATGCAAGCGCGTTTGGCCAAAATTGCCGAACAATTTCAGGCGGCTCACGCGGCCGGGGATTTTCAAAGCGGTGCAAAATTCGCGGAAGAAGCGCTTCAGATCACGCCCGGCAACATGTCTATCCTGCCGGACTACGCGTTGTGCCTCATGCGTAGCAAAGCCTACGACCACGCGTACAAGATATACATGAGCATCCACAATGCGCCGGCGAGCCAGCGTAAGCTGGCGCCGTCGACGTGGCTTGATGGCTTGGTGGAAGTGTGCGGCTGGCTGGGTAAAACCGAAGAAATGCGAGAGTACGGATTGCGCTCCTTAAGCGCTTCTGACGCCAAATGCGGCGCTAATCCGAGCGAGCCAATTCCAGATTCCCCTCCGCCCGCATTCAACCCTGCGAACCCCGCTGAAAACGTAATCGCCTACTAGCTGTTCGGATCGAATCCGCGATATTGCGAGCCCGCTGTCATGAACGCGGAGATCACGCGCGACATGTTCAAGGGCTGGACATGTCGTGTTTATCTGGACGCTACCGTTCCGGATCACGTTCAGCGAAGGCTCAAGGAAGCCGGCGCCGAAGTAGTGTTCATGGACCACGACTCGGGCATTCATCCGCTGATGTGGCGCTTTCTGGTTATCGATGATTCAAGCGTTAAACGCTTCCTTCTCCGCGATGCGGACGCACTGTTGTCCGAGCGCGAATACGCAGCGGTGCAGGAATGGGTCAATAGCCCGTACTACTTCCACGTCATCCGTGACTACTTCACCCACACCGAACTGATTCTCGCGGGCCTTTGGGGCGGATGCGCAGGCATCCTGCATAACGCGGTCGGCTCGATGCAGCAATTCGTCGCGAAGAACACGACCAGCGGGCGCTTCATCGACCAGCACTACCTGCGCGAGAATGTGTGGCCGACATTGCGCAAGAGCGTGCTGTCCCACGACGACCTGTTCGGCTTCCACGATGCCAAACCGTTCCCTCCGCACGCGCCGAACAGATGGAACACGGAAAAATTCCACGTCGGCAGCAATACCAGCTATCAGGCGATCGGCGGCAAAAGCGTGCTACCCGAAGGCGCCGAGCAACGGCTGATTTTTAGTTCGGCAGATGGCAAGCCATTGTTCGATTACCAGGCGACCGTTCAGAACGGCGAATGGCGTCTGGACATGCCGTTCTTCGTGATTGAGAGGATCGCGTCGCAGGAACTCGCCGTGCGTCGCGACGAATAAGCGGTCGAATAAGCGGTCACTTAGCGTTCCTCACGCGCCCACCACCTCCACCGTTGAAAAGCCAATTCCCACGCTTTTCGCCACTCTGATCTGCAACGGAATGCGCTCCTTGAGCGCTTCCACGTGACTGATCACGCCGATCATCTTGCCGCTTGCGTTCAACGAATCGAGTGCGTTGAGCGCAATCTCCAGGGTCTCGCCATCCAGCGTGCCGAACCCCTCGTCGAGGAACAGCGAGTCGATGGAAGTCTTGAAACTCACCAGATCCGATAAAGCCAGCGCCAGCGCCAGACTCACCAGGAAGCTTTCGCCGCCCGATAACGTGCGTGTGTCGCGCGCAACGTCGCCTTGCCACATGTCGAGCACTTCCATTTCCAGATCGCCGGCCAGCTTGCGGTTCAACTGGTAACGCCCATGCAATTGCGTGAGTTGCCTGTTCGCGAGATAGATCAAATGATCGAGTGTCAGGCCTTGCGCAAACTTTCGATACTTCGCGCCATCGGCGGAACCGATCAGACTGCTTAAGCGTTGCCACAAGTCGTAGCGCGCGCGTTGAGTATCGATCTGTTGATACAACGCTTGTTTTTCCACGCGCAGCCGATCATCGTTCTTGAGCGTCGCGCGTAGCTCGCCTTGCTTTTCGCTCAGTGTCTTCAACGTTGCAAGCAGTTCATTAACCGTGCGTTGCAACGCTTCTGCGTCTTGCTCGGTCTTCGGCTCTTTCAGCAACTCCGCGCGATGATTTTCCGCGTTCGTGCGCAGCGTGCGCACTGTCGTCAACAGGTCATCGAGTTCGCGCTTCAGCGTTTGCAAGCGCTCGCGTTCTTCGTTCGGTAGCAGCGCTTCGGTGAACGCTTGTTCATCGGCGAATACGCTTTTGGCTAACGCACTCGTCCATGCAGCCGATATTTTCTCCGCGCGTTCGGTGTCTTCGCTCAGGCGTATCGTTAGCGTTCGGTGCGTGCCTTCGAGCGTGCTGGTTTTATCGCGTGCGGTTTCGTAGCGTTGTATGGCCGATGAAAACGCCGCATCCGGATCACTGGTCGCTCCAACAACCTCCGCCTGCAATTCGATAAAGTCCGCTTCGCACGCAGCCCATCGCACGGACCACTTTTCCATTTCGGCTGATGCGGCTTCAAGCGCCTGCCGCGATCGATCTGTCTGCTGCGCTAGTACGCGGCTTCGCTCCGACGCCTGCTGCCAAGCCTTCCATTCGGTATCACGCTCACCGAGCCACGTTTGCCATGAAGCCCACGAATCCGGGCGCGCGTAGCCGACGGCCGTCACGGACTCGTCAAGCGCCTGCTCTCGCTTAACCAGCGCGCTCTGCAATGACTCTGTGTGATCGGCGGTTTCCTTGAGCGACTTTTGCGCAGCGCTTTGCTTCTCTTCAAGCAGCTTGAGATCGTGCTGATGCTGGACAGATTTCCGCTCCGCCGCATTCGCGGCGTTCGCGTGCTGCTCGATCACCGTTTTCTGTTGATCCACTGCCGCAAGCGTCTCTTGCGCGTGTTTTAACTTGGTCGCGTGTTCTTGCATATGGGTATCGAGCGCACTTTGCTCAATGGCTTCGAGTTCAAGCTCGGCGCATAACTGCGTCCAACTTGCGGCATGCGCACTAGCGTCGCTGATCCATGTATCGATACGTTTTCCGAGTTGTTCAATCGCGACCTTCAACTCCGCGATAGCAACATCAATCGCCAAAGCTTCCTTGCGTTTGTTATCCAACGCGAGTTGTTTGTCCTTTAACGCTTGCTCGGTCGCGGAGACATCGAGCGATGCATACGCACTGATCGACGGATGCTCCAGCGATCCGCATAAAGGACATGCCTCTCCAGGCTGCAACACCGCGCGATGACCGGCGAGGTCAAGAATGCGCTGTTCCTGATGCAGCAATTTGCGTTTGTCTTCAATCTGCTCGAGGAGCGTTTGAACGTCTTTGGCGAGGCGATCGCGTTGCTCGATCAGCGGCTTGATCGACGCGTTCTTCTGCGCGAGCTCATCGCGATCCAGCGCGAGTTGCTTAGTCCCGCGTGCAATCGCTTCACCTACATGCGTGAGCTTGCCGAACAATTGATGTTGGTCTTGAAGCCGTTGGCTACGTGTCTTTAAGGCCGACTCGCTCTCGCCGTTCAACAAGGTCAATAGCTTCGCACGCTGCTCGGCTTCGCCCTTGCGCGTGCCCTCTGCATTCGCCAGAGCTTCCCGGACACTGGCGCGCTGCGCGTCAATAGCCCGAGCTTGCGCATCGATCACCGCGACCAGGTCGCCATGCTTTTTTCGAGTTGCGCCGATGTCGCTCAACGTCTGCTGGCGCGCCGCGAACTGCTGCTGCCACAACACAATCTGCTCGCCGAGTTTGCTTCGATGCGGATGTTCATCGAGTGCGGACTGCACGGCTTTAGCATCGGCCAGAATCTCGTTCAGCGTGCGTTGTCGAAGCTCCGCAATCCTTCCGCTCATCACCGATGCCAAGCGTAGACCACGCGCCGCATCGAGCGATGCGGCCAGCTTGTCTGCCTTCGCGCTCGCTAGTTGACCCGCTGTTGCGACATGCCCATCGCGTGCCGTGAGCATGGCCGTATGCTCCGCACGCAGCTTTTCAGCGGGCTCGCTTGCCGCTAAACGATCGAGTGTCGGCTTGGCATCGGCGATCTTCAATTCCGCTTGCCGTTGGTTCGTCAGCGCCTGCTCAAGCTGCACGTCTGCCGCCGACAACGCCGCTCGCCAGGCCAACATTGCGCGCGTTGTATCGAGTTGCTTGCCGAGCGTCGTTTCATGTTCGCCAGCTGCGGCCTGTTCCCGCTGTAACTCAGTCCGCTGTTCTTCAGTCAACAACTGAACCCCGTCGGCACGAGCCAGCAACGTATCCAGCGCAAGCTTCTCGTTGCGCGTCCGCTCGAACACGTTCTGCGAGATCGTGCCGTAGATATCGGTGCCGGTGAGTTCTTCCAGCAACTCGGCGCGCTCGTTCGCCTTCGCTTCGAGGAACGCAGCAAACCCACCTTGCGCAAGCATCATGGACTTCGTGAAGCGGCCGAAATCGAGTCCCGTGATGCTTTCGACAAGCCGCAGTTTGTCCACGATCCGCTCGGTCATGATCGTGCCATCGAGACGCGCGAGTTCCACTTTTGGCGCCTGCAGATTGCCGTCGGCTTTGTCGCGTGCACGACGCTGGCTCCAGAACGCCCGATACCCTTCGCCCTTCACCTCGAACTCCACTTCCGCGAGGCATTCGAACGTGTGCCGCGTCATTAGCTCGTTGGTTCCTTGCGAGACGGTGTCCATGCGCGGCGTGCGGTGATAGAGCGCAAGGCAGATCGCATCGAGCAACGTGGTCTTGCCCGCGCCGGTCGGGCCGGTGATCGCGAACAAGCCGTTGTCGCGAAACGGCGGCTGGCTGAAGTCGATCTTCCATTCGCCCTTTAGCGAGTTCAGATTCCGCAAACGCAACGACAAGATCTTCATGCTGCATCCGCCTCGCCAATCTCAGCCACAACCTCGCGATACATTGATAAAAGCTGCAAGCGCGTTTCCTCGTCGATGGTTTCCGTTTGCAGGCGGCGAGCGAATACATCATCGGGCGTGAGCTCGTTCAAGGTTTCTTTTGCTTGCGACTGCAGTGCCGCCGAGACGGACGAGCGCTCGCGACGAATGCGCAGCACTTCAACCGGCAGGTCTTCGGTGATCTTCTGGATACGCGACTGAAGATCGCTGAGGTAGTCATCAGCGGAGACCACGATTTCGAGCCACACGATTTCGCCTTCGGACGCCTGCGACGCAGCTACGGAGACCGCAGCCTCAAGCTCTTTCAACGATCCTTTCACCGACAACAACGGCTGAAAACACGGCACGTCGAGCACGGTCACGCGCTCAAGGCCGTTCGACGATACATCCACCAGCAGCATCTCCTTCTGCTGACGCGCTTCGTCGAAGCTCAGTGGGATCGGCGATCCGCTGTAGCGAATGTGCTCGAACCCGCCCACTTTCTGCGGCCGGTGAATATGCCCGAGCGCGATGTAGTCGGCTGCCGGAAACGCGCTCGTTGGAAAGGCTTCCAGCGCGCCGACATAGATCTCCCGTACCGATTCACTCGCGCTCGCGCCGACCGTCGTCAAATGACCGGTCGCGATAATCGGCAAATGCGCGCCCAGTTCCGCGCGCTTCTGCTCGGCCAGCGTGAACAGCGCCTGATAATGCGCGTGAATCGCGTCCTGCAGCGACTGCTGCTTATCGCGTGCGCTCTGTCCCGCGATGCTCTGCAACACATCGCGCGGACGGATGAACGGGATGGCGCAGACAATCGCACCGGGCTTGCCGTCGCGCGTGGTGAGCACACGAACCTGTTCGTTCGGATCGTCCTGTACGGAGGGAATGACCACGGTATTCAACGCCGTCAGCAAATGGCGCGACTCTTCCAGCACGGCGACGGAATCGTGATTGCCCGCCAGCAGCGTCAAGCCGACGCCGGCGTCGCGCAACGCAAGAATCAGCGTGTAGTACAGCTCCCGGGCGTAGCTGGGCGGTGCGCCGGTATCGAAGATATCGCCGGCTATCAGCACCGAATCGACCGCGTGCAGCCGCGTTTGCTCAACCAGCCACGCAATCAGCTTTTGATGTTCGGCCTGGCGGGAATGCCCAAGAAAGTACTGGCCAAGGTGCCAGTCCGAGGTGTGCAGGATTCGCATCGGGGAAGTGGGTTGGAGGCGTTGCCGCGCATCGTTTTAGTGGCTGCCAGTTTAGCCGATCGACTTCGCGCAAACGCGGGAACGGGCTGCTAATCGGCCGATAAGGCCCCGGAAAATGCCGTAAAACGAGGCAATTGCGCCGTGTACGCGTACACTTCGGCTTCTAATTGCGCGGAAACAGCCTGCGCCGGCCTCGCCGATGCCCTTTTCACGCCGCAACCCCATCAATTACGCTCAAATCAATCATGTTTATCTGCCGAAACCAGCCGTGCGGCGCCGAATGGCAACTCGCCGACGTGCTAATCAAGAATGAGGGCCAAGGCCTGATGTTCCGCTGCCCCATGTGCGGCGCGCGCAACAAAGTGCTGCGCCACGACGCGCCCGACGGCACGATCACCTACGAGCAGGACAATTCGGTCCCGCCGAAACCTGCCGCAAAGTAACAACATAAGCTCATGACCACCCCAACTTCATTCAGCGCCCTGCCGCTTTCGCCGGCGATGCTGGCGAACCTCGAACAACTCGGTTATCTGACGATGACCCCGATCCAGGCCGCCAGCCTGCCGATCGCGCTCGCGGGCCACGATCTCATCGCGCAGGCGAAGACGGGTAGCGGCAAGACGGCCGCATTCGCGTTGCCGCTGCTCGCGAAGATCGATCCGCGGCTGTTCTCCGTTCAGGCGCTCGTGTTGTGCCCGACGCGCGAACTTGCCGACCAGGTCACGCAGGAGATTCGCCGAATTGCGCGCGCCGAGGACAACATCAAGATCCTGACGCTGTGCGGCGGCTCGCCCATGCGCCCGCAGATCGCGAGTCTTGAACATGGCTGTCATATTGCCGTGGGAACGCCCGGCCGGATCATGGATCACCTTGAACGCGGCACGCTGCCGTTGACCGCGCTGAAAACGCTGGTCCTCGATGAAGCCGACCGCATGCTCGACATGGGTTTCTTTGACGACATCGTCGCCGTCGTCAAACAATGTCCGAAGGATCGTCAGACGCTGCTGTTTTCCGCGACGTATCCGGAAGGCATCGCGAAGCTGAGCCAGCAATTCCTGCGCAAGCCGCAGGAGGTCAAGCTCACCGAGCAGCACACGAATTCGAAGATCAAGCAGCGTTTCTACGAAGTCCACGACAACGAACGCCTGCACGCCGTAGGCCAGTTGCTCGATCACTATCAGCCGGTCAGCACGCTCGCGTTCTGCAACACGAAACAGCAATGCCGTGACTTACTCGATGTCCTCGTCGCGCAAGGTTTCAACGCGCTCGCGCTGCATGGCGAGCTGGAGCAACGCGAACGCGATCAGGTGCTCGTGCAGTTTGCCAATCGTAGTTGCTCTGTGCTGGTCGCGACCGACGTTGCCGCACGTGGCCTCGATATCACGCAACTGGAAGCCGTCATCAACGTCGATGTCACGCAAGATCCCGAGATCCATGTGCATCGAATTGGTCGCACGGGCCGCGCGGACCAGGAAGGCTGGGCGCTGAGCCTCGCGAGCATGAATGAAATGGCACGCGTGAGCTCGATCGAACAGGCGCAGAAAAAGGAAGTGGAATGGCACAAGCTGAGCGAATTGACGCCGGCGACGCCGGGTCATCTTCAGCCGCCCATGGCCACGCTGCAGATCCTCGGCGGCCGAAAGGAAAAGATTCGTCCGGGTGATGTACTTGGGGCGCTGACCGGCGACGCCGGTTTCGAAGGCTCGCAGATCGGCAAGATCAACGTGACGGACATGGTCACGTACGTGGCGGTCGCGCGGGATATTGCCGATCAGGCGGTGAAGAAGTTGTCGGCGGGCAAGGTGAAGGGCAAGAAGGTGAAGGTGCGGCGCATTTAATTTTAGAGCGTCGGGCCTGCAATTTGCACCCATGAATCGATGAAACCAGTCAGGGCGGATATGCGTATGCATTCATATCCGCCCTTAATCGATATCTTGGTGCCCCATGTCCCGCTATTCGCGCGTTGTTGTCGCTGTTTTGTTCACGCTGCTATTAGGCGCGTGCATGTCCTTCCCGCCGAACCCCAATCCTCGCGCGAGCGTAGAGCCGAAGCTCGCCTCGGTCGATTTGCCGCGTTATATGGGGCGGTGGTACATCGTCGCGAACATTCCGTATTTCGCCGAAGACAATTTCGTCGGCAGTTACGCGCAATGGAAACTTCGCGATGACGGCAAGATCGACGATTCGTATTACGCGCACAAGGGCTCATTCGACGCCCCGCTCAAGCATTATCAATTCACGGATTCAATCGTTCCGGGGACCAATAACGCCGAATGG
>Ga0302231_10002314_pt1 | contig 11001 bp, 20 predicted proteins | sample II_Palsa_N2_2_FD_193522 | JGI IMG/M metagenome (GOLD analysis project Ga0302231, IMG submission 193522) | Peat permafrost microbial communities from Stordalen Mire near Abisko, Sweden - II_Palsa_N2_2 | ecosystem: Environmental > Terrestrial > Soil > Palsa > Peat permafrost | place: Sweden...
GCTATGAATAAAAACGTCACGGCGAAGTGCTGTTATTTTTTTTCACCGCTGCGTGCCCGTGTGCAAAGGGGTGTGGCTCAGCTCTCTCCTGGGAAGAATTCCTCCGCCCGTTAAACAGCATCATTTTTGTTGACAGTTATGGGCACGGCCTATGACTACAAACAAATATCAGCCAAAAAACAGGCTTGACAAAAGGCGATGGATGGGCACCGAGTGCAGGCCACCCCATCGACGCCTCCCCTCTCCGGTCGGAATGTCCTTTCATGCCTCCCACGAATTCGTCTGGCCGCCAAGTCCATCCCCCTTTATCCCTTCCTGCGAGGAGATCGCCGTGTCAGCCATTTATTATTCAAAGGGGGGCATCACCGATTACTAAGCAGAACGCGCAGCCTCAGAAAAAATAGAAGCCGTGTGTGTGTGTGTGTGGAAAAGGACGAACACCCACGGATTTTATCCGCGCACCTGGCAAAAAGGCCATTTTATCGTTGTGCCAGGCCCATCATGTACTTTGTGAACGGTATCCCGCGCCGTCTGGGCGGGCCCGAGGCCTTCTGGGTGGACGCCAAGGCCTCTCCGCGCAACGGCTGGCTGTTTGGGCTGCTCTCGCACGACGCGCTGGTGCTGTGGTCCTCAAAGGTAGCCGTTTGGGCCGGTTGATGCACGTTTTTATTTGAAATCCCTGTATGGTCAGCCGTATGCTGTCGTGGCGCAGTACCGCCGGGGCCCCGAGTCCGTGGCTCGTGACGGGACAAACGTGTCGTTCGTGTGGCAGGACAACGGCATGTCACTGGCCGTGCTGGTACGTGGTGATCCCCCCCAATTCCCTGTCGCACGTTATTTATTTGCACCACCAAAACAGACGTCGAAGGGGTCGGTCATCTGTGTGGGCGTGGACGCGGTTGCCGACACGGCCCTGGCGGCGACGCAGCTGACGGTGGGCCACCTGGCGGGCGCGGCGTACGCGGAGGGCAAGGGCATTCAGGCCTACTCGCTGGCGATCCGCTTTGTCGCGCGCAACCCCACGTCCCCCGTCCTTCGGTAAATAAGCATGCACGAATGGTTGCTCAACCAACTGACCCCCCGTTGTTGGTAGCGTGGTGGGGCTCAAGGACCATGTGCTGTGCGTGCACCACCGCGTTGTGACGCTGCTGTCGTGGCGTGGCGTGCGCGACCGGCACAGCTACTCGCTGCCCTTTGCCGCGGACGAGCGCATCGGGATTGCGCGCATTGTTGCTGGGGACGTGCCCTCCAGCTACGTCGTGCTGCTGACCAATGGCTCTGTGTGCCTCATGCACCTGGCCTCGCCCATCTCAGCGTCCGCTTCTGGCGATGCGGCTGCTCCTGGCGCAGCGACAGACGATGCTAATTTGGGATCGGCATCGAGCGACTGGGCAGAGCTGAGCGCGAGCGTGGAGGACAACCTCAACACGGCGGAGACCGCCACGGCCGCCGAGCTGGCGCCGCTGTGGACCAGCAAGGGCGATCGCGCGACAGAGATCGCGTTCAACAAGCCGTTCCAGCGGCTCGTCATCGGCCTCACCAGTGGCGACATCGTCGTTTATTCGCTTGTCAAGCGGGAGGCCGTTCAGCAGACGACTTGGGCAACGTCCATTGGTATTTTGAAAAAAAATATGTTTTTGTAAGAAATAAATATTAAACTAAATACAGCAACGACGTCGATCAAGGCGCTCGCCTGGTCCTACGACGGCCTCGCCCTCGCCGTCGGGTACGCCGCCCCGCACGTCAGCAACGGGACGCCGCAGCACATGCAGCCCTGCTCCCTGCGAATCTACAGCGTCTTTGGCCGTCCCATCGCGACCTCGGATGTGCACACGGACGAGGAGCGACGGCAGTTCTCCTCCGAGGGCTACCCCCTCGCCACCGAGCTCTTTACCAACGGCGTGCGGACCATCTTCTGGGGGCCAGGGGGCTACAACCTCTTTGTGTGCACTGCGCCGAGCCGTCCCCCGTCCTCGGATGGTACGGGCGCTTATACTTGTATGTTTAATGATCTCTTTAGATCCGTCGCCGATGTCGACGCCGATCGAGGGCATGACACGAAGCAACACGGCCAACGGGACCGCGGCGACGTTGCCCTCACGGCACAACAGCGCAGGCAGCACGACCGCGTCCCCACTCACCCTGAACCAGGACAAGTCGTCCTCCTCGTCGGTCCCAAACGCTATTCTCTCGCCCCCGGGCGTCTACATCCTCTCGTTCCTCAAGTCGTCCATGATCGGCCAGCAGTCCGAGGTACCCTTTCTATCCTACCAGAAAAAAAGAATTAAATTTTTGCTCCAACAGAACAACGCCAAATTCCCCGTCCTCGTGGGCGACACGGCCCTCCTCATCGACGTGCCCAGCCTGGAGAACCAGCACACGCTGCGGCCCGACGTGCGGCGATGGCGACAGACGCAGATCAGCCCCGCCTATGGCGCCGAAAACTGGCCGATCAAGTACGTCGCGGCCAACGCGCAGGGAAACATGTTTGCGCTCGCGGGGCAGCGGGGTTTTGCCATCCTCAACAGCACCCTCGACAGGTGGAAACTGTTTGGCAACCTGCAACACGTACGTTACCTCATAAAAAGAAGCATTCTCTAATTTGAAGAATGTTCCCAAAAAGGAACGCGATTTTTCGGTCACGGGTGGAATGATCTGGATCGGCGACGTCCTCGCCGTGGCCGTTCACGACACCGTGTTCATGAACAACGAGCTGCGCTTCTACTCGAAGAACAGCAACCTGGACTCCTCACAGGTCCTCTGCGTAGAGAAGCTCACCAAGCGGTGCCTTCACGTCAGCGCGACGGGGCCCAACACATTCCTCGTCTACACGGGCGACAACATCCTGCGCGAGTACTCGTTCTCCACCGTCACGGCGTCAACTGCCCGGGACAGCAAGCCAGCGTGCAAGGTCGAACTCCTCCAGTCGCACTCGCTGGCCCCCTTTGTCGAGGCGCCCTGGCGTGTTCGTGCCATCAACTACCATCCCCTGTCCAAGGACAAGAGCGCCCTGCTGATCCTCGTCGGTGGCAACACCCTGCTCGCTCACCTCAAGGAAAGCGACGTCCAGGTCCTCTCCAAGCAGGCGCTCTTTTGGAGCAGCGGGACGATCGAGGGCACGGAGCTGCAGTCGTACAGCTCACTCTGGATCGCGGAGGAGCAGCAGGTCAAGTTTTGGCTCTCGCTCGCGGCTCAGGGCGAGTACGTGCCCTGCTTCCTCTTTTGTAGGTCTAAAGTAGAATGTGTGGTCACAGGCGGCAAGCAGAGGTCATCCAGTCCGACTTCCCCATCGAGTTCATCCCCCTGGGCGTGATCCTTGACGCTGCCCTCGTCGTCGGCGCCACCAGCCTCGCCCACCAGGTCGATGTTTCGCCCGTGTCCTTGCTGGACTACCGCGTCCGGATGGATGTACGGCCCCCCCACGTACATAAATGGACTTGTCTAACGAAAAGAACCTAGACGCATCTGTTTCTGCACCACTTGCTGGGATCGCTGCTGGACCGTGAGCGGCGAATCGATGCCATGCACCTTGCCGGCGCCTACAAAGACCTGGTATACTTTAACCCTGCGCTGGAGGTGCTGCTGCACCAGGCCCTCGAGAGCGCGGGCGAGATCATCCGCAACACCAAGCCGTCCAAGAACGTCAAGTCGGCCATCGTCAAGGGCCTGCACCGCCTCGAGCTCGTGGTGCAGTTTGTGGAGATGTTCCCGCAGTACCTGGAGGTGCTCGTGCAGTGCGCCCGCAAGACCGAGATCGAGCGCTGGGAGGTGCTTTTTTACGTCACGGGGAGCCCGGGCGATCTCTTCCAGGTAAAACGAGAAAGCACTGTTATTTATTTCTTAACAATATTTTTAGGAGTGCATAGTGACGGGGCGCATCAAGACCGCCGCCCAGTACCTGATCATCCTGCAAAACCTCGAGTCTGCCGACATGAGCAGCAAGACGGCGATGCAGCTGCTCGAGACCACACTCGCGACCGAGGACTACGACACGAGCCGCGACCTGCTCCGTTTCCTGCGGACCATCTTTGGGCTGCACGAGCTGTTCACGACGGAGCTGCGCAGTGTGTCGTCCACGGGCCTGACGGGCAAGTCGTCCAAGAAGGCCCAGCAGGGCCAGCAGCAGCAGTCGCCCGTGCACTCGGCAGGTCTGCAGCTGCCCGACACGACCCTGGGCATGTCATCCGAGGACATCATGCGAAACAAGCTGTACCTGGAGCTGCTCCTTGCCCGCCACTCGCGCAAGCTGGTGCAAAAGGGCCGTCTGCGATCGCTGCTCGCCTTCACGGAGAACCTCGGCCTTCCGCTTGCGACACTGCTCAAGCGCGAGCACCAACGCGCCGCCGTCCTCGACCACGACTACCTGGCCCACTTTGTCTCGCTGCACGAGCAGTTCATGTGGAACTACCCGGAGCCCGAGACGGCGGCCCGTGTCGGCTCCACGGCGCACGGGCAGTACCACGGCAAGACGTCCGTCATCTACGAGAACAAGGCGGCGGTCGACGGAGAGAGCGTGACCGAAAAGCTCGACTACCATCGCGACAGCAAGGCCCTCAGGCTAAAGTAATGGGGGTGACGTGTATTTATTTTCCTTACTCGTCTGTTTTAGGGTGTTATTGGATGCACTGGTGGAGGCCCACTGTTTCGACTGGGCCCTCCTCGTGGGCGTGATGCTGGGCGATGTCACCGCGGTAGCCAATGCGCTCAAGGAGCCCTACGTGGTCCTTGCCCTGCCTCCCCCCGAGCCCAAGGCACAGGGCGCCCACCAGCCGCCCGCGCAAAAGGCACCAGGCACGCCCAAGACGCCCGCCAAACCCGCACCGCCGATCGTGAGCGTTCCCGCCTTCTCTGCCACCGTCTTCCCGGCAACGTCCCCTTCAGCAAATCCCAAGAAGCTGGAGCAGCAACAGCCGACAGCGCCGCCCGCCAGTGGCTGGCTCGGCTGGTTCTGGACCCTCGGCAGCGGCAACTCGTCCGCCAGCGACCTCGTCGATGACATGGAGGACCACTTTGCCGAGCCCGATCTCGCACCCGAGGTGCTGGTCGCTGACCACGACGACGCCAGCACCGGCGACAGTGACCCAGCACCAGCAGCAACCTCTCCTTCCGCGTCCACTGCTCCTCCCAGTGCGTCTGCTGCTGCGACTGCCGCCTCCACTGCCCCCAGCGCCGACAACACGGTGTACGTTGCGTCCCCGAGCGTCAAGATCGTGCGCTCGCCCAACTCGCCACGGCGCCGGCGCGAGCTGCTCTCCCAGCTGATCGAGCGGCTCGACAGCCCCGCGTACCGGTCCTTCTTCCAGCTGGTCGACAGCCTTGTCCCGCCCCCAGCGCCCTCGTCGACGTCGCCCAATGCGACCGTCATTCCGATATTATAGACCGGGCATTATTTAATTTTTTATCAGAAGAAAAAAAAGAATTACATCGCACACACATTGCCAGGAATCTTTTTTTTTTTTTTCAAATAGTAATTCAGTTGCCGCCGATGGGGTTGGAGGGCGTGCGCGAGCGGTTCGATCGCCGTATGATTGTGGGCGAGCCGGGGGTCCTCTGGATGGGCGAAGCGGGGCGGTCACGGTCTTCCGAGGAGGAGTCGGACGCGTACGTGCCTGTGCTGACGGGCTCGGCCACCGTCGAGATCGTAGGGACGGGTGCGGCAACCTTCTGCTGTTGGGGTGTTTGCTGAGGAAGGTTTACCTGGAGGCGAGCGTAGAGCTCGGCCACTTGCTTGCGCAGCTGCTCGTTCTCCTGCTTGAGCTGTGCATTCTCGTCCTGGATGCCCGTCTGCACAGTAGTTTTAACATGCATTAAAGACAGAAACGACGTGTTGATTGATACGGGTGTGTCGCCAACGAGGAGGTTGAGGACACGATCGAGGGCAGAGGGCGGCGACTGTGGTTGCTGCTGCGGACGTGCCTGTTGCTGCTGCTGGCTGGGGAACTGCTGCTGTGCCAGCTGCTGCTGCTGCTGAGGGGTCATCGGCGGCCGAGGTCCACGGTTGGGTGTCTGCTCCAAGAACTGTCCCTGCTGCACGTACGGCCCTGCTGCACCGTTGGCCGACGCACTGGCCGACGGGGGCATGGAGCCCCGTCCACCTGTGTTGACACTCGTACTGCCACCGACGAGGGGGCCCATGGTCCGGCCCACGGGAGGCGTCTTGACGAGCTCGACCAGCTTGGCCGTGCGCTGGTAACCGTCATCCTTGGAAATCTTGTCGACGAGGTCCTTTTGCTTGTTCATGAGGGTCTTCTTGTTGGTCTCTGTTTGTGCGCATTGAGGACAAGGGGAGGGAAGGGGAGGGGGACGGACGTACCTGCTCGGCTGATCTGTGTCTGGACAAGGTAGGCGGCCGTCCGCATCAGCCCAAACGGCACCAGCACCACCAGCGCCAACAGCGTGTACAGCACAGGCTTGGACAGGTCGCCCGGCGGCGCCCCCCTACTCAGGTAGCCGTACACCCTTTTGTTCACGACGGGCGTCAACGGTTAGGGCAGGCAAGCAACGGGGGATTAAAAAAAATAACGTTACCCAACGGCAAGGACGAGGACGACCGTGATGACGAGCGTGTACGACTGGACAGACAGCTTGAGCGCCTTGAGCTGCTCGGCCTGCTTCTCGTACGCGGTGATGCCCGCCTGGACCGCGCCCAGCTCACGGGCAAAGCGTTCCATGTTGTCGTGTGGGCCAAAGCCCAGGGCACTGAACACGCCGCCCATCTTTTTCGTTCCAGTTCAAATAAACCAGGGACGGCCATATTTTCAGCCAGTGCAGCCCCCATGTCGGACGACGAAGGGAGCGACAACGACGTGCCCTCGCTCTCGGCGGCCCTGGGCCAGAACAGCGTCGGTGGTGCCAGCCGACCCACGACCGGTGCGTTCCCCCGCTTTCTTATTTTTTTTATTTAGTATGTGTGGGGCAGGCGGCAAGTCGTACGGCGCTGGCAAGCGGCTGGTGCAGCGGCCCGTCGAGCTGAGCGATGATGAGGACGACGAGGACGACGAGGACGAGGACGACGAGCTGGACGAGGACGAGGACGAGGACGGCGAGGGGGGCGACGACAGCAGCAGGGGCCAGCGGGGAATGAAGCGGCCCCGCTCGTCTGTGCCAGGGAGAGGTGCGTGTTTTTTTTTTTTAGTGCTGGCGGAAAAAGAGAACGCAATCCTCAATCCCGCTCGACCCCTCCAGCTGCCATGAAGAGGCCCAAGACGAGCAAGTTTATCCTGGACAAGGCCGACGTCAAGGACAGCGAGGACGAAGACGACGAGGAGGACGAGGCCGACGAGGAGGAGGACGACAGTAATGCACCGCACCCTTTCCTTATTCTCTAACAAACACACGCGTTAGTAAACGACGAGGAGGCCGAGGCCGCCGAGTCGGGCCGCAACCTGAACGACATCCGTGTTGTGGACCGCGTCAAGGACCGTGAGCAGGACTTTGACGTGGAGAAGATGGCCGAGGAACTGAGCCAGCGCCACCGCGACTACAGCAAGGACCTGCGCCAGGAGGTGTCGATCGAGGAGGGGCAGACGGCCGATGGGCTGCTGCTGCCCAACCGCAAGGCCGGCGACCCGTCGCTGTTTGTGGTCCATTGCCAACGCGGGCGCGAGAAGGAGTACGCCATCCAGCTCATGCACAAGTGCCTGTCCATGCCGCAGCGCCTCGAGATCTCGTCCGTCATCGCCGTCGAGCACGTCAAAGAGAGGATCTACGTCGAGGCCCAAAAGCAGGCCGACGTCGAGACGGCCGTGTACGGCATCCTCGGCCTCAGGTCAAACAAGATAAGCCGCGTCCCCGAGAACGAAATGGTCGACGTGCTCTCGGTTCGCAGCCTCAGGACGAAAAACATCTCCAAGGTTTGGATCGGGGAACGTACTGTTAAAAAAGGTACTAACATCAGTCCCCCTTCGCATAGAACGACTGGGTGCGCATCCGCCGCGGCGTCTACAAGGGCGACCTCGCCCAGGTGGTCGACATGAACGAGGACCGCAGCACCAACACGGCGACCGTCAAGCTCGTGCCCCGGCTCGACCTCAACGGCTTCCGTGAGAAGAAGCTCGGCACAAAGGAGACGGGCAGCGGCAAGAAGAAGAAGGCAGCCACAAGGGTGGCCCCACGTTTCTTCAGCGAGGAGGAGATGAAGAAGCAGGGTTTCCAACAGTACCTGTCCCGTGCGGCCGGTGGCTTTATCACGTTTGACAACCAGCGCTTCAAGGACGGCTACACCCACCGCGTCATGAACTTGAACCTTTTGGTACCGCCGCCCGCTTGGTTGGTTGGCATCCTGACTCTTTTTTCCATCAGGAAACGGAAAACATCAACCCGACGCTGGACGAGCTCGCCAAGTTCCAGAGCAGCAAGCCCGACGAGGACGGTGAGGACGAGGACGGTGGCGCAAGTACGCATTATTTTTGTTCCAATGACCACGCCCTAATATAATAAATAAGAACCCTTGGGATCGTCGTTGGGCTCGTCACAGTCCACGTCCGACATTGCCAAGACGCTGCAGACCGACACGATCTTCAACAAGGGCGACATGGTGCAGGTGATCGAGGGTGACGTCAAGGGGATTATCGGCACGGTCGACTCGGTCGTGGGCGACAAAGTGCTGGTCCAGTACGAAGGGGTATGTACCATCCTTGTTTCGTTCAACGAGAGCTGACTTTCTGCTGCAGGATACGTACAAATTCAGCCACAACGAGCTCCAAAAGTACTTTGAGCGAGGCGACCACGTCAAGGTCATCGCCGGCAGGTACAGCGGGCAAACGGGCATCGTCGTCAAGATCGAGGCCGTCATTATCACCCTCTTTTGCGACGTTTCCCGCGCAGAGGTACATTTTTTTAATTGGTTTACAGAAAAATAACACCCTTTCGCCCCCCCCTCAGATCCAAGTGTTCTCCAAGGACTTGCAGCAAACAGGCGGCGAGGTGGGCACTGCCACTGTCGTCACAAACTCTGTCTTTGACGTGCGCGATCTCGTGAGCTTTGAGTACGCAAAACAGCGAGCAATCCATTGTTGTATCTGACCGTGCGTATCCAGTGCCCAGTCCGTGGCCGTCGTCCTCCGCGTCGACCGCGACTCGTTCCTCGTGCTGGACCAGAACGGCAAGGTGCGGACGGTCAAGACGCAGGAGATCATGAAGAAGCGCGACTCGCGCCTGGCCCACGCCACCGACCTCAACAACAACCAGCTGCGCGTGGGCGACACGGTCAACGTGATCGACGGCGAGTACAAGGACCGCAAGGGCAAGATCCTGCACATCTTCCGCCAGTTTATCTTTGTCGTTGCCTCCGACATCATTACCAACGGCGGCATCTTTGTCTCCAACGCCCGCAACCTGACCCTTGTGGGCGGTGCCACGTCGACGTAACGTGAACCAATCGCTCGATCCAGTAGCGGACTGACTGACTCTGTTGTTGCAGGGGAGGCGCAGGAGGCTTTGTGCGCCCCAACGCGCAGGCGGCCCGTCGCGGGAGAGAGGTGCTGCTGCAGAAGCAGGTGACGATCATGAAGGGCCCGTTCAAGGGCTACGTCGGGACGGTGACCGAGGTGAACGAGCAGATGGCGCGTGTCGAGCTGCACACCAAGAACAAGCACATCAGCGTGTCCAAGGAGCATCTCAAGGAGCTGGGCAGCGGGCAGGCGGGGCCCTCGCAGACGTACGGCGCACGTCAGGACTATGGCGGAGGCTACCGGACGCCGTCGCAGACGGGGGGAGCACAGACGCCCATGCACGCCGGCTACTCTGGCGGACAGACGCCCATGCACGGCGGCCAGATGGGCTCGCAGACACCGATGTACGGCGGCGGCCGCACGCCCCTGCACGACGGCAGCGGTGGCGGTGGCCGCACGCCCGCCTGGCAAGCACAGACGCCCACCTGGGACCCCACCCGGACCTCCACGTGGACTGCCAGCACGCCCAGCTCTGTGCCCACGCCCGCCTCGTCGCACTGGGACGACCACGTCAGCACGCCGCGCAACAACCCCAACACGCCCGGGCTCGACATCAACCCGTCCAGCCCGTACGTTGGCGATGCCGAGACGCCCTCGTCGTCGTCCTCGCGCCTGCCGCCCACGCCCGGCTACGGCGTCTACGGCGGCAACAACCCCGAGACGCCCAGCGCCGGCGGCAGTGGCAACATGGTCCCCGCCACGCCCGGCAGCGGGTACGGCACGCCCTTCACCCCCGGCGTCTACAGCTCGCCTGCGCCCGCCACGCCCTACGACAGCTACGTGTCGACGCCGTCCTCGCAGGCTGTGGACACGTGGCTCTCTGCGGGCATCGTCGTGAGGGACATCAGCGGCATGTTCCGCGGGCAGCAGGCCGTCGTGCGCGAGGTCTACCCCGACGGGCAGATCCTGCTGTTCCTGCTGGACGACAAGAAGGTGATGCGGTGCGGCGGCGACAACGTGGACCCCGTCGAGCCCGTCGAGGGCGACACGCTGCGCGTCATCCGCGGCGCGAACAAGGGACAGGACGGCACGTTTATCAACCAGGACGCGGCGGACGTCATCGTCCAGTGGGCAGACGGGAACATCAGCATGCGCAAGATCACCGATCTCTGCAAGGTGTTTTCAAGCTAATAGAGACTCGGGCCGAACGAAGAAAGAAGTAATATTTTGCTGTTTTGTTTTGTTTTCAGGTCAATCGTTTGGAAAGTCCGTCACAAAAAGAAAAGCCCCAAAAGGCTTTCCTTGTTATTTAATTTTATTTATGGGGAGGGGAGACGAAGAAAAGAACAAGCGGCAAGTGTTTTTAATGGTCCCAGGAGGCGGAAAGTGGGGGAGGGAGAGGATGCGAAAGAGCGTTAGCGGCACACACAACAAAAAAAGGTAACCGAAGACGAAGATATAAAAAAAAAAAAGAAACGAGTTATCAGCTACGAGAAACGAGAGGTAGTATTTACAGGAAGAGAATATAGTACAGAAGCAGCTCCCCCAAAGAAAAGAACCCAGCATGTAACGAGGAAAAAGAAAAAAAAAAAACTTGCCAGAAATTGAA
>Ga0302231_10002315_pt1 | contig 10999 bp, 9 predicted proteins | sample II_Palsa_N2_2_FD_193522 | JGI IMG/M metagenome (GOLD analysis project Ga0302231, IMG submission 193522) | Peat permafrost microbial communities from Stordalen Mire near Abisko, Sweden - II_Palsa_N2_2 | ecosystem: Environmental > Terrestrial > Soil > Palsa > Peat permafrost | place: Sweden...
TGGTTGAGCAATAGCGGCACGTGGCCGAACAGGTCGTGGAACAGGTCCGGCTCGCTGAGGTAGTCGAGCTGGTCGGGTTTGCGGATCCACCAGCTGACCGGGAAGCGACGATTGGCCAGGTGATCAAAGAACACCTCGTCCGGCAGCAGGCCTTCGACCGCGACCACTTCCCAGCCGGTGGCGGCGCCGAGCACCTTGTTGAGTTCGGCAAACTTCGGGATGCCGCCATCGCCGAGGCCGAAGCGCTCGACACCGGCCATGAATTCCTTGCACGCGCGGCCGGGCAGCATCTCGCGCTGGCGCTGGAACAAGGTGTCCCACACTTCATGGTCGGTCTTGCTGTAGCTAGACCACGGCTGCTCGACCACGCCGGTGGCATATACCGGCACGTAACCACGATCGGTCTGTTGGTGTTCGACCTTGCGGGGCGTGGTGTTTTCCATGGGGGCTCCGGCGTGACAGGGAATGATCCCGCAACAGCATACGGCCGATCTGCCACACGAAGCTTGTTTTGTTGCCGTATATACAGCATCTATTGCACTATAATTGCGTGGTAAATGGAAAAATCAGATGTTTATTGCATATGGCAACGCTTGATCGCACCGACCTGCGCGTGCTCGCCGTGCTGCAAGGCGAGGGACGCATCACCAATGCCGAGCTGGCCGAACGGGTCAGCCTGTCGCCGTCGGCGTGCCTGCGCCGGCTGCAGCGGCTGGAGGCGGACGGCATCATCACTGGCTATGCCGCGCAGATCGATCCGCAGGCGGTTGGCCTGGGCCTGCAGGCGTTCGTGCGGGTGCAGCTGGCCAAGCACGAGGCCGATGCGATCGAGCGTTTCGTCGAACACGTCAACGGCTGGGACGAGGTGATCGCCTGTCATGCGCTGACCGGTGACATGGACTACCTGCTGCACGTCTATGTGGCCGACCTCAAGGATTTCTCGCGCTTCCTGCTCGACCATCTGTTGAACGCCGCCGGTGTGGCCGATGTCAATTCCAGCTTCGTGCTTCGCACGGTGAAGCGCTCCCCATCACTGCCACTGAGTCAACTGGAGCGTTGAGCGCCTGCGCCCGCTAAACTAATCGACTGATGAGCATCGACACCACCACCGTCCCCGAACGCGACCTGTTGCGCCCGCTGCGATATCTCTGGCGCGTGCCGCTGGTGCTGCTGCACATCGTGCTGGGTGTCCTGCTGTGCTCGCTGATCCTCAGCTGGAACCAGCACGTCGTGATGAAAGACGGCAAGGAGCCGTTCGCGCATCGGATGATCCGCTGGTGGTCGGTCATGCTGCTGCGCATCTTCGGCATGCGCTCTGTGCGTGTCGGTCAGCCACTGGCCGATCCGGTGCTGTTTGTCGCCAACCACACCTCGTGGATCGATATCGAGCTGCTGCACAGCCAGCGCGCGGCCTGCTTCGTGGCCAAGGCCGAGATCGCCGACTGGCCGCTGGTTGGCTGGCTGGCCGCGAACGGCGGCACCATCTTCCATCGGCGCGGCAGCAACCATTCGCTGTCCACGGTGATGCAGGTGATGGTCGAACGCTTGAACGATGGGCGTTCGGTGGCGGTGTTCCCGGAGGGTGGCACGGGCTACAACGGTGTACTCAAGGTGTTCCACGCACGCATCTTCCAGGCCGCGCTGGATGCCGAGGTGCCGGTGCAGCCGGTAGCGCTGCGCTTTGCCCGTGACGGCCGGCGCGTGATCGATGCCGGCTTCCGAGTAGAAGAGAGCTTCATGGGCAACATCGTGCGCCTGTTGGGTGAGGCACCAATGGATGCCGAGGTGCATTTCCTCACGCCGGTGCCGGCCAGTCCGGATGCGCGACGTCGCATGGCCGAGCAATCGCGCGAGCGTATCGACGCGGCTCTGCAGGATGCCGTGCCGGACGACCATCGCGCATGAGCCTGCCGCGCGGAAAGGATTTCCGTCCGCCCTGGCCGCTGCGTAGCGGCCACATCCAGACCATGCTGTCCTCCAGTGGAGTGCGTCGCATGTTGCTGCCGCGCGCTGCGCAGACGGTGCTGGAAGGTGCCGAAGCGATCGTGGTCGACGGCGGCGGTGGCGTGCGCCTCACCGGTGCCTATACCGCGCAGAAGGTCCGGCCGCAGGCGCGCGGTCTTGCCGTGCTGTTCCATGGCTGGGAAGGCAGCGTCGATTCCACCTATGTGCTGCAGACCGGCAGCCGCCTGCTCGCCGATGGCTGGGACATCGTCCGGCTGAACTTCCGCGACCACGGCGACAGCTACAACCTCAACGAGGCGCTGTTCCACTCCTGTCGCATCGACGAGGTGGTGCATGCGCTGGGCGACATCGCGCAGCGCTGGCCGGCACGCCCGATGGCTTTGACCGGCTTCTCGCTGGGCGGAAACTTCGCGCTTCGCGCCGCGCTGCAGACCTCGCGCGTCGGCATTCCGCTGAGCTATGTGCTGGCGGTGTGCCCGATCATCGATCCCGGCGAAGGCCTGTTCTCGCTGGAGGAATCCGCGCCGTGGTTCTACCAGGCCTATTTCATGCGCAAGTGGCGCCACTCGCTGCAGGCCAAGCAGAAGGCGTTTCCGCAGCACGAATATTTCGAGATGTCCGAGCTGAAGCAGAACCTGCGCGGCCTCACCGAGGCGATGGTGCTGCGGCATACCGACTTCAAGACATTGCAACAGTATCTGGACGGCTACTCGGTGGCCGGCGATGCGCTGCTGGCGATGCAGATACCCGCCACCATCCTCACCGCGCGCGATGACCCGGTGATTCCGGTCGACGCGTTCGAGAAACTCCAGCTGCCGCCCAACGTGGAACTGGACATCGCCGACTTCGGCGGCCACTGCGGTTTCATCCGCGGCTATGGCATGACCAGCTTCAGCGACGACTACATCGCTGCCCGCTTCAATGCGATCGCCGACACGCTGGTTGATCGATAGACCTGTTGACCGGCAACGCGGCACCCGCGTCCAGGCCACGTACAACTACGGCACTCACCCAGGAGAACGCTCATGCCGTCACGTCGCTATGTCGTAGCCGATGTCTTCACCACTCACCCGTACGGCGGCAATCAACTGGCTGTTGTGCTTGACAGCGAAGGGTTGACAACGGCGCAGATGTTGGCGATCACGCGCGAGTTCAACTTCTCGGAGAGTACTTTCGTGCTGCCGCCGGATGACCCGGCCCATACCGCACGTGTGCGCATCTTCACTACGGCCTGCGAGGTGCCGTTTGCTGGCCATCCCAATGTCGGTACGGCATATGTGCTGGCGCGCATGGGCGAGCTGTTCGGCCGGCGCATTGGCGACACCGTGTTGTTCGAAGAGCTGGCAGGCCTTGTTCCGGTGTCTATCCAGACGGAAAAGGGCGTTGTGATGGGCGCCACTCTCACGGCGCCGGAATCGTTGTGGTTGGGTGTGAGCTTCGATGTTGCGGCGATCGCTGCATGTCTGCGACTGAACCCGGTCGATGTCTTGCTCGAGCGGCATGCTCCCCGCGAAGCTTCGGTAGGCCTGCCGTTCGTGATAGTGGAGCTCACCGGCACGGAAGCCCTGGCCCGCATTCGTCTGGACGCCGAGGCCAGTTGCGCGCTGCTGGAAACACACGCGGCGCGCGGACTGCATGTCTATGCAAGGGAAGCATCGGCTACAAACGCGCGCCTGCGCGCCCGCAACTTTTGTCCGCAGTTGGGATCAGCCGAAGATGCGGCAACCGGCAGCGCCAACGCGGCGTTGGCCGGCTTGCTTGCCAGCCTGGATCCAGCGACCGACGGCCAATTCCACTTCGAGGTGACCCAAGGCCTGGAAATGGGTCGGCCCAGCCAGCTGCAGCTTGCGGCACGAAAAGCTGACGGCGTGATCACGGCACAGGTCGGCGGCGCCTGTGTATCCGTCATGCAGGGCGTATTGGATATCGACTGAAGTGCGGCAGTTGTTGCGGCACGGCTTGACAGAGCAAATTTAGATCGATTCAAATCGAGGTCTTCCCGTCGATTGGCCAATCGCCAACCTTTCGGATGTGACCGGCGCAGCGCATGGCTCCAGAGGGTTCGAGATGAAGGCATCCACTTGGCGTCGCGCCCTGTATCTGTGCGCAGCGGGGATCATCGGAGCGGCTGGCGGCATTCGCGGCGAAGCCTTGGCCCAGGCGAATCCGGACACGTTCCAGACTTCATTTGAACCCGGTGAACCCGCGCCGCTGGCGGTACCGGCTGACGCCGCATTCACCGCGCAGATCGGTGGCGGCCCGGGCAAGGACGCGGCGCTCGATGCGAAATCCGACGTGGGCTTCAGCGGCCTGCATTCGCTGCACTACCGCGGCAATACGGGGGGCACCCAGCAGCTGCGCCTGTTCGATGTCGACCTGCCGGTACAAGCCGGTACGCAACTTTCGTATGTGATCTTTCCGCAGCGCGTGCACGACGACCTGCGCAATCCCGCCACCTATGTCGCGGTAGATCTGGTGTTCGACGACGGCAGTCGGCTATCCACTCGCGGCGCGCTGGACCAGCACCGCATCGCTGCCATGGCTCGTGCGCAGGGTGATGGCCGCACGCTGTATCCGGATCAGTGGAACTTCATCACGATCGACGTCGGTCACGTGGCGGCGGGACGGCACATCCGCCAGATCGTGCTCGATCACGACGGCCCGGTCGCCGCGTTCGAAGGCTACGTCGACGACATCCGCATCGGCGCTGCGCTGCCGGATACACGCCGGCAACCGGCGGACTTCGTCGACACGCGCCGCGGCAGCAACGCCAACGGCAACTACTCCCGCGGCAACACATTTCCCGCGGTGGCGCTGCCACATGGCTTCAATTTCTGGACACCGGTGACCGACGCCAGCGGAAACTGGCTGTACCAGTATCAGGCGCACAACGGCGGGGACAACCGGCCGCGTCTGCAGGCGTTTGCGCTGTCGCACGAGCCGAGTCCGTGGATGGGCGACCGCCAGACACTGCAGCTAATGCCGGAAGCGCAGCCTGACGGCGTGCCGGTGCTCGACCGTGCGGCGCGTTCGCTCAGCTTCAGCCATGATCACGAGACAGCCCGCGCCGACGAGTACCGCGTCGCATTCGACAACGGCATCGTCACCGAGATGACGCCGACCGATCACGCGGCGATGTTCCGTTTCAGCTTCACTGGCGCGCGTTCGCAGCTGCTGTTCGACAACATTAATGACCATGGCGGCATCACGCTCGATCCGGCGACGCGCAGTTTCAGTGGTTGGTCGGATGTGAAAAGCCGGCTGTCCACCGGTGCCACGCGCTTGTTCTTCTACGGCACGGTGGATCAACCGGTGCAGGCCAGCGGCCGGCTGACCGGCGCGGGGCGCGACCACGTCGCCGCATGGCTCGGCTTCGACACCACGAAAACGAAGGTAGTGAACCTGCGCATCGCCACCTCGCTGATCAGCGTGGAGCAGGCCAAGCACAACCTGGCGCTGGAGATCGCGCCGAACGACAGCTTCGACACCGTGCAGCAACGCGCCTGGCAGGCGTGGAATGCACTCCTCGGCATCGTCAGCGTGCAGGGCGCCAGCCATGACGAGCTGACCACGCTGTACTCCAACTTGTACCGGATGTTCCTGTATCCGAACGAAGCCTACGAAAACACCGGCAGCGCGGCGCATCCGGTCTACCGCTACGCCAGCCCGTTCTCCGCGCCCACCGGCGCCGATACGCCCACGCAGACCGGCGCACGCATCGTCGACGGCAAGCCGTACGTGAACAACGGCTTCTGGGACACCTACCGCACCGCGTGGCCGGCCTACGACCTCCTCACGCCCACGCAGGCTGGCGCGATGATCGACGGCTTCGTGCAGCAGTACCGCGACGGCGGCTGGATCGCGCGCTGGTCCTCACCGGGCTACGCCGACCTGATGGTGGGCACCAGCGCCGACGTGGCGTTCGCCGATGCCTGGCTGAAAGGCGTGCACAACTTCGACGTGCGTTCGTTCTACCAGTCCGCCTTGAAGGACGCCTCGGTGGTCAGTCCGCTGGCAGGCACCGGGCGCAAGGGGCTCGAGCGTTCGATCTTCAATGGCTACACCGACACCAGCGTAGATGAAGGACTGTCGTGGTCGATGGACGGCTATATCAACGACTTCGGGATCGGCAATCTGGCCGCCGCACTGGCCGTGCAGCCCGATGCGCACGATCCCTACCAGTCGAACTACGCCGACGACGCGCGCTACTACCGCAATCGCGCACTCGACTACGTCAACCTGTTCGATCCCGAGGTTGGCTTCTTCGTCGGCCGCGATGCCGGCGGTCACTGGCGCTACGACAAGGCCAACTTCGACCCGTTGCGCTGGGGCGGCGACTACACCGAGACCGATGGCTGGAACATGGCGTTTCATGCACCGCAGGACGGCGCAGGCCTCGCCGCGTTGTACGGCGGTCGTGCCGGCCTGGCGGCGAAGCTCGATGCGTTCTTCGCCACGCCGGGCGTGTTCCATGTCGGCAGCTATGGCGAGCCGATCCACGAGATGCTGGAGGCGCGCGACGTGCGCATGGGCCAGTACGGCCACAGCAACCAGCCCTCGCACCACATCATCTACATGTACGACCTTGCCGGGCAGCCGTGGAAGGCGCAGGACAAGGTGCGCGATGTCCTCTCGCGCCTCTACGTCGGCAGCGAGATCGGCCAGGGCTATCTCGGCGACGAGGACAACGGCGAGATGTCCGGCTGGTATCTGTTCAGCGCCGCCGGTTTCTATCCGCTGCGGATGGGCACGCCGGACTACGTGATCGGCGCGCCGTATTTCCCGCACATGGATATCCGGCTGGAGAACGGCCGGCATATCGTGATCAGTGCGCCTGCAGTCAGCGACAGCAACCGCTATATCCAGAGCCTGCGCGTCAACGGCCAGCCGTGGAACCGGCTGACCCTGCCGCACGCGCTGCTGGCGCAGGGCGCCACATTGGATTTCACGATGGGGCCGAAGCCTTCGACGTGGGGCAGCGACGAGGCCGCGCTACCGGCGTCACTCACCACCCACAGCAAGCCGCATCCGCTGCGTGATCTCACCGATGGCGAGCATGGCGAAGTCAGCAGCTCACCAGTCATCCCGCAGTTGGCGGCGCTGTCCGACAACGACAGCAGCACTGAAGCCACGCTGCCCGCGGTGCCGGTTACGATCAGCTGGCACTTCGCACAACCACGTGAGCTCGCGATGCTCACGCTCACCTCTGGCGCCAGCGCCGCCGCCCCCTCGGACTGGCAGCTGCAAGCATCCAGCGATGGCCAGCACTGGCATACGCTGGATGCGCGTCAGCACGAGCGTTTTGCATGGCCGCAGCAGACGCGCGCGTTCGCCGTGCATGCCCCGGGCAACTATGCGTATTACCGGCTGCAGCTCGATCCATCGGCAGGCGCGTCGCCGACGGCGCTGGCTGAAATCGAACTGCTTGGGCCAGACGCGGCGAGCCCGTAAACGCCGGCGTTTCAGAACGTCGGCCCGAGCGCCCGCTGCCGCATCCAGCAGGCGATGCTCATGCGGTCGCGTGTGGCCGGCAGTACTTCGTGCTCGAACTGTGCGGAGAGAAACAACAGCAACTTGCCCGCGTGCGGATAGATGTCGCGATGCGAACCACCGTCCAGATACAGCCGCAGCGCACCGCCATCGGCGTCCTGCCAGCCCTCGTTGAGGTAGAACACCGCCGACACCACCCGCGCATCGCTGTCGCGCAGGCGGTCGATATGCCGCGTGTAACCGGCGCCCGGCGGATACACCGCATAGTGCGATTCGCATTCGACCAGGCCGAGCATCAACTCGCGGTTGAGTGCGAGACGCAGCGCGTCGAGACGATCGGTAAACGCCTGCTGCGGCGCGCTCATCGCCCCGGCCTGGAACCAGTGCGTGCTGTCGCCGCGCAACGGCGTGGCGGTGCGCGTGGCGCCGACCCGCGCCGGCGTCAGCTGCCGGGCCTCATGCATGGCGCGGCATTCGGTGGCCAATGCCTGCGTCTGTGCGGCCGACAGCAGATCCGGCATCACGAACCAGCCATCGGTGGCCAGCGCGCTTGTCACGCCGCTGAATTCATGGGAGTCGCTATTCATCGGGAGCCAGTGTAACCACGCACGGTGCTGCTAACGCTTGCGCAGCGGGTCGAGCAGTGACGACAGCCCGTTGTGATCCAGCTCCAGCATCAACGCCAGCAGTCGACAAGCTCGCCGGTCGGAAAACCCTTGCGCGCAAACCACGCGAGATACGCCCCGGGCAGGTCGGCGATCAGTCGCCCCTGATACTTGCCATACGGCATGCGCACGCTCACCAGCTTCGGCAGGTCTTCCGCTTCCATCGTCATCGTTCCTGCCGCGCTACTTCGCGAACAACTGCGCGCGATCCGCGAACGCCTTGAACTCCAGCGCATTGCCACAGGGATCGAGCAGGAACATCGTGGCCTGCTCGCCGACCTGACCCTTGAAGCGGATATGCGGCTCGACCACGAAACGCGTGCCGGCCGTTTGCAGCCGTTCGGCCAAGGCATGCCACGCGTCCATCGACAGCACCACGCCGAAGTGACGCACCGGCACGTTGTCGCCATCGACATCGTGTGCCGCCACGGTTCGTGCTTCCTCCGGTGCCAGATGCGCCACGATTTGGTGGCCATGGAAATCGAAGTCCACCCAGCTATCGCTGGAGCGACCTTCGGGGCAGCCGAGCAGGTCGCCGTAGAACGCGCGGGCGTTGGTCAGCGAGGTCACGGGGAAGGCGAGATGGAATGGTGCAAGTTCGGACATGAAAAGGTTTTGGAAGAGATCGTGAGCTTTGTGGAGAATGAGTCCGAGGTTAACGCAGCAAGTTACATGAATGACATTGCCCCGATCCCGCCTCCATCGTCATGGAGCTCGCTTGGCAATACGACGACTGTGAGAACTCACCCCGCCGGCCAAGTTTACTCAGACGAGTATTCGATAGCCCACTTCCCATCGCTGAAACCAAATATGGTGCCACCCTTGGTAATGCAGAATCGTGGTGTTTCGTCAGCGTCGTCAAATACCCGAGCGCAGGTTTCAGGAGCCTCACTCAAAAGCTGCCACTCTCCTGTTGGACTGCTGTAACGCATAAATTGAATGGCGGTCGTAAAAAACTTCGACTCTACACGAACCCCCATGCCCTCACCGGCGGATTTGAACACGACATCGGCAATCGCGTAAGGCGGCGCCTTATATTTCATCCATGAACGTGCTTCGTCTGTCGAGACGTAGAGTTTGGAGAACGCACCCTTGGCAAAAAATGCGGAAATCGTACCTTTCGGTCTATTGATGGAATAGTTGCTGATTTCACCTGGCAAAGAAACGGGTGCCCAAGTCATCGTGCCGAGATCAAGCTTCATCAAATCAGGTGCTGCGTTGATGAAATAATTGTCTTCTAACGATTGTGCTCGAAGATATGCCACCCAGACTGCAGATTTCAGTTTCAACGACGCGGAATTGATTCTGGCCAGGTTTTCCAATGTTCCGTCGTCAGACATATATACTATTACTTGGTCGGCGTATTCAAGCCCATTTGAAGCTAGCGTCTGTTGGACAGCAATGGCCAGCCAGCGCGAGCCTGTTCTACTGATGGAAAGAATGGTGCCGCCACAATCAAGCAGACCAATTGGTTTCCACGACTTTCCTTCGTCATTACTGATGCGTATTTGCCCATTGTCATATCCGGCCACAAGCATTGAACCATATCGAGTCAGTGCTGTGACTGCATGCAGCGTACCTGTGTCTATCGTATTCCAAATACCGTGGCTGTCACGCGTGCGTATCTGTCCAAAATCAGCACCAAAGTAGTAGCCGCCGCGTCCATCCGTGACGGGGATTCGCATGTCGGGCTGGCTGGATGCCTTGGCCAGTTCAAAGAATGATTCTATGGAAGTGGCATTCAGCAATTGCTGCCGCAATGGAGGCTTGTTGAGATGCTGGTCGTATGCATTCAGAGCGGCTACAAGCGCGCCTAATTGCAACGGGCTTCCCGGTTGTGGTATCTGAATTGGCGGCGGTGGCTTGACCGGATCCCATTCAATCGGCACCGTCGATGTAAGGAATTCGCGATAACGCTGAATGATCGATCCGATGACCCCGGATAATTCAGCAGGCCGCAACGGCAAGACCACGAATTCGTAACCACCTACAGTGACGGGAATAAGACTACCCAGATCTGTCACGTGACCAGCTTCAACCTGAAACTGGGTGTAATTACCAAACGGGTAAGAATCCCAGGTCGCAATTGTGTAATTGCCGGCGGGTAGCCATGCACCGGCACCGTTTACTTTTTCGTTTAGGATTGAATCGAGCTCGTACGTCTTCCCATCCAATACTGATCGAACCGATATCGGAGTGCCCGGATTACTCTTCGGATAATTCACGTAGACATATCCACCTTTCCCTGGTGACAAGCCGTCGTGCATCTGTGTTTGTGGCGCCGTGGCACATCCAGTCAGCGCAAAAACTATAAGGATCAAACAGGCGTGAAGGATCAAGTAGGCATGCTTTTTCAACGGATTCCCCGTTTGTCCGAAAAGTCGGCGAAATTTATCTTATAAATTGAGCGTTGGCCATCTATAGTGACTAACGCCCGTACGCTTCGCGTTTTACTGAGCGCTGACTAAGGTTAAGTACACATCAAGGTCATTATTTCAAGGCTTCACAAACCGCAACGTCATCCGGTCCGACTCACCAATCGCCTTCATTTTCGCGTGCTCGCTGTCAGGGCCAGCCAGATCGGGCGGCAGGCGGTGCACGTTGATGTCTTCCGGATCGTTCGGGTTGGCATTGATCTCCGACACGCCGGCCACGCGGAAGCCGGTCTTGAGGGCGAGCGCGATGAGGTAATCCTCGGGCAGGCGGTGCAGGGCTTTGCTGCTATCCACGGCATCGGCGAACGGTTTGGCGCGGTGTTCGGTGATGCCGAACACGCCGCCGGGTTTGAGCACGTTGAACGCGGCCTGGAACACGGCGTCGAGAGTGGCTTGGCTGTGGTTGAGCCAGTCATGCGTGTTGCGGAAGGTGAGCACCATGTC
>Ga0302231_10002316_pt1 | contig 10990 bp, 5 predicted proteins | sample II_Palsa_N2_2_FD_193522 | JGI IMG/M metagenome (GOLD analysis project Ga0302231, IMG submission 193522) | Peat permafrost microbial communities from Stordalen Mire near Abisko, Sweden - II_Palsa_N2_2 | ecosystem: Environmental > Terrestrial > Soil > Palsa > Peat permafrost | place: Sweden...
AACCCCAATGGCAAGGTACCGCTACTGGAGTTGGACGATGGCCGTCGACTGGCCGAGTCCAATGCGATTCTCTGTTACCTCGCCGAAGGCACCGCGCTCTTGCCGGGCGATGCGTGGCTGCGTGCGTTGACCTTGCAATGGCTGTTTTTCGAGCAGTACAGTCACGAGCCATATATCGCGGTGGCGCGCTTCATTTCGCTTTATCTGCCCTCTGATCACCCGCGTCGCTCGGAATTGCCGCAACTGCATCAGCGCGGGGCACGGACGCTGGCCGTGATGGAGAAGCATCTGCACGAACACGAATGGTTCGTCGGCGACTGCTACAGCATTGCGGATATTGCGCTCTATGCGTATACCCACTGCGCCAGCGACGGTGGTTTCGATCTGGCCATCTATCCGGCTATTACGGCATGGCTGGCGCGCGTGAAAGCGCAGCCCGGTCATTCGCCATTGCAGCGCTGACCTTTTCGCAAACCCATTCATCATTCCGATATCGAGCTCATGTCCATTCCGTTCGCCATTGCCGCGCGTCACAAGGGTTTCAACCGAGCTGAGATCGTCGATCAGAACTTCATCGAGTTCGTACAGCTGTGGCAGGGCGAGGCGCATGACGTGCCGCGGGATGATCAGCCTGTACTGCCGGGCAGCGCGCTCGACGCCCGCGGCTTTCGCGAATTGCTCGAATCGCAGCTGATCAGCCGCCATCTGGACTTGATGGCGCGCGTGCTGCGCGTGCAGAACAAGGTGTTCTACACGATCGGTTCCAGCGGTCACGAAGGCAATGCCATGGTGGCGCGATTGACCCGGCATACCGACCCGGCGTTTCTGCACTATCGCTCGGGTGGTTTCATGGCCGAGCGCTTCCGCAAGTTGCCGGGCACTGATGGAAAACCACGTGACCCCGTGATGGACTCGGCGCTGAGCTTTGCGGCGAGCAAGGATGATCCGGCCTCGGGCGGCCGTCACAAGGTTTGGGGTAGCAAGCCGCTGTGGGTGTTGCCGCAGACGTCGACCATCGCCTCGCACCTGCCCAAGGCACTGGGTACCGCGGTAGCGATCGAGCAGGCGCGGCGCATCGGCCATACCTTGCCGATTCCCGAGGACAGCATCACCGTTTGCTCGTTCGGCGATGCATCGAGCAATCACGCTACGGCGCAGACCGCGTTCAACACGGCAGCGTGGACGGCATACCAGAAGCTGCCGGCGCCGGTGCTTTTCGTTTGCGAGGACAACGGCATCGGCATCTCGGTGAAAACGCCGACCGGCTGGGTCGCCAGCAATTTTCAGCAGCGCTCCAATCTCGATTATTTCTTTGCCGACGGACTGGATCTGGCGGAGGGCTATGCACAAGTGCGGCGCGCGGTGGAGCATTGCCGCGGCACACGTCGCCCGACGTTTCTGCACCTGAAGACGACGCGCGTGATGGGACACGCCGGCACCGATTTCGAGATTGAGTGGCGCAGCATCGAGGAGCTGGTCAGTGTGGAATCCACCGACCCACTGCTGCGTTCGGCGGGTATCGCGCTGGAGTCCGGCCTTTACAGCAAGGATGCGCTGCTCAATCTCTATGAAAGCACCCGCAAGCGCTGTTTCGCGGCGGCCGAAGATGCCGACTTGCGCCCGCGCCTCACTTCGCTGATCGACGTAATGAAGCCGCTGGCACCATACACGCCCGAAGCGGTGAAGGCCGAAGCCACGCGCGCCGATCACGTCGACAAGCGCCTTGCCGTATTCGGCAGTGAAGCGAAGCTGCCAGAGAACCAACCGCCGCGTCATCTGGCCATCCAGATCAATCAGGCGCTGCATGACCTGCTGGCCAAGTATCCGCAGTCGCTGTTGTTTGGCGAGGATGTGGCGCAGAAGGGTGGCGTCTACACCGTGACCAAGGGATTGAACAAGGTTTTCAAGGGCAGTCGCGTGTTCAACACGCTGCTCGACGAAACGATGATTCTCGGTCTGGCCCAGGGCTACGCCAATATGGGCATGCTGCCACTGCCGGAAATCCAGTATCTGGCGTATTTCCACAACGCCTGCGATCAGATTCGTGGCGAAGCGGCATCGCTGCAGTTTTTCTCCAACGATCAGTACCGTAATCCGATGGTGATGCGTGTGGCCTCACTGGGTTACCAGAAAGGCTTCGGCGGACACTTTCACAACGACAACTCGATTACCGCCTTGCGCGATATTCCGGGGCTGGTGGTCGGTTGCTCCAGTCGCGGCGACGATGCGGCGATGATGCTGCGTACGATGATGGCCCTGGCGAAAGTTGACGGTCGCGTCTGCGCGTTCCTCGAACCCATCGCGCTGTACATGACCAAGGATTTGTACGAAGCCGGTGATGGCCAATGGCAGTTCGCGTATCCCGCGCTCGATCAGGCGATGACCTTGGGTGAGGGGCGTGTCTACAACGAGTCGGCCAACGACCTGGTGATCTTCACTTTTGGTAATGGCGTACCGATGGCGTTGCGGTCCGCCAAAATCATCGAGGCAAATCACGGCTGGAAGGTTCGCGTGGTCGACCTGCGCTGGCTGGCGCCACTCAATAATGCGTTTATCGCAGCTCAAGCCAAGACGGCCAAACGCATTCTCGTGCTCGATGAGGGGCGGCGCAGCGCAGGCGTTGGCGAAGGCGTGATCACGGCTATCGTGGAAGGTGGCAGCGGCGCCACGCCGATGCATCGTGTGGTGGGCGCCGACACCTTCACGCCGTTGGCGGGGGCGGCCTTGCTGGTGTTGCCGGGCGAAGCTGAAATAGTTGCAGCCGCACAGCAGCTGGCCTCGCAATAGCGCTCGCTGCAATGCCGAACTCAGATATCCCTGCGGCGCTTTTCAACAACGTGCAAGCCGGAAGACGTAGATGTTGCCGATGACTTGATGCCACTATAAAGACTGACCTGATTTCTACCGCCGAGTTTGGCGGTGTACATGGCCTGATCGGCACGTTCCGCCAGTGATTCCACGTCGTCGTCGTCCCGGCGCATGGCCACACCGATGCTGATGCTCAACATAACGTTCTCGTTGACCGGAATTTCCAGTCGATGCACGCGGCGGCATAGGCGAGTTGCCACGTGCATTGCGTGTTCTTCGGTGGTGCCATCAATCAGTGCGACGAATTCTTCGCCGCCGTAGCGACCGAAGATGTCGGTCGGTCGCAGCTCGGCACTCAGCGCTCTGGAAACGGCCACCAGCGCACGATCTCCGGCGTTATGGCCCTGGCAGTCGTTCAGCAGCTTGAAGTGATCAAGGTCGAGAAACAGCAGGGCAACCGGGCGTGGCTCGCCCGAGCTCAGAATAATGTTGGCTCGCTCGCTCCATGCTCGGCGATTCAAGGTATTGGTCAGCGCATCGTGATCAGCCAGCACACGCACGAGGTCGCGATCCTGGCGTAGCCTCAGCGCCCGATCTGCGAGGCCCAGCGACAGCACGATGGCTTCAAATGCACCGCCGGCCAGGCTGGCGTCGTTGAGCCAATCCAGACTGGGCAGGGCGCCGTTGGCCTGGGCACTGGTCATGGCGTTGAGCAACAGCAATGGCGTCCAGCCGAGCAGGAAAAACCACGCTTGTCGCGAACCTCGTATACCGGCCGCGATGGCCGACAGCAGGAGCAGCACTGCGCCGATCATCAGCAGTGGGTTGAGCAGGATCTGCGCCGTGTCGGTGAGCAATGCGATCTGGCTGCAGCGCATCACCACCAGCAGGCTCATGCCGACGGCCAGCGCGATAACCGGTACGCGCAGGAGCGGCGCGCGGGTACGCAGTTCACAAAACCGCATCATGAACAGCGAGGCAAATGCCACTGATAGTGCGACGGCAATCGAACCGCTCGTCATGCCCATGCCGGACAACCATTCCCATTCGAGCGGGTGGAAAAGGAATCCGGTCTGCACGCTCTGGATGAACGTGTAGCAGAGGATAAAGCCGGCATACCAGGCAAACGTGATGTCGCGCAGCATCAGGGCAAAACACAGGGCCATCAGCACCATCGCCAGCATGATGGCAAAGCAGGCGCTGGCGAAAACCAGCCACTGTGCATCCTGCTGCAGATACTCGTTCCATGGCTGTATTTCAAAGCGTACCGGTGCGCTCAAGGTGACGGACGGTTCGAACTTCAGCAGGATAGGCACCGAAGCGGCCTGGCTCAGCGGCACGCGCCAGGCCAGCCGACCATGACCATGTGCGGAAACCTTGAAGTCGTCCAGAGCCAGTGCCGTGGTCTGGTCTTGCTCGTACACAGTCACCGTATCGAACGGCGGCGGATAAATCGTCAATACACGTTCGTTGTTATCCCAGGGCGGTTTTGGCGCGATGACCACCCAACTTCCGAGTGCGCTGACTTGAAATCGCTGAAGAATCGATGGGTCAAAGCCTTTGAGCTGACCGTCGCGGTATTCCTGCATTACCGTTTGCGGCGTGTCTGTTGAGAGAGCGGGACGCCATGCACCGTTGAGCTGCGCGGATGCGTGAACGGAGCCCATCCACACCAGGCAAAGCACGAAACCAGCCCAGAGTCGTTGATAGCGACCTGATGCCGTTAATGTGATCCACCTCTCCACTTATCTTGTCTTCCTTATGCAAGGATCTAACAGAAGAAAATTCAATTTTTCATCTATTTGAATAGCGAAACCTCGTCTACAACTTGATAGATCGTTATTCGTAGACATAGCCAATAGACGGCTATTTCCCGCAGTCCCATGCCGCTTCAATGACAGCCCCAATCTCAAGACGTCAGACAACAGCGAGCCAGTTTAGGCATTTGCTGCCAAGGCTCGGTGAACGTCATATCTCATGGCGCCAGAAGTCGATTCGTGCCCCATTTGTAGCTTGACTTCGATCATATCCAAGTGGCTGTTCAAATGGCATCGCAGCACGATACGTGCCAGTGACTCAAATGGGTCATTGGCATGGATTGGTCGGTGTTATACGGTTGTCACGGTCGTTTGCGACCCCGGATAAGAGCTTCACAAGGCAAGCTTCGAGCAGCTAAACCCGACGTGGAGTGTCACTAAATACGCAAGATGACGATGCCGTGTTGATCGTTATGCGGAATGGGCGTGTACCTGAACATGTGCCGTCATCCCACCCGCGTAGCCACCTGTATACACATCGGTCGTGCGCACGATGTTGCCGGGAAAATGCGTATCGGCCGGGCAGGCGTAGTGAAGTGTCTTCGTTAATCCGAGCCAAGAAGCAAAACAGCGCATCACACCGCAGGGTGTAATACGCTGCTTTCCCGGGGTAATTGGTGGAGCGGATGGGGATCGAACCCACGACCTCTGCATTGCGAACGCAGCGCTCTCCCAGCTGAGCTACCGCCCCACTTGAGTCAAGGATGTTAGCAGCGCGTGGCGGGATTCGCCAAGGCCCTGCCGGGCTCGCCATGTGCCGCCTTTCGAGCCGATAGGGGGTGGATATCAAGATCTAGTTGGGCAAAAGGTTGCTGAGGCGGTCGTGCAACACGTCGCGGCGCCAGCCGTCGAGAAATTCCGGCCACTCGGTGGTGACGACGTATTCCTCCAATACTTTTCGCGGGCACAACAAACCGGGCGGCAGATCAAGCTCACCGGCGAGGGTGTCAACGCTGTCCTTCATGGCGCCGAGCGCCTTTTTCGCTTCGCCTTGCGGATGGCCAGGGATACTGGCGGTCGCGGTTATTTCTTCGGTGCTGACTGCCGGCACCAGCAGATCGAACAGCTCGCTGCGCTGGGCGGATCGCAACGCACGCTGGCCGCGGCTGCGCTGATCGAGTTCACTCGGGCTACCGGGTGGATGCTGGGCCAAGGTCAGGGCAAGCGTATCGTCCAGCAGCCACGGGCGAGGCACGTCGAGCTGGCGTGCGCTGCGGTCGCGCCATAGCAGCAGCCGACGTAGCAATGCCTGCTGGGGGGGCGTCCAGTCGGCGGCGCCGCGCATGGCGCGCTGGGGTTGCGGATCGCCAGCGCGCTGGCTGGCACGACGCTTCAGCCGCTCGCAATCTTCAGCGTGCCACGCACTGCGGTCGCGCTGGTGTAGCCGGTCGCTGAGCTGCTCGTGGATGGTTTTCAGATACACCACATCCAATGCGGCGTAGCTGGTTTGCGACGCTGTCAGCGGGCGCTGCATCCAGTCCGAACGCGTCTCGCCCTTGTCCAGTTCCACGCCGGCCAGCTCGGCGACCAGCGCCCGGTAGCTGATACCCAGGCCCATGCCGACAAAGGCCGCCGCGATTTGCGTATCGAACAAGATCTTCGGGCCGTTCGGCAGCATCGGCGACAGCGTTTCCAGATCCTCGCTGGCGCTATGCATGATGGTGACGGCTGCACCGTCGCCGAGCAGCGGCTGCAGCGCGCCGCCGATCTCGAAGGCGAGCGGATCGATCAGCGCGTGACGGCCGTTCCAACCCAGCTGCAGCAGCGCCAGTTGCGGATAAAACGTATTGCGGCGCATGAACTCGGTATCGAGGCCGATCGCCGCGTCATCAGGTATGCCGGCCAGCCACGACTGCAGCGCATCGCGATTATCAATCCAGTCGGCGCTGGCGGTGTCGGGCAGTGACATCAAACTTCCTTTGAAAGCGCCGGGCATGCATTGCCCTGGCGGCGGTTTGTACTTATGGTGGGCAGCGCACGATAACAGGCCACTCTCAGGACGCCCATCCATGCCGAGCAATGCAATTCTGCGCAATCAGCGCGCGCTTGGCGGAGCGGCGGGCATCATTGTGCTGGGATTTGCGTTGACGTATCACTTTTTCCCGCGCCTGCTGCATGTCGATCCCACGCAGGCGCCGCGCCGATCGATGTCGATGGGTGAGGCCGTGCCGGGCAGGGATATCGCGCCAACGGACATCCCAGCGATCGCCGAGGTCAACGCCGGGCCACCGCTGACACTCGCCTCCACCAGTGTGATTGTTGCGCACAGTAAAAAGAAGGCCGACCTGCCCGAACAGCTGAGTGCCGATCCGCCGGCCGTTCAAGACTTGCTGACGCGTGCCGCCAAGGCACTGCAGGCCGGTCAGGTGGCCGGTGACAAGAACAGTGCCGCTACGTTGTTCGCGCAAGCGCTGAAAGCCAAGCCGGACAGTCGCCGTGCCGCGCAGGGGCTGTTCGATGTGAAGGCACGACTTGTCGCGGATATCGATCAGGATATTGCCGTGGGCGATGCCGATGCGGCGAAAGATCAGCTCGATGCGTTACGTACGCTGCCCAATGGTGCCGAGGATGTCGCACTGCTGTCTGCCAACCTGAAAACCCTGACCAAGGTGCGGCCGATGCTGGCCAAAGGCGCAGCCTTGCTGGCGCAGGGCAAGGCCGATCAACCGGTCGACGGCAGCGCGCTGGATATGTATCGGCAGGTGCAGAAGCTGGATCCGCAAAACGCGGTGGCTGAGCAGGGCATCATGCAGGTGCAGCGCGCGGTGCTCGATCGCGCGCTGGCCGGTCTGGCCCAGAGCAATTTCGTCGATGCGGACCGGGCGCTTGCCGAAGCGCAGGCGATCCGTCCCGGTTCGCAACAGATGCAGGATGTGAGCAAGCGTGTCGACGACATGCGCCAGCAGCGTGCCAGCGGTGTGCTGGCACAGGCGCACTCGGCGCTGGACGGCGGCAATCTTGCGTTGGCCAGCAAGCTCGCGACGCAGGCACAGCAGATCAACCCGAACCTGAGCGGCCTGACTGAGTTCGAGAATCAGCTGACCAATGCGCGGCTCTACGCCGGTTACAAACCCGGTCAGGTGTTCAGCGATGGCTACGTCGATATGCCGGGCAAATCGCCGGCGATGCTGGTGGTTCCCACCGGCAGTTTCCAGATGGGTGCGCCGGACAATCAGGATGGTTACAGCCAGAACCAAAAGCCACAACACCCCGTCACCCTCGACAAGGGTTTTGCGATGGCGCGCAGCGCCATCACTGTCGGACAGTTCCGCGAGTTTGTGCGCAACAGCGGTTACGTGCCTGACTCGATAAAGTTGGGCGGCGCCAGCATCTACGACGAGCGCAGCGGTGCTATGCATGATGACGAGCGTGCCAGCTGGCAGGACGATTACGTCGGCAACAAGGCCGCAGACGATCTGCCCGTGATCAATATTTCGTGGAACGACGCCAAGGCCTACGCTGACTGGCTCAGCCAGCGCACCGGAAAAATCTACCGGCTTCCGAATGAGTCCGAATTCGAATACGCGCTGCGTGGTGGTACCAGCACGCGCTACTGGTGGGGCGACGGCACACCGACCAAACTGGTGGAAAACCTCACCGGCTCCGGCGACCGTTCGCGCAACGGCCGTCATTGGAGCAACGCTTTTCGCGGCTATCGCGATGGCTACTGGGGTCCGGCGCCGGTGATGCACTTTGCGTCCAACCCATTCGGTCTTTACGACATCGATGGCAACGTCTCGGAGTGGGTGCAGGACTGCTGGCACGAAAGTTACGTGCGATCGCCCAATGACGGCAGCGCGTGGCTTAACCCTGGTTGCAGTGCGCACGTGGTGCGCGGCGGCTCGTGGGGCAGTTCACCGGATCAGGTGAATTCGGCCTATCGTCAAGGTACCGATGGCAGCGTACGCAGTGGCCGGATCGGGTTTCGCGTGGTGCGCGAACTGCAGTAGCCACCGACGCTACGGATAGACGGCACAAATCGAGGTCGTGTTCGACCTCTGCACTGCCGCTTGCGTCGGGCGCTACATAGGTGCCGTAACTGCCAGCTACTGAGCAGTTGTGTTCGGGATGTCCAGCACGGCATGCTCGGTTTTCAGCTGCGCCTGCATGGCCGCCAGCGGAATTTGGTAAACGGTAGTATCCCCATGCACGGCAAACGTCGCCGCAAGACCTGCAGCGTGGCCGACGATCATGTACTGGGGTTCCATGCGTAACGAAGCATAGGCGACATGGCTGGCCGACAAACACACTGTGACCAGCAGGTTGTCGGTTTCGCTCGGCATGGGTAACAGGCTCCGGTACGGAATCTGATACGCCTTGACCGGCACGTACGTGCCGCCCTCGTTCTGCACTAGGCCATTGGAGAGTGGGATGCGCTCCACGTTATGCATATCCATGGCGTAGGAACCTAGGCCTATCGCATCTGTTTTGCTTCGATCAATTACCGGATCGTTTTCAAGATCGCGCTCGGTCAGGATATATTCGCCCAACATGCGTCGCGATTCGCGTACGTAGAGTTGCCATGGCCAGCCGTGATTGGCGATAAATTCATCTTTGGCCAAGCCGTAGCTGTTGACTTCATTGCGCAGCGAAACGGGTACGCTCGGATCGTGACCGAGAAAATAAAAGAAACCCGCCTCATAATCGTAATGCGCTTGCCAGATCGTGGCACGTTGCGCCGCGTTAGCCGCCGGATAGCGCCAACTTGAGCCAAGGTCATCGGTGGAAATCGCACCCAAGTCGTTGACGTCGAATTTGTCGTTCGGCAGCGCTCCCAGGCTGACTAATTCACCCAAATCAGGTGCGTGGCCATGGGCAACCGTTAGTGCCTCGAGTTGGCGTGCCAGCAGTGCATAATCGGCCGGCTGGTAGTTTACGGGCTTGGGAAACGGCAGCTTGTTGTCGTCGCGCTGAGTGATACAAAGACGGAATCCGTAAGCCTGGATCTTGCCGTCGAAATCTCCCAGCTTTTCGTCCGGACTGGACTGTACTCCCGGCAACAAGGTGCCATTCGCGGCATAGGGCGAGACCTGCGTGGTGAAGTTATCCCGGCTCGGCCCGGATTGATCAGCTACGCGGTAACCGGCCAAGCCCTCGCCATATTTGTTCTCGCTCTCGCGACCCCAGGTGTAGGACACGCCGGATGCACCCATCAGTGTGCCTTCGTAGGTCGCATCGATAAACACCTTTGCCCGGAACAACTGATTGTCGGCAGTAGCCAAGGCGAGGATGGTCTGGCCCTGTTTCTGCACGCCCCCTTGTTCCAGGATGGGTTTGTTCATGTAGATATCGACATGCGCGTCGCGCAGCATCTGGTCGAACACTGCCGAAGCCACATGTGGCTCGAAATTCCATTCGATTGGCTGGCCATAACGAGCGCCGACGCGCTCGAAGAATTCGCGGGCGATACCACCGATCACGATCTTGTTGCCAGTATCGGTACGGCTCAGGCCACCTGCCATCATGCCGCCTATGTGCGCGCCTGGCTCGATTATCGCGACATGCAGATCATGGCGCGCGGCCTCCACGGCCGCGCTGATGCCCGATGGGGTGGCACCATAAACGACCAGATCGTATTGATGGGCGTATACATGTGGTTGCACCTGAGCCATCGCCATGCTGCTGGTGCCTGCGAGCAGCAGTGCCGCGGGCAGCTGAAAATTTTTGAACCAATGATTCAATCGAGAATTACGCATGCGGATGTTCTTCGTCTGGATGCTCAGTGGCAGGAACCGAGGCTTCCTTTTTGTGGCGCAGTGGCTGACCCGAGGCTTGACAGTGGGTTCGCAACGGCGCGTTGGGAACGAGAGATCGAGAATGCCATCGCTGGCTGGCAGACAAGTATGGGATCAACTCTGTTACAGAATTGGACAGCCCACCTTTCGATGTTCTTTCGCTATATGCCAAATAGTCAGGGGCTGTTCCGTTTCACCGATCGTGAAACGGAACGCTATTCACACGATTCCAATCCAACGTTACCAAAACCAGGCGTCCGTTCTGACTTAAGTCCGAGACCTGGCTTGGCCCTGCTATCCGCAGCTTCAGCACAATCGTCCTGTCCCGCAATCGTTTCGAAGTGACCCTGAGGTGCGATAGCGACCGGGCAATGCGTTGCATTCAACGCAGACGCCAATTGCCCCATAGACCGTGGCGTTGCTCGATCAAGCATCGAGCTACAAACGGGCTGGACCCGAGTTGGTGCTGCTGGCATGAAAAAGCCCGCTGTTATGCGGGCTTCGGGTGTTTCATGGGTCTCGCTGATATTGCTTGAAACCCTGATCTGGTACCGGTGATAGGACTCGAACCTACACGACATCGCTGCCAGCGGATTTTGAGTCCGCCGCGTCTACCATTCCGCCACACCG
>Ga0302231_10002323_pt1 | contig 10972 bp, 6 predicted proteins | sample II_Palsa_N2_2_FD_193522 | JGI IMG/M metagenome (GOLD analysis project Ga0302231, IMG submission 193522) | Peat permafrost microbial communities from Stordalen Mire near Abisko, Sweden - II_Palsa_N2_2 | ecosystem: Environmental > Terrestrial > Soil > Palsa > Peat permafrost | place: Sweden...
CTTCCATCGGCCTGTTCAGGCGGCTCTCGTGACCGGTCCAATGTGCCAGCTGGTGGATGGCGGCCTGGTAATATTTGGTATCATTCTCGAACGAGGCTTTTTCCGGCAAATGGATCTCATCCTTTTTCTGGTCGTAATAGGCTTCCGGGCCGCCATGAATGATGACAGCCTTGCTGTCCGCTATCATTTTTTCCGCCCGTTCATTGGGTGATAAGGGATGCGCTTCCTGCTGTTTGGCGAGGAACTCCTCCAATGGCGGAATTTTGTCGATCTGCGTAGCATTGAACAAAAAAGCCTTGCCGTTTTGTGTTTTGTCAAATTCCACGACCTTCGTTTGTGTCTGGCCGTTTTCGTCTTTGATCTTTTCGCCGTCAGGCGTACGCATGGCCTGTATCTCGTTGTTTTTCGGGAAATTTATCAGTGTGCCTTTGGAGCCTTCTTTCACTAAATAACCCGCGTAGCCCGCATCCTTGGCGGATAGCCAGCGGGGATCATCGTGCCCTTTCATGGAAAGGTTCAGCGCATTCAGGGCGCTATAGCCCTTACCGCTAACAGCATTGATTGGCGCGACAAAGGCGGGCCTGCCATTGTCTTTAACTGGTTTCTGAATCGGGGAAGTACCTTCCTTCAGTTGCGCGGACAGTTTTTCCGCTACCTGCACGTAAAGTGGTTTAAATTGTTTACTCATGATTTTGATATTTTAAAAGTTGATATAAAAAGTTCATCGGGTCGACGTATTGGCGCTTATAGCAGATGCTGAAGTGCAGGTGGCCGCCGGTAACCCTTCCTGTGGCCCCTGAAATTGCTATCGGCTCCCCTGATCTGACCGTATCGCCCGGCGAGATAAAAACCTCGCTGAGGTGGCCATAACCGGATTGAAACCCGCCGCCGTGATCCAACCGGATAAATATTCCTAAAAATTCATTGTAACCGGTGGCGGCGACGCTGCCATCCATGATGGCAAATACGGTATCCTCTTTGGCCCGCAGGTCAACCCCGGCGTGGAAGGCATACTTCCCGGTAACGGGATGTACGCGGTAACCGTAGGGAGAAGTGAGGTGCAGGTTTTTCAGGGGGAGGCATACGAGGCAGCAGGCAAAAATCAGCTTCACCTGCCAACGAATTGCTGCATTTTCAGCGGGATGCTGTTCTCTACAGGTGTCAGCGCTTTTGACCAGATGGCAGGGTTGTTCCCGGCAATTTCTAAAGCCTGCCATATATCCGTGCTCCTGCCTACATCCTGTAAAATGCTGATCTTATAGAGGTCCTTGTAGTCTTTCAGGTCCATAGCCGAAGCGTCTTTCATCAGGGCGGGAAACAATTCATTGCGGTCTTTGAGCTGCAGCAGCGCGTTGGGCGAATAATGCCCTTCTTTTTGGTCAGCGAATTTTACGTAAATCTCATTTTGAGAATCGACGTAAGTCAGGATGCCCACTTTTCCCTGCCCCCGGGCAGGGTCGTTTTCAAGGCCGGGGTGCACCAGCACCAGCGTGCCATGTAATTCATTTTTGTTCATTTTAATTCGTTTTTAGTTTTCGGGTGCCGGGTCAGGATGGTTTGAATTGAAGTACCAGTTCCTGTATTTCCTGGGTGATGCGGAAAAAATTCTGTCGTAGTTTTTCGTCTTTTTTGCCGCCGAAGTCATAGTAGGCGGGCAGCGCTTTATAGTTTTTTTCCTCTTTAGCGATCTCTGCCATATCCAGGTTGATGCGGCAGTTAACCGCCGAGGTTTCAAATTGTCCGGTGAACTTTTCCTGCGCATCGGCGGCGATAACACCTACCATCTCCCCCGCGTTCAATGAGGCTATTTTACCGGCAGGTATCAGTACCTCCAGTTTTTCATTGAGCGAAGTGGAGGTTTTGTTGCGGTCGATGGAAAGCCCCTCGCCCAGTTGTTTGGATTTCCCTAAGATCCGTTCGAGCCATTCCAGGGTTTCCTTGTTGCGCACAGAGCCGGAAAGCACATTACCAACCACCGAAATGATGGTGGCCGCTGTGTCCTTACCATATTGCTGGTTAAACTGCGGCAGTTCCTGCAGGCCCATCAGTACGGCCACCTTATTGCTCCGCGCGGTAGCGATCAGGTTTTCCACCTTATGGACAAAAAGTGTCGGCACTTCATCCACGATCAAAGCCGATGGCAGGTTACCTTTGGTATTGATGAGTTTGGTCAGGCGGTTGATCACGATGGAGTAGCAGGCAGAGTTGATATTCTGCGTATTCGGGTCATTGGCCAGCACCAAAATTCCCGGCGTATCCTTCCCTGATATCTTGAGGTTAAAATCATCGCCGGAGAATACCCAAAAACACTCTTTAGTCGCCAGACGGCTGATAAATATCTTCAGTGTACCGATCTGCCCTTCGAGCTGATCGAAGGCTTTGGCATTATATGCCGTCATAAATGGAGAAAGCAAAGATTTCAGTTCCTGTTCGGACGTCAGCGCGTTAAAAATTTCCTCGTAGGAACGGTTAAGCAGCGCCAGCACATGCGGCAAACTCGAATATTTGCCCCCGGCATGTTTGCTGAGAAAATAGATACAGGATGCCAGGAAGTTGATGGCCGATTGCGTAAAGAACTGGTCGCTGCCGCCGGAACGGTCGCCTTTTTTTAAGGCCTCCACCAAAGCCTCTGCTGTTTCGGCCGCATCGGCTAAGGAGCGGATATAATCTGCCCGCCAGGGGTTGATGCGGCGGCTTTTCTCAATATCGTTCAGGTTCAGGACGTGGAAGGCATAGCCTTTTAATTTACCAGCCTGCTTCGCCATCAGGTAATGGTAATAAGCGATGTGGCCAAGGTCAGGGAACTTAAAATCGTACAGGCAGACCGCAAACTCCTTGGCGATGAGCTGCCGGATAAAAGGGTTGACCACGCTGAAGCTCTTACCCGAACCGGGTGTACCGATGACGATAGTTCCCCTAAAGACGTTGCAGATATTGATCCAGCCTTTCCTCACCTTTTTATCATGATAAAACAGCATGGGGATATTGACGGAGTAAGGCGTATCCACCCGTTTAACCGGCTGCATGAAGCTTTCCGCTTCCGAATTCCATTTGTCCTTACCCAAACCGGATTTGATGATCTTGGAGATATTGTCCATAGACACGCTCAGCATCAGCGCCCCCACGAGGGAGCAAACCATATAGAGCAGGTCAAACCAGGTGGTATAAGGAAAAGCGATGGGCGAAGCCCTGCCCATATACACGATGCTGCCAAAAAACAACAGCAGACCGAGCGCCAGCGGGTAAACGATGTGTTTCTTAGGGTCAAGGTCTGTTTTCTTTTTTGCCAGCGTACCAATGCTGACCAGGCAGATCAGGAACAACGTTACCAGTTTACTGTAAACCAGTTTGCTATAAACAACAATATGCCCGATCTTATCCAGCGGCGTATTAAAAACGCCCCAGAAAGGGGCGTCGTGATAGATGTAAATGGCAGCTTCCAAAAATATGGACAAATAAATGGCACATTGCAGGAAGCCATGCAATTTCTGCTGTTCGCGGGTTTCTTCCATAAGATGATTTGTTTTTTATAGGAATGGAAGGAGGCCTGCGGCGTTCTTCCCTAATATTGATTGTTTTTTAAATTGATTTGATGCCGATGCGGAAAATTGCTCAGCGTTTGGGCCCGCTGTAAACAACCTCTGCCACAGGAGCTTCTTCCGGTATAAGATCAACCGCTTGCTGCTCCTGTTGACGTTCAGCGATATTGGCGCTGATCTGTATTTCGAGTTTTGCGAGTTCTATTTTTAACCCGGCCAGTTCGGCCTCGTTTTCAAAGGTTTTCTGCGTGAGTTCACGAACGGCAGGGATCTCGGTTTCGATTTCGGCCAGTTGCTTCCGGTATTTTTCAACCAGGGGAACTACCCGGTCAATCGCATTCAGGAAATAGCGGGCAGCAATTTTAGGATTGTCGATGTTCGGTGCGCCGTTGTTCTGCATGTATTTGATACCCGTAGCGGGGCTTTCCGCATAAAGGGTGGTCACAAAATCAATATCACTGGAAAATTCTTTATCCACGGTGCTTAATTTTCTACGGATGTACAGGTCAAAGCCATACAGCGTACCGATCTTCATTTCCGGTTCCTTATAGGACTCCGGCACCCATTTTTTATACAGGTCTATCAGGTATTTCCCTATAACAACCGGATCACTTTCACGGAGATTATCTAATCTTACCGGGTTGAGTTTTGTGCCTTCGCTGTCAACCTTCAGCACTTTTTTATAGGCTATCTCATCCGTTAACATGAGTTCCAATGTGGCTTTGGTATCCACCTTCCGGGTTTCCAGGTTTTCCAGCAGGTATCGGCTCCGTGACACTTCCTTATAATGGGAAGACTTATACCCTTCCAGTACCGCCACCTTTTTTTCAATACGGGCTTTGTCCAGTAAAGACGTATCCCCTGAAAGAATGGCGATGTATTCTGCGAAGTTCATCCCGCTTTGTTCATCCATTGCCCCTTCGTCGAGGGTACGGACACTTAGCTCGCTGTTTTTCATCTGACTGATGAACGTCTGCTTATTTTTGAGCAGGTTAAACTTGTAATTGTCCAGCGATTTTTCAACGGCGTATATGAATATTTTGACCTTATTACCAAAGAATTGCTTGGCCAGCCAGTTGCCCTGCCTTGCGCCGCGTCCGTCCCGCTGCTCCAGTTCTGACGGTTTCCAGGGAATGTCGAGATGATGCAAGGCGACTACCCGCTGCTGTACGTTCAAACCCGTGCCGGCTTTTTCGGTGCTGCCGATCAGTATCCTGATTTCCCCGGCATTCATTTTCCTGAACAGTTCCGGTTTTTGCTTATCGCTCCAGTCGTGGATAAAAGTGATTTCGCTGCGCGGAATGTCAAAATCCGTTACCAGTTTACCTAAAATAGCATCATAGATATTAAACGCGGCAGGCTTGGGCGTACCGATGTCGCTGAAAATGATCTGGGTTCCCTTATGTTCGGCGCTTTCCCGGTAGCGTTCCGCCACATTGCGGCAACAGACACTCACTTTGTTGCCAGGGTGGTCACCGTAGGTTTCTTCGTTCACCAGGCGCATATCCACTGCCATTTTCTTAGCATAGTTGGTCGCAATGAGCATCCGCCCAACGTCTTCCTCTGCGGTAAGCGGCCGCCTGCCGATCAGGGTGGCATCCCCGCTTTTGGCGAAAGCCATTAAGCGTTTGATGAAATCCACCTGGTCTTCGGTCGGCGGGATATTGACCAGCATTTCGTCCGTTTCCGGTTTATCGAGGTTGATATGTTTGGCTGTTTTATAATCGGTGATCTCATTATAAAACAGCGCCAGTTCCGGCACCTTGATAAAATGCCGGAACCTTTCCTTCGCCCTGATCTCATTGGTTACGGTAAACTCAAAGTCAACCGTTTTGCGGGCAAATACCGCTGCCCAGGCATCGAAGTTGCTGATCCCCTGTCTTTCCAGTTCGTTTGGCCGGAGGTATTTGAAGATCAGATACATTTCGGTCAGGCTGTTGGATATGGGTGTACCCGATAAAAAGGTCGCGCAAAGGTCGGATTGAAATTTCTCCTGCAATGTCCGTATGGCAAAGAGCATGTTCAATGCTTTCTGGCTGCCGGCCATATTGCCCAAGCCCGCTACGCGGTTATGCCGGGTGGTGAAGGTGAGGTTCTTGAACTTGTGCGATTCGTCGATAAACAGGTGGTCGATATTCATTTCCTGGAAATTGATACCGCTGTCCTTCCTGTTTTGAATGGCGTAAAGCACCGCTTTCAGTTTGTTTTCCAGGTTTTCCTTGCGGATCTCCAGTCCCTTTAACATCGCCCTGCTGATCTCGCCGCCCAATGATTGCAGGGTGTCCAAATCCATCTGGACGTTATCCAGTTCAACGGACAGGATTTCCTTCTGTATTTCCGGTGACTGCGGGATCATACCAAACTGGTCGTGGGTCAGGATGATGCAGTCCCAGTTATTGTTTTTGATCTCGTGGAACAAGCGTTTGCGTTTCGCTGGTGTATAATCATTTTCACCCGGGGCCAATAGTTTCGCTTTGGGATAGGCCAGCCGGAACACGTCCCTGATCTGGTCGACATTTGCCTTCAGGGCGATGATCATCGGTTTGTGCACGATGCCGAGCCGTTTCATTTCCATGGCGGCGACGATCATGGTGAGCGTTTTGCCCAGCCCCACTTCGTGGTCGATGAGAGCGCCCCGGTTCTGGATAATTCGCCAGGCCGCGTTTTTCTGTGAGCTGTAGAGGTCGACGATACCTAATGCCGCCTTATCGAGGCCGGGGAATTTCAGGTGGCTGCCGTCATATTCCCGGAGCACATAGCAGTTAAAGGTGTCGTTGTATAATTTTTCCAGTAAAGCTTTATCGGCAGGTGCAAGTTCACGCAGCCAGTCATTATAGCGGTTACGGATGGTTTCGATCTTGCGATGGGCGGATTGTATGGCTTCGGTATCCGGCACCCTGACGATCTTACCGTCTATTTCCACCGGGTAAGTGATATGCGGTGAAGTGTTTTCCAGCGCATGTTCCAAAAGGGAGTTCGCCAGGATCTTGTTACCACCTTTAGAGGGAACGACCACAAATTCTTCCTTCGTAGTCGGGTTCCCTTTGGTGATATGGACTTTAAAGGTATCTACCGACCCAAAATATTTGACTGTGGTATCTGTTTTAAACAGGTGGGTCGCGAAGCGTTCATAAAAGTCGAGCGGCACCCAGCGTTCGCCGAGGTTGAAGTCCAGCAGTTCAAAAGGTATCTTTTCCGGCTGCACCCTGCGGATCGCTGCGAGGCTGCGCGCCAGTTGCAGGTTATCCGGGTCACCGGCCGCAAACTGTTCCGCAGCCTTTAATTTGGCGACCACGTTGCCGGACAAATACTTATCGGCAGTTTCCCAGGACGTATTTTCCGGGTTAAAGATGATCTGCCTGTCCAGTTGCCCGATGACTTCTTCCTGTGAAAGCCCGGTAGCAGCCGCGATAAACCCCAGATCCACACGGCCGGTATCATTGAGGCAAACGGCGAGCGCCTCCGAAGGGTCATCCGTTTTCAGCAGTTCCTTCCGGGGAAAAACAGGCCCGTAAAAGATATCCGAACGGACAAATTTCTCTTCCTGCTTCAGTTCCAGCGAGGAAACTATTTTAAAGCCGAACGCGGCATCGTTTAAGATCCGGGCGCGATTTTTGTTTTTGTTCAGCTCACCGTACCTGGCCAAAAAGGCGTCGTAAAATACATTGAGCGATTGGCGCAGTTCCGGAAATTGCACCAGGTGTTCCGCTTCAAACCCGGATAGCTGTAAATAGGTATCCCGTAAAGCGACGTAATCCCTGTAAAAGGGGATATCTTCCTGTATATCCAGCGGCTTAAATTCCGCTTCATCGTCCATGGGTTTAGCGATCAGCCCCACCTTGCCCTCGAATACCACCAGGGTATCTTTTTCATAATAAGGCTGTAGGTCGGTGAACGCTTTCGGGCGGTCAGAAGTCAGCTTAAAAGCCGGCTGCAGGCTGGTATCGCCCTCGTAGCGGTAATCATGCGCGAAGTATTTTAGCTTGCCCGCCAGTATATCCAGTTCCAGTCCAAGTGCCTGCCCGTTTGCCCATTTATTGGGCACCGAAATTTCGGCCACGTTACTATATAATTTATAAACATAGCGTCCATTGGTTTTTGCCCTTGCGGTCAGTAAGACGATGCTGTCATGGACGGGCTTTACCGTAGTGCGGATGGTGCTGATCACCCTTGCCGTATGTTTATCGATAGCCGCTTTGTCCAGGTCGCTTAAATAAGCGTTAGCCTTATTGCTGTTCGCAACCGGCACCGTATCAAATAAACCCAGCTGACCGAAAACGGATTCTCCTTTTTCTTCCGGGACCGGCAAAAAAGTAAACTGCTTTCCAACCGCCTTTTGCTGTTCAAAGCTGATCGCCTGCCATTTGGCATAATTGAAATTCGATTGCAGGCCAAGAGCAACCTGCTTTTTCAGTTCCCCGGCAAGTCCTTCCATCAGGCCGTTATGCCAAATCGTTAGCGTAGGATCGCCGTAAGCGTTGGTGCCTTCGATCACCTCGTCACCCAATATCAGTTCCGGGTGTTTTTCGAGGTAGGCATTGATATGGTATTTCCCGAATTTATTTTCCTGTTCCGTAGTTTCTATTAACAGCGCTTCCGCTTCGGTCAGGGTTTCCTTATGGTCATTCTTCTGAACGATCAGCAAGTGGATGCCCACTTCGACGCCGGAACTGTCCCTCATCAGGTTCGCCGGTAATACCGATACGCTGAGCAGGTCGGCGGAGGTCAGTACATATTTCCGGGCGGTAGCATTGGAAGGGTTATTTAAAAAAGCATCCGTTACGAGGTACGCTAAAATTCCACCGTCCGCCAATTTATCCAGTCCCTTTGCAAAAAAGTAATTGTGGATTTTTGAAACAACGGCACTGCCGTTATAGGCCTGGTCAAAGACAGAGAATTTTCCAAAAGGGATATTACTGATCACCAGGTCGGACTGCCCTTTTTCGGTAGCGGCGGTTTCTTCCAGGCCTTTGATCTGCACTTCAGCCGGAACACCCAGGCCGGAGCAAAGAGCGGTCAGGACCTTCCCGGTCAGAATATCTTTTTCCACCGCCGTAATCCCCTGGAGCAGCGGGAATGCCTTTGCCGCTTCCGTGATAAAAATACCAGCCCCGGAGCTCGGCTCGTATAATTTCCGGGGACTTAATCCATTGTCCTTTAGTGCGGCATATATAGCAGCCGGTACAAATTCAGGTGTATAAAAAGCGGTGAGTATGCTGCTTCTAAGGGCATCAAAAGCCTCCTTATAAGCTTTTTCCGGGAGCTTCTTTTTTAACAGATCATGGAGTTCCATCATCTGCGGGTGCAGTTTCAGGTCGGCTGCTGAAATTTCATATCTCTGCCATTCTTCGATGGTTCCCGGAGGGTACATGACCGCTTTGATCCCGCCGAACCCTGCATATTTGCCCAGGCTTTCTATTTCTGAAGGAGATAAGCGCTGCCCGTTAAAATCCAGGGCAATGCGGAGGGCTGCGATATTATCAGCCAGTTTCCTGCCGGTATTAAAAGCCATAATTATTCCTCCAGTAAATAGTCCGCGATGGTCCCGGTGATCTCGTATTTCAGGAACCGGTCGTCCTCGTCCAGCCCTTCCATGAGCGGGGCGCAGAGTTCAAGGATGTTGGTCAGTTCATAATGCAGTATGCCCTGGTTGAGAAAGCGCAGGTAGGTGCCAAAAAACTCTTCTTCCAGCACCAGCCTCACATAGTCGTAGGCGAGCGTGTCTGTCATAACATTAGTTTGGGAGTGTGTCCGCGTTCAGGATGTCCTGGTAAGAGATGCCCAGCGTAATTACCCGGCCAGAAAGCTGTTTTTCGCTCAGTTCGATATGAAGGAGCTTGTTGCCGGGAAAGGTCATTTTTTTAAACACAAAGATGTTCCGGTAATACTTTTCGAAAGCAGGGGTGCCAAACAGCACGAAATCGGGGTGCAGCTCTACCGATTGCACGTTCGAGGCCTTGGTGATCTTTTTATCCTCCACCTTGAACCTGAAATCTTCGATGTCGTATTTGAGGCGGGTTTTGTTCCGGTAGCTGATGTCTAAAAAGATATAATCACCCAGCGTGTAAACATGGTTGAGCCGGCCTTTAATTCCAAAAGCGGAGACCTTTTCTACCCGCTTGCCCGGGCTTGAAGCGACCAGGTTCAAAGACATCGCCTTTAACTGGTTTTGAGAAAAGCCGATACCGGCAATATCCAGCGGGCGCGTATCAGCGGGCAGGATATTAATTTCTGTTTCCGCTGAGTTCCCGCCGGGAACCACGTGGTATTGCGCGATAAATTTTTCACCGGCTATGGTAACCACGGCCTCTTTGAACTTCCCTGTCGTATCCTTCAGCCTGATGCGTAACACATTTTTAAGCGGCAGGTCGCCCACCAGTTCCTTACCGGATATATCCACGTATTGGATAGGTTCCGGTGAGATAAAATGAACGGTAATATTTCCGGGTAAATGGACAGTTGGCAAAGTATCCTGCGCCTTGGCGGCCACACTAAATACAAGGGCGAGGTAAAACAATATTTTTTTCATAATGGATTTTTGATTGAGTAGGAATTTTGAGGGTTGTTATTTCTTATTGCCGCTCAGGGCAGCTTCGCCGGTTTGCGCATTCTGCAGCGCATCGTTATCGATCAGGTAGATGAAAGAGTTGTACTTCATTTTCGCTTTGTTCTTGCGGATGATGTCGGCAATAGCGGATGAGGTGGACTGGAACATTTTATCCACGGAACTCATGATAAAGCTGGTCGAATTGCCATCGATGGAGACACCCTGCACGGAATTGCTGCCGAGGTCCTTGGTGAAATCCCGGAAAGCGGATGAAGGCACATACAGGCCCGGCATCCCGTCCAGGTCATAAATCTCCAGTTTGACCGGCAAAATCTTCCCGCCTGATAGAATGGAATTGATGACCAGTTTTACCCTTTGTTCGGTAAAACCGTTGATGATCGCATACAGGTAGGTGCCTTTTGGCACCAGGTAATTCCCGGCTTTGATATCTTCCAGTAAGCGAAGCCTTAAACGGGAACCGGCATAGCCTGTCACATTTTCATCAATGGTGGCGGTAATAAACTGGTCATCTGCAGGAGGCTTAACGGTATTAAAATCGCCTGAGGGAGCATCCGCTTTGACCACCGTAAGTTTTACTTCAGCGGCCTTTGCCTGCGCGGCTTTATCGGCCATTTGCCTTTTCAGTTTCTCAGCCTTATAAGCAGGGTCGTTTTCCTTATTGATGCTGTCCATGTAGGCCATCTGCTGCTTGAAAACTTCCATCGGGTCCTTTTCTTTTGGTGCCGGCGGCTGTGCGGCTTGCCTTTGCCGCTTCGTCATCCCGGCTATGGCGCCGGCCAGGGCCTCATCATTGTTGCTGCGCCGGGGTAAGGCGTTCGCCGGCGGCTGGCTGAATTTCGCCTTCATGGCCTGGTTGATCGAGTCC
>Ga0302231_10002334_pt1 | contig 10937 bp, 9 predicted proteins | sample II_Palsa_N2_2_FD_193522 | JGI IMG/M metagenome (GOLD analysis project Ga0302231, IMG submission 193522) | Peat permafrost microbial communities from Stordalen Mire near Abisko, Sweden - II_Palsa_N2_2 | ecosystem: Environmental > Terrestrial > Soil > Palsa > Peat permafrost | place: Sweden...
TGCTGCTGGTCGATCTGTGCGTGGTGAACAACAACCCGGACCCGGCGCTCGCCCAGAAGCTCGCGCAATTCCTGCTGTCCGCTCCTGCGCAGACCAAGGCAGCCGACGTCGGCAAGCAGATTCCGACCAACCGCCTCGCGAAGATGCCGCCCGCGATGCAGCAAAGCCTCGGCAATATCGAAGATCTGCTGCACAAGGTGACGGTGGTGGATTGGGACGCGATCAATGCGCACCGCGCGCAGTGGGATACGCGCTGGAACCGGCAGATCGAGCAGTAAGTACCCGCGGTGCGTGGCGCGCTGCAATGCGGCGCGCCTAAGCAGACATCAGCACGGAAAGCGACACCGAGAACCAGATCGCGCACACGCCAGCCAAAAACAGACGCCGGGCCACGCGAACCCCGGCGTCGTTACTCTCCGACTCGACCGGGCGGGTTGCCATCCACGGCACGAGACCGAGGCAGGCAAAACCGCCCAGCGCGCACAGGACGACCAGCGCGTCGGTGAATCTCCACGGCGCGGGCTCGTGGATCCCCCAATAGCCGAGATAGACGATACCGATCGAAAACGTCGTCGCCGACGCCGAACTCAGCGCCACCACGGATCCCGTTGGACTCGGCATCATGCCCTCCTGTTGAACGACCGCCGCTGCGTTCGCGGCCCGGTCGATTCTACTGCATGGCATGCGCGGTCCAGCGGCGCGCTGTCCGGCGCGCGCCCCGGCCCTCGCCAAAATCGGGCTCGACTATTCTCCCGTGCGCGCCTGGCGGGCCTCGTAAGCCTTCAAATGGCTATAGGCGATGCGCAACAGCGACAGTCCCGTGTCGCGCTGTTGTGCGGAACCGCCGCGCTGGATCAGATCACCGAGAATATGGTCGGCCTCGGTGCGTGCATGATTTTCGACATCGCGAAGCATGGAAGCCGTCAGCGGCGAAGGGGTGAAGAGCGTCTGGTTGGCGCGCGCGTCGAACTTCGGTCCCATCGTGAAGCCATTGTGCTGCGCCACAGCGCGGCATTCGCCAAGCACGCCTTCGATCACGCGCCGGCCATCCGGTGCACTCAGGATATCGGCCACCGCGCCACGGAACAGGCACGTGCTCGCTGCGAGCGTTGCAAGGAACACCCACTTTTCCCACATGCCCAGCAGGATATTGTCGCTCGTCGCGACGTCGAAACCGGCGCCCGACATGACCTCGCCAATTGCGCGCACGCGCTCCGACAGGCCGCCTTCCAGTTCGCCAAAAGAGATTGCCTGAGATTCGTTCAGGTGAACGATCTCGCGCTCGCGGTTCAGTGTCGCTGCGATAAAGCATTGACCACCGAGCACACGCGCTGCGCCGAACTTCTGCGTGAGGATATCAATGTGCCGCATGCCGTTGAGCAACGGCATGATCACCGTCGACGGGCCGACAAACGGCTCGAACGACGCAATCGCATCGTCGAGGTTGTAGGCCTTGCAGCTCAGCACGACCAGATCGAACGGCTCGGCAGCATCACCGGTCTGCACGGTCTTGACGTCGCGCAGCGTGGCATCGCCGTGCGCGCTCTTGATGACGAGGCCGGCACGCCGCAGCTCTTCGGCCCGGCCAGCCCGCACGAGGAATGTCACGTCACGGCCAGCCTGAACCAGACGGCCGCCGAAGTAGCCGCCTACCGCACCTGCCCCTACTACTAGAATTCGCATCGCTTTGTCTCTCGGGAGAATGTATTGCGCCGTTCACGGGCACAGTGCCGCCTGCGGCCCGAAGGCCGCGGGACGCGAACCGGCGCATCTGCGTGAATGTAGCAAAAATTCCCGGTCCGCATTGGCGCGGCGTGCTTTGGGGGCGACGCCGCCCCGCCTCCGCAAGGCTCAGAGAATTTCGAGCGCCAGCGCGATGCCCTGTCCACCGCCGATGCACATCGTCACGATCCCGCGCTTGAGACCGTCGCGACGCATCGAGTGGATCAGACGAGTGGTCAGCACGGCACCCGTTGCGCCGACGGCATGACCATGCGCGATCGCCCCACCTTCGACATTGACGAGCGCTTCATCGAGACCCAGCTTGCGCAGCACGGCAATCGGCACCGCGGCAAAAGCCTCGTTGATCTCGACCCGCTCGACGTCCTGCAACTGCCAGCCGGCGCGAGCCAGCGCCATTTGCACGGCCGGCACCGGTCCAAGCCCGAACATGCCGGGCTCGACCGCCGCGACGCCATACGCTACGAGCCGCGCAAACGGCTCAATGCCGTGCGACTCGGCAAAGCCGCGCTCCGCGACCACCATCGCCGCCGCACCACTATTCAGACCCGGTGCGTTGCCGGCGGTAATCGTGCCGTCGGAGCGGAACGCCGGGCGCAGCCTGGCCAACGTTTCCACCGTGGTGTCCGGACGAGGTTGCTCGTCGCGCGAGAATTGCTGCGATCCTTTGCGTCCTTCGATCTGCACACTCACTACCTCGGCATCGAACAGGCCGCGCTCCTGCGCCGACGCGAAACGCTGCTGCGAGCGCGCCGCCCAGCGGTCCTGCGCTTCGCGCGTGATGTCCATCTGCGTCACGAGGTCTTCGGTATGCCAGCCGGAATGCTCGCCGGAGAACGCATCTAGCAGACCGTCGCGCAACATGCTGTCGTGCACCTGCGCGTTGCCCATCCGGTAGCCCCAGCGGCCGCCGTCGAGCAGGTACGGTGCGCGGTCCATGTTTTCCATGCCGCCGGCCACCGCGGCGTCGCCCAGACCCAGCCAGATTTCATTCGCCGCCGAAGCGATGGCCTGCGCGCCTGAGCCACAGACACGGTTCACGGTCAACGCTGGCACCGCGACCGGCACACCGCCGCCGATCGCCGCCTGGCGCGCCGGGTTCATCCGGTTGCCGGCCTGGATCACATTGCCCATCACCACGGAACCCAGTTCTTCTGGCGCAAGACCGCTGCGGCTCAGCGTCTCGCGCACCGCAACAGCACCGAGCTCCGTCGCCGGCACGTCTTTTAGCGTCCCGTTGTAAGCACCAATCGGCGTTCTCACAGGACTGCAGATCACTACATCTCGCTTGCTCATCATCATCTCCCGCTTTGAAGTACCGCACGGCTACGCCCCGCATGCACGAGGCAGACGTGCCTCAATTGGCGGCCACTGCCGCCGGCGCATCCCATCCGCCGCCCAACGACCGGTACAACGCAACCGCCGCCAGCGCATGTTCGCGCTTCGCCTGATTCAACGATTCGGAGTCCAGCAGATACGCTTCCTGCGCAGCCAGCACATCGAGGAAGCTGGAAGCGCCGTCCTTATAGAGTTCGGTAGACAGCCGCAGCGCATGCCCGGATGCATCGAGCGCACCGTCCAAGCGCTCCACCCGCGTGGAATCGCTGACCAGATCGCTGCGAGTGTCTTCGACTTCCTTGAGCGCCTGCAGCATGGTCTGCTGCAGACCGAGTTGCGATTCGCGCAGCTTGCTTTGGTGCTCGTCGATGTTGGCGGTAATCCGGCCCGCGTTGAAAATCGGGCTGGTCGCGTTCAAGGCGGCGCTAAACAGGTTGTCAGTCAAGGTGGGCAAGCCGAGATAGGATGACGCCAGCAGCCCATCCGCGAGATTCAGCTTGAACTGCGGATAACGTTGCGCCTTCGACTCCCCCACCTCCGCTGCGCGCTGTTCGACGCTCGCATACGCTGTCCGGACGTCGGGACGGCGCAATAATGCTTCGGAGGGCAGAACTTGCGGCACGCTTTGCGCCGGCACGGGAATATCGCGCGCCGTCGTCAGCAGCAGGTCATTGACGCTTTCCGGCGTGCGTCCCGAGTAAACCGCGATCAGGCTCAACTGATGCTGGATCGTCGACTGCACACGCGGAATCTGCGCCTGCAGGTCCTGCAGCTGGTTCTGCGCACGGGCGACGTCGAGTTGCGTCGAAAGCCCATAGTGCAACCGTTCTTGCGTCAGCTTCAGCGCGCGGCTTCGGATCTGCTCGTTGTCGTTCAGAATCTGCAGTTCCGACTGCGCCCACCGCAGGTCGATGTAGGCCGACGCGGTATTGGCCGCGAGCGCGAGGCGCAATTCGTTGAGTGCACCTTCACGTCCAGCGACCTGGGCCTCGGCAGCCAGCACCGCGAGCCGCTCGCCGCCGAAAACGTCGGGCGTCCAGCTCGCCGCTACGCCGAAGCCAGCCTGGCGTACATAGCCTAGCGGCGGTGGAGCGTTCTCGCGTTGGTCCGCGGCCGTCGCCGTGGCGTCGAGCTCGGGCAGCAACGTGGAGCGCTGCTGCGTGGTGACGGCCTGTGCCTGCTTGACGCGCTCCACCACGGCCTGCACGTCCAGATTGCTGTTCAGCACCGACTCGACGAGCTGATGCATCACAGGGTCGCCGAAATGCGTCCACCAGGTATTTGCATCCACCGTATCTTGCGGTGCGTCGACGCTCCACGCGGCGGGCGCCACGGCCTGAGCCGAGTGCGGCAGATCGGCATGCGTCTCGGGCTGTACCGCACAGGCCGTGAGTCCCAGAAGCAGCGCGCTCGTCATGCTATATGCTGCGATCGATTTCATATCGCTATCCTGATCAATATCTAATGAGCGTCGGGAGGCGGCACGTTCAGGCCGAACGGACGCGAAAACGCCACGCTCACCAACGCCACCACAAAACAGAGCGCCACCGCGAGATAGGCGTCGGAGAAGGTCAGCACCAGCGCTTCGCGCATCAGAAGCGTGTGCAGCAAGTCCAGTCCCGCATGGCCTGCATTGAGCGTGTCGCCACCAATTGCGGCTAGCCGTGCGGCCTGCTGTTGCAGTAAGCCTTCGACTATCGGACGCCCGGCGGTGACGTGTTCGTCGAGCCGCTCGTAGTGCAGGTTCAGGCGGTCGTTGAGCATCGTGCTGCTCACCGCGATGCCGATGGCGCCGCCCAGATTGCGCATCAGATTGAACAGCCCACTCGCGGAGCGCAGCCGCGATTGCGGCAGCGAACCAAGCGCCATCGTGACGATTGGCGGTACGCAGAACTGCTGGCCGATACCGCGCAACGCCTGCGGCAACAGCAATTCCTGCCACCCCCATTGATTGGTCAACGGCACATACAGATAGCAGCCCAGACCGAAGCACACGAGCCCGAAGACCATCAGCCAGCGCATATTGATCACCCGTGCGAGCCGCGAATACGCCACCAGCGCGATCAGCTGAAAACACCCCACGGACAGCAGCGCGACGCCAATCTGCAGCGAATCGAAGCCGCGCACACGCCCGAGAAATACCGGTGTCAGAAACACCGTGCAGAAGAGGCCAATGCCCGTGATGAACGACAACAGGCTGCCAATGCCGAAGTTGCGGATCGCCAGCGCGCGTAAATCGACGATCGGCTCTTTGGCCGTGAACGCATGCACGAGGAACAGGAAACCGCTGATGGCGGAGACCCATGTACACAGCACGATCACGTCATCGCCAAACCAGTTCTTGCGCGGCCCTTCTTCGAGCACGTACTCGAGGCAGCCGAGAAACAGCGACATCAGCAGCATGCCGAGGTAGTCGCCTTTTTTTATCAGCGACAGCTCGACTTTATCGATGTGTACGAACTTCGGCACCAGCACCGTGACGAACACGCCCGGCACCAGGTTCAGGTAAAACAGCCAGTGCCATGACCACTGATCGGTGATCCAGCCGCCGATCACAGGACCGATGGTCGGCGCAAGCGAAGCGAGCGCGCCGATGGTGGTCGAAGCAATCAGCCGCTGTTTGCCCGGAAAAAGCACGAACGCAGTGGTGAACACAGTGGGAATCATCGCGGCGCCGAGTGCGCCTTGCAGGCCGCGAAACAGGATCATCGAGTTGATATCCCAAGCCAGGCCGCACAGCATGCTGGTGATCGTGAAGCCGAGCGAAGAGAACGCAAACAGCCAGCGCGTCGAGAAAACACGCGTGAGCCAGCCCGACATCGGGATCACCATGATCTCCGCGATCAGGTACGAGGTCTGCACCCACGAGAGCTCATCCTGGCTGGCGGACAGACCGCCGCCAATATCCCGCAGGGAAGACGCGACGATCTGGATGTCCAGCGTGGCCATGAAAAAGCCGAGGCACATCAGCGCGAACGCAAAAGCCTTGGTGCGGGTGGGCTGGTCGGCAGGGTTCAAGGGTTGGGTCATGGTCGGCAGGTCTCAGACGGACGTGAGCGCGAGTGCAGAGCGGCGTGGCTCGGCGCAGCGGTCACGAATGCGCCGGCGTGCTGCCGTCGCTGCCGATATGAACCTTCACAGTTGCGGACAAGCCGGGGCGCAGCACGCCCAGCATGTCCGGCGGCACCTCGAGGTGTATCCGCACCGGCACGCGCTGCACGATCTTCGTGAAGTTGCCGGTTGCGTTTTCTGCGGGCAGGACGCTAAAGGTCGCGCCGGTAGCGGGCGCCAGACTGTCGACCACGCCGTACAGCGACTTGCTGGAAGCGTCGAGCGACACGTCGACCGCATCGCCCACCCGCATCTTCTTCAACTGGTCTTCCTTGAAGTTCGCGTCGACCCACAGACCCGTCGACGGCACGACCGTCAACAGCGAAACACCGGTATTGGCGAGCAGCCCCACCTGGGCCGTGCGGTTGCCGACGTAGCCATCCACCGGCGAGCGAATCGTGGTGTATTCGACGTTCAGTTCCGCGACGCGCTGCGCCGCTTGAGCTGTTGCCACGCGTGCCTGCGCTGCGCCGATTTGCGCATCGAGCACGCTGATCTGGCGCTGCGCGGCCAGCAGCGCCGCGCCGCTGCGATCCACCGCGGCATGCGCCTTGGTGAGATCCGCATCGGCGCGCTCGACGATCTGGTTCGACACGGCTTCGTCCTTGACGAGTTCGCGGTAGCGCGCCTCGTCCTGGGCACTGCGGGTCAACTCCGCGCCCGATGCCTTCACCTCGGCCGCCTGCTCGGCGATGGTCGCCAGTTGCAGCGACTTCCTGGCCTGCAACTCGGTGACCGCTGCCTGGGCGCTCTGGACGTCGGCGGTGGCTTGGGCAAGACGCGCATCGTAATCGCGCGAGTCGAGCCGGATCAGCACCTGATTCACCTGCACGTGCTGATTGTCGTGGACCAACAGATCGGTAACGAAGCCGTTCACCTTCGGCGCCATCACCGTGACGTCGCCGCCGACGTAGGCATCGTCCGTGGTCTCGACAAAGCGGCCAATCACAAACCAGTACGACAGCGCCGCGGCCAGCACCACGGCCACGGCAATCACCGCGAGCAGCATCCACGGGGTACGTCTTGCCGGTTTTGCAAGGCCGGCGGCGCTGGGCGGAGCAATAGTCGAAGGTGTAGTGGACATGATGGTGTGTGCGTATGCACTAGATATTGGTCAAAACGAGCGTGAAAAACACGCACCCCTTACCTGCTATTCAAGCCTTGGTCATATCGAACAGCTCGCGCCGCAGCGATGCCGCGCGTTGAGCGCCGAAACGCCGCTCGAAGTCGTCTTGCGCCGCGTGCCAGCAAACGCGCGCGGCCACGAGTTTCGCCTCGCCAGCCTCGGTCAGGCTAAGCGCCAGCTCCCTGCCCTTTGTTGCCGCACTGCGACTCTGCAACAGACCATCGCGCTGCAACGGCTGGATCGCACGCACCAACGTGGTCCGCTCCATCACCATCTGATCCGCCAATCGCTTCATCGTCATGGGCGCCCCGCGATTGACCCGGCTCAGGATCGAGAACTGCGTGATCGTCAAACCGACGTCCGCAAGATGCCGGTCGTACAGTTGCGACACGTAACGCGCGGCCTGGCGGATCGCAAAACAATCGTCATCGGGGAATACCTGCATCTCGTCGATCCTGATTATAAGTGCATACGCACTCACCAGCGTAAAAAATGATCGCCAACCTTACAGCCTTGCAACGCTAGCGTGCTTATCCGGCGGCCGCGTCACTCGGCGGTCATACCGAACAGTTCCGCCCGCAGGGCCTTCGCCCTTGCATGGCCGAACTTTCCTTCGAACTCGGCTTGTGCGTTGTGCCACGCCGCGGCGGCCTGTGCAAAGGTCGCCTTGCCCGCTTCCGACAAGCTGAGCAGATAGGTCCGCCCGTCGTGCTCCGATGCTTCGCTCACCACCAAACCATCGCGCTGCAGCGGTTTGAGCGCCCGCACCAAGGTTGTCCGGTCCATCACCATCGAATCGGCCATCTCGACCATGGTGGCCGGCGCTCGCCGCGCCAGCTTCGCCAGGATGGTGAACTGCGCAGCCGTAAGCCCTACCTCGCCGAGATGGCGCTCGTAAAGCTGCGTCACATAGCGGGCGGCTTGCCGCAGCGCGAAGCAGTTGCACTCGTCGTAAGAGATAGGTCGGTTCATGGAAGCCAGTCTATATGTGCGTACGCACAGAGTCAACAAGCAAGCAAATCGAAAACTTCTTGTAATCTTCCAAACTACGTTATTACAATACCTTACAAATCGATTCACCCGGGGTTAGAGCGGCTTGGGCACTTGTTTGAGCGCCCGCTTACTGCCGTTTCTATGTATCAAAAAAGACGCGAGGGGCCAACACGTCATGACAACGGTAACCAGCAGCACCGCTTCCAGTTCAGCGAGCACGGCACTCCAGGAAGCCGCGCAATCGATCATCAGCGGCTCGACCAACTCGACCACTGACGTGAACGCCCTCGTCACAGCGCTCGTCAATGCGAAAGTGGCCGGCAAAACGGCCATGCTCGCCAGCGAGGCGTCGCGCGACAACAATCAGTTGACCGCACTCGGCACATTGAAGTCGGTCCTGTCGCTAATGCAAAGCGCCTTGACGCCGCTAGCCAACGGCACCGCCTTCTCGACTTTCACCGCCACCGCCAGTGGCAAAGGGCTCACCGCCACGGCCGGCAAAGGCGCCGGGGCGGGCAGCTATACCGTCGACGTCGACAACATTGCCACCTCGCAGTCCATTACCTCTGGCGCGTTCAGCAGCAAAGAGGCGCTCGGCTCTGGCTCGCTGAAGATATCGCTGGGCGGCAAAAGCACCACGATCAATATCGAACCGGGCAAGAGCACGCTTGCTGACATTGCCGCGGCTATCAATTCGGCATCCGGCAATCCGGGCGTGTCGGCCACCGTCGTCAATGGCGTGGACGGCACGCATCTGTTGCTGCACTCCATCTCGACGGGCCTTGCTAACGGCATCAATGTGCAGGTCACCTCTAGCGACGCTGAACTCAACAAGCTAAGCGTCAAAAGCAGCACCTCGACCACGACGCCTGCCACCACGGTAGTGGACGATTCGGGCAACTGGAAGCAAAGCGTCGCCGGACAGGACGCGCATTTCAGTATCTCCGGCATGGAGATCGCGAGCGCGAGCAATACCGTCACCTCGGCGATCGACGGCTTGACGCTGAACCTCTCCGCCGATGCCGTAGGCAGCCCGCAGACGCTGACGATCGCGCAGGACATCACCGACCAGAAGACCGCCATCGGCGCGTTCGTCACGGCGTACAACAACTTCGTCACTGCGGCTGCTTCGTTCACGGGTTTCGATGCAACGAAGGCGGCCGGCGCCCAAGCTAGCGTGCTGCTCGGCGACTCGACGCTCAACGCGATCCGCAACACGCTCTCCGGCGCGATGAGCGGCGGCGTGAAGCAGAGCAACGGCGCGGCGAACCTCGCGGGGATCGGCATCACGTTTCAGAAGGACGGCACGCTCAAGATCGACGATGCCAGACTGACCAATGCGTTGAGCAACGACTCGACATCTATCGCGGCGCTTTTCAATTCGAAGACTGGTCTGGCTGCGTCGCTGGACACGTCGCTTACGTCGTTCCTGAAGACCGGCGGTTTGCTCGATACCCACTCCGCCGCCCTCACTACGGACCTGAAATCGCTGGCTACCCAGCAAGACCAGCTCACCGATTACACGGACAAGCTCACCAAGCGGTATGAGGCGCAGTTCACGGCGCTCAATCAGTTGATGGCGCAGACGAGCCACAACGCAGACTATCTGACCGCGTTGTTTGGCGGCAAGAATAGTGAGGGGGCGTTGGCGAATAACAAGTAAGCCTGCGCTCGTGCAAAGCGCTGGGCCATCCCGGCGCTGTGCACGTGAACGCGTCCGGCGCAGCCATCACGTGCGTCGAGCCCTTCCTTCTAACGTCTTAACATCGTGTTTAGCCAACCAGCTCCTCACAGAATCCGGTGCGCCAATCTCGCTGCCGCCCGTGCGGTGCGCTTGTCCTGGTCAAGCGACGGGTTGTACTCTGCAATATCAGCGGCGCGCAGCTTGCCTGACGCCCGCAACCTCAGCACCATTGCTTCGACTACCGCCAGCGGCACACCGAGCGCCGCAGGCGCCGATACTCCCGGCGCGGTCGAACCCGGCAGCACGTCCAGATCGATGGTCAGATAGATGTCATCCGCTCCATCGATTAGACGGTCCAGTTGGCCAAGCCGTTGCTGGAGTTGGGACTCCTGCATGTCCGTATCGAGCACGTACTCCACGGCGAGCTGCTGCGCCCGTTCGAATAGCGCTCCCGTATTGGCGAGGTCGCTTATTCCGAAGCAAGCGTAGTTGAACGGGACCCCACGCGCGGCACAATCGCAGGCAATCTGATCGAACGGCGTACCGGAATTCCCCGGACGGATCTGACGCAAATCGAAGTGCGCATCGAAGTTCACAATCAGCAGCTTGCGCTGGGACATCTCGCCGAGATGGGCACGCAAACCGCCATACGTGCCCCACGCCACCTCATGGCCGCCTCCGAACACCAGCGGCCGGCCGCCACACGCGAGGATATCCCCGACTACGCGACCCAACTCCTGCTGTGCTGCTTCCAGATCGCCATCGTCGCAAAGCACATCGCCTGCATCGAGCAACGCATTCAACGCCTTCGCAGGCAGGCCCGCAAGCGCACGCCGCAACTCCTTCGGTGCATGCGCCGCGCCGATTCGCCCCTGGTTGCGCCGTACGCCTTCGTCGGAGCCGAACCCAACGAGCACCGGTGTATCGGCCGCGAGCCGTTGGCCG
>Ga0302231_10002346_pt1 | contig 10896 bp, 21 predicted proteins | sample II_Palsa_N2_2_FD_193522 | JGI IMG/M metagenome (GOLD analysis project Ga0302231, IMG submission 193522) | Peat permafrost microbial communities from Stordalen Mire near Abisko, Sweden - II_Palsa_N2_2 | ecosystem: Environmental > Terrestrial > Soil > Palsa > Peat permafrost | place: Sweden...
GGAGTGGTTTGACCTCATTGCCTACTGTGGCTACAAGTTTGTTGGGTAATTTGCTTTTGCTTTTGCGATATCTTGTTTTAAAAATGCGTTTTCAGGATGATTGTAACGGTCATTATTCACTTGCTCTTTGGATCAACCCCGTTCTGGCTCTCGTTTGCGTACGTCAGCATCGCGTTGGCGCTCTTCCTTTTGCGATCTCTCCGTCAGAACCTCGCCGTCGCAGACTCGATTTCCCAGTCGCCCTACCGACGACTAAGAAACTACTTTCTCCTCGCCATCGCCGGCTCTCAGATCCTCTCATCCTACTTCCTCCTGATGTATTGAGCATAGTTAGCGTCATTCCTCGAATCTCCAGTGGATTTTATTTTCTCATAGGTACAGTCGTGAAAATTTGAGAAAAAAAAAATTTTTTTTTTTCTTTACTGGCCCCGGACTGGTGTCAGCGGCTGGGATGATGTGGGGATTGCTGTGTAGAAGAGGACGTAGGCATCGCGGTCCTGTTTGTATGCGAGCACCTCTGCCTTCTTGACCTCCATAATTTTCTCGTCGTCGATTCGGAACCACTCGTCAGCGGGATGGAGCACGTCACAGGTGTAGTGACCACCTTGCAGAGCCACTCCGTGGTGGTAAACAACACCGCTGAGTGCGTAAACGGGTGGGTCAAAGCCTTTACTGGCTGGCCCTGGTCGAAACATCAAGGCTAAAGGCACACACTTTCAAAAAAAAAAAAAACATTCATTTGCGGTGTACCTGGGTTGATCTCTAGGCGCATCGGGTACTGCACAAACTTTCGCTCCTTGAGGATATCATTGGATGCTTTGTCGTACACGAACCGCTTGAGGTGCAGGATCAGGACAGGAGGCAGCTTCTCGAAAAGCGTTTGGCGGGTGGTGTCAATCTTGGTCTTGCTGCTGTCGTCAAGGTAGTCGACCATCTCGACGACGGCTATCGAGTTGAGGGCATCGGCAATCGATTCGACTCCCTGGGCCTAGTAGCATTTTGTGTTCAAAGTCGCACTCATTTTATTTCATCGTCTTTTATACGGCAATGTCCAGAGGCAGCGACTTGAAGGGCTCGATCGTCACCTGGGGTTTGCGGCCCTGAAGCTTGAAGCGAAGCTCGGTTCGCTGCTTGCCACCAAATATGTCGATGATCGGGGATCGCTCTTCCTCAGCCTCGCGGGTGAACCTTGTCTTGCCTTTTGAGCCGATTTCCAGCCACGAGTCGTCCCCGTTGCCGTGGTCCCCATTTGTTCTCCTTGTCGGCGAGTCGCCAAACGACGCCTGTCCAGACGAGATCTCGAGCTCGGTTGCTGCTGCCAGCGAGTCAGCGTCGGCTGTGCTCCTCAGTGATTGCCGATGAACGTGGTCGCGCTTCACCTTGAGGCATTCGTCGTGCATCGCGCTCAGCACGATCCCCAGAAACTCTTCGGCATCTTCTTGCCGGCCCTGGAAAAGAAACGAAGGGGATTACTTGCTTTTTCTCTTTTTTTTTTCTTTCTTTTTTTTAATCGGCATACCGCATAGTACGAACTCGTTGATCGAAGCTGACGAAGAGCCGAGTAAACAGAGATGGGGTTAATGGGGTTCCCAAACTTGGTATGATCGCCGACTTTCCACGCCTTGAGCTCGCTCTCGCTCATCACCGCAAACTCGTCAAAGAACGATACGCTTTGTTGGAGAAACAGCATTTAGCGACAATGAAAAATAATTAAATAAAAAAAAAAGTACATGGTCTGCAGGAACGGCGTGGACTGGACCGCAGAGAGGCGCAAAGGGTCAAAGCTCGTGATAAAATTACGGAAGGGGGCCGACAAGAGGAGAGGGTGCAAAATCTTTACAGAAAACGCCAATTAGAAGAAAGAAAGAAAAATGTTCTAGGAAATAACGAAATACCCCGTTCAGGTAGCACATGTTGCCTTGGTTGACGAGACCGCGCGGCTGGATGTACACAGGCTTGAAAGAGACCTGGTACTTGTCGATCTGGTCAAATATAGACAGTTGCGCCTTGGGCGTGCCAGGTTCGCTCTGTGAAGATGAAGACGTAGACGACGATGACGACGACGAGTGCCGTATTGCTGCAAGTTTGCTTCGATCTGCCCAGACATTGGCCGGCTTTTGTAACTGCAGCAACTTGAGCTCCTCCTTGTGCTTGTGCTCTTGCATGTCATGCTCGCGTTTCTCCATCGCTGCCACTGCCTCTGCAAAGCCGTGCTCTGCGAGGAAAAATAAAAACTAAAAGCAAACCCAGCGCACTTTTTACCGTGAATGTCGGGGAAAGGGTCCGGGATTCCATAGAGTTTGGGGTCAAAGGGGTCGGTGGGCTGTTTATCGCCGTCGATGGCACTGGCACTGGTATTGCTGCTAACGTCCGTGTCTGTCGCTGGTGGGCTCGAGATCGGAGTGGCTTGTACGGACGCCCTCCTTAAAGGCGACGTATCCCCCTGTTGCGAAGATGCGGGTGGCCGGCCAGAACTCCCATTGGCGGAGGCAGGCGACATTGGCGGCGGCCGGGCCGAGACGGCAGCCTTGGCCGCGACCTGCGAAAAGCTCAAGGAGGACTTCCAGGGACTATCCGCTTGCTGCACGTGTCGTACAGGCCGCCCTGCTGACCCCGACGATGTGGACGCCGGCGGGGGTGTGGGTACGGTAGGACGCACAGTGAACGGCTGAGTGTTCACCGGCGTCAAGTCGGAGGGCGCGTACACGATGGGCAGACCTTGCTCGGCGACATCCAGATCGTCCGTTTCGGGCGCGGGCGGCGGCGGCGGCTGAGGCGTTTGTGCAAGCAGTGGCCTAGGCGAAGCCGCGGGCGTGGGCGGCGGCCTGACCGATAGCGACTTTGGCGTGGTGCCATTCGTTGCTGCGGGGGCCTCCACAAGGGGAGCATAGTCGCCAAACGTAAAGGGGCCTAGGTTTTTTTCGTTCCAGCCCGCTTTTTTAAAATTAAAAATAAAAAAAAAACGGCTTTACCATCGAGGGCCATATCGCTGGCAGCCTCCAGCACAGAGGCGGTGGCCTTTGGTGGCGAGGCGGGCGATTTGGATATCTGCAGCGTGTATATCAGCAGAGCAAGCAAGAAAGGGAGGGGGGGGTACCCTTGCAACCACGACAGTATCGAACGGCCGCAACACAACCGCGTCCACCTTGGCTGACTGGCTAAAGTAAGCACTCATGTCCTCAGCAGAGAACTCGCCAAAGGAGAGGCCCACGTCCGCCACAGGTGCGGCCCTCCCCGCAGGACTGTTGTTTGCAAACCAAGGCGGTCCTGCTGTCGCCGCCGTCGCCACCGGGACCGCTGGTCCGCTGGTCCCAGTGGTCGCGGGTGCTACTGGCGCGGGTGCGGGAGCTGGTCCTGGTCGAGGCTTCATTGTGGCTGAAGGACGACGACGACAGCGCGCGTTTGCGGCAAGGGTTGAACGAAATAACGGGGAGCGCACTCGCGCGACCTCCATGATTTTTTTTCCGAGTCGCGACGTGACTAATTGGCCACCGGAGCTGTGCCGGAAAGAGGCGGAGGAGGCGGAGGGGGGTGGAGGAGGAGAGAGGAGCTTGCTCTATGTTCTACCATGAGCCGTGTCTCCTCTTTTTTGTTTTAACCGCTTTTGTTTGCCGCGTTTTTTTCACAGGTTTGAATCGAAAAAGAGATGCTTCGCTCCGGCCTCCGCCGCTTCGCTGCCCCCCTCCGCGCACAGGCTGTCGCCGCACCCTCGCCGTCGTCGTTCGCTGCGTCGGGCTCCAAGGTACGCGTGGACGAAATAATCCCCTTTTTTTTTCAATAAACGAATTCTGCTCGCATTCACGCAGGTCGAGGTCTCGTTCCAGAACCTCGAGACCAAGTGGCCCACGCTGTCGGCCGAGGCCAAGGAGGCCCACCATGCCCAGCTCGTCCAGGTCCTCAAGGGTGACTGGAAGAAGCTCTCGTTCGACGAGAAGAAGGCGTCGCTCTTCCTCGCATACGGCAGCAACACCCAGCCCCCGAGCGACACCCCCAAGGTCATCTTTGGCACGGCCCTCGTCGTCGGCATCAGCGTTGCCGTTGCTCTCTTCACCCGAACGCTCGGCAAGGAGACCCCCATCACCATGACCAAGGAGTGGCAAGAGGACACCAACAAGAAAATGCTCGCCCAGAAGGCAAACCCCATCACCGGTATCTCGTCCGAGGGCTACAAGGGCAAGGGCTTTGTCCAATAAAAGAGGTGTCCAAGTAGAGAAAATCACTGTGTTTCTCCTTTTTCTAAAGCCCCATCGTTTTGTTTGTTTGTTCGTGGTTTCAAGGTATAATTAGATGAGAAGCCGCACAATTGAGTGTAAACCAGGCAGAGCCAGAGAGCAGCGCACGGGGTGAACATACCCTGATCGAAAATAAAATACAGTTTACAAACTCCATATCAAAAATATTTTTTATTTTGCTAAACGAGCAAGCCCCGCTCCTCCTCAGGACCTTCCTCCAAATCGTCCGCAAAGCGGGTGTACGTGTACCCATTGCTGGACGAGGCTTGGTCGGCAGCCCCGACGACAGGCACAAACCACATCCACGGGTCGTTGCCCATAAATGCCCTCCAGTTGTACCCTCGGTTGACGTCAAATAGCCATCTCGTCGTCTCGTTTCGCAGCTTGGATGCGAGTTCGATGGAGGTCCTGTTGAGTAAAACGATCCGCAAATGCATCAGTGAAAACGCGAGCATCGCCGTGCCAAACATTGGTCCAAGCAGGACCATAAGCAACCAGTGCGGGTTAATTTTCTGCATTTCGTTTGCTCAGCGGGACTTTGTCTTTTTTATTTTATTGCTGGCTTACACTGGCCCGGTCAGCCATGGCTGTGATCGCAAATGGCAGGACGGTCAGGAAGACCGTGTACGCATACGCCGCGCCGTATGTCACAAACAAAAAGAAGGCCTTGTGGTTGTTGTATCCTACACAATTGGCGACGACTAGACAGGCGTAAGGGGATACAGACTGCAACACGCAATTACGTACAGAGGCAGTGATGGTCCATGCGCAGAATGCATTTGTGGCAGACGCTGCAGTGATGGGCCCGGTCGGGTTTGATGCTCTCACAGCGCTCGCAATAGCGAGGTCTCCCATCGTGCGTTCGCATCACCAGCACCGTGTCGTTGCCGAGCTGTTCGCGCACTTGCTCAGCAGAGACATCCTGACCAGCGGGAAATAACCGGTTGTATGTCGCGGGCGTCATGCGGAACTTGTCCGAGGGCGGATGGCCCGGGCTCGAGAAGACGGTCGCAAAGAGCGACCAAAGCGTCATGCCCACAAGCGTCGTCCCCAGGAGAATCAACAGAACGGCGCCAAAGGGAGCAATCGGCATGATGGCTTGGTCTGGCGCAAGACAGTTAGTTTCTCAGAAGCCATGAATTTAAATACGCACAGCACAGCGCGTAGACGTAGGCGTAGATCGACCACGAGAAGAGACCCGTAACGACTACCGGCGGCACGACCATCAGGCCGCGCCAGCAACACTCCACCAGTCGCAGCGCTGGGCCCGACATTTCTAAAAATATGGCCGCAGTCGCAGTCGCATGCGGCGCTGAGCTGGACGAGGAGCAGGCTGCGATGGTACACGCCGTGCGCCCCCAGATGCTCGTGGCTTTTAACCCTATGCGTGATCGTGCAGGAGAAGGAGTTTGTGTGGCTGCTGGGCCAACAACTGCCTCTGCTCCTGCAACAGTTGTCGTCACTGCTGACCACCTCGCTGCGGCCGATCCTGCCGAAACAACAGCAGCAGATGCAGCAGGGCGGGCAGCAACAGACCGTGCCGACGCACCAGCGGCAGCCTTCGATGGGTCGGGGGGAGACATCGGTTAATATCACCTCTCCCGGCGACCGTCTCACGGGCTCACTGTCGTTCGAGGCCGAGTCCATCACGCGTTCGGTACGACGCGCACAGTGGGCGGTCCTCCGTAACAATGCTGTTGTAGGAGCTCAAAATAAAGCTCGTCAAGTGGAACCGTGGCCAGCAGTGGAAGACCACGATCACGCCAGAACGGCCGTGGAAGATGGGTCAACTCCAGGACGCGAGAAACTACCTCTTCATGGCCGTGAGTCTCATCGAGAGCTTTTCCGCCGACCCAAACAAGTCCGAGTCACGCGAGAGCATTCACCAGGTTAGTTTTCTCTTACGTGTACGTACACTAATAGATGGTTGCAAGCAGTTCCTGGAGCGCATGGCATTTCTCTTGAAGAACGCCAAGGACCAACTCGTCCGCTACGACGAGACACGGATATTTAACGAGAGTGCTGCAAATCGCATGGTTTGTTGCTCTTTTTTCGAGTGCTCGTGCACTGAGAAATGGATTTGTTTTAGATTTTCAACCCTGCCCTCCCGGACGACATCATGGTCCGGTTCTACATATTAAACGACCGCGTGTTTCTGCAGGTCTACCAGGTACACTTCCCGAGTATGGGTGCGTCATCGCAGCTCCGTTCGAGCATCCGCGAACGGCTCAGCCAACCTTTGCCGCCGCCAGGGCGCAGCTTCCTGCTCAACAACCAGACGGTCGAAATCATCGATACTGCAGACGTCGAAGTGGCCATGAGCTCGCTCAAGCAGGTGCTTGGAGCGGTGGACGCTGCCTACGACCAGTGCTATTGGTTCCTTGAAAAGATCCGACTATTCCCCTGATCATCTCTTTTTTTTTTTTTTTTCGTTATGTTTTTTTGTGATGTACAATGGCAAAAAAAAAATTAAATTTAGCGTGGTATTTTATTATTGAAGAGGAATTGGAGAAAGATTAGGAAGATACCCTAGAGTTGTTGCTTGGGAGGCTTTGGCATGATTGGTGGGGGCGACCTGACGGGAGTCGCCGTCGACGCCGTCACGGCCTCGCCAGCCGCCGACTCTGCAGCAACCGGAGCCGCGGGAGTTGAGGGGAAGGCAGGACCGGCGGACGCACGCTTGCTGATCGTCTCCTGAGACTTTTGCAAGATCGACGGCAACAAGTCTTTAGGAGCCGACACGAGACCTGCAGTCGCCAGCGGAGAAATCTGGCTGTTGCTGCCGGTGCTCGCCGTGCTTGACCGCTTGTCATCGTCGTCGGCATTGCTGCCGCCGCCACCACCACCACCACCAAAGAGGCCGCTAAAGGTCATCTTGGTCTTCTTGCCCATGGTCTTCTTGGTGTCACTCTTCGAGTCGTTGTGGATCTTCTCGAGTTGTGCAGCTGCAAGCGCAAGACCTTCGTTCACTTGGGGAGGCGACGACGACGTCGGCGAGGTGGGCGCGGAGCGAGTGGTCTTCTTGGATTTCTTCAGCGTACCAGTCTTGGACGATCCAGATCCTGCGGCGGCCACCACAGTTGCAGCGGCTGCGTGCAGGCTGGCGTCGTCGGCGTCCGCAGCCGAGGAGATGTCCAGCACCGAGGAAGAGTGCGACATCTTCTTTGAGGGGGCCACGGACGGCTTGTTGGTCAATTTGGCCAACTCTTCGGGGGTCTTGGCACGGGGCTGGGGCGGCGACATGTCACCTCCGAGATCACTACCTGCCGACGTGCGCTTGCTCAGTTCGTGTAGGTCGTTCTGCGAGGAAAACGACGCGAGCGAGTCCCTCGTCACCGACTGCAATGGAAAAAAAAACATATCATAAATAAATAAATAAAGAATGTGAATTCCTTTCAAATACCGATACAGTGCTGAGATCGTCCTCTTGTAGAGACGAGCGGGTACTGGGCACAAGGTTCTTGGGAAGGATCGTATCCAGAGAGATGCCCTCGATCTCGCTGTTGGCCGAGTAGATGGACATTACGCGGAATGGACTTGGATTGGCTTGTCCGCGGGGGCGCGCCTGCACTCGAGCCTGCGCCTCTGCTTCGTCGTCAGAGTCGTCCTCGTCCGTTTTGAGCGCCAGAGGGCCAGCTTTGGCCTGCTGTGCGCGCGCCTCCATCTGCTCCACGAGGTACTTGTCGGTGATGTTTTTAACTGGCCTGAACCACTGCTGCTTGGTGTGCGCGTCCGGGAAGCCCATGAGGTAGCGCGCGTGCCCGACGACCATGATCTCGAAGCAGTACTTGCCATTCTTGCCTGCAAGAAGGGAAAAATGAATTACGTTATCTTTTGAACACACGATTTTCCTTACCGTCCTCGTCAGCGGGTGTGTCGGCTACGTCAATAAGAACGCAACGCTGGAGGTGGAAGATCTCACGAACCTGTTGGAGAATGTATTTTAAAAGATGGTAAGAAAAATATATTTTTTATACTTGGAATTTCTTGCGGCTCAAGAGGGCGCTCTTGGCCCAGATCAGGATGTCGTTAAAGAGGAAGCCGTGGCGCTCGCTCACCCTGCCCGAGTTGTCCATTTTGTGCAACGTCGCATCAAAGACGTAGTGGCGGGTGGGACTGATGAGTTTGAAGTCCTACGAGAGCGAGTTCAGGCTTCAGAACGTGTTTTCCTCCAAACCCATGAACATACATCGCTAAACTCGAGCATGGCCTGGATGCTGACCATCTTTTGTTGGTTCTCCACGAACCGTCTCCGCTCGTTCACAATGTCGACGACATTTTCAATCGTCGTGAGGGCGGCAGACATCTTCTCGTGGTCCTCGTGCGCATCGGGCGTGTGCTTCAAAATCGTCTTGAGGAAGAGAGGGTACTTGCATATTCGTTGGATCGGAAGAAGCAAGAATGCTGTCACAGGAAGGTTGCGTGACTCCTTCTTCTGCTGGCACGACTGGACTCGGAGGAAAGCAAAAAGGTCGTTTCTTTAAAAAAATAAATAAAAAAGATAAATACCTTTAGAAACGACTGCAATTCCTCGTTGTCCTTGAGTTTCTGCAGAGTGCCAAGAGCGTCCGGTTGGTTGCCACAGTAGATCGTGTACATTTTAAAGTAGCTCGACTAGAAGTGGTGCGATTTAGGAATTGAAAAATAACAAAATTAAATAAAAAATACCAGCGAAACAAAGACGTCGCCCACTCTACGCACGACGCCCTCCTTTTGACGCTCCTTGAGGGTCTTGAGGAGCTCCTTGTTCACGCCGATGAGGTGCTCGAGGTTGGAGAAGACCGACTGAACTTCCTTGGGCGTCATCAGTTGGTGCTGTTGGATTTCGTGGATGTACACCCGCTGAACCATCTCGAGGTCGTTGATGTAATCTAAGCAAAGCTTCCTTTGAGACCGGGTGAAAAAGACCGTGACCGACTACCTTCCTCGGTCTGGATGAGCTCATAGATCGTCTCCTGCCGTTTTATCTCCTGCTCGGACAACTGGCTTGGATCGACCCCCACCGCCTCGTACCTAAAACAGTCATTGTAAGGAAACAGATATCATCCTACTAAAATAAAAACCACTTGCCATTTAGAAAAGGGCGCAGCAGCTTGTGGCAGGGCGGGGCCGGCAGCGTCGCCCGCGCCACTGGCAGGCACAGAGAGTTGCACACTAATTTGGGGCGTTGAGTTGACCACACGGATCGTACGCTTGTCGTCTTTCTTGTGCGCACTGCCCTCCAGGGCCGTCTTATTGCTGCCGACGGTGCTCTTAAACAGGTTTCTAAAGAGTTGGGGTCTTTAAAAAAAAAAAAATTCGTCTTGATTGAAAAAATCATACTTTATGTTTAGGTATTGGGTGGCATTGCTGGCGGTCTGCACAAGGGAATCGACGGCGGCGATAGAGTTGGAGCGTGCGCGTGCCTTGGTAGGGCCGACGGGTTCCTCTGCCTGTGGTTCCTCAGCAGCCGTCACTGCCAAGTCGTCCGCCTCCCATTCGCCGTCTGGAAATGGCTCCATGACAGCATTGCCGCCGTCGGCAATGCCATCTGCTGCATCGCCGCCCTTGGCAAGGAGATCTGCTACATCGCCGCCCTTGGCAAGGAGATCTTTAAGTCTCCCCCAGCCACTCTTGACGCGCATCGTGCCAGACATCCTTTGCGCTGACGGTGCAGGCGGGTCCTCCGACTCGACTGGGGCCTCGGGCGGCGGAAGGCTATTCAAGGACAAGGATGTTTTTAGCCCGTTTGAGGGCGCAGGGGGCGCCGCAGTCGAAGCAGACTGCTCGGCAGCTGCGGATGTCGACGAGTGCGCGACGGACGACGGCTTGAGCGCTGTGTGTGTTCCCAGTCCAACCAGTCCGACGCCGCCTCGGTTTTTGGGTACAGCAGCCGGTGATGCCACAGCTGTTGGTTCACTCGATGCAGATTCGCCGATCACGGGGGCGGTCGCAGCAGACGCGACGACGGACGGCGGTGGTCCTTCGGCAAACAGTTGGTCGAGTCTGTTCCTGACCTGCACGGGCGCTGCTGCTGCTGCTACTGCTGGTGCTGCCGGCGTTGCAGTTGCTGCTACAGAGCCTTTGGGCGGCTTGGGGGCCACAGCCGGCGGTGTGCGCTTGGCTGTATTCGTGCGCGCAGTAATTAATACGTACGTTTCAGGGCGTACAAATCTGTCAAACCTGTCGCAGGAGATGCGGGTGCAGGCGCTGACTCGACAGGAGGAGGAGGAGGAGCCAGCACTTGCCCCGCGACGGCTGCAGCTTCCCCTATCGAGGCTGTACTCGTCACAGAATGGTCGACGTCGGCAGACACGGCGGCAGTGCCACCGATAGACTCTGGTTCTGCTGCCGCGGTGGCCGCTGCGGGCGCTGCTGCCGCTGTTGCTGCGGGCGGTGCTTGAGGCGCGTCGGCGTCGCTCATTTGTGCACGCGCGCCTTGTTTTCTTTTTCCGCGGCGATCCAAAAATAGCTCCATAATTAATTATTTGGGCAACTAACGCGCCATGTGCGCTGTCAGGACGAGCGAGGCAGGACGCCAGGCCGTTCACCCCCCTCTGCACGATTGAGTAGGTACGTGTGCGCGCCTTCTTTGCCTGCCTCTGTGTCTGTGCCTCCCATCCTCGTCCCTCTTCCCTTTCCCTCTTCCCTTTCCTTTTTCTTTCCTTCTCCTTTTCCCTTTCCG
>Ga0302231_10002360_pt1 | contig 10839 bp, 10 predicted proteins | sample II_Palsa_N2_2_FD_193522 | JGI IMG/M metagenome (GOLD analysis project Ga0302231, IMG submission 193522) | Peat permafrost microbial communities from Stordalen Mire near Abisko, Sweden - II_Palsa_N2_2 | ecosystem: Environmental > Terrestrial > Soil > Palsa > Peat permafrost | place: Sweden...
ACGTGGCGCAGCCGGCCAAGCCCGACGCGGCCAGTATCGTCAGTGCGAATGGAAGATTAAGCCGACGCATGAATCGTGATGTCCTTCGCTGCGTCGTTCGACGCGGCGTGTTCAAGTTGAATGAGGCGTGAATCGCCTACGTTCAGCAACGCAGTGCGCGCGTCGTCGTCGGTTGCTGCATCCGGCAAAGCGGGGTTCGGCGTGTCCGGCATAGCAGGGTTTGGCGCGACCGAAATAGCGGGGTTCGGCGTGTCCGGCATAGCTGGGTTCAGCGCGACCGGCATAGCGGGGTCCGTCGAGGCTGCCGCGCCGCTTTCGTCAGGCGTTTGCGGCGGCCCGCCCGTGAGCTGTTTAAGCCAGCCTCCGATCGCGGCATCGCCCGGTCGTCGTTCGGCGAGCAGGAACATCGGCCCTTCGAGCGCGCCGAGTCTGGCCAGCACGCCACGACGTTCAGCGATCCACTGCGCTTCAGGGCGAACCCACGACGGCTCGTAATGCATCAGCGCGAGGTCTTGTTCCAGCGCGCCGCACTGAGCCATTGCGCTCGCGGCCTGTGCCCGGCGTGCGCCGGCATGGGGCAGGGCCGCCAGCCGCTCCCACTGCTGACGGAGCGCAGCGAGGGCAGTGTCAACTCGCGCGGCAACGCTGACCGGCCACACGCGCGTGAAGACCAGATAGACGACCACGTTACCGATCAGGATGCCGATCGTGCGATCCCGTGCGACCGTCAGGTCGAAGCCGGGTGCCGCGCCCTGGATCACGCACATGAAAAACACCAGGGCGATCTGGAATCCGGCATAAGCAATACGAGGCGAACCAAACGCGACCCACGCCGCTAGCCATGCACCGAACAGCACCAACGCCATCAACCCGACGACAGACGTGAGCACCGGCGTCACGAACACGATCGCCGCGGTGCCCAGGAGCGCGCCCACGAGACACCCGGCGATGCGCAGCGTCATCTTCTCGACGGTCTCGGCGGTGGTGCCGAGCGACACCATGTACACGGTGATGAAGCAGGTGTGGATACCGGGCCAGTTGATTTGCAAATAGAGCAGATAGCAGAACATTGCTGCTGCGGTGGTCTTCAGTGCGTAGCGGACATGCTCGGGATTCGTGAAGGCATCCGGGAGGAAGAACCCACCGCGCTTGCTGACGGTCGTCGGGGCTTTGGCTTTTGCATCGACCACGCCTTCGCCTTTGACCTCGGCTTCGGCTTCGGCTGCGCCTTCGACATCTGCTTCGATTGGGACTTCGGCTTCGACCACGGCGAATCTCGTGATCGCATCGTGCAGGTCCTCGGCGACGACTCGCGCGAGCGGTGTCAGTTCTTGCACGCCCTTCAGGCTGAGTTCGATGTCGACCGGATAACCGCCTGCATCGAGCATCCGGGCCATGTTCTCCAGTGTCTCGGTGATCGGCCTGATGAACGATGCCGGTAGCCGGCCCGACGGTTCGCGGGCCGCCAGATCGGCCGCGACCAGGATGGCAAGCGTCGACGACACGGCCTGCCGCAGCGCGGCAACATCAGCATTCGCCGACGATCCTTCGACGACGGAGAGCTTCAGCCACGTGCCGATCTGCGCATCCCCCTCGCGCAGGCACGCGCTAAGTGCGTCGTGTGCTATTACAGGCTCAGCCAAACTGCGGGCCGCGACCCGCAGGCGCTTCGCCAGTTCACGACCAGCGAGCCGCCGCGGCGACGGGGAAATCAACAAGTTGATGCAGATCGAGACCCCGACTGGAATCGCGACCATCAGCCAGGCGTAGAGCAGGGCGCGCGTCGCCACCTCGCCGAACGGCACGCTACCGAGTTCGTCGAGCACAAACCCGACGATCATCGCGAGGATCGCGCCCACCGGCCGCAGCTTGCTCGCCGACGTCAGGAACAGCAGGCCGAACGACAGCACCGCGATGCACCCAACCCGCCAAACCGGATTGTCGAGCGCGACCATTGTCACTACGAGTACCAGCCCGATGACCACGGTGATCGCCACCAGCATCGCCACGCTTAAGACCACGCTCACCACCCGGTCGGACCGGTTCAGGAAGAACACGACGTAGGCGGAGATCGCCGCTTCCGGCGTGCCGTACGCGCTCGTCACGAACACCGTCAGCGCGCAGATCAGCGCGATGCGTGTCGCCATCGCCGCTCGCCCCGGATAGGGCGCAAGCAGCTTCAGGAGGTCGGCGGCGCCCGGTCGGGCAAGGTCACCGGCAGGCTGCGCCATGCCGGACCTCGACTATTGCACTCGCACCGATTCGCACCAGCCGCGCCGCCGGCTCGTCGAGACGCACACGTACGGGAAAGCGCTGGGCGACCCGCACCCAGTTCACGGACTGCTGGACGATCGGCAAAGTGCGCGGCAAATTGATGCGATCCGAGTCGGCCACGCCCGCGCCGATGCCGATCACTTTGCCGTGCATCGCCTGGCTCCGGTCGATCATGGAATAGACGGTCGCACAGTCACCCGGCTGGATTTGCGCAAGCTCTCCTTCCCGGAAGTTCGCGACGGCGAACCACTCGTCCGCGTGGACAAGCGTGAAGATCGACTGATGCGGCGCGACCGTCTCGCCCGCCAGCACCGACAGGCCCGTGACGAAGCCATTTTGCGGCGCGCGCACGATGGTGTCGTCGAGACTGTGCTGCGCGAGCGCGAGCGCCGCCTCGCGCGCATGCACGGTGGCGATGGCGTCCGCTTCGTCGCCGATGGTCTGCGCGGTCGCCTGCTTCTGCTCCTGCGCTTGCTTCAGCGACAACGCCGCGTCGTGCTGCGCGACTTGCGCCTGATCCAACTGCTGGACCGGCACGTAGCCCTTCGCCACGAGTGGCGTGAGCCGCTGCACGGTGCGCGACGCCAGTTCGTAGTTGTGTGCCGCTTTACCGGACTGGTCGCCGGCGATGACCGAATTCGCACGCTCGCCGACAATCGTCCTGCGTCGCGTCTCGAGCGCCGCGCGGGCCAGTTCCAGGTCGGCCTGGGTCTGCGCGACCACGAGACGAAAGGGAGCAGGATCAATCTCGAAGAGCAGGTCGCCTTTGGCAACCCGCTGGTTCTCTTTAACCGCTAGCCTGACGATCCGGCCACTGGCCGGCGATGCTACATGCACGACGTCGGCATCGATCGTCGCGTCATCCGTCGATGGAAACCGGGTCGTCCGATCGTAGGCGTAATACATCGCCGCGAGGCCGAGTGCGATGATCAACGACGCGATTACGCGGCCTTTAAGAGAGGTTTTGCGCAAGCCGGCGATTTTCATAAGAGCTGTCCCGTTCCCGAAAGCCAGCAGAGTACCGAGACCGTCATGCCGATGGCCACGCAGACGAGGAGCTGAAACGGGACGACACGCACCCACCCCGTGGACACGAATATCCGGTGGGCGATCAGCGTGCCGACGAGCCCGATAACCGCGCACAACAGCCAGAGCGGAAAATAGGCGCCGAAGATTTCATACGACGGTGCACCGCGCTGCGTACACCCCTGCAATGACAGGCTCACGGTACCGATGGCCGGAAGACATCGCGTGGGGAGCGCGATCGAGTCGCAGGCGTTTCTTTGTTTCGGTTTGAACGGCATTGCGGCTTGGCGAGGTTGTTGGACGTGGTTGTTGGACGTGGTTGTCGAGCAGGGTTCTTGAGCAGGGTTGTTGAGCACATTAACCGGTTCCGCCGCAATAAGGGGCGCTCGTATGCTGCAGGTTTTTACAAGAATGAATCGATTGCGATGAACGTATTGGAACCTGAAATAGTCGTCGTGTTGGAGCGCTTGCACTATCCGCCTGAGGTCAACCTGGTATGCCCTTGGGGGACTTCCCCGCGGCAGATCTATCCGTATTTCCAACGGTTTATCGCAGCAAGGCGTTGCAGCGAGCGCGCGGCCTGCTACTTCCTTGTCACAGTCAGCCACCGACTCGACGCAGGGAGTGGCTCCGCTCGTGCATACGGAGAACAGGCTAATGCCTATCATCATGGGGGCTGCTACGTTTTTCGATGCGTTCGACGCGTTCGACGCGTTATCGCTTGCCGGGCTGCCCACTGCGCACGACTGCATCAAACCATCAATGACATCGACCTTGCGATTGTCGAATTCAAGATCGAGTTCGATATCCGTATAAGCCGAAATAAAATCAACCAGGACCGCGAGAAGCATCCGTCGAAGCCCGGAATTTGCCATCGCGTTGTTCGGCGGGAATTCAGACACGGTCTCAGCCTAATTGCCGGGGTCCGAAGATCGGATCGGAAAAATGGTCATGGCGGCAACCAGACCGAGTGACCCGCCGAGAAGCGTTTCCCAGGCGCGGGCTGCAAGCACGGGAACTGAGTGCACGCCACTTGCCGCAAGCGTCACGATCAACGTGAAAGCGAACGCCGCGCAGGCGATGTCGTAGCGCTCTGGCAAGGCCATCGCATAGATGACCATCGCGAATGCGGCTGCCGCCCAGATCAACAGCGGCGCGTGCTCGGCAACGGGCAGGCAGGCAAGACCTATCGGAACGCCGATCACCGTACCGAGAATCCGGCGACGAACGCGCTGTATCGTGCCGGTCGCCGAACCTGCCACGACGTATGTGCACGCGGTGATCGCCCAGGCAGACTCCTCGAGGCCAATCAGGCCGTTCAGGAGGACGATGACCACCGCGCCGATCGCCGCCTGCAATCCCATGAAAAATTCCGGCGAGCATCTCCCGTGGAGCGGGCTCGGCCCCGCCGCGAGCGCCGCAGCAATAACGGGCCGTTCCGCGGGGCCGCTCAGCATGCGTGGCACGACCGACGCCAGCGCGGCGATCAGCGCTGCAATCCCAATGGCCCGCAGATCGTCCGGCGTCAGGCGAGCCCCGTATGCGAGCAATTCTCCAATATAGATTTGCGATCCGATTCCTGCACCAAGGACGCCGAATCGTTTGAGATAGCCGACCAGAAACGCGCCTGTCACTAGAATCAGTTCCGGTCCCGCATGACCCGCGACTTGCAACGGACCGGAAAAAAACACGAACAGGCCTGCGCCTAACGCGGCGGCAAAACTTAGCAGGATGAGATCACGACTCGATTCGGCGCGCGTCGTTTTCCCCTCCGACACGCTTGCCCAGAGTGCGAAGCTTCCAGCCAGGTAACTCAGCGAGACGCTGCTGGGTACGCTGTGGGCAATATCCTGCAACGTTCCGAGTGACGCCGCAATGCCGTACGCCGTTATGAGCCGCAAGCCCTTGATTCGACGGTGCGTGCCAGGGTCGACGTGATCTAGCCAACGGCCAACTGCCGCTGATGGCCGCAAGATTCCCCGGAGATATTTTCCACCTTGATTCGCGGAGCCTTGCGGCTTGTCATTCATGGGCTTCTCCGTGATTTTGTTCTTGATCTGTTAGGAAGCGTACGAAACGACAGGTATCAGGCAGGATGACGGCCCGACGGTGTTGCACCTCTTGGTGCCAGGCAGCCCTTTTGCCCGCTGTCGTGAGAGACAAGGACGCCTTTGCTGGGAGGTCGTGCATTTCGTGAAGGCAGGACTTGATACGGTCGCGCTTGCTTATCAGCCCGTACCCCGCATGCCGGTACAGGCAGATTGCGCCGAGCTGCGGCTTGCTGTGCGACGTGACGGAATAATTCGCTTTGAGCTTCCCGCTTTTCAAGACTAGCGGTGCTACGTGTGGCGGCGCACGCCATTCATATTATTTAATGCGATACGCACTTGTTCATCGGCACAATTACACGTAGCCTACATTCTGCTTCGAACGCGGTTGCTTAAAGCGATACTAACAATAAGGAGGTGACATGGGGAGACGACACGTCAGGCTCAAATGGACGACGAGAGTCTCAGACAAACTGTTCCTGGGTTGTGTGTGGGTGGCAGTCTCATTCGCGTACCCGGTCTGCTGTGCACTGGATTACCGCCGTGCTCACTATGGCGCTCGGTCAGATGTTTCCGGTGACCGTGCTGGACCGCTTCGACGAGACTATTGGCACCTGAAACTTCCAGGGAAGTGAAGGCTTCGCAACTGAGTCGCACCGCGTTTTAAGACGATTGACGTGACGATACTCTGTCCAGATAGCATTACTCATACTTAGCATTACTACACAGATGTGCTTACTGCACGCACCACTACAATAAGAGGAAGACCATGAAACAATTGAAGCGTATCGGCCGCCGTCTCGCCGCACTCACGGCACCGTATGACGTTCCCGCTGACCACGTGTACAGCCGGCAGTCGCTGGACGCACATAACCGCGAATTTCCGCTTGCAACGCCGAGCGCCGCCGAGACAAATACGACTGAAGGTTCCTTTAGTCTGTCGGCGGCTGACTTAAGAGGCAGTGCCGCTTGAAGCGTTGACACGCTATCGCCCTGCTGAGCGATTCACCGCCGCAGGGCTTTTTTTCGAGAGGCCCGGACTGTCAGTGCAACACTGTCCACACGAGAGACAAGGAAAAGGCAGCCAGGATGATCGATGCACAACGCTGCACGTGCACCGGACTGATCCGCGTCAAGCGGCCGCTGCCGAGTTCTGCGCCAAATGCGATCCACGCCAGCCCGATTGGGACCAGCAGGGTCGTGAAGATTGCCATGGCTTCAAGATAAGCAGTCAAGCTCTCGAACGCGGCCACCGGAAAAATTGTGCCTGCGAACAGGATTGCTTTCGGATTGAGCAATGTCGCGGTAAACAATACGCGCAGGCCGATCGTCCTTTGCGCCGACGATGGAAGCACGTTCGCTGTGTGCCACATGCGGACTGAGAGGTACGCAAGATAGAGACTGCTCGCAATCCGCAAGAGCGTCGGCAGCCAGGTTAGCGAGGTCGCTGCATGCGAAAGAAAATATCCCCAACCTGAAATTGACACGAGATAGCCGGCGAATTCGGCGCCAGTCAGATGCGCCGAGTGCCGTATACCTCGCCTCAGACCGGCGGTGGCGAGCAACGTGTTTGTCGGACCCGGCATGACCAGCACGATAGCGCTACCTAACGTCATCAGCGTGGCACTTGAAGTTGAAAGCATGGATTGATAGTAGGGAAGCCGGACTCGGGTTATCGGAAACAGTGGGTATTTCTGTATTGTTGTCGGTGTGCGGAAAGTATCCCCGTTTTCATGCAACTTGTTTTGGGTGAAGCGAAGCGAGCGGCTTTGGATGTTCGGTCGAGAGAGAGCACGCTATCTGCGATTGTCGGCGATCTGGACCGCAATGTCGAACGGTCCTTGAGCCCGCTCTTTCAAGTCGTCAGCTGCAAGCAATACGATCAGCATTCCTATTGATAATCCTTGGGCGCGGTGAGGTCCGAACACGACGGCTGCCGGACTCAACCGGTCATGCAAACAAGTCACGGCGCCGCCTCCGTCGGGAGTAATCGCACAATATCGGCCACTGCGCCGGCAAAGCCGCTATCCCCGCGAGCGAATTCAGCGTCCCCAAGCAGCCCGGCGACGCAAAAGTGTCACTTGATTTTTTAAATAAATAATAATATAAACACGAATCATTCTTATTTTGTAAATGATCGGGGAATGCGCATACCTCGAACTGGCTTGAACCGCCAGCCTTCGGGATCGCGCTCCTACGCTCATACGGGGGTTTAACCATGCGTCGGGGAAAAGGGGCGGGCAGACGGTTGCCGCTCAATAAAAGGGGGCCGCTTGTCAGCGCTTTGCTGGCGGCGGGCTTGATCGGCATGGCAGCACGGCCGGCAATGGCCGATACGACCAGCAGCACAGCAGTTCCCGCCACTGATGAGTCCAACGCCCAGCAGCTTCCTCCTGTAGCGGTCACAAGCCAGCGGGCACACGGCTTTGCGCCTGCATCCGTCGAAACTGGCCCGTATCGGGGAATGGATGCGCTGGACGTGCCCGCCACGGTGAATGTCGTGACGCGCAGCGTGATGGACGCTCAGGGAGATACCGGCCTCTACGACGCGCTGCGCAACGTGGCGGGCGTTACCCGCCAGCAACTCAGCGGTCTTGCTTACGATAACCTGTCAATCCGCGGCATCCCGCTCGACAACCGCGCAAGCTTCTACTTCAACGGGATCCTGCCGATCGACAACAACATCTGGATGCCGATGGAAGACAAGGAGCGCGTCGAAGTACTGAAAGCAGCGTCCGCGCTCTACTACGGCTTTGCCGCGCCGGCCGGCATCGTGAACATGGTGACCAAGCGCGCCGGCACCGAGCCGGTCACGAGCGTCTCGGTGCTCGGCGATTCGCGAGGGTCGTACGGCACGCATGTCGACATCGCGCGGCACTTCGGCACGGACGACCAGTTCGGCGTGCGCGTCAATGCGATGGACGAGCATGTACAGACGCCGATCGATGGGGACCACGGCTATCGGAAGTTCATCAGCGCGGCGCTCGACTGGCGTGTGAACAGCCGTCTGACACTCCAGTACGATCTCGAGCACATCGAAACGAGCGTTGTCGAACAGGCGGGTATCGTGCCGCTCGCGGCGAACAAACAGGGCGTTATCTCGCTACCCGGCATTCCTGATCCAAACAAACTGCTGTCAGGCGCAGGCTATCCGACGCGTTCGAGCGCTGATACGAACCTGTTCCGCGCCAACTACGCGCTGTCGGACAACTGGAGCGTGAACCTCGCCGCGGGCGAATCGATCACGCGGCGCGACCGCTGGAACTGGGTCTTCCAGAAATACAACGAGGCAACCGGCGCGGGAACCGTGCAGGCCACCGAGCAGAATGGGCAGCGATACCAGAACGAGACGGTTCGCCTCGAGACGAATGGCGTGTTCCAGACCGGCTCGATCAGTCATGACCTGACGATGGGCGTCTCGCAGGACTGGATGTATCAGCCGAATTTCACGTCCTACACCTTCACTGCGCCGCAAAATCTCTACAACCCCGTCGACATCACCACGCTGACGCCCAGCGGCACGCCCAAGCAGTTCTTCGCGCAGCATGTCCGCAACGGGGGCGCCTATGTGTTCGACCGGATCGACCTGACCTCGCGACTGCAATTCATCCCGGGGCTACGGCAATCCGAGTACATCACGTCGCAGGCGGGAACGCCCAACTCCGACATCAGCAGGACCACACCCTCCGCAAGCCTGAGCTTCAGGGTGACGCCAAACACCAGCGTTTACGCGAGCTATGTCGAGGCGCTGGAGTCCGAAGGCAGCGCACCCGCGACAGCCGAAAATGCCAACCAGATCCTGCCTGCCGGCGTCAGCAAGCAGGAAGAAATCGGCGTCCGGACCCGGCTCACGAACAACATGCTTGCGTCGGTTGCGTTGTTCAATTTGCGTCAGCCATCGACCGGTACCAATGCCGATAACGTCTTCGTGATGAACGGCAATGCGCGGTATCGAGGCGTCGAATTTTCGCTGCAGGGAGACCTGACGCGCGATCTCTCGGTGATCGCTTCCGCGGTCTATCTCGATGCGACTCAGGTCGACTCGCCCGATCCGACGCTGGTAGGCAAGACACCCGAAAACGCGGCCCACGTTACAGCGAGCCTGTTTGCCGACTATCGCATACCCGCCGTCGCCGGACTCTCGGTCAACGGTGGCCTGTACTACATCGGACCTCGCGCGGTGAACGATCTCGACCAGGCCTCGATTGGCGGCTATACGTTGTTGACCGCCGGCCTGCGCTACACCACGCGCCTCTTCGGCAAACGGGCGACGATCCAGGCGAACCTCGAAAACGCGACCAACAAGCGTTACTGGAGCGCAGTCGGATCGAACCAGATCGGTGTCGGCCTTGGGCGCACGCTCGAGCTCAGTTCGACATTCGATTTCTAGCGCTTTGCGCCTCTCCCCACAGCAGACCAAGAAGAAACCATGCAGGCAAGCACACTAAAAACTAACGTCGAGCCGGCGGCGGCACCCCAGGACAGCGCGCAGAAGTCGCGCTCTCGCCGCAGCACTTTTCTCAAGTGGCTTCGTAAGGTCCACGGCTGGATCGGATTGTGGGGCGCGGTACTCGGCTTGCTCTTTGGCGTGACAGGGATCCTCCAGAATCATCGCGCGACGATGAAGATCAAGGTCGGCGGTCCGAGCGTATCGGCGATCCAGGTCGCCATTCCGACGCCACCTCCGAAATCGCCTAACGAGCTTGCGCAATATCTACAGGCCGAATTGAAGCTCGACCGGCCCGCAGAGCGGGTGACGCGCGAAAAGGCTAAACCTGTCACGTGGGGCGACCAGTCCGTGATCCAGCCCGAGCATTGGGTGATTCGGTTTATCGCGCCGCACTTTCTGGTCACGGCGGATATGTGGAAAGGCGGGAACTTTGTCAACGTCGAACGCCGCGATCAAGGTTTGATCAGTACTCTTGAAGGCCTGCATCGTTCCGAAGGAGCCGGTGTCGGCTGGATCCTGTTTGCGGATTCGATCGCGGGCAGCCTCATTCTGCTGTCGCTCACCGGCGTTCTGCTTTGGACCGAGCTCACTCGCCGCAAAACGGTCGGCGCTTCGATCTTTGTCGTGTCTCTGGTGACAATGATTGTATTGGCGATGCAGTCCGTGTAGCGCGTAGTTGAGATCAGTCATCCCATCCGATGTGCACGAAACACGACGGATGCCGGCCTGCCAGTTCGCGGGTCAACTGGCTCGTGCAGCGCGTGAAGCGTCAGTCCGCTAGTCCGTATGAGTTCGAGCCACGTGCCCAATGTCCTGAAGTACCAGGGAGGGGCATCGCTGAATTCGGCACTAAACCCTGCCCATGAACCTGCCCGCCAGCCGTCGATGTACGGCAGGTCACCGCATGAAACAAGCGGATGCAGCGTCTGCACGATCAAGGCCCCATCGGGCTTGAGCAACATCGGAATGGCCCGCAGCAGACCGTCTACCGATTCCTTTCCGAGCAATGAGAAATTGCAGACCACGACATCGGCGCTCAGT
>Ga0302231_10002362_pt1 | contig 10832 bp, 10 predicted proteins | sample II_Palsa_N2_2_FD_193522 | JGI IMG/M metagenome (GOLD analysis project Ga0302231, IMG submission 193522) | Peat permafrost microbial communities from Stordalen Mire near Abisko, Sweden - II_Palsa_N2_2 | ecosystem: Environmental > Terrestrial > Soil > Palsa > Peat permafrost | place: Sweden...
CGTTCGAGACGCCGATGCTGTTCGCGATCGCGTTCGTCATCCTGTTCACCATCGGCGGTTTCTCCGGCCTGATGCTGGCGCTGGTACCGGCCGACTTCCAGTACCACGACACCTACTTCGTGGTGGCGCATTTCCATTACGTGCTGGTGACCGGCGCGCTGTTCGCGATCATCGCCGCCACGTATTACTGGCTGCCGAAGTGGAGCGGCCGGATGTACAGCGAGTTCTGGGGCAAAGTGCATTTCTGGAACAGCGTGATCTGGGTCAACGTGCTGTTCTTCCCGCAGCACTTCCTGGGCCTGGCCGGCATGCCGCGCCGCATCCCGGACTACAACGTGGCGTTCGCCAACTTCAACATGATCAGCTCGATCGGCGGCTTCCTGTTCGGCGCCTCGCAGCTGATCTTCCTCGGCGTGCTGATCCACGGCGTGTGGTTCTCCAAGAAGAAGGCCACCGACCGCGTGTGGGAAGGTGCCAAGGGCCTGGAGTGGACGGTGCCTTCGCCGGCGCCGCATCACACCTTCGAGGTGCCGCCGGTGATTCACGACGACGAACTGGCGCACGGCCACGTCAACGATTGACCCTCCACAGGGCACTCACACTGGAAACGGTGGTGAGGCGCCCAGAGCAGCGATTCACATGACGCAACCGAAAATGCAGCAAGCAGTGACTGACCAGTTCGATGCGGACCGCCGCAAGGGTGTGCGGCGCACCGTGACGATCCTTGTCGTGATCGTGGCCGCGTTCTTCCTGGTGTCGTTCGTGCAGATCATGCTGATGAAATAGCGGTACCGCAGTCGCGACATGTTTTTCTTCAACCGGTCATGTCTGACGACCGGCATGCAGTTCCCCGGTCGGCCTGACGGGGTTAAGTCATCAAGAGAAATCCACGGGGTCTCACCATGGGTCAGCAGCACGACGCTTACTTTGTTCCGGCCAAGAGCTACTGGCCGTTCGTGGCCGCAGTGGTCATGTTCACCACCGTGTTCGGTGCCGCGCACTGGCTGAATGCGGAGCCTGGCGATGCCGGCTTCGGCAAGACCGTGTTGCTCATCGGCGTGATCGGCGTGCTGGGCATGTTCTTCGGCTGGTTCCGCTCGGTGATCAACGAGTCGCTGGCCGGCAACTACAACCACCAGGTGGACACCTCGTTCCGCATGGGCATGATGTGGTTCATCTTCTCCGAGGTGATGTTCTTCGGTGCGTTCTTCGGCGCGCTGTTCTACATCCGCATGTTCTCGGTGCCGTGGCTCGGCGGTACCGGCCATGGCACGCTGACGCATGAGTTCCTGTGGAGCAATTACGCCGCCTCGTGGGGCGCCAATGGCGGCAATGGCCCGCAACATATCGGCGGTACTTTCAGTACCGTACCGGCATGGGGCCTGCCGCTGCTGAACACGCTGATCCTGCTCAGCTCCAGCGTAACCGTGACGATCGCGCATCACGCGCTGCGCGCGGGCCATCGCGGCAAGATCCTGGTGTTCCTGGGTCTCACCGTGCTGTTGGGCGCGCTGTTCCTGAACTTCCAGGCGCACGAGTACATCGAGGCCTACAAGGAACTGAACCTGACCCTGCACAGTGGCGTCTACGGTTCGACCTTCTTCCTGCTGACCGGTTTCCATGGCCTGCACGTGACGCTGGGCACGATCATGCTGGCGGTGATCTGGTTCCGCGTGCTGAAGGGTCACTTCAACAAGGACCACCACTTCGGCTTCGAGGCGGTGGCCTGGTACTGGCATTTCGTCGACGTGGTCTGGCTCGGCCTGTTCATGTTCGTCTATATTCTCTGATTCGGCAGTACTGACTCAGGCAACAAAAAGCCCGCCATTGGCGGGCTTTTTGTTGTAGCGAGGAACCACTCAACGTTTGCCGCAGTCAGCCGCCATATCGCGCGATTTGTCGCGGGGCCGCAGTGCCGACAGTAGCCGGGTACAATTACTGGCCGATGTCGTGGGGATGCAGCCAACCCATCCAGATGCCAAACGCGACCATGCCAATCAGCACCAGTGACAGGCCGATGCGACGGGTCAGCGCCCACACGGTGCGCTTGTCGTCGTCCTTGTCGGTCATCATGAAGTACAGCGCCTGGCCGAGGCTGAAAATAACCACCAGCAGCATCACCACCAGCGCACATTTGTAGATGGTTTCCACGTGATTGATCCGATCCATTTCGACAACGGCAGTATAGCGATCGCCGGCGGACACGCCGCGTGATCCGGTTTCGCCGTCCGTCATGGTGGGCCATCCTGCTGACCGCGGCTGGCGCCTTGCTGTTCATACGTTTGGGCGTCTGGCAGCTGCACCGCGCCGACTTCAAGGAAGCACTTCTGCGGCGGTATGCCGCATCGGCTTCCGCGCCCCGGCAGGACTTCGCCAAGGTGGCCGAGATGCCACCCGCCGATGGGTTTCCAAGGGTGCAGGTAGATGGCCGTTATCTGGTCGATCGGCTGTATCTGCTGGACAACCCGCAGCATGACGAGCGCGGCGGGGTGGAAGTCTTTGCGCCGTTCGTGGTGCGCGATCAAGCGCAACCTCTGCTGCTGGTGGATCTCGGTTTCCTGCCGGGCAATGGCACGGCGCAGGTGCCGCAATTGCCGCCGTTGCCCACTGGTGAGGTCAGCCTGGAGGGCTTGTACGTGCCGCCGCCGCCGCTCGGTTTCGAAATGGGTGGCGATGCGCTGGCGCGGCAGACCCAATGGCCGAAGAGCAGCATCTTCCTGGATCCAGTGGCAGTCGCCCGCGACCTCGGCCGCCCGCTGTATCCGCGCGTGCTGGCGCTGGATGCCGATCCGGCCTCGATCTATGTGCGCGTGCACACACTCGACTTTTCCTCGATGCCGCCGGCACGGCACCGGGCCTATGCGTTCCAGTGGTTCTCGTTTGCGATCGCGGCGGTGGTGATCCTGCTGGTGCTCAATCGCAAGCGCAAGCCACGCGAATCCCGTCCTCCGAATGACGATGAAGTCCGATGAATACTGTTGATCCGAAATCGTTGCGCCGCAGCCGGATGTTCCTGCTCCTGATCGCGCTGGTGTTTGCCGCGCCGATGATCGCGGCCGGCTTGCTCACCTGGAGTGGCTGGCAACCGGGTGCCAAGGGCAATGGTCAGCCGATCCAGCCACAACGAAATTTCGTCGACGAGAAGCTGCAGGTGCAGCTGGCCGATGGCCAGGCCTATGCCTGGCGCGACAGCGAGCCGCGCATGACCCTGGTGGCGCTGGCTGGTCCCGGCTGCGCGAAGGAATGTCTGGCGACGCTGACCAGCATGGCGGCCGCGCGCGTCACGCTCAACCGCAACCAGTCGCGCCTGCGCCTGCTGTATCTGGGCACACCGCCGGCGGATGACGATCGCGATGGCATGAAGAACTACTGGCAGCTCGGCAGCGATGTCGATGGCAAGCTCGCCATGTATCGACCGACCACACCGGACAGTGTCAGCGCCGTACTGGTGGAATCCGATGGCACGGCGTTGTCGCTGTACCCTGCGGGCTTCGATCCCTCCGGTTTGCGCAAGGATCTGCAGAAGGTGATCAAGTAATGCCGTCGCGTACCCTGAAGATCCTGCGTAGCCTGTCGCTGCTGGCGGCGGTGTTCGCGCTCGGGCTGGTGATGTTCGGCGCGTTCGTGCGGCTGTCCAATGCCGGCCTGTCTTGCCCGGACTGGCCGACCTGTTACGGCCAGGCGACTTGGCCGCAGCACGCGCAGGCGGTGGCCAAGGCCGACGCAGCCTTCCCTGAGCGCCCGTATGAGGCGCACAAGGCGTGGCGCGAGCAGGTGCATCGCTTCCTCGCTGGCACGCTCGGCGTACTGGTGCTGGTGCTGGCACTGCTGGCGAGCTGGCGTCGGCGCGGCGCGCAGCTGGCGATCATCGTTGCTGCGGTGTTTGCAGCCGTCGGGGTCGGTTTGTACATCAGCGGTGAGCATCGGTGGTCGTCGTTGCTGGCGGCGTGTGCGATCGCGCTGCCGCTGTTCGCCGCGATCTCACTGCGCCGACCGGGCGCGTGGCGGATCAGCGTGCTGGCGCTGGCGGTGATCATCTTCCAGGCGATGCTCGGCATGTGGACGGTGACCTTGCTGCTGAAGCCGATCGTGGTGATGGGCCATCTGCTCGGCGGCATGACCACGTTCGCGCTGCTGGCGTATGCGGCGCTGCGTTTTGCCGGCATCGGGGCGCCGGACGATCGGCTGGCCGATCTGCGCCGACCAGTAGCGATCGGTGTGGTGCTGCTGTTCTGCCAGATCGCGCTGGGCGGCTGGACCTCGGCGAACTATGCGGCACTGGCTTGTGGCTACGGCCCCGGTTCGTTTCCGCAGTGCCTCAATCAGTGGGCACCGCCGACGGATTTCCATCAGGGCTTCGTGCTGTGGCGTGGCATTGGCGTCAATTACGAAGGCGGCGTATTGGACATGGCGGCGCGCAGTGCGATCCAGCTCGTGCATCGGCTCGGCGCGTTGGTGGTGTTCTGTTATCTCGGCTGGTTGTCGCACAAGCTGGCGCGGCGTGGCCTGCGCGTCTTTGGCATCGCGATCGTCGTGGCGCTGGTGAGTCAGGTATTGCTGGGTATCAGCAATGTGTACTTCGGGCTGCCGCTGGCGGTGGCAACCGCGCACAATGGCGTGGCCGCACTGTTGCTGTTCACCCTGCTGGCCACACTGGCGCGTACCCAGCGTCGTCATGACGAGTCGATGTCCCTGTCGCTGGAGCCACGTTGAGATGGAGCTATTCCACGAATACCTGCAACTGACCAAGCCGCGCGTCGTCGCGCTGCTGGTGTTCTGCGCGGTAATCGGCATGTTTCTCGCCGTGCCGGGCATCCCGCCATGGCGCGCGCTGGTGTTCGGCACGCTGGGCATCTGGATGGCCTCCGGCTCGGCCGCTGCCTTCAACCATCTGATCGATGAACGCATCGACAAGCTGATGGCGCGCACCGCGCGGCGTCCGCTGGCCACCGGCTCGCTCACCCCACGCCAGGTGCTGGTGTTCGCTGTGCTGCTGGGCATCGCCTCGATGCTGGTGCTGGCGTTGCTGGTCAACCTGCTCACCGCGTTGCTCACCTTCGGCGGGCTGATCGGTTACGCACTGGTGTACACCGCTTATCTCAAGCGCGCCACGCCGCAAAACATCGTGATCGGCGGTCTCGCCGGGGCGATTCCGCCGGTGCTGGGCTGGACGGCGGTTACCGGTCATCTGCACGCGTTCGCCTTGCAGCTGTGCCTGATCATCTTCGTGTGGACGCCGCCGCATTTCTGGGCACTGGCGATCTTCCGTCGCGACGATTACGCACGGGCGCAGGTGCCGATGCTGCCGGTCACCCATGGCATCGTGTACACCCGCTGGCATGTGTTGTTCTACACCGTGCTGCTGGTGCTGGTGACCCTGCTGCCGGCGCTGACCGGAATGAGCGGCCTGATCTATCTGGGCGGCGCGATCGTGCTCGACGTGGGCTTCCTGTATTACGCCGTACGCTTGCTGAATCCGCCGGACGAGATGTTCCCGATGAAGGTGTTCAAGTACTCGATCGTGTACCTGATGGCGCTGTTTGCGTTCCTGCTGGCCGACCACTGGCTGGTCGGGCCGATGGTGCAGCACGGGCTGGTGTTCCAGCCCGCGAGCTGAGCGCCGCGTTTTACGGTTTGAGCGCGATGCCGGCACTCTCCAGCAGTTCCTTGAGTCCGGTCAGCTGCGTCTCGTACTGCTTCCAGCGTTGGACAGCGCGGCGGTAGATCGGCTCACGCACCTGCACGGCGCTGGCCGTTGTCACCGGTGCCTGATTGTCCTGGAAGTGCAGGCAGGCGTCATTCCACGGCAAGCCGCAGAACTCCAGCAACTCCCGCGACTCGGCCTCCTGCATATCCACCAGCATTTCGTAGTCCACTTCCAGGATGCGCCCCGGAAATGCCTGCTTCCAGTGCGCCATCAGGCGATCGAACAGGACGTAGTACCTGCCGGTGTCGAGCAGTTCGTACGAATAGTCGTGGTATGGCGATGCCGGCGCGAAGAGCTGGCGGAAATTGCTGAGACAGGTGTCCATCGGATCGCGCCGCAGGCAGATGATCTTTGCATGGGGTAGCGCGTTCGCGATTGCACCGACATACAGAAAGTTGTGTGGCAACTTGTCGATGAAGTGCGGCTTGTGGCTGGTATCGGGGCGAGTGCTGGCCAGATAGGCCTCGCCGAGTTGTTGCCAGTCGACTTCGCGCGCACGTTCGAGGGTGTCCACATCGAGCAGTTGAGGCGTGCGGCTGCCGGAGGCGCGCTTTAAGGCGATCCCGAAGTTCTGCAATTCACCAGCTGCATGCACGTCAGGGTGACTGGAGAGGATGCGTTCGACCAGGGTGGTGCCCGAGCGCGGCATGCCGATCACGAAGATCGGCTCATCGCTCGAACAGCCTGCACCGACGGGTTGTGGCTCCGGCGATGCCTGGATCAACTTCTCAAACAGGACTTCATCTTGCCGCGGCGAATAGTGGCGCATGCTGCCGGCGGCCAGCTTGCCGGCGACGAGGTGCTCGAATGCTCTGGGGTAGTCGGCCAGATCCTCGTACTCCTTGGCCAGTGCCAGTTGCAGGTTCATCTGTGCCGTCGGGTTACCTGCACCTTTCGGCAATAACGAGTGCAGACGCTCCAGATGATTCTTGGTCAGGCTCTGCTTGCGCAGTTCCGACAAACTCAGGTACACGCCCCAATGATCTGGCGCCAGTCGGAGGCAGGACTCGAGTTCGCGCTCGGCGTCATCCAGTCGGCCGAGGAAGACCAGCGATTTGGCGAAGTTGTAGCGATAGCTGGGATGTTGCGGTACCAGCTTGACGGCACGCTCATACAACGCGGTTGCACGCTCGTGGGCATTGGCGCGCGTGAAAATGACGCCGAGGGTGTCGAGCGCATGCGCATCCAGGGGCAGCAAAGTGAGCGCCCGATCCGCGACGACCGTGGCATCGGCTGAAAGGTTGACCATGGACAGCGCTTTGGCGAATTGCGTCGCATAGTCGGCACGTTGCGGATACAGCTGAACGGCTCGCTGCAAGTACGACAGTGCCTGTGACATCTGCTGCAGTTCCAGTGCCGACAGTCCCGCCAGGTAATAAAGCTCGGCATGGTTTGGTGCCTGCGGTAACAGTTGCACCGACAGTTCCAGTGCTTGTCGCCAGTTCTTCTGGTTGTATGCAGCAGTGGCCTGGGCGTAAAGCTTGGCGGGATCAGTCATGGGGTTCAGGATCGAGACAGGAGGGTGGTCGATGATCACGTGGCGTGCCGGCATTGTATGTATTACGGATCGTTGCGCGTCTTCCCCCGGATCTGTCGGCCCGGATGCGATTGATGGGTTGACACTTCCGCAGCGCAGCACGACAATGCGCGCGCCTCCCGGCGCATCGCGTCGGCTGGCTCCCAGTCCTGACAAACCAAGGCATATGGACGTTTACCCTAGTCGCAACGTCGTCATCCGCGAGCATCGGATGCCGGCGACGCATAACAACAAGTTGAACGCCTGCGGCGACCGCCTGCGGTCGGCTGGTGCTTTCCTCGACTAGGGAAAGTCCGGCCCACCCCTGACGACGCCATAGGCGTCGTTACGAGGAGATGGGCCCATGAAGCTCCTTCGCGATACCCTTCTGTTGCGCGCACTGCGTCGGCTGCTGGCTGGCCGTCGTGAGGCTGTGCGCCGCCCCTACACCGTCACCGTACCCGCTCCGCTCGAACGTGCGGCAGCCGGCAGCAACGTGATCGAACTGCCCCGCCGGACCCCGGTGGCGACCAGCCATACGCCGGCTTCGGCCGATGCGCTGCCATCGTCCGTACATCTTGCACTGGTATCCAGTCGCTGATGGTCGTCTTGACGTCATGCAAGGGATGGCCCCCGCCAGTGGCGGTGCCGTTCTGGCCGCATGCGCGGCCAAACGCGCTGACCGTGGCGCAGCTGGCGGATTGATTCCGCCGACTCGCACCGGCAGCAGGCATCAGCGAATTCACGGAAGCGGGTCATGAGCAAGCAATCCAATCAGGCCGTCGCAGGCAAGGCGGTGGGCAAGGCTGCGGCAGCGATACATGCGGCTGTTGCGCAGGAGGCCTTCCGCGCGAACGACGAGTTGCTGGCTGCACTGGAGACCACCCCGGCCGGCCTCGATGAGGAACAGATCGAGGCGCGACTGGACCGCGACGGTCACAACGAGGTATCGCACGAGAAGCCGCCGCACTGGTCGCACCAGCTGCTGCGCGCGTTCAAGAACCCGTTCATCATCGTGCTGCTGATCCTGGCGGTGGTGCAGGTGTTCGTCTCGCCGGACGACTTGTCCGGCCCGATCATCATCGGTGTGATGGTGAGCATCAGCGTGCTGCTCAGCTTCAGTCAGGAATACCGCTCCTCGCGCGCCGCCGAAAACCTCAAGGCGATGGTGCGCAATACGGCCACGGTCACCCGCAAGGCGTCCGACGGCCATAGCGAGCGCATCGAGGTGCCGGTCGGCGAGCTGGTGGCCGGCGACATCGTGCATCTGGCGGCCGGCGACATGGTGCCCGCCGACATGCGCTTGCTCACGGCGAAGGACCTGTTCATCAGCCAGGCCATCCTCACCGGTGAATCGTTGCCGGTGGAGAAGTTGCCGCCCACCTTGGTGCAGGTCAAGGAACACGACCGGCAGGTCTCCCACGAAAACCCGCTTGACCTCACCACGGTCTGCTACATGGGCACCAACGTGGTCAGCGGTACCGCCAGCGCGGTGGTGGTGTCGACCGGTTCGCGTACCTATCTGGGCTCCATTGCGCGGACCCTTACGGGTCAGCGTGTGCAGACCAGCTTCGATCGTGGTGTAAAGAGCGTCAGCTGGCTGCTGATCCGCTTCATGATAGTCATGGTGCCTATCGTTCTGGGCATTCAGTGGGTCAAGCATGGTTTCTTCGAGGCGCTGTTGTTCGCGCTGTCCGTAGCGGTGGGCCTCACCCCGGAGATGCTGCCGCTGATTGTTACCGCGAACCTCGCCAAAGGCGCGATCGCGATGTCCAAGCGCAAGGTGGTGGTGAAGCGCCTCAACGCGATCCAGAACTTCGGCGCGATGGATGTGTTGTGCACCGACAAGACCGGCACGCTCACGCTGGACAAGATCGTGCTGGAGCGGCACTTGGATCTGAACGGCGAGGAATCCGAGGACGCGCTGGAATACGGCTACCTCAACAGCCATTTCCAGACCGGTCTGAAGAACCTGATGGACAAGGCCGTGCTGGCCCATCGCGACCTCGAAGGCACCGTCGCGCGCTATCGGGTGGTCGATGAGATCCCGTTCGATTTCCAACGTCGGCGCATGTCAGTCGTGCTCGCCAACGGCGACGGCCAGCACCTGCTGATCTGCAAGGGCGCGGTCGAGGAGATGCTGACGATCTGCACCTCCGAGCGTGATGGCGACAGCATCGTGCCGATGACCGACGAGCGTCGGCGCGAGATCAAGGCGATGACCCGCCACCTTAACGAGGATGGATTGCGCGTGCTGGTGGTGGCGATCAAGCATGAACCGCCGATCACGCATACCTATGGCGTCAAGGACGAGAGCGAGATGGTCGCGATCGGCTGCCTGGCCTTCCTCGATCCGCCGAAGGACAGTGCTGCCACGGCCATCGCCGCGTTGCACCACCATGGTGTGGAAGTCAAAGTCATCACCGGCGACAACGAAGCGGTGACGCGCAAGATCTGTAGCGAAGTGGGTCTCGACGTCACGCACTCGGCGCAGGGGCGCGATATCGAACCGCTGGACGATGCCGCGCTGGATGAGATGGTCAAGCGCACTACCATCTTCGCCAAGATGTCGCCGCTGCAGAAGGCACGCGTGGTGAAGTCGCTGCAGCGCCAGGGCCATACGGTCGGTTTCCTCGGCGACGGCATCAACGATGCGCCGGCACTGCGCGAAGCAGACGTCGGCATCTCGGTGGATACCGCCACCGACATCGCGAAGGAGTCGGCCGACATCATCCTGCTGGAAAAGAACCTGATGGTGCTGGAGGAGGGCGTGCTGGAAGGGCGCGTCACCTTCGGCAACATCATGAAGTACATCAAGATGACCGCCAGCTCCAACTTCGGCAATGTGCTGAGCATCCTGATCGCCAGCACGTTCCTGCCGTTCATGCCGATGCTGCCGCTGCAGCTCCTGGTGTTGAACCTGTTGTACGACATCTCGCAGCTGTCGATTCCGTTCGATCGCATGGATGAGGAATACCTGCGCAAGCCGCGCAAGTGGGATGCGGGCGACATCGGCCGCTTCATGGTGTGGATCGGCCCAACCAGCTCGATATTCGACATGACCACGTTCGCGTTGCTGTGGTTCGTGTTCGGCGCGAACTCGCCGGCGCACCAGTCGCTGTTCCAGTCCGGCTGGTTCATCGAGAGCCTGCTGACACAGACGCTGGTGGTGCACATGATCCGCACGCGCAAGATCCCGTTCCTGCAGAGCAGTGCTGCCGCACCGGTGCTCGGCCTGACTACGGCAATCATCGTGATCGGCATGCTGCTGCCATACACCGCGGTTGGCGCGAAGATCGGCATGATGGAAATGCCGGTCGTGTACTTCGGCTGGCTGGCATTGACGGTATTGGCGTATTGCGCGCTGACCCAGTTGATGAAGCTGGTCTACATACGTCGCTACGCACGCTGGCTGTAACGCTGTTAGGAGCGATGGCGTCGGCCCACCTCATGGCCGGCGCTGAGCGCCAGGGAGAAATCAGATGAAAGGCACATTCGCCTTGTTCGACATCGCTGGCTATGTCGCGCTGCTGCTATGGGGCACGCACATGGTGACCAGTGGCGTGCTGCGCGGCTACGGCAGCGCGCTGCGCCGCTGGCTGGGCCGTT
>Ga0302231_10002368_pt1 | contig 10823 bp, 9 predicted proteins | sample II_Palsa_N2_2_FD_193522 | JGI IMG/M metagenome (GOLD analysis project Ga0302231, IMG submission 193522) | Peat permafrost microbial communities from Stordalen Mire near Abisko, Sweden - II_Palsa_N2_2 | ecosystem: Environmental > Terrestrial > Soil > Palsa > Peat permafrost | place: Sweden...
GCGAGTTGGGCGGAGTGGGTTCGCCTGGTTGTTACTGGATGGGGGTGGTGAGGAGGATCTGCTGGGGAGGGGCGGTGGTGAGGGTGTAGAGGGCGAACTGGCGGGTGGTTTGCGAGCGGAGTTCGAAGAGGAGATTGACGCGGCCGGTAGCGTCGGGGTCGACGGCGTCGATGAGGCGGAACCAGGGGGTGCGGTCGAGGTGGGCGGCGTCGGTGATGGAGAAGAGGATGAGGTGGAGTTGGCCTGCTGCGCTGGGTGCAGCGGATGCATCGGGTTGGGCGATGAGGGTCAGGTAGACGGGACCGCCGGTGGTGAGGGGAGATTCGGCGGTGAGGATGTAGGTGGGGGTGGTGGTGTCGGTGAGGGTGTAGGCGAGGAGTTGGGCGTTGGTGATCGTGATGGGTGGTGATGGCTGGGTCTGGACCCGGGTCCGAGAGTCCGGACCCGGGGCACCCACTTTTGTGGTGGCAGCGGGCTTGGGAGCGTCTGCGGGGGTTAGGTGATTGAAGGCGATGTAGTGGGTTAGGGGTGGGAGGGCGAGAGATTCGAGGGCGTGGACGGTTTGGTTGCGGATGGAGGGGGAGGGCCAGCGGTAGGCGAAGGTTTCGGGGGCGCGGTTGGCCGCGTCCGAGACGGCCGCGGCCTGGTGGAGATCGGGCGGCAGGGTGGTTAGCTCGGGGGTGGTTGCAGGTGCCGCGGGCGCGCTGGATTGAAGGATGGGGCGATCGGGGTCGTCGAGGATGGGCGTGGCGGGTGCGGTTACGTAGGCTTGTTGCTTGGTTTTCTTTTGATGTTTGGGAGGTGCCGGTGCGCTGGTGTCGGCTTCGGCGGGGAGGGTGAGTTGCGTGGTGGGAGGCGTCGGGGTGGTGGCGGCTGTTGCCTCGGAGGGAGTGAGGAGGCGTCCGTAGGCTGCCCATGAAAGTGCGGAGGCGGTGGGGTTGGTGTGGGCGGATTGGATGTTGAGGGCTCCGATGGTTGCCACCCCAGCAGGCAAAGAACGCCCGTCGGGGACCCCGGTTGCCACCCCAGCGGGCAAAGGACGCTCGCCGGGGACCCCGGTTTGGCCGGCGTGCTGGAGGAGGTAGAGGGTGCCGGGTTGGAGGGCGAAGGGGATGGGTTGCGCGAGATAGGCGCCGGCGTCTTCGAGATGGCCGTTGATGAAGAGAGAGACAGGGATGAGGCGTGCGGCGGTGGGGTGGGCGAGGGGGCCGGTCCACTCGTATACGGCTATGGCGCGGGTGACCTGGGTAGTGGGGGAGGGGTGATCGGTTTGGGCGTGGATGGGCGTGAGCCGGAGCGCGAAGAGAAGGACGAGGCCGCCGATGAAGGGCCGGAGGTGCATGCTTGCGATGTTAGTCGAGGTGGATGCGAGGAATTTAATGGGAATCGCGATGACTACGTTCTGTTGAATGTCCGGAGTGGCACTCGCACGGACGGTATAGTGACGAGATAATAGGACAACGAGCTCTCCATGGGATGGTGATGACGCAAATTGAGAGGGAGAGCCGTAGCTGACGATGAATGGTGCTGACCGAGTCGTAGAGCCGAGCACGATTCCTGCCGGGGAGGCTGAAGCCGCGGCGAACGCGGAGACCCTGCAGGGACCAGCACCTTTGCTGCGTGCTGGGGTGGCGCTTTGCGTGGACCTGGATGGCACGCTGGTGAAGTCGGATACGCTGCTGGATACGGTGCTGGTGGTCGCGCGGCAACGGCCCAGGGAGCTGGTTCATATCCCGGGATGGATTGCGCAAGGGCGGGCGGCGTTCAAGCGACACCTGACGAAGTTGGTGGCGTTGGATGTGGAGTTTCTGCCCTATAACCGGCCGCTGCTGGAGTATTTGCGGCAGCAGTATGGTGAGGGGCGGGAGATTTATTTGGCGACCGCCGCTGATCGCGAATTGGCGGAGCGGATTGCGGCGCACCTGGGGATCTTTGCAGGGGTGTTGGCGTCGGATGGTGCGACGAATCTGGCCGGCGGGAACAAGCTGGCGGCGTTTCGCGCGAAGTTTGGGGAGGATTTCTGCTACATCGGGAATGCGCGGCCGGATGTGGAGCTGCTGGCGGCGTGCGTGTCGCCGATGGTGGCGAATCCGGACCGAGCGCTGCGTGCGGGGATGAAGCGCACGGGGACGGTGGCGGTGGCGCGGTTTGAGGATCGCGGGCCGGCGCTGCGGAGCTGGCTGAAGGCGATTCGGCTGCACCAGTGGGCGAAGAATGCGCTGCTGTTTGTGCCGCTGCTGTTGGCGCACCAGTGGCATCTGCGGACGTTTGGCGGGGCGATTACGGCGTTCTTCAGCTTTGGGATGTGCGCGTCGGCGACGTACATCCTTAATGACCTGCTGGATCTGGAGGCGGATCGGCGGCATCCGCGGAAACGGCGCAGACCGTTTGCGGCGGGAGATTTGTCGGCGATTGCGGGCGTGGTGGTGGTGGGTTGGCTGATGCTGGGCGCGCTGGCGCTGGCGTTGGCGGTGCCGCACGTCTTCAACGCGCTGCCAGGTACGGCGGTGCTGGCGAATCCTTACAGCTTCCTGGGATGGCTGGTGCTTTATACCGTGGTGACGCTTTCGTACTCGCTGTATTTGAAGCGGAAGCTGCTGCTGGATGTGTTTGTGCTGAGCGCGCTGTACACGGTGCGGATTATGGCGGGGAGTGCGGCGACGGGGATTCCAATGTCGCCGTGGCTGGCGGGGTTCGGCGTGTTCTTCTTCCTGTCGCTGGCGTTTGTGAAGCGGTTCAGCGAGTTGGAGGGACTGCGGGAGCGCGGTGCGTCGGTGAGCAATGGGCGGGGGTACTTTGTGAGCGACCTGGAGCAACTGCGCGCGCTGGGCACAGGCGCGATGTATGCGGCGGTCGTGGTGCTGTCGATCTATATCAACAACCCGGAGACGAATTTTCTTTATGCGCATCCGGTGCGATTGTGGGTGGTGGTGCCGGTGCTGCTGCTGTGGTTGAGCCAGGTGTGGATGTTGGCTAGTCGCGGAGAGATGCATGATGACCCGGTGGTGTTTGCGATTACGGATAAGCGGAGTTTGTTGCTTGGGGTGTTGATGGCGGCTGTGATTTTGTGGGCGCTCTAGCGAGGCGCCTCAGTTGACATCAACTTCGCTTACGGCAGACCGAGTGCGGTAGCATGACAGGCATGACGCCCCACGATGACTGGGAGAACTTTGGGATCTGGTCCGCCTCGAAACTAGCTAAGGTCGAGAAGTTACTGGCATCGCTGGGTGCCAGGACAGAAGTTTACCCAGATTCGCTTTCCGAGGACCGGTTGAAAAATTGGAAGGCCTGGGATGCCGACTCTCCAGAACCAAACAAATGTTTCCATCTCTACATCCACCGAAATGATCTGGCCAAAGTTGGCGATAAGATCGTATTGATGTTCCCGGAGCGCAAGTTCTGACCCTCGTTATTTCAAACTGCGGAAATACTGCTTTGGACGGGTGGTTTAGGGTGGGGGGCCGCGGTCATTTATCCTTAAGCTTCGACATCATGAGTGCAGCGATTCCAGAACTGAAGCAGTTTGATGAGGCGGAGCTTGACCGCGTGTTTGCGGAGCTCGAGCGAGAGGTGGCGGCGCAGGCGCGCGCGCTGACCAGCGATGAGGCCATGGAGGCGTTTCGGCTGGAGTGGCTGGGGCGCAAGCAGGGACGGCTGGGGCTGCTGAGCGCCGCGTGGCTGAAGTCGGCGCCGGTGGAGGCAAAGAAGCTGCTGGGGGTTCGGTTCAACAAGCTGAAGGCGCAGATTGAAGAGGCGCGGGCGGGTAGCCAGGGGGCGGGGGTAAAGGCGGCGGGGACTGGGCTGGATGTGACGCTGCCGGGGGCGGCGCAGAGGGTGGGGGCGGAACATCCGCTGGTGAAGACGATGGCGGAGATTGTCAGCGTGTTTCAGCGGATGGGGTATTCGGTTGGGTTGGGGCCGGAGGTGGAGACGGATTTTTATAATTTCGAGGCGCTGAACTTTCCGCCGAATCATCCGGCGCGGGATACGCAGGACACGCTGGTGGTGGCGGGGCAGGAGGGGAAGCCGCTGCGTGAGCGGTTGCTGATGCGGACGCATACGTCGCCGGTGCAGATACGGTCGATGCTGGAGCAGGCGCCGCCGCTGCGGCTGGTGATTCCGGGCAAGGTGCATAGGAACGATGCCGCCGATGCGACGCACTCGCCGGTGTTTCACCAGGTGGAGGGGTTGTGCGTCGATACGAATATTACGTTCAGCGATCTTAAGGGGACGCTGGATTTTGCGATGAAGGCGTTCTTCGGGTCGGCGGTGAAGACGAGATTTTTTCCGAGCTTTTTCCCGTTTACGGAGCCTAGCGCGGATGTGCAGATCTCGTGTATTTTCTGCGGTGGCAAGGGGTGTCGGAAGTGTAAGCACTCGGGATGGATTGAGTTGCTGGGGTGCGGGATGGTGGATCCGGCGGTGTTCGCGTCGGTGAATCAGCGGCGGGTGGAGATGGGGCGCGAGCCGGTGTATGACACGCGGAAGGTGAGCGGGTTTGCGTTTGGGATGGGCGTGGATCGGATCGCGATGATGAAGTATGGGATCAGCGATATTGGGCTGTTGTACTCGGGGGATATGAGGTTTCTGGAGCAGTTTGCTTAGAGCGCGAAGTTTGTTGAGCTGATGGAGCAGGTGGTTGGTATGCTCGTTGGCACGATGAAAAATTTTGGCTCTGCACTGATCCTCTTTCTTGCAAGTGGCTTGGCTTGTGCGCAGGCGCATCCGCGGGATGGCGAGATTCATGATGCCGATACGCTGCGCTGGTGGCATACGACTGAGGCGCTGTCGAATGACGCGATGGAGGGGCGAGATACGGGGTCGGCGGCGTATCAGCGCGCGGCGGACTATGTGGCGAAGCGGTTCAAGGCTGCGGGGTTGCTGCCGGCGGGGGATGATGGCACGTACTTCCAGATGGTGCCGATGCATGAGATGCAGGTCGAGCCCGCGGGGACTAGCTTTGTGGTGGAGCGGCCGGGGGGAAAGTTGAGGCTGGAGTTTTTGCAGGAGATCACGGTGGCGGCTTCCGAGACGGCGCTGCCTGAGGGTGCGGGGGCGTTGGCGTTTCGCGGATACTGCGGCAAGGATGCGATGACCGACGTCGCAGGAAAAATTGTGGTGTGCTTTGGGACGCAGCGGGCGGGGCTGCCGAGTGGTGGGGAGCGGGCGGCGAACGCGAAGGCGGCTGGGGCGCTGGGTGTGGTGAATGTGGATGATCCTTACTTTACGATTGAGCCGCCGCGCTGGCCGTATGCGTATGCGCGAAGTGTGACGCTGCGGGAGGCGGGCGGTGAGGGCGTGTGGTTGGGGACGATGTTGCCGGGGATGCGGCTGAGTGCAGAGGGGTTTGCGAAGCTGCTGGTGGGGTCTGGGAAAGACGCGGCGGAAATTTTGAAGTTGGGAGGGGCGAAGGAGGCGCTGCCGAACTTCGAGATTCCGGGGAAGCTGCGGGTGAGGCTGCAGCTTTCGAGCAGGGATTTCAGCTCGCCGAATGTGCTCGCGGTGCGGCCGGGGTCGGACGCGACGCTGGCGGGACAGTATGTGGTGGTCGCGGCGCATCTGGATGGATACGGCTATGGGACGCCGGTGCATGGGGACAACTTGTATAACGGCACGCTGGATGATGCGGCGTATGTGGCACTGCTGATCCAGATGGCGGATGACTTGAAGGCGGGTGCGGTGGGGCATCATGGATTGACTGCGGTGAGATATTCGCCCGGTGGACAGAGCGATGTTGGCAGCGATGTTATCGATAAGGGGATTACGCTGGTGCCGACGAAGCGGTCGATATTGTTTTGCGCGTTTACGGGGGAGGAGAAGGGGTTGCTGGGGTCGAGCTGGTTTGTGAAGCATCCTACGGTGCCGGTGGAGGAGTTGGCGGCGGACATTAATCTTGACCAGCTGCGGCCGCTGTTTCCGCTGAAGATACTGACGGCGGAGGCGGTGAACGACACGACGTTGGGGCAGACGGCGCGCGAGGTGGGCAAGGGGATGGGTATTGAGATCCGGGAGGACCGCGAGCCGGAGCGAGGGCTGTTGCGGCGGGCGGATCAATATCCGTTTCTGCGGATTCATGTGCCGGCGATCAGTTTCATTTTTGGGTACGATCCCGGGACGGATGCGGAGAAACGGTATCGGGAGTGGTATGAGGTGCGGTATCACCGGCCGCAGGATGATCTGACACAGCCGGTGGATTTTCAGGCGGCGGAGACGTTCGATGTGTTTTTCTATCGGCTGGTGGAGACGACGGCGGATGCGGCGATGCGGCCCACTATTCTGCCAGATAGCCAGTTCGCAGAGAGGAAGTGAATGGCGGCTCTGAGACAATAAGGGGATGTGCCGGGCGCGATGTGCTGTGTGCTGCGCTGGGCATAACTGCTGGTAAGGAAAGTACTGTTTCGCAATGGATATTCTCACTTCATGGTTGCGCTCGTATCTGCCGGCGCTTGACGTTTCGGACGCACAACTCGCGGAAGACCTGACGCTGCGAGGGATTGCGGTGGAAGGAATTTTCGCGGTTGAGGGCGGGGTTGGTGGATCGCGTTTCGAGATGGACATCACGACGAATCGCGTGGATGCGATGAATCATTATGGTGTGGCGCGCGAGGCGGCGGCGATTTATAACGTGGCGCTGAAGCCGCTCACGGAGGCGGCGCCTGTGGAACCCGGGTCCGAGAGTCCGGACCCGGGGCACCCGGAGTTGTGGAGTTCTGAGGGGTTTCCGGTCCGTATTGAGGCTGGTGATTTGTGTGGGCGGTTTACGGCGCGCGTGATTCGGGGCGTGACGGTCGGGCCGAGCTCAGGGTTGATTGCGGAGTATTTTGCGGCGTTGGGGCAGAAGCAGATTTCTGCGCCGGTGGATGTGACGAACTTTGGGTGGATGGCTATGGGTCAGCCAACGCATGTGTTCGATCTGGACAAGATCGTTGGCGGGATTGTGGTGCGGCATGCGCGCGGGGGAGAGAAGCTGCAGCTGCTCGATGGCACGGAGAAGACGCTGGTTGCTGAGGACCTGGTGGTGGCTGATGAGGAGAAGGCGCTGGGGCTGGCGGGCGTGATGGGTGGATGGGATTCGCGCGTGACCGAGGAGACGAAGAATATTTTGGTGGAGGCTGCTTGGTTCGATCAGGCTGCGATTCGTGCGAGCTCGCGGCGGCATGGATTGCATACGGATGCTAGCCATCGATTTGAGAGGGGTGCGGATTTTAATGCGGCTCCGGTTGCCAACAACCTTGTGACGCGAATGGTGGTGGAGCAGAGCGGTGGCGAGGTTGTGGGGCCGCTCGTGGACGTGGTGGTGGCGGCGATTGCGGCTAAGACCTCGGAGCGAGCGGCGATTGTGTTGAAGGTGAGCGAGGTGCGGCGGCATCTTGGTGCGACGGCGGATAGGTTGGGTGTCGGCGAGGATGTGGTGGCGCAATATTTGAGTGCGCTGGGATGTGGGCTGACGCAGACGGGTCCGGGCGAGTATGCGGTGAAGCTGCCTAGTTGGCGGTTGGATCTGGAACGCGAGATCGACCTGATTGAAGAGGTTGCGCGCGTGTATGGATACAACCGGTTTGCGGATACGCTGCCTAGCTTTGCGGGCGCGGTGGTCGAGTTGCCGCACGTGGAGCAGGAGCGGGTGATTCGCGAGACGCTGCGGGCGTTGGGATTTACGGAGGCGGTGTCGAGCACGTTTGTGTCGGCGGAAGAGGCTGAAGAGTTTGGTGGGGGCGGGGTGGCGATTGGGAATCCGCTGAGTGCGGAGGCGGGGATGCTGCGGCCGTCGCTGGCACCGGGGATGGCGACGATGCTGGCGCTGAATCTGCACCGGGATGTGAACAGCGTGCGGCTGTTTGAGATGGGTACGGTGTTTGGCGGGTCGGCCGTTGAGGTGAAGGAGCGGGTTGGGCTGGCGCTGGGTGCTACGGGAGCGGCTGCTGCTACTGCGTTGTATAAAGCTGAGGATGCGTTGTTCTATGAGGTGAAGGGTGCGGTTGAGGCGCTGCTGGCGAAGTTTGTGGGTGACGTGAAATTTGAGACTGGCGGGCTTCCGGCGTGGATTGCAGCGGGGCGTGGAGCTCGGGTCTTGCTGGCGGGAGCGCCGGTCGGAGTGTTTGGGGAGTTGAGTGCGGCAGAGTTGCAGGTGAGGAAGTTGCGGCAGCCTTGCGTGATTGCATCGCTTGATGGACAGAGGCTGTTTGAGACGGCGCTGCGGCAGCCGGTGTCGCGGGAGTTGTCGCGGTTCCAGGCGGTGGAGAGAGATTTTTCGTTTGTGTTTCCGGATGCGGTGACGTGGGCGGCGATTGATAGGGATCTGCGGTTCTTGGTTGCGATGTCTCCCATGGAGGAGTTACGGAGCGTGCGCCCGGTGGAGATATTCCGTGATCCGAACGGGAAGGTGATTCCTGCGGGGACGTATTCGCTGTTGCTGCGCGTGGCATTTCAGTCCAATGAGCGGACGCTGACGGAGGAAGAGATTACGCGCTGGTCGGACGGGGTGGTTGTGCAGCTCAAGGGGCTGGGCGGAACGCAGAGAGTGTGACGTTTGTTGATGAGCGCGAACGCGAAGCACAGTGATCGGTAAGCGTGCAAGGAACAAAGAGGAATTCAGGCAGGTACCCCTGAGGTACACACACGGTATTCCTCTCCTTCGCGTCCTATACTTCGAGGTGAAGGGCATGGTTTCGCCTTGAAGGAGTTGTACATGGGATCCGCAAGTATCAGTGTCGATGAGTTCCAGGCGCTGGAGCAGAAGGTGCTTCAGACCGTCGAGCTGATCAAGAGAGAGCGTGAGGCGAGAGCCGTTGCTGAGGCTGAAGTGGCTGCCACGAAGGCGGAGTTGGCGGCACGCAAGGAAGAGCTTGAGTCGAGAGGCCAGGAGATTGTTGCTTTACGGCGGGAGTTGGCTGCTTCGGGCGATGCGAATGCCGAGGTGAAGACCTTGCAGCGTGAGCGCGAGGCGGTTCGGCTTCGGGTTGAGAAGATGCTGGCGAGTATCGACGAGATTGTGTAGCCAGAGGATTTAGCGTGCGTGGATTCTAAGATGCGCGTACGTGGGCGGAACAGTAGGAGTTGAAGTGGTAGAGACACAACTAAGAACGGCGGCGGAGATTTCGCGGGCTCAACTTGAGGCGCGCGATATGGAAGCAGCTGTCGTCGATATCTATGATCAGATTTACCAGCTGCGGGGCGTGAATCCGGAGTATATCGAGCGGTTGGCGTCGGTAGTGGACTTGAAGATGCGCGCGGTTGCGGCGCATGGAGCGACAGTGGATTCGCTGCGCGTTGCGGTGCTGGCGGCGTTGAATCTTGCGGATGAGTTGGTGACGTTGCGGGCGAAGTATGAGGCACTGCATGCGTCGGTGGATGCGCACAAACAGGCGGCGGCGCAGAGCATGGTGCGGTCGCGGGCTGGCTCGTTGATGGGGATGCTGGACGAGGTGCTCGAGGAGCGCAGGGCAGGCTGAGGGAACGCAGGCTGCGGATGTTTGTGGGGCGCGGATTCTTGAAATTTCCTTGATTTGAATAACAGCCTGCTGGATGATGGAATCCACACGAACCTAAGGTTTTCGTTGGGAGGTTTCCATGTTCATCAAGACAGGCGGTCTTTGGACTGCGGTGGTGCTGCTGGCGTTCGCCGGAACAATGGCGCCTGCGCAAGGGACAGACACGAAGACGGCCGCGGCTGACGACTATCACACCAATCCAAAGTTTCTTGCTGCGGTGAAAGATGCCCGGCAGATGGAGCGGGAGAAGCGTACGTTATTCGCGATCGACGCATACAGGAAGGCGAACAAGATCGCTGGTGGGCAATGTGTCGAATGCGTTGCGGGCGTTTACAAAATGCAGATGATGCAGGGTAGCTATAAGGACGCGATCACTACCGCGACGGAGTTGGGGGCGATGGGGACCACGCCGTTGGTGAAGTCGGTGGCGGAGTACGACCGCGGGCGTGCACTGATGGGGAAGGAGGGGGACAAGCCAAAGCCGGAGCAGTTGGAGGAGGAGCTGGCAGCGTTTCAGCAGGCAGTGAAGCTTTATCCGCAGAACGCGGCAGCGATGTTCGAAGTGGGAAAGGCGGAGGCGCGGACGGGCAAGATGGATGAGGCGCGGGCGGAGTTTCAGTTGTGCCTGAGCAACATGAAGCCCGGGGATACGGCGTGGCTGCGTATCAAACATTTTGCGGATGATCCGGAGCTGTCGACGCACAAGATGGCTCCGCCGTTCGAAGTGACGGCGATGGATGGAACGAGGTTCAACCTGGATGCGATGGGTGGACGGGTGGTGCTGATCGACTTCTGGGCGACTTGGTGCGGGCCGTGCAACCGGGAGTTGCCGCACATGAAGAAAATTGCGAAAGAGTTTGCGAACGATCCGCTGGTGATCATCAGTGTGAGCTGGGATAGTGATGAAGCTAAGTGGAAGGACTTCGTGGCGAAGAATGAGATGACGTGGGTGCAATATCGCGATACGGACCACTCGCTGAGTACTGAATTTGGAATTGATGCGATACCGCATTACTTCACGATTGATTCGGATGGGGTGCTGACGGCCGAGATGCTGGGGGAGGATCAGGACGTGGAGGGGAAGTTGAAGAAGCTGATTGCAAAGGCGCAGGCGGCGAAGGTGCAGGCGGCGCAGGCGCGCGGATCGGCTAGTGTGGCAGTGGTGGGCACGGGTAAGTAGGCAAGGCGGGGAGTTGCGGAATCTTTGCCGGGTTGCGGAATCTTCGGTTCCCGGATAGCATCCAAGGCAGAGACCGGCCTGCAAAGCAGGTACGGGGAATACCGCAGGTTGAACCAATACTCATTGAACAGGGTCCTGACTCGTATAAATGG
>Ga0302231_10002385_pt1 | contig 10774 bp, 7 predicted proteins | sample II_Palsa_N2_2_FD_193522 | JGI IMG/M metagenome (GOLD analysis project Ga0302231, IMG submission 193522) | Peat permafrost microbial communities from Stordalen Mire near Abisko, Sweden - II_Palsa_N2_2 | ecosystem: Environmental > Terrestrial > Soil > Palsa > Peat permafrost | place: Sweden...
CAGATTAACGGCGTTGTGATCCTTGGTTGTCCGCCACGGAATGATGTGTGCCAGCTCGATCGACAAGCCGAAGCCACAAACCGCACAGCGATGGCAGGAGGCGTGCAGCACTTCTCGCTGGACGCCCAGTGGTATGGCGGGCCGGTCGCTCATTCGGTGTCCTCGAATTCCAGTTCGTCCGTGGTCTCGTCGATGGCGGCTTCATCGGCTGCCGCGTCGACGATCTCGGGCAAGCTCGCTGCTGCCACCCGCACATCCAGCTTGCCGGTAACGACATCGGTGGTCAGACGGGTGCGATATTCCTGCATCAGGGCGATTTCGCGTTCGGTACGGGTGATGGCTTCTTCCAGCGGGGTGGACTCGGCGCGTATCCGCGCCACGATTTCACGCTGTTCTTCAATGGGGCACCAGAGCAGCGGAATTGCACCAATTTGACCGAGTCGAAGATGACCAACTGTGCTGCCATTTGAAACGTGTTGAATGTAGGCGCGCACGACTGGCCCATAGACCGAATGAAGCAGAAACTCCGGATTGAGCTCACTTGGATTAGGGCGCATGTACATCATGCGCTGACCCATGCAGAGGTTCTGTAATTCGGGAACCAGGCATGCTTCGCCCATGGGCGCTTCCCGCGTAAAAAAAACATCGCCCGAACGTGGCGCACCGCGTTGAGTCCATATCTCGAAGTTCTCGCGATCAGTGGGGTATGAGCCGCGCAGCGAGAAGCGACCGTTTCGAATATTCGTGGTACGTACCACCACATACTCGCCGCCATCCACTTGATCTGGCGTACGGTTCTTGCAATCGACGATACGGCTGCAGAGTTGCTTTGCTCGACGAAGCTCCCAATGTGCCGGAATATCACCCAGCCACTCGATACCTGAAGGCTTGAGCAGCACATCGGGATCCAGCCCGCGCGTCACCGCACGATGGGTGATAGCCTGTTTCTGCTCGTTCAACAGCGCGATCAACTTGCGCTTGGCGCGGATAAAGCCGTCGATCTTGCGGTTGGCGTGATCCAGAAAGCGCACGATGGCGGTTTGTTCGTCGGGCGGCGGCAAAGGCAGCTCAACTCTGCTCAACCGCCCGTAGTCAATGTTTTGTCCTTCGCGGATGCCCGTGACAAAAAGCCCAAGGCTTTCGATGAACTGACGGGACTTGAAGAAATGAAAGAAATATCTACTCGCTACTAATGCCCTCGGACGTAGCACCGTGTAAGCCGGGCTAATTATTCCGCGGCAGTGCGCCACCTCAATCCCTCCTTGGAACGACCGGAGACTTATTACGAAATCTCCCTTTTCGACCAGCTTCAAGAGGTGGAGGTCCTTCTGTGCCGTGACAGTTCGATTCTCGTAATCCTCCTTCTTGACCACGCCTTTTGATTGGGTAGCGGCGAGCAATGGCTCGCGTGGGAAGCCCTTTTGGACACGCTCCTGAAATAGCACTTTCGTTCGGCGCAGCGACCATTGCTCCGGATAGCTTCCAAGCCAAGGCAGCTCCGAATCCTTGTACGCCGCATACGGCTTCAACCCATCGATCATGCCGGCGCCCCTTCCGCCGCGTCACCCGGCTCGCCGAACAATTCGATATACGCCTGATAGCGGAACAGCCGATTGCGCCGGTAACCGGTGGCTTCCACCAGTACGCCCAGTTCCACCAGCCGCGAGACCAGGTTGTTGGCAGCGGTGAAGGTGGTGGTGGTCAGCGCCTGCACGTCAGCCACCGAAACAATCGGTCGCTGGTAAAGCTGTTCAAGCACCTTGTGGCCATTACCGGCTGCGCGACCGAGGCCGGCGGAGACCCTGGCACGGTGATCCTCGCGCAGGGCCAGAATGCGCCGAGCGGTTTCAGTGGCCTCGCGACTGACGCTGGCAACGCCGCGCAGGAAAAACCCCAGCCACCCTTCCCAATCGCCACCATCCCGGACTGCCTGCAGCCGCTCGTAGTACTCCGTGCGATGTTGCTTGAAGAAGTGCGACAGATAGAGTACTGGCTTGAGCAAAATTTCGCGCTGACAAAGCAGAAAGGTGATCAACAGACGGCCTACGCGACCGTTGCCATCGAGAAAGGGGTGAATGGTTTCGAATTGCGCATGCGCCAAGCCGATCTGGATAAGTTGGGGCAGTTCGCTGTCAGCGTGCAAGAAGGTTTCCAGTGCGCCGAGTGCGAGCGGCACTTCGTGCGGCGGCGGCGGTACGTAGCTCGCTTCATTCAACGTGCAACCGGCAGGGCCGATCCAGTTCTGCGAGACGCGCAGCTCGCCCGGCGTCAACCGCATGCCGCGTACGCCCTGCAACAGCCGCTCGTGAATTTCGCGGATCAGGCGCACCGACACCGGCAGTTCCTGCAGCCGGGACAATCCATAGTTCATGGCTGCAACGTAGTTGACTACTTCGTCGACATCGCGCGGACGATCCGGCGCAAGGATATGTGCCTCCGCAGCGAGCAGGTCCTGCAGCGAACTTTGCGTGCCTTCTATCTGACTGGACAGCACCGCCTCCTTGCGGACATACATGAAAACGAACAGATCGGGATTGGGCAGCGTCTGAATCGAGCCATCGAGGCGACCGAGCGCACGATCAGCCAGTGAAAGCAGAGTCTGCAATTCGCCTTCCAGCCGCACGGACGGCTGCGGAGGCAAAGGAGTGGGGAAGAATGCGCGATAGCCGGTAGGCTGGGCGATATATCGCCCGGCGCGGTGAGGCTTCATCCCATCGCTGGCGCGAGGATCGGGCGTGCTCATGCGAGGCTGGCTTGCATATGGCCCAAATTTCCGTGCATATTAAACACAGCCTGCAATATAAAGTTGATTTGGCGCTGTGTGCAAGGCAGCCTGCGATACGCGAACCAGCGCCTCATGCCGTCACATCGCTGACGATTTCCGACAACAGGCCTTCAGTCTCCTGCTCCAGTGCCAGAATGTCCGCGCTGATCTCAGCCAGACTGCGCAGCACCGGTGGTTTGTAGAAGTGCCGGGTAAAGCTGATCTCGTAACCGACCTTGGTGTCGGCCTCGACGATCCAGGCATCCGGCGTGTACGGCAGCACCTCGCGGCGAATGAAGGCCTCGATACCGCCCGCTTCGAGCAGCGGAATCTGTTCGTGGTCGCGCAGCTCGCTGTCAGGCTCGTACTCTACGACCCAGGGCTTGCCGTCCATTTGCACCGCGTACAGGCCGCGCAACGGGTCAGGCTGAACTTTGCCTGGTTTGTGGTGCTTGCGGATGACCGGCGGCGCATCCTCCACCCGCCAGCTCACCGCATTGACGATCACCCTCCTGTCGGTCGCGCTCAACTTGATATCCAGGCGCGCGAGCACAGTTTCGAGTTGATCGACAAAGTCGTTGTGGTCCTCGAACAAACCATCGCCCAGTTCTTCGCGCAGGCGCAGCGCGGTGTCGACCAGCATCGCGTCGCGCTTCCAGGTGTCCACGTTGAGCAATTTCTTCTTCTTTTTGTCGGACAGGCTGCGCGCAACAGGTACTTCCTCGCCGTCGCTCTCATCCTCGGCGTCGGATTTGCCCCAGTCGTTGAGGCGTTGTTCCAACTCCTTGCGCACCGAGGCGGGAGCGTCGAACAGCGTCTCGCCGAGATCGTCATAGAGAGCGGCGCGAATGTCCTCGTCGCCAGAGGCAAAGCGCAGGGTTTCGATGCGCGCGCGACTGAGTTGGCTGTGCAGACGCAGCGGGCGCTCGACCTTGACCTTCCAGTAACCGAAGGCGGCGTTGGGAAAGATCTTGGATTGCTCGCTTTCCTCAAACGCAACGAACGTATCGCAAATGCGGCGGATATCCTCGGCCGATAGTTCGCAGTTCTTCTTGCCCATGTTCTTGCGCAGCGGGTGAAACCACTGGCTGGCATCGATTAGTTGCACCCGGCCCTGCCGGTGCACGGGTTTGCGGTTGCTGAGCACCCAGACGTAGGTGGCGATGCCGGTGTTGTAGAACATGTTCAACGGCAGGGCGACGATGGCTTCAAGCCAGTCGCTCTCGATGATCCAGCGACGGATGTTGCTTTCGCCCTGCCCCGCGTCGCCGGTGAACAGCGATGAACCGTTGTGTACCTCAGCAATGCGGCTGCCAAGCGGGGTGTCGTGCTTCATCTTGCTCAGCATGTTGGCCAGAAACATCATCTGGCCGTCACTGGAGCGGGTGATCAACGAGTATTCCGGTTCATCGCCATGCTGGATAACGAAGCGCGGATCACGCAGATCCTTCTTGCCGCCCATACGCTCAAGGTCACTCTTCCAACTCTTGCCATACGGCGGATTGGCGAGCATGAAATCGAAGCTCTGCGCGCGGAACGCGTCGTTGGAAAGCGTGGAATGCTCCGGTCCGCCGACGATGTTGTCGGCAGCATCGCCATCGCCCTTGATCAGTAGATCGGCCTTGCAGATCGCGTAGGTTTCGCCGTTGATCTCCTGGCCATAGAGATGGGTTGCCACCTGCTTGCCGTGTTCGCGGGCAATCTGCTGCAGGGTTTCTTCCGCCACGGTCAGCATGCCGCCAGTACCACAAGCGCAGTCGTACAGTAAGTAGGTACCCGATTCGATCTGCCCGGCCACCGGCAGGAACATCAGGTTGGCCATCAGCCGTACGGCATCGCGTGGGGTCCAGTGTTCGCCGGCCTCTTCGTTGTTGTCCTCGTTGAAGCGACGCACGAGTTCCTCGAACAAGGTACCCATCGAATGGTTGTCGAGCGCAGGCAGGTCGCCCTGCGCCTGCGGACCTAAGTTGATGTCCTTGTCGAGGAACTTCTCGATCAGCGGACCGAGCGCGTCAGCCTTGGACAGGCGTGGAAGCTGGTGGCGAAACTCGAAGTTGTTGAGGATGTCCTGCACGTTCGGCGAAAAGCCGTCTAGGTAGACCTCGAAGTCGTCCTTCAGCTTTTGCCGGGTGGCGCGCGACTTGAGATCGCGCAAGCGGAACGGCGACGTGTTGTAGAACGCCTGGTTGGCGGCGGCGCGCAGAGCATCGTCCTGATTGGTGATGTTCTCGCGATCGAGCGCGGCCTTCATGTCCAGCACGGCCTGTTTGGTCGGCTCTAGCACGGCGTCGAGCCGACGCAGCACCGTCATCGGCAGGATTACATCGCGATACTTGCCGCGCACATAGATGTCGCGCAGCACGTCATCGGCAATATTCCAGAGAAAATTGGTGAGGGTGTTGAGTTGGGCTTGATCCACGAATGTATCCCTAAAATCATCTCGGAATGATAGGGGACAGCGGCACGCTTTGCTGCCAACCAAAGGTAATGAAGCACACTCACGTCACTACCAAAAGAAAACCCCGCCGAAGCGGGGTTTTCTGATTTGACGCAGGGACGACAGACTTAGAAGTCCATACCACCCATGCCGCCCATGCCGCCGCCCTGACCACCGCCATGACCGTGGCCGTCGTCTTTCTTCGGCACTTCGGCAACGATCGCCTCGGTGGTGATCGCCAGACCGGCAACCGATGCAGCGTGCTGCAGAGCCGAACGAGTCACCTTGGTCGGATCCAGGATGCCCATCTCGACCATGTCGCCGTACTCGCCAGTGGCAGCGTTGTAACCGAAGTTACCCTTGCCTTCCTTGACGCGCTGTACGACAACCGACGGCTCTTCACCGGCGTTGGCAACGATGGCGCGCAGCGGGGATTCCAGCGCACGACGGGTGATCGCAATGCCCAGGTCCTGGTCCGGGTTGTCGCCCTTCAGGCCTTCGACAGCCTTCAGTGCGCGGATCAGTGCAACGCCACCGCCGGGAACCACGCCTTCTTCGACGGCTGCGCGCGTGGCGTGCAGGGCGTCTTCAACGCGTGCTTTCTTTTCCTTCATTTCGATCTCGGTGCCGGCACCGACCTTGATCACGGCAACACCGCCGGCCAGCTTGGCCACGCGCTCTTGCAGCTTCTCGCGGTCATAGTCGGACGAGGTCTCTTCGATCTGCGCCTTGATCTGGCCGATGCGCGACTGAATCTTCTCGGCTTCACCGGCACCGTCGATGATCGTGGTGTTTTCCTTGGTGATGACGATGCGCTTGGCGCGACCCAGATCGGCGATCGTGGTCTTTTCCAGCGACAGGCCCACTTCCTCGGACACGACCTGACCGTTGGTCAGCACCGCGATGTCTTCCAGGATCGCCTTGCGACGATCGCCGAAGCCCGGCGCCTTGACGGCCGCAACCTTGACGATGCCGCGGATCGTGTTGACGACCAGGGTGGCCAGCGCCTCGCCTTCGACTTCCTCGGCGACGATCAGCAGCGGCTTGCCGGCCTTGGCGACGGCTTCGAGCACGGGCAGCAGCTCGCGGACGTTGGACACTTTCTTGTCGTGGATCAGGATGTACGGGTCGTCCAGCTCAACCTGCTGCGAAGCCTGGTTGTTGATGAAGTACGGCGACAGATAGCCGCGATCGAACTGCATGCCCTCGACGACGTCCAGTTCGTTCTCGAGGCCCGAACCTTCTTCAACCGTGATCACGCCTTCCTTGCCGACTTTCTTCATCGCGGTGGCAATGATGTCGCCAATGTTGGTGTCGGAGTTGGCCGAGATCGTACCGACCTGGGCAATTTCCTTGTCGTTCGCGGTCGGGTTCGAGAGCTTCTTGAGCTCGCCGACAGCGGCGATCACCGCCTTGTCGATGCCGCGCTTCAGGTCCATCGGGTTGATGCCGGCGGCAACCGCCTTGAGGCCTTCCTGGATGAACGCCTGGGCCAGCACGGTCGCGGTGGTGGTGCCGTCACCGGCGACGTCGGAGGTCTTGGAAGCGGCTTCCTTGACGATCTGCGCACCGAGGTTTTCGTACTTGTCGGCCAACTCGATCTCTTTCGCGACGGACACGCCGTCCTTGGTGATCGTCGGCGCGCCGAAGCTCTTCTCGAGCACGACATTGCGGCCCTTGGGACCGAGGGTGACCTTGACCGCATTGGCCAGGGTATTCACACCCTTCAGCATGCGGGCGCGGGCGTCTTCGCCAAAACGGACTTCTTTAGCTGCCATGATTTTTTTGCCTCAAAAAAATTAAATAAGGAAAGGTTTGTCGCTTGCGAAAGTCCAACAGAAAGGAGCCAAAGGCGACTGAGGTGCGCGCTCTCGATGTCGCGCTCTCCCAACAAGGCCCCATTCAATCAACCTTCAATGACAGCCACGATGTCGTCTTCTTTCAGGAACACCAGATCTTCGCCGTCGATCTTGATTTCCTGGCCGGCGTACTTGCCGAACAGCACGGTGTCGCCCGTCTTGACCGACATCGGACGCACGCTGCCGTCCTTCTGGATCAGGCCGGTACCGGCGGCGGTGACCTTGCCGCGGGTCGGCTTTTCGGTGGCGCTGTCAGGGATGACGATGCCGCCGGCCGAGACGCGCTCTTCTTCGAGACGCTTGACGATGACGCGATCATGCAACGGACGCAGTGTGCTCATGGATGACTCCAGCTTGGCTATTGAGACGGAACGAGTGAGATGAACTGAGGCTTCGAAGACCCGAATCGGCGACTTGTTAGCACTCACTGGTAATGAGTGCCAATTTTAGCAGTGCAGATTCCCACTGCAAGCGTCTCGAACCGGTTACTCGACAGCAGATTGGGCACCTTGACGTAACTTTCAAGGTCCGATGAACGAATAGCCACTTATAGCCATGTAAGACACCAACTGCCGTGCATTTGGCTGACATTCGACCATTCAACGCTTACCTACGGCGTCACTTCTAATCTCGCCGAACTGTGGGTTGCCGGCTATCACGCCGGTCGTACTAAGCCATAATGCCAAGTCGCCTGTCCCCGCAGGCCCCGATTGCTGGAGTCGTGATGAGACCGTTGCTTGCCGGCCGTGCGCTGATCTGTGCACTGTTATATCTGGGCCTGCTGTTCGCTGCCGTACCGGCCTTTTCGCAAAGCACGGCAGACCTGCTGCCGGTCACCGAGGCCTACAAGCTCACTGCCGGCGCATCCACACCTGGCGTGCTGAAGCTGCACTGGACGCTCGCTCAGGATTACTACCTCTATCGCGGCCGCATGAAATTCAAGGCGGGTGCCGGCGTCACGCTGGGCGATCCGCAGTTCCCGGATGGCGAAAAGCATCACGACGAATACCTTGGTGACGTGGAAATCTATCACCACAGCATCGACGCGACCGTGCCCTACACGCTGGCCGCCGGCACGGCACGGCTGGCACTGAGCGTGCAGTACCAGGGTTGCCACGAAGTGGATCCAAAAATCTGCTATCCGCCACATACCGAGCAGATCGATCTGCCCGTGCCAGCAGGCGCTGTGAAAGCGGATGGCGCGACATCCGGCGATGGTAATGCAGCAGCTAATTCACTCGGCGATGCCCTGCATTCGCTGGGCAGCAAGTCATCAGGCGCAGCCGGCATGGGCGCCCTGCCTCCCGAACAAGCGTTTCGTTTTGAGGCCCTGGCCAGCTCGCCAGGCCATCTGCTGCTGCGCTGGACCATGCCCAAGGGCTATTACCTCTATCGCGACCAGACCACGCTGCATCTGCGCGATACGGCAGGTTTGAGTCTGAAGCCGGCATGGCCCGCCGGTGTGATGCATCAGGATGCGAAGTACGGCAGCGTCACCGTCTATTTCGATCAGCTGGAACTGCCGGTGACGATCGATGGGAATCTTGCCGGCCGTCACTCGCTTGATCTCGACGCCAGTTTTCAGGGCTGCCAGGACGGCGGTTTGTGCTATCCATTGATGCACCGCACGCTGACCATTGATCTGGCCAGCGGCAACAGCGCGACCGACAGCACAGCCGTAGCTCCGGAAATGCCGCCCGCCGGCATCACCGGTACGCCGCTGCAGGTCAGCCTGCTAAGCGCGTTGTTGCTGGCGTTGGGCGGAGGCCTGGTACTGAACCTGATGCCGTGCGTGCTGCCGGTGCTGTCGATCAAGGCGGTGAGTATCCTGGAAAGTGGCGAAAGCACCGGCAGCGCTCGCCGTCATGCGCTGTACTACAGCGCCGGCGTGCTGTGCAGTTTTGCCGCGCTAGGCCTCGGCATCATCGCGTTACGTTCGGCCGGCCACGCGCTGGGCTGGGGTTCGCAGCTGCAGCAGCCGCTGCTGGTTGGCGTGCTGGCCTGCGTGATGCTGGCGGTCGGACTATCGATGTCGGGCGTGGTGCAGTTCGGCGCCTCGCTGGGCAATACCGGTGCCTCGCTGGCGTCGCGTTCCGGCCACGCCGGCGATTTCTTTACCGGCGTGCTGGCGGTGGTGGTAGCTAGCCCGTGCACCGCACCGTTCATGGGCAGTGCGCTGGCCTACGCCTTCGCCGCGCCGATGCTGTCGGCGCTGCTGGTGTTCCTGATGCTCGGCGTCGGGCTGGCGCTGCCGTTTCTGTTGATCGGTTTTGTGCCGGCGCTGGCCCGCTTGCTGCCACGACCGGGCCGCTGGATGGAAACGCTGAAGGAAGTGCTGGCCTTCCCGATGTATCTCACCGCCGCATGGCTGGTCTGGGTGCTGGCGCATCAGCGTGGCGCGGATGCGGTTGGCCTGGTGCTGGTAGCGATGGTGCTGCTGGCAATGGCGCTGTGGTGGTTCGAACGCAGCCGCCACGGGCGGGCACTGAGCAAGGTATTTGTTGCCTTGCTGGCGCTAGCTGCCCTCGTGCCGCTGTATCTGCTGGCGCATGTTCCGCCACCGTCGAGCGTGGTTGCCACGGAGGAAGGCGTGGTTGCCTATACGCCGGAAAAGCTCGCCGCCCTGCGCGCATCCGATACGCCAGTGTTCGTCGACATGACGGCCGACTGGTGCGTCACCTGCAAGGCGAACGAGCACACCGTACTGGATACGCAGACTTTCCGTGACCTGCTCAAACGCACTGGCGCGATCTACATGAAAGGCGACTGGACTGACGTCAATCCGACCATCAGCGCGTTTCTGCAGGAATACCACTCGCCCGGCGTACCTTTGTATGTGGTATTCCCGAAACACAACGGGCCGGGCCAGCAACTCTCAACCGTGCTGACACCCTCGATGGTGGATCAGGCGCTGACAGCGGCGGCTCAGTAAGCCGATGACGCGCACCAACTGGTTCATTCTCGGCATGGCCGTCCTGGCTGCCAGCCTCGGCGGCTACGTCGAGCATCGCCACCGCCAGCCGGACGCATCCATCGTCAGCCGGCCACTGCCCTCCATCAGCCTGCCCGACCTCAGCGGCAAGACCCACGCGCTCAGCGATTATCATGGCCAGCGCGTGCTGCTGAATTTCTGGGCCAGTTGGTGCGGCCCGTGTCTGGATGAAATGCCCGCACTGAACCGTGCGCAGGCCAAGTTCGGCGAACGTGGTGCCATCGTCGTCGGCATCGCGATGGATGATCCTTCGCTGGCACGCGCCTTTCTTGCTGCGCATCCGCTGAATTACCCGATCCTGCTGGGTGACCTCACCGAGCCCAGCACGACGCTGCAATTGGGCGACACGACCACCGTGCTGCCTTACAGCGTGCTTGTCGGGCCAGATGGACGCGTGCTGGCCACACACACCGGTGCGCTATCCGCAGAGGAAATGGCAACATGGCTGGACCCGGACAGCCAACCCTGAAACCCCTAGGCGGCATACGCTGGCGCACGGGAACCTTGCACTTCTCCGGCAAACATCGTCGATCTACAGCGAACTGGACAATACCGACGACTGCGGGCAGACTGCACCCATTCCGGATATCCGGGTACGGACTGGGCGCATCGTGGCGAAGATTCTGGTCCTGCACGGACCCAACCTCAATTTGCTGGGCGCCCGCGAGCCGGAAATTTACGGCAGTCAGACGCTGGCCCACATCAATCAGCAGCTAGCCGAG
>Ga0302231_10002393_pt1 | contig 10745 bp, 12 predicted proteins | sample II_Palsa_N2_2_FD_193522 | JGI IMG/M metagenome (GOLD analysis project Ga0302231, IMG submission 193522) | Peat permafrost microbial communities from Stordalen Mire near Abisko, Sweden - II_Palsa_N2_2 | ecosystem: Environmental > Terrestrial > Soil > Palsa > Peat permafrost | place: Sweden...
TCCCTCCACGGCCGCGGTGGGATGCAGTCGATCGTCAGCCTGGACAACTTGCCCGACGATATCCCAGAGATCTTTACCAAAAAACTTTTGGACCTGCACTCGGACGAACAGTGGGCCTGCCAGGTAAGTTTCTTTTAATTTTTTTTATTTAACTAAACCTTTTTTCGCGCAGGTTGCCCTCTTTGCTAATCGGCAGTCGCTTCCCCCGTTTGTGCTCTATACGCAAAAGGAGAAGGAGAGCTTTGCGACCGTGACCGTGACGTCGACCGTCGACAAGACTGTTTTGGCGCTGCCCGAGCTGGCCGCGATGAGCTCCCCAGTCTCGATCGTCCTGTCGTTTGCGCGCATGCAACATGCCGCCACGCACGTCGTGTCCGAGTGCAGCCGTATTTTCAAGCTGGCCTCGCTCGCGATGCAGCTCAGCGCTGGCATTTCGCCCGACGGCTACTTTGTCGTTGGCGCGACCAAGTTCATGGTCTTGTACAACCTCGTCAGCATCATCTTCCGCTACAAGGTGCACCAGTCGGACCCCGAGCTGAGCATCTTCACGATCTCCCTGACCGACAACGCCGCCGCCGACGACGCCGAGACCAAGTTCAAAGTCGAGTTCACCTCTGCGGGCGCCGTGCACAGCAAGCTCGAGTACTTTCTCAACGGGATGCTCAACCAGTCGCACAAGCTGCTCGCGCTGCTCGAGGTGCTGGACCGCACGGGCCCGCTGCTCTCGCTGCTCAAAGGGGTCGACGTGCAGCTGCGGTCGGCCGTGCACATGCGCGTCGCCCTCCACGGCAAGACGACCGTGGACCTGTTTGCGATCACGCGCGACTCGTGTGCCGTCGCCGATTCGGTCGTGCACCCCACCGATGCCAGCCTGGCCGTCCCTGGCGTCACCGGCGTCGCCCACAACCGCATCCCCCAGCTCAAGCAGTTTATCATGCACGCAGCCCTTCACGGCCACTTGGGCAAGGGCGATCCCCACCGTATCTAATTGGCATTATATTTAAATTTTACTTTTTATTTAAAAATAACGCTGTTTGGACCCTAGTGATAACCTGTCTCGATCCGGTCAAGGTGCTCTACGACGTGTCCTCCACCGTGCGGACGAGCCGCGTGCGCCTGCTGCTGGTCTCGATCGCAAACTACCTGCGCTTCCTCGACATGCTGGCCCAGGTGGAGCAGCTGATCAAGGGCAACTTTCCCGAGTCGCCCGTGCAACTGAGCCGGCAGGAGCTCACGCTCTCCTTTGCCTCGCGCCGCTTTGACTGCCAGATGTACGTGGTCGGCTTTGCCAAGTTTGGCATCCGGCTCGCGCCCAAAGACGGCGACGACACGGGCGCGGCAGTGGCCAAAAAGTACTCTGACTTTTTCCTGCAGCAAATGTCCATCCCAGCCAAGGGCTCGGCGACCATCCGCACGCTCGTGGTCATGCTCAAGCTCAGCCCCGCTGCCCTGCAGGACGACGTGATCGAGCTCACCCACCTGGCCAACGCCGCAGGCACGCGCGTCCTGCGCCTGGCCGTGTCGGCCTCTGGCTCGATCGTGTCGGTGCCCAACACGCAGCACAGCGAGCCCGGCATCCAGCTGGACAGCCACGACGAGAGCGTCAAGCTGCTCTTCAAGCTGGAGGACACCAAGACGGGCCAGACGATCGACGTGCCCATCAGCTACGGCGTCAACAGCAAGTCGGTCAGCGCGTGGGAGCTCTCGCGACCCGACCCCAAGCCCGCCTCGGAGCAGGGCGTGCTGACCACGGCCCAGCTGATGCAGCAGCTCGCCCAGCGGGAGCAGGTCTCCCCCCTCAGCCAGACGCTCAAGCAGCTCGCGGTCCAGCAGCCGGCGACGGCCAAGTCCACGCTCGCCCTCGTCGTTCGCCAGCTGCTCGACCTGCCCTTTGCCGTGCTCAGTGCCGTCAAGCCGTCGTCGTCCCAGTAGTTGCTGTTGTGTTCAATCTAGATAGATGGGCCCGATAACCCAAACTTTGAAAGCTGGCAAAAAAGACATCATCAGTGTCTGACCCTGGCACTTCTTTTTTTGCCAGAAACCAGAACGCATGAAGCTGGGCGAGGCGCAGGTCGAGGCGCTGCTGGCGTTCGTGTGCGACGAGGTGGCCAAAGTGTACGTTCTCCTGCCGCCCTCTTTTGCAATACGGTATGGTGTATATTTAAAGTTTTCCCTTTTTCCCCATGTCGACAGGAGCGACCTTGACCCGACCTGGTTCAAGGAGTACGTTGGAGCGATGCTGGCCCACGACGAGCCGCTGGGCGAGCTGGAGGAGATGACCCGTGCGGATCTCAAGGACTTTTTAGAGGACAGTACGTTTTTTTCGTGCTTTTGCTGACGAGGGATTAATTTGGGAATGGGGGATCCGTCTTTCAGAAACAGACGACTTTGTGGCCCTGTTGTTCAAGGAGATCAGGAAGGCAGTCCAGTCAAGCAGGTCAAGCAGCAGCAGTAGGTCGTCACGGCCACCGGCGGTGACTGTGGTCCCCGTGGTCGTTGCTGTCGCCGCCCCTCCTGCGCCCACGGCCGAAAAGCACTCGATCGATCCTCCTGCTGTTGAACAGCAGCAAAATAAGCGGCAGAAACAGTCTGACGAGGTCGCTGCACCGCCAGAGCAGCAGCAGCAGCAGCAGCAGCAGCCCCCTGTTCAGGAGCAGCAGCCGTCTCAAGAGGACGAGCATCACGACGAAGAGGAGGACGAGGACGACGAGGACCGTTCGTGGAAGCACGAGCGGCGCGCAAAGGAAGAGGACGACGAAAAGGACACTGCCGCCGAGGACCAGTACAAGCCCACGGCCCTGGGTTCCTTGTCTCAGTCTGCCCCGTACCAGCCAGGAGGATACCAACAGCGGCCGTACAACAACGCCCGCGGCAACTGGCGACAGCAGCAACAGTACCGTGGCGGCCTGCTGCCGATCCCTGGGACGCAGTACCCGCCGATGCAGCTACCGTTGCCTGGCCAGATGCACCACCCGCAGATGTACGTGCCCTATCATCAGCCTGGGATGATCCAAGTGGCCCAGCCCCCGCAGCCCCCGTTCCAGAGCTCGCTGGCTGTGCCGTTGTTGTCGTCGTCGTCGTCGTCGGTGGGCGTGTTGCCACCGCTAGAACCACCCATGAACAAACGGCCGCGTACCGATGGGCCAGGCGGGATCCAAGTCTACACGTCGTCTTCGTAACGAAAAAACAACAAAAATAACTCGTTTATTTATTTATTTTCTGTCCTCCACAGGGCCAACTCATGGGATCAGTACCCCCCTCAGCAACAGCAAATAGACTATTCAGATCAACAGCAGCAGCAGCAGCAGCAGCAGCAGCAGCAATATGGTTTCAACGCACGGCCTCAGTTTGGTCATGGCCGCCCACCTCGTCACAGCAGACCCATGCCCGTGCCCGTCATCTCTATTCCTGGCGGAGACCCCTACCAGTCACCGCCACGGCTACAGCAGCAACAGCAGCCACCCGCGCCTGCGTCCGATGTCGCCAGTGCGGACGCAACCGAGGATGTCCCGTCACAAACTGCAGCGAGCGCACAAGAAAAGACGCTCCCGCCCAAGCCTCCGATCGTCAAGACGAGCTGGATCGAGGTCTCCAAGATCCCCCCGGAAAACCTCAACATTGACAACCTCAACGAGCACTTTAAGCAGTTTGGCAACATCCTCGAGATCCAGGTAAGAAAAAAACAGAAAAGAAAAGAAACGCTAAAACCGTAATAAAATTTTTTTCTCTTCTAGCTAAAAGCCCCGTCAAATTCTGCTTGGATTCAGTACAGCACTCCCCTAATGGCCAAGAACGCCGTGTACTCTCCCGAGGTCATCTTTAACAACCGCCTGGTCAAGGTCTGGTACAAGAAGGACACGCCCGACCCAGCGGCTGCTGCGTCTGACAAGCCCAAGCCCAAGCCGGTTCCCTCGCGGCCCCCGATTCCCTCGGGCATTATCAAGACGACCAAGCGATCGGTGCAGCTTGTCGTCAACAACGCTGCTCCAGTTGCTGCTGCCCCTGCTGCTGCAGCGACCGCCGGGCCACCACTCACGCTCCTCCAACAGAAAAAGCTCCAGGTCGAAATCCAGCAAAAGGCGGTTCTGGTCGAGAAGCGTGTCGAGCAGCAGAAAAAGCTCCAGGACATGGTCGAGAAGAACACGGGCATGACCGAGCAGATGCGCGACGAGGTCCTCGCAACCGTCAAGCAGCTGAGTGAGCAGATTGCCACCGCCCAAGCTGAGATCGACGCCTCCAAGGCGATCCTTTCGGCTCTTCCTCAAGCCGCTGCTGCAGCTCCCGTGGGCCGAGGCCGTGGGCGTCCCCCGAGACCTGGCCCTGCCCCAACCCCCGCCGCCGCTTCCTCAGCAGCAGCAGGCTTTGCTGCCCGCCCCCATGCGGCCGCCGCCGCTCGTCCGCCGGTTCGTCCCCAAGGCCGCGTTGTGATGAAGATCGACAACCGGCCCGCCCGCATCATGGTCTCTCAAATCCCCGCCGAGCTGGCAACGGAGGAGCACGTCCGCAAGCACTTTTCCGCGTTTGGTGCGCTCGAGTCGGTCTCCATGGGCGGCCACGGCGTTGCTGTTGTCCACTTTGCCAACCGCCAGGAGGCCCAGCAGGCGTTCAACAAGGGCAAGAACCTGGGCAAGTCGGTCCTGAAGATGAGCTGGCTCATGGCCGGCGCTGGCACCGTCCGAGGCGCGGCCGCGGGCACCAACAGCAGCCAGCAAGCCGAAGGGAGCGAGCCGCAGCCAGTTGCAGGAAGCGAGAGCGAGACGGCCGAGCAACCGGCAGAAAGCGGCGGGCAGTTTGAGGACGAGCAGCCACCTCATGAGGAGCAACAGGACGAGGTCGACACATCGGACGCTGCATAAACGAAGAAAAAGAAGAGAACTCCTTTGTAAAAAAAATTATACACGCTTCATTCGATCTAAATATATTTATTTGGTGTGGACGCTCATCCTGACCTCGACACTGTGCAACTGGGCCTGGAGTGACTCGCGCTGCGCCTTGAGCTCTTGCAGCTGGCCCTCGAATCGCTTCTTGAGGACCGTGTTTGGGACGCGCACGAGCTCCTCCTGCTTGAGATGCACCTTTTCGTCGAGGTCGCTGATCTGGCCGAGGAGGGCGTGGCGAGCGTGGATGAGCTGCTGCAGCTCATCCGATGAACCGGACGACTGCTGTTGGGGCACGTCGTCGTCAATGTCCATCGAGTCGTCGTTGACAGTGTCGTTGACGGACTCGGCAACAAACTAACTCGCACTCGTTTGTTAAATGAAAAGGAAAAAAAAAAAGAAATAATTTTGATTACGCGAAGGCCAGAGGGTTGAAAAGGCGCGTGAGACGGCGTGGCAGACGACGATGACGGCCTCGAGATGGGGGTGGTCGGTGTAGTGGGCGACTGCAGCGCAGACCGCAAAAAGGACGGGATCGCCTCTTCTTGCTTGCTGCTGTTGTCGTCGTCCTCGTCGTCGTCATTGTCGCCCTGTTCGTCCTCGTCCTCGTCGTCCTCCTCGTCGTTGTCCTCGTCCTCGTCGTCCTCGTTGTCGTCGTCCTCGGTGTTGGCGCCCTTGATGCCCACCGACGACTCGTCCTCGTCGATAATGTCCTCCACAACCGCCGACTCGTCCTCGCCCTCAATGTCCATCGCGAGCTGGCCAAAGAAGTTTTCGTCGTCCTCGTCGTCCTCCCCCTCCTCCTCGTTATCCTCGCTGTCGCCACCGTTGCGCGCAGGTGCACTGGCCGGCACGGGCGTGGACACACTGGAGGACCCGTACTCGTCCTCGTCGTCGTCCACGTGGATGTCCCCCCCGTCGTGCTGGTCCTGTCGCTCGGCCAGTGGCTTTGCGGCACCGGACGAGGAGAGGCGGATGGTCATTCTGCCGGCATTGTTGCCGTTGCTACCGACGTCCTTGCTGCTCTCGCCGTCGTCGTCGCTGTTGACCTCGTCGTAGATAGGGACCACCTTGACGCTGATGGCCGCCTCGTCCGCCTCCAGCAGCCGCTCCACCTCGAACCCGACGTCGGTCACGGTCTTGCGCAAGGGCTTGCGGAAGCGTCTCCTGCGCACGTTCTTCATCGGCGGCGTGATCCCGTGGGGCCACAGCAGTGCCGTCCCCGTCTCCTGCTGCTGCTGCTGCTGCTGCTGCTGCTGCGGTGCCTTCTTGTCGGCGTGCTGCGAGGGCGGCTTGGCAAGCGTCACATGGGCCAGCTCGCTGTCGGCCACGAGCATCTGCGCAATGTCGGCCACCTTGTAGAACTGCTTGTTGTCGAACGTGCGCTGGGTCTCGATCACGTTGGGCAGATCGACCAGGGTGAGCGGGATGGCGTCGGCACCAACACGGATCATCGCGTGGCGCTCGTCCACAAAGGCGACGTCGACGGCACCAGCACCCCTCCCGCCGTTGCCGCCACCGCCACCGCCACCGCTCTTCTTTTGCTGCTGCTTGTCCTTGAGCGCCTCGCGAAGGCGATCGGCCGTGCCGTGGTCCACCTTGAGCAGCACATGGCCCTCCCGTTGTGACGGGCCAATGGGCGCGGCCGAAGACGTCATGACGTCGACGTGGCGGGCCACGGCGGGCAGCGACGGCGACGTGCCCCCGTTAGCGCCGGAAGGGCCCCCCGTGGGCGAGCCATCGGACGTGCTCGTCCTCAGCACCAGGGAGATCATTCTGCAAAACATGTCCACCAATTCAGCAATGGACGTGATCCGTACACCAGTATTGACGGACCGCGTCTTGGCTCCCACCTCCCTCAGCCGGCTCAGCGAGCAGCGGCGGCGCCCCTTCCTGACCACCCGCGGCCCTCCCACCCGCACCGGTGAGCTCCGACGGAGATCTGCCGGCTGTGTTGCCACCGACAGACACTTGGAGTGCGCGCAAGTGTCTGACCTCCGAGTGACCACTCGGTGACCCACAGTGGCCCACTCACCGCACTTTTCGCCAAAGACACCGACCATTCTCCTAGACGTCTTTAGCACGACACGTACGGGGGCCCAGCGCAACAGAAAAACGTAAATGGTGCCGCAGTGGCTGTGCACGTTTGTGCGCAATCTGCTGATGGACTGGCTCGACGTTTCCTCCGACACGCTGACGTTGGGCCTGTGGAAAGGTATACACGGGCGACTACGTACTGAGGAACTGACACTCGACCCTTCCGACTGTCGTGGTGGTGGCCTTCTCCACCAGGCCAGCTCGCTGTGGAGAACGTGCAACTGAAGCTGCAGCCCTTGGACACATTGCGAACCCCAATTGTCGTGCGCAAGGGTACACCAAATCAGTCGCTCTTTTGCGCTCACGCCCCGACCCTTAGTTCATGTCGGCAAGCTTAATTTGACGGTGCCGTGGCGCTCGCTGCTGCACGACAGCATAACGGCGCTGCTGGAGGACGTGGTCGTGGTCGCCGAGATGGCCGACAGCGTGCCCTTTGACACCGACTTTAACAACGCGGCCGTGCGCAAGGCGCTCATCAGGAAGCTGGAGCAGGCCATCGCCCTCAGCACCACGGCCTCGGCCGACCGCACGTGGCTCTCGTGGGTCACGCGGACTCGGCTGTATCGCGCCCTGACCGAGCGGGCCATCGAGGCCCTTGTGCGGTCCGTGCAGGTGAACGTGCATCGGCTGCACGTACGCGTGGAGGACCCATGCAGCCAGCCAGGGTCCCTCGTAGCGGCCGGCATTATGATCCAGCAGCTCGCGCTGGGATCGACAGAGGAGTGGACTATGTACCAGCACCTGGGCTCGTCGACGGCAGTGGGCAAGCAGCTCGATGTGACAAAGCTCTCGGCCTATTTCTGCACCGCAAGTGGGTACTCGTGGGTGTCAAAGCAGATGGACGAGGTCCTTGCCGACCACTCTCAATGGGTAACCCCCCCCCATCTCAATAATTTAAAATAAATGCGTCATTATTTTTTGGTATAGGCAAATGGGCCGCTCCCCGCCGAGATCGCGGGCTCGCTAATGCTTTTCCCCATCAACGCCAACTTGCAACTGCGATTTGACCTGGCCGAAATCCAGACCGCGATCCCGTGGCTGCACGTGATCCTCGGCTTGGACAACGTCACTCTGTCGCTGGACGAGCGGCAGTACGTCGGGATCGCGCGGTTGGCGGCGTACCTCGTCCGTGTCCAGGAACAGTCGGATGCCAACGACGGCGCAGATCAGGCGGCGGCTCGAACGGGCGCCGAGCTGTGGGGCATTGCTCGTAACTATTGCATATTGGTTGGTTTATTTTATACCTTTCTTTTCAAAAGGCAACCGGACAATCGACAAGTTTAGAAGAGGGTCCATCCCATGGACGTGGCAGTCTGTTCGCCAGTTTTCCTCGCTTCGGCGAGAATACGTCAACTCGGTCATCGAGCTGAAGGAGAACCGCTTCAACGTACTATTTTATTTTATTTTATTCATGTTTACGCTTAACCCTGTCTCGTGCTTTAAGAATGCCGACATTTTGCGACGCCACATCAGAATTCTAGAGCACCGGATGGAGATCAAGGACATTTGCTTTCTACGAGCCATCGCCTCGTACCATCCAAGTGCACCCAAATACCTGCCTCTCCGCAGCTTTATCCCCAACAAGCCGGTGAAATATCTTTTCCTCCTGGCCAAGTCGTTTGTCACGCTAGAGCCGTTCAACGGGGCATCGTTTTGGCTTGAGCAGCAGACGCAATCGTCAGTAGAGGCCCTCGAGGAGGGCATTTTCACCAAGATCTTCGAATCAAGTGCCCCCAAACAGGTACGCAGAACGGCTTCCCGCTGAAATACTTACCTTAAATGTCGCAGCAATCGTCGATCGCGTTCACCGTCAAATCGCCTCAAGTCGCCCTGGTGATCCGGTCCTCGCTGCCGCACGTGATCCCCTCCAAGGGCAAGGAATGCTGCCCCGTGAACCCAGCCATCGACCCGGCCTCGTACGCCGTCCATCCCAACCGGCACAACTCATTCACCAGTGGCCGCACGTCGTATGCCTCGGTCCAGTCCTCGGTGATGCACTCGTCCTCGCACCTTGCCAAGCCGATCTGCGAGCTGCGCCTGATCGGGCTCGACGTTTTCGCCCAGCAAACGGGCAAGACCTCCAACGCGACCATCAACGTCATCTCTCTCAACCTGCTGGACCGCCAGAACCCCAAGTCGCTCTTCCCTATCGCCGTCGGCCCCAACGAGGCCTACGAATCCGAGCAGTCCCAGACGCCACCGCAGCAGCAGCAACAGCCCGTCAAGCGGAGGAGCAGCGAGCCCAAGCACATGCTGCGCGTCCAGATCAGCCACGACGTTGCCCCTCTGCGAACAGTCTTCAGCGTCAGCGCTGCCGTCACGCCCGTCAAGGCGTACTGGAAGGACGAGCTTCTGCAGTCGATCCTCCACTTTTTTATCGATTTCCTTCCCGCGGACGCCGTGGCCACGTTCAACGCGCCCACAAAAGCCCAGTACAACAACAGCATACCGTGGCAGTACAAGCCCAGGCTCGTGTGCGACATCAACGCGGTCGTAACCAACGCCATCGTGATCTTTCCCTCGAGCGTGCTCATCTCCGCAGGTCCCTGCATCAAGGTCGACCTGGGCCGCGTGAACGTCGACTGCACCGTGGCGCGCCGCAAAGCCGAGCTGGGTCTGAGCTCGCCACTGTTTGACACGTACCGCATCACCCTGTTCAAGCCCCAGATCTACTTTAGCAAGAACCCCAAGGATCGCGGCGTGCCCATGTCGGAACAGAACCTGGACGGTCAGCCCCTCATTCTCGTATGTGTTTTTATTTATTTATTTAAAAATTAATATTTTATTCAATTGTTTGTCTGTGCAGCCGCTCATCATCACACACTGCCACGAGCACGAGTCCCTTGCGTACCCGGCCGTGTCCCTTGGACTCGAGGTGCCGCCGATCCACTTTGTCATGACGGACGCGACGATCCACATGTTCACCGCCCAGCTGACGTCGATGCTCGTGACGATGCGGCTCATCTTTTGGAGCAACACCCCGCCGGCCCCCGAGCTCTCCACCAAGCACGCCGCCGAGATGGCGTTCCTCTCGTCGCCCAAGGCTCAAAAGTTTGTCAAGCCCAACCGCAACCCGTTCCGCTCGCGCAGTCATCGGAGCGTAACTAAAGCGGGACCAAACATTTTATTAAGAATTCTTTTCATGCTCCAGTCGGATGCCAAAGAGGAGCCCCAGTGCGGACAGTGGAAGTCGGCAGCCAACTATACGCTCCTCCAGACCAACATCAACTTTGAACTGGTCACGCTCAAGGTCTCGCAGCAAAACTACCAGGCGTCGCGCAAGGGCTACCTGGGCATGATCTTTGTGGAAGACATGCGGCTCGCTGTCGCCTCGCGGCATTACGACATTGCCCTCGATTTGAGTCTGCACAGCGCCACGGTCACCGATGCGCTGCACAAGCTGCCCATCTTACGCATGGAGGCTGCCCCAGGTGAGCAACTAAAAAGTAATGGAATATCCTTATTTTTTCTTCTTTCTATCCAGAGGGGGACGCATCGGGCAAGAGGGTGCTGACCAAAAAAGGCGAGCCATGCGCAATGCTCTTCCTGTACAACGAGGTCCTGCGCGAGCTGCCCGAGTTTACGACCAAGTACAGCTTTGTCGATCAGATCGTGCACTTTGAGTTTAGCCAGTCGAGTCTCATCTTTGACGCACGCCTGCTCCCGATCTTTTACGACGTCTACATCTCGCTCTCGTTTGCCGATCGCGACTGCGTCCGTGCTGCATTTGCAGCCGTCGAAGGTACCAAGCCGATTTTATTTTATTTTATT
>Ga0302231_10002398_pt1 | contig 10729 bp, 9 predicted proteins | sample II_Palsa_N2_2_FD_193522 | JGI IMG/M metagenome (GOLD analysis project Ga0302231, IMG submission 193522) | Peat permafrost microbial communities from Stordalen Mire near Abisko, Sweden - II_Palsa_N2_2 | ecosystem: Environmental > Terrestrial > Soil > Palsa > Peat permafrost | place: Sweden...
AATACTCCTCGATTCCTGGATTTACGCACGGCCATGTGAAACGCGGGACTGACGCGCCAGCGAGTCGACGATCACCGCGATCGCCAGCACCGCGCCGGTGATCATGAAACGCAGCGACGACGACAGGTTCAGCAACGTCAGGCCACTCGCAATCGACTGGATCACAATAATCCCCAGCACCGCTGAATACGCACTGCCGCGCCCCCCGAACAGACTGGTGCCGCCGATCACCGCCGCCGCGATAGCGTTCAAATTGACATCGCCAGTGCCCGCCTGTTGACTGGCCGAAGCGAGCCGCGCCGCGGTCAGCACGCCGCCAAGCGCGGCAAGACTCGCGCACAACACAAACGCACTCGTATAGATAACGCCAACATTGATACCCGCCCGCCGAGCCGCCTCGTGATTACCACCAACCGCATGCATCGAGCGCCCCCAACGCGTCCTCTTCAGCGCATAGTCCATCGCGACCGCGATGCCGAGAAAGAGGCCAAACATCAATGGAACGCCTCGTCCACGGTTGAGGTAAGCCACTACGATCTCCAGCAGCACGGTGATGGCAAGTGCTCGTATGAGCAGGCTCGCCACCGACGGAGCAGACAGATTCGACGCCTGACGCCGTTCCCGCGTACGCAGTCCAAGTGCCAGCGTGACAGCACCCGGTAACAGCGCAATGACGTACGAAACGACAGCAGGAATGACGATCAGTTGACCGAGGTTCACCATCGCCGTGTCATAAGGCAGATTGATCGACCCGCTGGCGCCGAGTACGTAGAGCTGCATCCCGAGTATGGCGAGCAGGCCGGCCAGTGTCGCCACGAAGCTTGGCATGCCTAAGCGGTTGAGCAGCAGTGCGTACACCGCCCCCACCACCGCGCCGACGACGATGGCCGCGAGAATAGCCAGCAGCACCGGCCAGCCGTGATTGACCCACAGCATCCCGAGGAGGGCTGAAGCGAAGCCGCTCATCGAACCTACCGACAAATCGATCTGCCCCACCATCAGAACGCAAACGATGCCCAGCGAAATCACGCCGACCGTGGAGCAGTCAAACAGCAGATTGACCAGGTTGTCTGCCGATAGAAAAACCGGGTTGAGACTAGTAAACACGGTCCAGATGATAATGAGGCCCGCGACCACCGGCAACGATCCGAGATCGCCGGAGCGCACCCGCTCGACAAACGCGGACACCGTACCGCCAATCCCGCTGGCATGCTTGACACGGACGTCGCTGCGATCGAGCAGCGTGGCAGGCTTCGCGGCCCCCTGCGTATCTGGCTGTGGAGCGCCTTGCAGTTCTTTACTCATGATGGTTCCTTTGTCTAGGCGCCCTGCTCGGCCTGGCGCCGCCCGGCGCGGCGCGACACAGCGTTCTCGGTAGCGCCGGTAATCGCCGCCACCAGTTCCTGATTCGACGAGTCGGGATAGAACACGCCGTTATTGCGTCCGAGACGCAGCACGACAATCCGGTCCGCCACCGCACGAACGTCTTCCATGTTGTGACTGATCATGATCACGGCATGACCGCGATCTCGGACCCGCTCGATCAGATTCAGCACCTCGGCGGTCTGCGCCACACCGAGCGCCGCCGTCGGCTCGTCGAGCATGATCAGCTTCGGGTCCAGCAGCAGCGAGCGGGCGATTGCCACCGTCTGGCGCTGTCCGCCCGAAAGCGACGCGACCACATCGCGCACACTCGGAATGCGGGCCGACAGCTCGTTCAGCAGCGTCCAGGCCTTGACCTCCATCGCGACCTCGTCGAGGCGCAGCGGATTCATCTCGCGTCCCAGGTAGATGTTCGCGACGACATCGAGGTTCTCGCACAGCGCGAGGTCCTGGAACACCGTGGCGATGCCGAGATCGAGCGCTGCGGCCGGATTGGTCAGCGCGACCTCCTTGCCGCCGAAGGTAATCGTGCCGGAGCTGGGTTGGTGGACACCCGCCAGCACCTTCACCAGCGTTGATTTACCGGCACCGTTGTCACCCACAAGGGCGACGACTTCGCCGGCATGCACGTCGAGTTCGATGTCCGTCAGAGCCGAGACCGCTCCGAAGTGCTTTGAGACGCCACGCAGGCTCAGCACCAGCTCGCCTCGCGTAGACCGTGTGTTGGAGTTGTCAGTCATGGGACGGATACCTCATCTAAAGTAACCGGATCCGGCACGAGCCGGATCCCGTCCAGCGCCTGCGTCTGCTTGCGCTGGATCAGTTCGCGATGCCGAGTTTCTTGCACCCGTCGGCATAGCGGTCGGTGCACAGATCCTTGGCGTTCGCGAACCCCTTGTCGACCACCTCCGCCTTGAGGTTCTTCGCCGTGATGACGGCCGGCTTGAAGAGTTGTGTCGGCGTGTTGAAGAGCGTCGTTTCACCCTTCGGCGTCTGGCCGTTCAGGAAGCCAACCGCCACCTTCGCCGCTGCTGCCGCGACGATCTCGCTCGGCTTGAGAATCGTGTTGTACTCGTCGCCTGCGATGATCAACTGCAGCCCGGCGAGTGTCGCGTCGTTGCCCGTCACCGGCGGCACCGGGTTGACGCCGGCCGCCTTGAAGGCCGCGACGGCGCCGCCGCCCGTGCCGTCGTTGGCCGCCACCACACCTACGATCTGCGAGCCGAAGCGGGTGATCTGGCCGCTTACCCACTGCTGTGCCTTCGGCGGCGCCCAGTCCGGCGTGTCATATTCGGCGAGCGTCTTGTAACCGCTGCCCGCTAACCCGGCGTGAATGCCCTTCTTGATCAGCCCTGCCGCTGCATCAGTCGGCGAACCGTTGACCTCGAGCACGCCGCCCTTGCTCGTCGGCACGTTGGTTTCCTTCAGATGCTCGACGAGCGACTGCGCAATCGCCTTGCCGATGCCTTCGTTGTCGAACGACACGTAGTAGTTGGCCGGCGTCGATGGCACCGGGCGGTCATACGCAATCACCTTGATACCCTGCCCTTGCGCCATATGCACCAGAGAAGCGGCGGCCGTCGAATCGACCGGGTCCAGCACGATCACCTTGGCACCTTGTGCGATCACCGAGTTGAACTGTTGCTGCTGGGTCGAGACGTCGGCATTGGCGTTCTGATAGAGCACCTTGCAGTCCGGACAGAGCTTGTTCATTTCGGCCTTGAAGCCGGGGAAGTCATGTTGCTCGTAGCGAGTCGACGCCTGGTCGGGCATCAGAAAGGCGACCGTGCCACTGGGCGCGGCGAACGCCGCCGTGCTGCCGAGCATGCTCAGGGTAAGCGCGCTGGCGCCGATCATTTTGTTAGGAAAGCTATTCATCGAGTGTCTCCGTTTATTAGAAAAATCCCGGCGCTATTGCTGCCGTGGTGGGGCGTAAAACAGGTGCTGGCGAACGCTTACGAGGCGTGTGCGGCCTCGGGCGATTCCTTGGCGCTGGCGGCGTTGAGTTGCTGATAGGCGCGCCATCGCGATGGCGGCATCTCCTTTAGCAACAGGAACTGCCGGTTGAAGTTCGAGAGGTTGTTAAAGCCGACCTGATAGCAGATGTCGGTGATACTCAGTTCGCCCGCCATCAGCAACTGGCACGCGAGATTGATGCGCAGCCGGTTGACGTACTGCACAAAGGTCAGACCGGCGTGCCTGCGGAAGTATCGTGAGAAGGCGCTCACGCTCTGCCCCGCGAGTTCCGCCAACTCCGTTTCGCGCAACTCCTGCGACAGGTTCTTGCCGATATAAGCGAGCACGTGATTGATATGCGTCTCCGCATACGAGGCCGAATCCGATCGATAAGCGGCGCTCGCCAGCTTGACCTGTTCGGTGCTTTGCAGAAGCACATCGAGCAACGCCACAAACAGCGTGATGCGCCGGATGCCTTGCGCGCCCAGCATCTCGCGCATGATCGGTTCGGCCGCCATGCCAGCTTTCGGCGTGAACAGGACACCCCAGCGCGAGGCATCGAGCAAGGGTTCCACGCGCTTGAGCTCGGGGAAGGCCGCGATGGCACGCGTGGCGAATTCGGCGTCGAACTGCAGGACAAGACAGCGTTCATCCACACGCGTCTCTTGCGGCACACTGCTCACCCAGTTGTGCGGCAGGTTCGAACCCGTCATCACGAGATTGCCGGGTTCAAAGCTGCCGATGTGATCGCCAACGAAGAATTTCCCCGTCGTCGATGTGATCAGATGAATCTCGTATTCGGGGTGGAAGTGCCAGCGGACCGTGCGATAGGGGTACCCGTGCGACCAGACCTTGAACGATTCGTCGCGCGGTACGGCGACCAGTTCCAGATCGGGCTGGGCGATGTTGGCGCTGCGGGCCTCCGTGCGCGCCGTGGCACCCCGGGTGGTGTGCATCTGTCTTCCTCCTGAGTCTCTTTTCAGCCAGTCCGCGTTCGCTGCACCGCGTCCAGCCATGACTGAAAATTAACCCTCTTGCAGATGTTTCACCACTGAAAATCGGGCCACTAACCGATACTTTCTTGCATTCGGGTTAGCCCGTACGACATGACGATTCCCAGGTTCCTGCTGCGCAACGCTGCAACATCGGTCAGGATGAAGCGCAGCTCGCTCAATCTGAATGGGTCCCTCCTACTCAGCGTACCGGCGCCGGATAGTCCTTCCACACCCATTCAAGCGCTTCGGCCAAGGTTTGTTCAACCGTGCCCTCGTCGACGTGACCGGCATTGCGGGAGAACACAAACTGGTAGTGGTAGCCCTTGGCGGCGAGAACGCGCGCCATGTCCTCATTTGCCGCAGTCCAGTCATGCATGCCGTCGGCAAGCGGCGCGGCCGGATAGAAGAGATCGCGGTCACCCGCCTCGAACCAATAACGGATCGGCTTGCGCGGCGCATTCGGAATCAGCGGCGCGCCGTTGGACCCGCTTGCGGGCGTCACGTTGATTCCCGACACGGTGAGGTTTGACTTGACCGGCCCTGGCCACGCACTGTGGTATTGCCATGCGCCACCGGGAAGCGACGTGTCATGCGGCCATTGCTGGTTCACCATGGTTGGCGAATAGCCAAGTACGCGGTGATAGAGATCGGGACGGAACCAGGCCATGGTAAAAGCGGCCGCAGCACTGGAACTGATACCCATGGTCGCGCGGCCATCCGGGTCCTTCGTCAACGCCACATGCGCATTCTGTTCGACGCGCGGCAACACCTCCTGCTCGACCCATTCAGCATAGGTGCCGGACACCGCGTCATATTCGCGGCCCCGTTCGGCGCCCTGCGCATCCTGTCCGCCGGCGCCTATGCCGATGGCTATCATCGGTGGCAGCTTGTGCGCGCGGATCAGATTGTCCAGCACGTTGAAGAGCTTCTGCGCCTTGAAAAAGCCATGCGGGCCGCCATCGCCGTACACGATGAAGGGTGCTGCCGTACCGGGGACATAATCGGCTGGGACATAGACGTCGACTTCGCGACTCCAACTGCCCGCATGGCTCGCGGGCACCAGAAGATCAGATTTGTCGCCGGGCGCAGTCGCAGCCGAATCCACCGCCGAGTTCCTGCATCCGGGCAAATCGTCACGAATCATGCCGGGCCGGTAGATAACGCTGTCTGCCGAGTCCATGGTGAAGGTATGGACCGTGCCGTGGGGCACATCGGCCTGGGCAACGATCTCTGGCGACGGCTGATGCGTCGCGCCGATAATGAAGTTGCCGTCGCTATTGACCGATGGAATCTGACCATCCGGTAATTCCGTCGCTTGCGGATAGTTCGGATTGCGCGGGTCGCGAGTGGGCGGAGTCGTCTTCAGATCCAGCCCCGCCGTATCGATGAAGAACGGCGCCTTCGGATCGGTTGTGTTGGCACCAGCTGGAACCGACGCATTGGGCGGTACGCAGGCGGTATCGGCGGCGATGGCCGGCACCGCAGCAGCCGCCGCGAGCAGGACTACCACAAGAACAGCACGGGCTTTGGTCATCTGTGTCTCCTCCCTTTCCGGACACGCCGGCTGGTTTCGACTACGGTACGAATCGCTGCTCGGACAGTAGTCGAAGCGCAGAGAGAACGTCAACCCTTACTTGCCGTCACGCTCGCGTCGACATCGTTAGTGCGCTGGATTTCGGGTACATTTACCGTTCGATCAAACCACCTCCTTGCCGCGCGACCATCCATGCAGGACTCTCCTCCTCCGCTCGAGTTGTCTGGCCTCGCTCAAAGCCTCTACGCCCAGGGAAGCGAAGAACACATTCTGTCGCGTCTGATGGAGTGGATTGCGCCGACCAACCGCTTCTGTGTCGATATCGGCGCGAGCGATGGCATGCGCAACAGCAATACCGCGTTGCTGCTGCGCGAATGCGGATGGCAGGGGCTGCTGGTCGAAGCAAGCAGCTATCGCTACGGGAAACTGAAGGCGAACTACGGCAGTGCCGAAAGCGTCCAGCTTCGCCATGAACGCGTCCAGCCCGACAGTGTGGACAAACTGCTCGCCGATGCGGGCGTGCCTGAAGCGTTCGATCTGCTGTCGATCGATATAGACGGCAACGACTACTGGGTCTGGCAAGGGCTGGAAGCCTTCCAGCCGCGCATCGTGGTCGTCGAATACAACCCCTATTACGCGCCGCCCGAGCGATGGGTCATGTGCTTCAACCCGGATCACGAATGGGACGGCTCGACCTATTACGGCGCCAGCCTCGAATCGCTGCATCATCTGGCAAAACGCAAAGGCTATGACCTGGTGTGTTGCGACGACATGGGCAACAACGCCTTTTTCGTCAGGCGCGACCTGTACCCGCTTCTGGGCATCGCCAGCAACGATCCGTCCGTCCTGTTCCGGCCTGCCATGTACAAGCTGCGCTACGTCGGCCACAACACGTTCCTGAGCGGCCATCCTTATCGATACGGTCCTGCCGAGCAGATCTGAATGGACCAACAGAACGCCATCTTCGCTGCGATCTGCGACTCCTATGCGCTCAAGCCTGGCGAGCCAGCGCGCCGGATCAGCGAGCGAGTCTGGCATCTGCCAACCGATTATGGCGAGTTCGCCGTCAAGCTGTACAACATCGACCAGCAAGTGCGATCCGACAAGGAAGCCGCCGTGCTCGCGCATCTGGCAACGACGCACGGCGATGCACGCTTTCGCGTCCAGACCTTGCAACGTACGGCGGCCGGCGAACCTACGTGGACTGGCCTCGGTCGTCACGCGATGCTGACCCGCTGGGAAGCCGGGCAATTCCGCACTTACGATACCTTCACTCCAACTGAATGGCGCGCGCTTGGCGCTAGTCTCGCGGCCTTGCATTTGAGCCTCGATCGACTGCACCTGCCGGCGCTGGACACGATCCACGCGCGCCTCGCCGCCGTCGACGCAGACGACATGCGCCGCAGCCTGCTCGAAGCACTCGATCACACGCCGCCGGAGGGCGACCGCGCATTGTTGCGCACGTATGTCGACGCGTGCCTGCGCATGCTCGACGAACACTACCCCGGCAGCATCGACGCGTTTCCCGCCGACGACGCGCAGCATCCGATCCACAACGACTACAACCAGTTCAACTATCTGTTCGACGGCGCCCTGCCGCCGGTGATCCTCGACTGGGAAGCGACGATCGGCGCGCCGCGCGAATTCGAACTCGTACGGTGTCTTAATCATCTTCCGCTGGAAGCGCCAGATATGGCTGCGGCGTTCGTGAGTGCCTATCTGCAGGTCCGGCCGCTACATCCCGAGCGGATCGCGTGGGCGGTCGATGCCGCGTGTCTGCAGCACGCCCTCAAACGTTGGGTATTACAAGGCTGGCTGAACGATCCGCCGCGCTTCGCCTCGCATCTGCAAGGCGCCATGAAAATGGTGTCGGTGATGCTCGGCGCGCGCGCCCAGCTGATCGATTTCTTTTCCCGTTGTCTGGACGCAGGAAGCCCATGAACCTGAACGCTCCCGCGAGCACGACGCCACCCGCTGGCCGCACACATGTCTTTCCGCCGCCTATGGACCGCCACTATCGCGTGTCAGACGGACGCGTGCAGACGCGTTCGCTCGAAGCGCACATCGTCGATCACTGCAATCTGACGTGCGCCGAATGCTGTTCGCTATCGCCGCTGCTGCCTGCGTGGTACGCCACGCCCGATTCGGTCGCCGACGATCTGCGCAAGGCCGTCAAGGTGCTGAATCCCGCCATCTTCAAGCTGGTCGGCGGCGAACCGTTGCTGCATCCGCAACTAGTCGACGTCATCCGCAGCGTGCGCGACACCGGCATCGCACCGGTCATTTCCATCACGACCAACGGCCTGAAACTCGGCGACATGACTGACGAATTCTGGCAAGCGGTCGACGCGTTGACGATCTCTCGCTATCCGAAGCCGCAACTCGCGTCCGATCTGGTCGCGCACATCGAAGCCCAGGCGGCACGCTTCGCCGTGCGTCTGAACTGGAAGGTGCAGGACGCGTTTTCGACGATGAACCGGGCACAGCTATGCGACGACATCGCCGAGGCGCAGCGCATCTATCAGGACTGCTGGATTCGCGAACGATGTCACATGATCCGCGACGGCATGTTCTACACCTGCACGCGCCCAGCGCATTTTCAGACCTTGTACCAGGGCGATCGCGACTTCCGCTCCGATGGTCTGCCGCTGCAAGACGACGCAGGCATGCTCGATGCACTGCTCGCCTATCTGCAACGCGAGACGCCGCTCGAAGCCTGTATGCATTGCCACGGCGGCAGTGCGCCACAAGCGCCGCACCGGATCATGCGGCGCATCGAAGTCGACGCGTTGAAGGCGCGCTATCCATGATCGTCGGCACGCGAGATCTGTTTGGCTTTCAGCGCCTCGTCTACCGTCCACGCAGCGGCACGTGGGCAGACAGCATCCTTCAACTGCTCCAGACGTCCGGACACGCAGCAGGCGAACCCGACGTGGCTGCCATTGCCGGCTATCTGAGCGGCGAGCGTCTCGTGGGGCGCACGGTGTTGCGCGACGTGCTGGCCGTACCGCCCGGTCAAGCGCTGATCGAGTCGGCGCGCGGCCTCGAAGTGCGCGACGCGCCCGGTCAGCCGATATCCGGCGATCTGGAGACGCTGTTGCGCGATTCGCTGCAACGTGCGCTCGAGAGCGGCAAACGCGTTGCGCTAGCCTTGAGCGGCGGACTGGATTCCGCGCTCCTGCTCGCTCTGCTGCGCGAACTCGGCGCACAGCGGCACGTGACGTCGTACATTCTGGCAACCGGCATGCCCGACTATTGCGAGGAGGACGCCGCGCTCGAACTGGCGACGCAGATGCAGGCCAAAGTAAAGGTCATACGCTTCGGTGAGCCAGATTTCGTGGCCGCGCTGCCGCGGACCACGCACACCGTCGAGGAACCGATGTTCAACCTCCATCCTGTCGCCAAACGGCTGCTTGCCGAAGCGATGGCCGAGGACGGCATCGAACTGGCCATTTCCGGCGACGGGGCGGACCAGGTGCTGCGCCGCGATCAGTCCGCCAACTATCTGCCGTTATGCAACGCGTTGTTCGATGCCGCGTCCGTGCACCTCCATCCGCCGTTCGTGGACCAGGCCGTCGTCATGCATCTGACCAGCATCGCGCCCGATCCGGACAAGCAGTGTCTGCGCGAGCTCGGCGCACGGTTGAATCTGCCCGACCGGCTGGTAAGCGGTCCCAAGCGAGGCCGGCTGGCGCCTGCGATGGACCTTGGCGCATTGCTCGACCGCGAGCGCATCCGCGCGCTGGCCTCATCGCTTGATCTGCCTGCTCCTACACTCCAGACGGACACCGAACGTGTGCTGTGGACGACCTTGACATTCACCCTCGACCACCTGGGCGCGACCACTCGCCCGCAATGAAACGACCATGAAACGAATCCTGTTCTGCGTAGTGCCCGAGAAGGGACACGTCAACCCTTGCATCGGCCCCGCACAGCATTTGCGGGCGGCGGACTGCGAAGTTGCCTTCTATGCGCCCGCCGACATCAGCGCGCAACTCGAAGGGGCCGGCGACTTTGCTTTTCTCGGACCGCGCGAAACGCCCGAGCGCCACGATCTGTCGCGCGGCGCGAGTTTCGCCGCGAACATTCGCGATGCCGCGTGGCTGCGGCGCTGGATTCATACGCTGCTGATCGAATACACGCCCGCACAGGTAGACGGCATACGCGCGGTCTTGCGGCAATGGAGGCCCGACGCGGTGGTGATCGATCCGCTGCTCTACGCATCGGCTATCGCGGCGGAGCTGGAGGGACTCCCGTGGGTCGCGATGTCGAACTCGCTGAATCCGGTGCTGCCGGATGCGCTCGACTCGGAACTGCTAGCCACGGTGCGATGGCTCGCGCCGGAACGCGATCGTCTGTTTGCGCGTTATGGCATCGAGGCGCGCTTTCGCGGCTGCGATATCCTCTCGCCGCATCTGACGCTGGCCTTCACCACCGAGGCCCTCGTCGGCGCAGCACCGCAAGGCGTCGAACTGGTCGGCCCCGCGTTGCCGGCCGGCGCGCGCGGTGACGAGCCGCCTTTTCCGTGGGAGCGCATCGACGCCGCAGGTCCGCTCGTCTACATGTCGCTCGGCAGCCAGTTGTATTACCAGCCGGATCTGTTTGCGAAAGTGATTGAGGCGACGCGGACTACCTCCGCGCAACTGGTGCTCTCCGTTGGCGAACTGATCGATACGGACCTGATGCCGACGGTGGACGAGCGGGTTATCGCCGTACGCTACGCGCCGCAACTGGCGCTGCTGCGAAGGACGCATGCGTTCATCAACCACGGCGGCGCCAACTCGGTGATGGAGGCACTGGCATGCGGCGTTCCCATGCTGCTGTCACCGTTTTGCAACGACCAGTTTCATTCCGCGTGGTT
>Ga0302231_10002405_pt1 | contig 10708 bp, 10 predicted proteins | sample II_Palsa_N2_2_FD_193522 | JGI IMG/M metagenome (GOLD analysis project Ga0302231, IMG submission 193522) | Peat permafrost microbial communities from Stordalen Mire near Abisko, Sweden - II_Palsa_N2_2 | ecosystem: Environmental > Terrestrial > Soil > Palsa > Peat permafrost | place: Sweden...
CCTGCGTCTTCAAGTTCTGTGGTGAGAACCCGAAGATGATGACGCGGTGGCCGTCTGTTATCACAGCGACACACCGGACAGTACGGGCAAAGAGTTGCCAGGCAGACAGCAGAGGTTAAACGCCAAGTTAAGGGTGTGTCCCCGAGATGTCCCCGAACCGCCGTCAACAGCCAACGACCGCCACCAGCAACCACTCATGAACATGAGGCCAGCGTGGGCTCTGAACCTGCGGCCAACGCACGGGAACACGCTCGTAATGGGTAGCTCGGCCGCGCCGCTTCCGGTCCTCGGGCCTGGTGGCCCCAGGTATTGCGTCGTGAGATCAGTTTGACGATCGCGGTGGCACGAGCGATGGCTCCGGGTTCCGGCAGCGGGAATGTGCACAGAGCGCACGCCCAGCTCCAGGGATCCCGGACCGCCTGGATCCAAGCCTTGCGGTGGTTACTGCTTGAGCGTCAGCTTCCCCGTTGTCGAGAACGTGCCGACTGCCGTCTTCGCGGACGGCACGGCGTTCTGGTTGCACTGGCCGTTGCTGAGCTTCGGCAGTTCCCCGGAGAACGCGACCACTGACGTGCCGCTGCCGGTCGCGCCCGCGAACTTGCCGGTGCTCTTGGCGCCATCCACCGTGATGGGAACCGTCGACTTGTAGGCGAACAGGCAGGTCGTGGTGGACTTGATGGCGCTGGTAGTGGTCCCGGCGCTGTCGGCCGTGACGACCAGGTTGCCCGCCGCGGTAGTGGCCGTATACGACACGCCCTTCGCCGGCGGGGCGCCGAGCGGGGTGGTGCCGGTGGTGTCAACCGGGCCGGTGAGCGTCAGGTGGAACACCAAGCTGCTGACCGTCGCGGCCGAGCCTTTGCCTAAAGTTGTCTCGGTGCCGGACACCGGCGCGGCGCTGGCCGTGGCACTGTGCGTGGCGGAGCTGCTGCTGCTCGAGGATGAGCACGCTCCGAGCGCGCCGACGAGCGCGATGGCTCCTGTGAGAGCTGCCAGGTTCTTCGTGTTTCCGCCCTGCATCAACTTCTCCTCCAACGATCGTTTCGTGACGATTCGGCCTGAGCCGGTTCGCTAATCCCGGCCTCGTTGCCCGCGCCGCCAGCCCGCTGACGTCCACGGACGCAGCGGTAGCGGCGGGACATGGGCTTGTTAACGAGGCATCATGGCCGCCAAAGGCACGGTGCGTGCACTCGCCGCGGCCCAGGCTTTACCCTTTATGTGCCTTTGCAGCGTCGCAGCGTAGTGTCACAGTTCGGTCACGAAACCAGTGCGTGGCCATCTCATTAAGTGACGACCTGACCGCACCCTGCTCACCAGCCTCATCGACCAGCACAGGCCGGTTGACACCCGCTGGTCACGTGCCGGACAGCGCTACCGATCTTGTAAGCAATAGGTCGCTGCCCCGCGTAGGGCCAGCGAGCACCCTTGCGGCCTGGGGACCATTTGGGGACCACACGTTGCGCGTACGACCGGACAATCTGCGTGTGACCGAACGTCGGGCTATACCTGTACAACCACGGTGAGCTGCGAAGACGCCTACCCCACCGTCCTGGGGGTCAAGGGGTCGCGGGTTCAAATCCCGCCGTCCCGACTGGTCAGATGGGTTTTAGATCTTAGTTTCGGGAGCCAATTAGGGAGCCAATGGGTTTCCCGGAGCAGGGGCAGGCCAACTCGGTGGCGTTCGCCTTCAGGGTGCGGTTCACGGCGGTGGCGTTATCGGTGGGGGGCGCCCGCACCTCGGCTGGGACCGGCGGCCGTCCCGGCGCGTTCGGGTAAGTCCACTTCCTGCTGACAAGGCGCCGGTGCCAGGCCAGCAGCGTGCCCGGGGTCACTAGCCGGTGCAATCGCAGGTGCCCGGGCTGATAGGTCGCGCGCCCGAGGCCGGATTGGGCTGACCGTGCCCTGCTCGCTGCTCTGGCCAGGCTGCTCGCACGCCCTCGCCTCATGCTGCCTGTACCGCTTCAAAACTAATCGCATTGATGTCTGACCTGGTGTTCATACGATCAGCTAACGCCGCCCGGCAGTACTCGTTGTTCACGCCACCCAGCACCTTCCGCCGCTGAACCGGCAAGTTCAGCGGAACGCCGTCTTGGTCGTCGTGGTCGGGCGGCCGTTGCTGGCGGGACTGGTGCGGGCGGTGCCCGTTGTAATGGCCAACGTACCGGCCCAGGACTGACCGCAGGTGCCGCTCACTATAGACGAGCATTCGATCGGTGCACTCGGCTCGCGCGGTGCGTATCCACCCCTCGGCATAACATTTCGCGCGCGGCGTCCGCGGCGGGGTCTTTACCATCTTCAGGCTCTCGCCTGCAAAGATCTCGTCGAAGGCGCCGGTGAACTTGGCGTCGCAGTCCCGGATCAGGAAGCGGAAGCAGCCGATCCGGTCGCCAAGGTCCATGAGCAGGTTGCGGGCCTGCTGCACGGTCCACGCGCCGTCCGGATGGGCAGTCACGCCGAGGACATGCACCCGCCGGGTCCTCACTTCCACGACGAACAGCACGTATAGGCGCTTGAGGAAGATCGTGTCCACGTGGAAGAAATCGCAGGCCAGCAAGCCATCGGCCTGAGTGAGCAGGAACGCCCGCCAGGAGGTGTCCGTATTCCGCGGGGCCGGTCTGCGCCTCCGGGCGCGCAAGATCCGCCGCACCGTCGCCTCGCTGATCTGATGACCGAGCTGGCATAGTTCACCATGCACCCTGCGGTACCGTCAGGCCGGGTTCTCCCGCGCCAGCCGCACTACCAGGTCGCGGATCTCCTGGCTGGCCCCTGGGCGCCCGAGTCGGCTCGGGTAGGTCCATTTGCGTGTGATCAGCTGGCGGTGCCAGGCCAGCAGCGTGCCCGGCGTGACCAGCCGATGGGCGCGCAGCACGGCTGGCAGCAGCCGGGCGAGCGCCGCCAGGAGCGCCCGGTCGGCCCAGTCCGGCTTCGGCCCGGAGACCTGACGCCGGAGCACCGCGACCTCATGACGGAGCACCATGATCTCCACATCCCTGGACGCCTGGCTGCGGCCGAGCAGCACCAGCCAGCCAAAGACCCGGATCATGATCAGGTAGAGCCGGCGAAGCGACACAAACCGCGATCTTGCCGCAACCGGCTCATCCGGCCAAATAGCAGGTCATAGCACCTGCGGCGAGTTCTGAAGCGGTACAGGGCCACGCCCGGGAAAGATCGCAAGTGCAGAGAAGATCACCGCGTCTGCCACGGCGCCCGCGGCCAGGAAAGACGAGCGCGGCGGCGACTCGTGGGGCTGGATCAACGTGGAGTGTCCCGAATCGGGGCCGACTGAGCGTCACCACGTGCACGTGCTGCGCTCGTTCAAAACCCGATGCCGATACCGATTGCGGTGGCTCCCTGGGGGACCGATCTCGTTGTATCAGAAGCGCTTGCCGAATGCTCTTGTCGTTGAATAAGTTGACGTGAAGGCGACAACGCGCCAGCGTCGACGACACGACGTAACCGGTGAGCGAGTCATGCGCGGACGACGAACCACGGACCCGCGTGCGCCTTTAACGGCCGGAAAGGAGAGACTGGATCATGCCACCAGCAGGTCCTGCGAGCGTAAATCCTTTAACCCTGGCGCCCTACATGTTTTCCCTGATGCTGCGAAACATCGCCACGTTCGGGTTCATGATCGCGGATCACAACGAGCCGGGTAATCCGGGAGGTTACACAGCACCAGGCTGCGTTCTCGCGTCGCCTTCATGGCCTTCCTACCCAGGAAACGTCGCGCCCATTATTGAGGACTACGTCTTCAACTGGTCTCGAGACGCAGCCATCACGATGTCGGCGGTATTGAATCAGGCTCCCGCTCAAATACCAGCCGCAGGAGCGTCCGATCTCTTGGCAAGCTATGTCAACTTCGCGAGCACGTGTCAGGCGAGCGGGGGAGACATCGGACAAGCACACTACACCCCCGAGGGAGCATCGACGGGCTCAGCGGATGAGAGCGACGGCCCGGCTCTCAGGATACTGACAATCCTGCAAGGGTTCGCCGGTCTAGACGGACCCACACAAGCTGTTGCACGCAATGTGATCGCCGCAGATCTAGCTTATCTGCTCGACAACAACCGCTACCAGAACCCGACGGACAATCTCTGGGAGGATACCTTTGGTCAATCGATATTTGCCCGGTCGGTCCAGCTTGCGGCTTTGAACCAGGTCATTAACATCGGCCCAGGCCTCGGCATTCCCGTGCCACCAACGGCGCAGGCTGCCGCCACCTGGCTCGGGCAGCAGCTGCCATTGCATTGGTCGGGCGCTCCCCACAACTACCATGTGGGCGTTCTCGATGCAAGTAGAGGCGGGGGCGACCCCCCCGCACAGTACGACCCAAGCATCGATCCAATCCTGGCGTGCATATACGGAGCCGGCATCCCTCCTTACGATCCACGGTTGCTCTCAACGGCGGCGCAGGTGCGTGCGCAATGGACGGAACCGGCGCCATCCGCATATCCGATCAACAGAGCGGACGCAAGTATCGGGATCGGGCCGTGCATTGGCCGCTACAACGGAGATGAATACAGCGGGTGGAGCTTGACGAGCAACACCGGCCATCCCTGGGTCGTCTGTACATGCGGCTTCGCCCAGCTCTATTACGAGCTCGCGACCGCCATCAACAATGGCACCCCCGTACCTACCGATCCACTGGCGACCGCGTTCCTGAGCCAGATAAACGTCAGCTCGACAAGCACCGCCGCCGATGCCGCGTCAGCGCTCCAGGCCGCCGGCGACAAGATGCTCCAAGCTGTCCTCTACCACAGCAACCGCTACGAGCTCAGCGAGCAGTTCGATCAGTCCAGCGGTGACGAGATAAGCGTCTCGAACCTGACATGGAGCTACGCCGCGTTCCTCTCTGCGTTGGCCGAACGGTAGCTGCCCGGGTTTCCTCAGCGTCAATCCGCCGCGTAGCGAGGTCGGCTCCGCCGGAGGCGGTACCTAGAATGACCTGTGCGTGCCGAGAATCCCGTCCACGGCTTTGACCAGCAGGGTTGGCCTTCCCAGCCGCCTGACGTCACGATCACCGGTCATGTGCCTGCGGTTCGCGTTCCTTCTCATCACGCGGGTGGCCACGTGGCTGCGGCTGTCCCGGCGTGAGGAGGCATGGCAGACCGCAGAGATCTTGATCCCGCGCCAACACCTCGCCGTCCTGCAACGGCGGCAACCGCGCCGCCCTCACCTGACCTGGGCGGACCGGGCACTGCTCGCGGCCCTGCTCAGCGTGATACCGAAAGCGCGGCGCCAGGGGCTGCGGCTGCTTGTGCGTGCCGAAAACCTCGTCCACGTAATGCGACCAGGCGGTACTCGTTGATCGGGCAAGCCGTGTGAGTCTGCCGTCGGACGCGGTACCGGTCGAGATCGACGGGTTCGGGCAGGGGTTTCAGGGGCGCGGCCGCGTCCAGGGAACGGTGAGGCCGGTGCTGATTGTGGTGGATCTCGTACGCGCGCAAGATCCGCCGCAGATGGGCCTGGTTCCAGACAAGGGTGCGGTCCAGGAGCTCGCGCCGGCATCCGCCGATCCAGCGTTCGGCGGTCGCGTTCATGCGGGGCGTCCGGACGTTGCATAGCACGATCCGTATCCCGGCATCGGCGAGGACCGCGTCGAATGCGGCGGTGAAGTTCGAGCCGCGGTCGCGGATCATGAACTTGACCCGGTGCGCATGCTCGCCGAGATCCATGAGCAGGTTGCGGGCCTGCTGGGCGGTCCAGTCCCCGGTGGGATGCAGCGTGACTCCGAGAATCCTGATGCGCCTGCTGGCGTGCTCGATCACGGCCAGGACATAGGCCTGGGTCCCATCGAGCAGGTCGGCTGTGAAGAAGTCGCATGCCAGGATCGCCCCGGCCTGGGAACGCAGGAACACCGACCAGGCTGGCCCGCTCCGCCGCGGCGCGGGATCGATGCCAGCCTTGTTCAAGATCTCCCATACCGTCGACGCCGAGACTCGTACCCCCAGCCCGGCCAGTTCCCCGTGAATCCTGCGGTACCCCCAGCCGGGGTTCTCGCGGGCCAGCCGGAGGACCAGGGCCTTGATGTTCCGGCGGGTAGCTGGCCGGCCGGTCTTGCCGCGCAGGGACCTGGCGGCCCAGCGGCGGCGGACGATATCGCGGTGCCAGCGCAGGACCGTGTCCGGGGTAACCAGCAGATGCAGCCCGTGGCGGCGGGCTTTCGGTATCACGGCGAGCAGGGTCGCCAGAAGCGCCCGGTCCGCCCAGTCCAGCCTCGGGCGGCGCGGCTGCCGCCGCTGCAGGACAGCGAGCTGATGGCGCAGGATCAAGATCTCTGCGGTCTTCCATCTCTCCTCACGCCGGGCGAGCCGCAGCCACGCCGTTAGCCGCGTGGTCAGGAGGAACATGAACCGCAGGCACATGACCGGTGATCATCACGGCCAGACGGCAGGGAGAGCAACTCTGCTGGCCAGAGCCATGGACGAGATTCTCGGCACGCACAGGATCCGTGGCCGCCCGCGCCGCGACCTTTGTCGCCTGCGGGCCGTACAAGGCAGTTTCGCGCGGCGTCAGGATGTCGATCTCCAGGGACATGAAGTCATCGCTGATCTTCGTTGACATAGAGGAGCTCCTCTCCCGCCCGAGGGAGCCACAGGGAGCCAGGAACGGGAGCCAACGAAGGCCGGCTCGCTCAGACTGCCCGCGCCGCCTTTAGGGCGTTGTCGCAGGTGAGAGGCTCCCCGGCCGACTCGGTCCGACCGGGCCAGACGGGCCGTCCGTATCTGGGGGTCAAGGGGTTCAAATCCCGCCGTCCCGACTCGCGAAACATGCAGGTCAGTGAGGGTGACACCAGCCCCGACGACATTTTCCATCGGGGTCGTCGCCGGGGCTGAGTGACCATCAGGGCGACTACCAACGAAGTCGGTTCACTAGGCCGCTAAGCGGCCATCGTGTAGGTCCGCCAGGGGATCTGGCTGATGTCGAGCCTGGACAGGATATTTTACGATGCTCCGGGTCAGCCGCGATGACCCCGGGACAGCTCGATCAGCGCCATCGGGTTGCCGGCCGCCTGGGCCAGTACCTGCTCCCGGCCCTGGCCGCGTGGCGGGCGCGGCTGCTCGTCGAGTAGCCGGCTAGCGTCCGGCGCGCTCAGCGGCGGCAGCAGCAACTCCGGGAAGCCGCGCTCGAAACATGCGGGCGGCATGTTCCCGCGCATGCCAAGCATCAGCACGAGCTGCTCTGATTCAAGGCGCCGTGCGGCGAAGGCGAGCGTGTCGAGTGAGCCGCGGTCCAGCCACTGTGCGTTGTCGGCGATCACCAGCAGCGGATGGTCTTCGGCCAGTTCAGACAGCACTGTGAGCACGGCGATCCCGGTCAGCAGGGCATCAGGCTGGACCGTGGCGGTGGACAGCGCCAACGCTTCCAGCAGCGTCTGACGGTCGGGCAGGTCTGCCACGCGGTCAAGCACCGGCAGCAGCAACTGGCGGAGCCCGGCGAATGCCAGGTACTGCTCGGGCTTCCGGCCGGTGACCGAGAGCACCCACATCCCGGTCGATCTGGCCTGCCGCGCCGCGTCGGCCAGCAGGGCGGTCTTGCCCATGCCCGCATCGCCCAGCAAGACCAGGACGCGGCCTTCTCCCGAGGGCGGGTCCACAAATCCGCGGAGCAGCGACACCTCGCTGTCCCGACCGATCAACCCCGCGTCCCTGACAGCCAACCCGGAAACCCCCAAGCGACGTCCCACCCCCAGAATACGGCCCGGTTTCCGGGAGGCGAAGGGCAGTGCGTTCATGGCCGGGGGTCAAGTGGTCGCGGGTTCAAATCCCGCCGTCCCGACTGGTCAGATGGGTTTTTCGGCTTAATCTTCGGGAGCCAATTGGGGAGCCAATGGCTTTCCCGGAGCAGGGGCAGGCCAGCTCGGTGGCGTTCGCCTTGGTGCGGTTCACCCCGGTGGCGTTATCGGTGAGAGCAGGCCGGATCTTCTGACGGTAGACCGTCTCGGTGACCGACGTGCTGGTGCGTCGCTGATGTCCTTCAGGCGGACATTGTGCGCGCTGAGGATGGACACAAACGAGTGCCGTAGGCCGCCGGGCGTCCATGCTAGCCCGAGTTTCCGAGAATCGTGGTGAGAGCCGACTGTTCTCGCTGTTCAGCTATGGTTCCGTGGGTGGTTTTGGCGTATTACCCATCTCAGCGTCTGGGGGTGTAGCGGGCGAGGCTGAAGATGGCGGTGAGCTTGTCCTGGACTGCGCTGGTTTCGGTGAGCATGCGGTGGGCTCTGGGCCGGCCGCGGTCGCGATGGTAGAGCAGGACGGTCTCGCTGATGCCGGCGAGCTCACGCAGCAGTTCGCGGACGGACATCCGCAGTCCGGCGCGGGCGGCGCGAAGGCGCATGAGGTGGGCGATCTGGAGGGCCAGCACGCAGGTGAAGACGTGAACGCGGATGTTGTGCTCGGTCCAGTGGTGCATCGGGGAGAACGACACCACGTGCGGGTCTTTCATCTGCCGGAAGGAGAACTCGGCCTCGGACTGGGACCGGTAGCCGGCGATCACCTCAGCTGCCGGCCAGTCGTCGTGGTCGGTGATCAGGACGTGCTTGCCGAAGATCTCTTCTTCCAGCCCGGCGCGGGCGGCCGGGTCGATGCTCCAGGTAAGCCGCAGGTCTTTGGGCTGGCCGCCGGCGAGCTGCCAGGTGATGACCCGCCGCACCCAGGGCTTGCGGGTGATCTCCTCGATCTCAGCCTGGACCTTGTCCTTGCTGCGGCGGGTCTTGCCGCGTGCCAGGGTGGCGGCCAGCTCGTCCAGTTTCCTGCCGGCCTTGGCCAGCGTGGTGCTGTCGAACCCGCGCGCCTGGCTTTCGTGCAGCTCGGGTGAGTGGGTCAGGATCGCGCGGCGCTGCGCACCGTAGACCTCGCGGCGGGTATCGAACGCGGTCAGCCCGCCGAAACGTTCCTTATCCACGATGACGCGCTCGGAGGCGGGCAGGGCGGTCAGGTCCGGGCAGTCGCTGGCCGGGACCGACCCGATGTAATGCAGCCTGGTGCCGGCGAGGTGGGCGAAGTTGGCTGCGGAGTTCTGCCCGGCGTCGAAGACGACTGTCATGTCCGGGTCGCCGGGCGGGGCGCCGGCCGCGGCGGTGATCGCCTGGTACTGGCCGCGCAGCTGATCGATCATGGCGGTGAACTGGGTGACGTCGGGCCGGTCGCCGGGGTAGGCGTGCCAGGTCAGCGGGATCCCGCCGTCCCGGGTGACGACCAGCCCCAGACCGACTAGCCGCAGGTCGGCACGCTTCTGCTTGGCCTTGCCGCGCTGCGCCACCGGCGCCTTGCCGTTGCCGGTATCGATGAAGGTCGCGAAGTTGGTCATGTCCAGCGCCACCGACGAGCAGTCCACGCCGGCGGCCTGCACGATCCGCACGGCGAGCTGGCGGGAGATCTCTGCCAGCTGCCCGAGGGTGACGGCGTGCATCGCGTCCCAAAACCGGCGGTGATCCAGTGCCGTGCCGGGGATCTTGGTGAACCGGGCGGCGGCGGTGGTCTTCCACCAGTCCGCGAAGGCAAGCTTCGAGCACGGCGCGACCAGCCGGTTCAGCGCAGCCAGCACCAGGTAGGTACCTGCGGACAGCGGCAGCCCGGACGGGCCAGGGCCGGCCACTTCATCGATAATGGCGGCCACGCCGAGATCCTCCAGCACGCCCCACGCCGCGGCGACTGCGCCGAACTCCTTGTGTCCGGTCCGGTCCGGCAGGCCCAGCCCGCCGCCGCGCATTGCGGCCGCCAGCTCCCCGGCGGTACCCAGGTACTCCTGCGAGACGATCCGGGGCCTGCCGTCGACGCGGGCCGACTCCACCAGGTAGTAGTACGTGGCATTGCCGCGCTTCTTCCCCACGATGGATGCCATATATGGGTAATACGCCCTCGGGCGGGACAGGACAAGCACCGCCACGGCATGTCATCAGGCGAAATGAGTCAGACTCGGCTCCGGCCAGGAGTCACCAGACCATGATCATTGGAAACTCCGGCTAGGCCCGCGCCGACCCGCCTCCCCTCCTGAGCCTGCGCCGACCCCGCCTCCCCGCAGAGACGCGATCTGCCACCCTGCGCGCCGTGAGCCGGGACTCCAGTAGTTAACGGCGCTGTCTTGGGTGGTGGGGATCTCCCGCTCAGCGGGCCGGGGCGGCGGTCAGAGTGACCAGGGTGGTCTTCTTCTGGCCGCCGATGGTTTCCCAGCTGAGCTTTACCCGGCTGCCCGGCTGGGACGCAGACATCATCGCGGTCAGCGCGGTGGGCGAGGTGACCGCCTGCCCGTTGACGGCGGTGATCACGTCTCCGCTGACCAGCCCGGCGCCTGAGGCGGCGGTGCCGCACAGCACGCCGTCGACGAGGGCTCCGGAGCTGGCTGGGGCGACGGAGGACGGGACCGTGGTGTCTGCGTCGTCATCAGTGCAGCCGGTGTTCTGCGGCGCCTGACCGTTGCCGTTGCCGTTGCCGGGGCTACCGCCCACTCCGCCGGACCCGTTGCTCTGCTGTTGCTGCTGAATCTGCTTCCGCTGTTGCTGCGCCTGCTGCTGCGGGCTGGAGTTGCTACCCGGCGGGACCAGCACGCCGAGGAAGCCGGGCAGCCCGATCTGCACGGTCGCACTGGCCTGGCCCGCCGCGATCTGATGTGCGACCGACAGCGCGGCGTCGATGGGGATGGCGAAGCCGAGCACGGAGGAGGGGCCCTGTGAGCTCGACGCGTTCGCGGTGTCCATGCCGATCACCTGGCC
>Ga0302231_10002406_pt1 | contig 10708 bp, 8 predicted proteins | sample II_Palsa_N2_2_FD_193522 | JGI IMG/M metagenome (GOLD analysis project Ga0302231, IMG submission 193522) | Peat permafrost microbial communities from Stordalen Mire near Abisko, Sweden - II_Palsa_N2_2 | ecosystem: Environmental > Terrestrial > Soil > Palsa > Peat permafrost | place: Sweden...
AAATCGCAGGTCGGCCTACCGGACGGGGAGCCCGGTGACGGCCCGGCCGATGATCATCCGCTGGATTTCGCTGGTGCCCTCGAAGATGGTGAAGATCTTCGCGTCGCGGTGCCAGCGCTCGACCGGGTACTCCCGGGTGTAACCGTTACCGCCCAGGATCTGGATGGCCTGCTCGGTGACGCGGACCGCCGTCTCCCCCGCGACCAGCTTGCACATTGATCCTTCGGCGTTGCTGAACGGCTTGTTCTGCCGTGCCATCCAGGCCGCCCGCCAGGTCAGCAGGCGGGCCGCGTCCACGGCGGCCTGCATGTCGGCCAGCATGAACGCCACCCCCTGGTTCTGGCCGATCGGATGGCCGAACTGCCGGCGATCGCGGGAGTACTCCGCCGCGTACTCCACGGCAGCCCGGCCGACGCCGACGGCCATCGCGGCCACGCCGGGCCGGGACGCCTCGAACGTCTTCAGCGCGGCCTGCTCCCCGCTCCGGCCGCCCTCGCGGACCCGGGCGAGCCGTGCGTCCAGCCGGTCCTTGCCGCCCACCAGGCAGCTGCCCGGCACGCGGACGTCGTCCAGCACAACCTCGGCGGTGTGCGAGGCGCGGACGCCGTGCTTGCGGAACTTCTGCCCCTGGGACAGGCCGCGGGTGCCGGGCGGCACGATGAAGCTGGCCTGCCCGCGGCTGCCGAGCGAGCGGTCGACCGAGGCCACGATGATGTGCACGTTGGCGATGCCGCCGTTGGTGGCCCAGGTCTTGGTGCCGTTCAGCACCCACTCGTCCTTGGCCTCGTCGTAGACGGCCCCGGTGCGGATGGCGCCCACATCGCTGCCGGCGTCGGGCTCGGAGGAGCAGAAGGCGGCGAGCTTGACGTCGCCGGGTACGCCGAACATCTGCGGCGCCCACTCCCCGATCTGCTCGTTCGTTCCGCTGGTGACCAGGGACACCGCGGCCAGCGAGCTGCCGACCAGGGACAGCGCAATGCCGGCGTCGCCCCAGAACAGCTCCTCGAACGCGACCACGATCCCGAGCCCGCTCGGCTCGAACGCCTGCTGGGCAAAGAAATCCAGCGAGTACAGGCCGACCTTGGAGGCCTCTTCGATGATGGGCCACGGGGTTTCCTCGCGCTCGTCCCATTCGGAACCGGCCGGGCGGATCACACTGGCCGCGAAGTCGTGCACCCAGCCGCGCATGTCCCGCAGGTCCTCGCTGAGCTCCAGGGAAAAACCGCCTTCGGTGGCCGCCGCGCCCGGCGCGGGTTCCGTGTCCTGCTCGCTGCCCATGCTGCTCCTCGCGACCCGGCCGTCACCATGTTACTCAAGAGTAACACGCTGGGCGGAAGAGAGAAGCGCCGGGAGACCACGATTCCTGGCGGCCGTGAACCGGGCTACGCTCATGTTTCCAGCGGAAGACAGCGCGCGTTTCCAGGGGAAGACAGCGCGCGATCGGGAAGCCGGGGCAGACATGGCCAAAGGACCGGAGCCGGGCCTTCTCGGCACTGTGGGACTGGTCACTGTCGCCATCCCCGCCGCCGGACCTGGCGAGGTGCTCCTGCCGGTGCGCGGTGGCACCGAGACGTTCGCGGCCTGGTCAGACGAGCCCATCGCACGGCACACCCGGATCGTGGTGGTCGACACCATGCCGGCGCGTTCGGTGCTCGTCATGCGGTACTAGCCCTGCGGCTGAGCGGGTCCCCGTCGATTGCCGCGCCTTGCGGTCTGGCTGCCGCGCGGGCTGCGGCCTCGTCAATTAGTGCGTACCGGTCCGGGGCTGGCCGTGGCGCGGTGCGGGTGAGCAGCTCTCCGAGATCATGGGCGTGCGCCACTCGTGTTCCCAGGTAGCGCGGGTGCCCGGCGCGACGTGATCGAAGAAACCGCCATCCTCGTCATAGAAGATGACCAGCAGCGTTTTCTCCCACTGCGGGCTGGCGGCCAGCGCATGGTAAACGGCGAGCACGAACTCTTGGCTGTCCTTGATGTCCGCCGGTGCGTGATCGTCGTTGGGCTGGAAGCCGATGGGGTTGAAGTTACTGAAATTCGGGTCGATCCAGGAGACCGACGGCGGCGTGCCCCGGGCGGCGTCCTCGAGGAAGCTCGCTGCTTGGGTATCGATCCTGACCTCGAGCCGGGCTTTCCAGTTCAGGTTGGTCCTGCTGAAGAACGCGAACCTGTCGTGGTGCCCGAGCGCGTAGTGGGCGTCGGCGAAACGCAGGGTCCCCCCTTCGAAGGAATACCAGCGCCACGTGATGCCGTCAGCGTCCAGGTGCCGCACGAACGACGGCTGGTTGTACAGCGGCGGCAGGTTGTGCGGCAGGTCATCGCGGCTCCCCGCGGCGCGGCCGCAAATCGCGTACAGCCGGTTGGGCCAGGTGGCGCCAGGCACCGAGCTGAACCAGCGATCGCACACCGCGAACTCGCGGGCGAGGTGATCATAAACCGGGACATCGGCGGCGTTGTAGTAACCCATCACGCGCGCCGGATCCCCATCCTCGACGCCGCGGCGCGAGAGCGTGCCGGCAAAGCTCGTGACGAAACCGTCCATCGCGCCACCGCCGATCTGCAGATCAACCGAGCTGGCCGAGTGATCGGGATCGTCGGCAATCGACGTGCTGTCGAGATGATGGATGGGATAGCTGCGTCCATCGTGCTCGTTGGCGAACTCCAGTTTGCCCGAGTACATCATTCTTTCGTGCTCGTCGTAACTATGGGGATCGGCCTGCCGGTCCTGGGCGATGCGTCGCTGATCGCAGCGGGCACGCTGGCTGGAGAAGGCCGGCTCAACGTAGGAGCGGTGCTTGCCACGGCGATAGTCGCTTGGATGCTCGGTTCGCGGCCTTTCGTACTTCCTTGGCGCGGAGATCGCGAAGCGCATTGGGGATGCCGGCACGAAGGCCGTGCTCGGTGTGCTTGTGATCGTCACGATCGGGCTGAGTATCAAGGCCGGGGTGTCGAAATGGCGCGGAAACCGGCACAGACGATCCACTGAGCGGAAAGCTTCCTAGTGGATAACAGAGTCGATCACCAACAACGGTGGCCGTGCCGGCGGCTTTGGTGGTGATGGGCTTCCTGCCCGTGCTCATCCCGGGTCTTGCTCGCCGGCGTCTCGCCAGATCGCCGGGAAGTTGCCGGCCATGAGATCTTGGGCGTGCTGGAGCCGCCATGCGATTGACGGCCGGCGCTGTGGCGGCGCAGTACTCAGCAGGGTGATGAGCAGCGCCCGGGCGCGCAGCAGCACCATAGGAGATTGGGCGCCGGACTCGATGAGATCATCCAAGCTGGTGCGCAGGTAGTCGTCCCAGGACGGAAGGGCCAGGACCACTCGGACCGCTCCGGAGCCGTCCGCGATATCGGCGACGTCGAGGTCCCGTGTCACCAGCGTGCTGAGGATGCTCTGCATGGTGTCGAGCACCTGCACGGCGGTGGCCGGATCGTTGACCGCCGGTGACAGCGCCCGCATGCCGATATCGGCCAGCAGCCGGAACGCGAACAGCGGGTCCTGGTGGAAGGTTCGTTCCTGCCCGGTCACCAGACCGCGGAGTATGGCCTCGTCGGCCACCTCGCCACCGTGCAGATCGGCGACCGGCGCACCCTGCTGGAGCGTGTCACCGATGCCGGCCTGGAGCACGATCACGGCGCTCCCGACCGCCTCGAGCAGGCGGGGCAGGTGGACCTGCTGCAAGATGGCCTGCCGGTGTGGCCACGCGACGGCGCGGTGCAGGGGTGGCAGCACCACGTCAGGATGCGCCCCCGCCGCGCAGGGGTGGCTATACAGGTCGTCCACGATGCCGCGGCCTTCCGCGGCGATTGCCGCCAGCGTCGGGGCCAGCTGGATGGACGTGAAGGCTCTTACCTGCAGGACCCGCATCAGGGCGACCGTAAGGAGTACGGCGGCTACTTCCACGGCCGGCACGACCACCGACACCTGCTGGTCGTTGGCGATGACCAGGGCAGAGGTGACCGAGAACACGAATACGCCCAAGGCCACCCCGAACGTCCGCCACACGACCGGGTCGTCACGGAACAGGTTCAGCCGGGGCGACAGGCTCCCGAAGGCCCACTGCACGACCAGGAAAAGCAGCGAGAAGATGACGCTGACCAGCCCCAGGGTGCCGAATCCGATCGTGACCAGCGCCTCGGTCACCCGAGTGCTGGCCACGCTGGACCCGGTCGAGATCCGCGGCAGCAGCAGGCCCAGCCCTAGCCCAGCCAGCACGCACAGCAACTGCACCAGCCCCGCCCGCAAACGCCGCCGGGGCCGCCGGAACCGGCCCAGCTCGCGGACAGCGGGCTGCCGCATCATTGGACCAGGTTCCGGTTCCTGACCGGGTTCGACGGAACCAGCCGGGGCGGGTGGCCCTTGGCGGCCGCCGCGCATGACAATCTCGCCCTGGACATGCTGTGGATGCTCCCGACTCGCTCCCAACAGTTGTGCCCAGGACGCTACAGACACCCGCGCCGGCCAGCATCCCCCTCCATGGGTGACGTCCCGGCTGCCGCCCGCGTGAATCAACCCAGCCGGCCTACCTCGACGCCGAGGCCTGGCTGGTCCGGCGGCATTAGGAAACGCCGGTTGGAATAGGGGCCACGTCAAGCGCCGCTCACAGCGTCATCCCATCGCGGCGGGCGGTACTGGCTCAGCGTCGCGCCCCGGTGCCCTGCGGATGAGCCGACGTGTCGGCACCTCGGGCTCAGGCAGGGCGGCTGAGTCCTGGCGCGTCTCGGCCGGGGCAGACATGGCCCCGTAGCGCCGGGCCAGCGGCTCGGCGCTGACGCCGTGCGCGATCACGCTGAGCAGCACCGTGGCGGTGATGACTGCGACCGCGGGACCGGCCGCCTTCTCGCCGAGATCCTCCAGCGCCAGCAGCGCGAACACGACCGAGGCCAGGCCCCGGGGACCGAACCAGCCCACGAACGCGGTCGTGGGCCATCCGAGCTTCGCACCGATCAGAGCCAGCGCCACCGGGATCATCCTGATCACGGTCAGGCTGAGCACCGCATACACCACGAGTTGCCAGGTGAGGTGCTCAAACATCGGTGCGACGGCGATCGCGCCGAACGCCAGCCACACCAGCAGCGACACCAGCGCCCCGGTCTCCTCGACGAACGGCACGAGCGGCTCGCCGCGCCGGCCCGCCGTGCTGGCGAACGCCAGGCCGCCGGTAAACGCGGCGATGAAGCCGTTGCCATGCAGGGCGACGGCTGAGGCGTACGCGCACACCGCCAAGCCGAGCACCGCCGCGCCAGCGAAACCCTCGGCGGCCCAGTCGCGGCGGCTGGCCAGCTTGACCAGCCAGCCGCCCACACCGCCCACCACAACGCCAACAACCAGGCCCAGGGCCAGCTCCGCGACGGCCCCGCCCGGGCCGGTCATGGACTCGTGCGCGGCGGTCCCCGCTCCCGCCACCGCGACCAGCACGAACGGTGTGGCGATCCCGTCGTTCAGCCCGCTCTCCAGATTGATCAGGCGGCGGATCCTGGCCGGAACCGCGCGATTGAGCATCACGCCGGCGCCCAGCGCCGCGTCCGTGGGGGCCAGGGCCGCGCCGATCAGCAGGGCCAGCCAGATGTTGATGCCCCCGAACAGGAACAGCGCCAGCAGCGTGCCCAGGCCGATCGTGAGCGGCAGGCCGATCCCCAGCAACCGCAGGCAGAGGCCGAGTTCGGCGCGCAGGTCGCGCAGGCCGACCCGGGACGCATCAGAGAACAGCACCAGCACGAGCGTGACCTCGGCCAGGACCTTCACTGCCTCGTGTGAAGGCGCGAACCCCAGCACTCCCAGCGGGCCGTGCGTCAGGACCAGGCCGGCAATAACGAACGTGATCGGCGCCGTCACGTCAAACCGTTCCAGCCGGGCCGACACCGTGCCCCACGCGAATATCAGCGCCGCCACGATGGCCAGATCGGAAACGCTCACGATCTCACCGGCACGTCAGCACGGTTACGGCCAGCACCGATCGCCGTGTGCATCCCCGACCTGCCGTCGCTCGCATCGAGCCAGGTTAAATCCTTGTCCAGAGGCTGAAATCACCCGTGATGGATGATCAGCTCCAGTTCACAAAAGGCGACAATTGCGTTCTGCCCGCAGTCCGCGGGCCCCGCCGATGGCAGCCCCAGGACACCGGACCGGCCCGGACAGGCCACGACCGTCCCACCCATAGGAGCTCGATTATGCCGCTGAACGAATACGAGCCGGGCGCCGCGTTTCCAGGCGTGATCGGGCGGACGACAGATGAGTCCAGCCCGGCGTGGCCCCGGCCGCTGCGCGCGGATGCCGGAGCGCCGAATGTGCTGATGATCGTGCTGGATGACGTCGGGTACGGGCAGCTCGGATGCTACGGCAGCCCGATTGCGACGCCGAACCTGGACGCGCTGGCCGCGGGCGGCCTGCTGTATTCCAATATGCACACCACGGCGCTGTGCTCCCCGTCGCGGTCGTGCATCATCACCGGGCGCAATCACCACGCGAACGCCACGGCGGCGATCAACGAGCTGGCAACCGGATACCCCGGCTACAACGGCAGCATCCCGTTCGAGAACGGGTTCCTGTCCGAGATGCTCCAGCAGCACGGCTACAGCACCTACCTGGTCGGCAAGTACCACCTGATGCCGTCGGAATTCGAATCGGCGGCCGGGCCGTTCGACCGCTGGCCGCTCGGGCGCGGCTTCGAGCGCTTCTACGGCTTCCTGGGCGGGGACTGCAGCCAGTGGTACCCGGAGCTGGTCTACGACAACCACCAGGTCGAGCCGCCCCGCACCCCCGAGCAGGACTATCACCTGACCGAAGATCTGGCCGACAAGGCCATCCAGTTCATCGCCGACGCCAAGCAGGTCGCCCCGCACAAGCCGTTCTACCTGCACTTCTGCACCGGTGCCGGGCATGCCCCGCATCACGTGGCCAAGGAGTGGGCCGACCGGTACGCCGGCCAGTTCGACGACGGCTGGGACGCCTACCGGGAGCGCACGCTCGCCCGGCAGAAGGAACTCGGCGTGATGCCGGCCGACGCGGAGCTGTCCCGGCACGACCCGGACGTCCCGGAGTGGGACTCGCTGTCCCCGGACGCACGCAGGCTCGCGGCGCGGATGATGGAGGTATTCGCCGGGTTCCTGTCCCACACCGACCACCACATCGGCCGCCTGCTCGACTTCCTGAGGGAGACGGGCGAGTTCGACAACACGCTGATCATGGTCGTTTCGGACAATGGGGCCAGCGCCGAGGGCGGCCCCACCGGCACCACCAACGAGCTGCAATTCTTCAACAACGCCCCCGAGTCGCTGGAAGACAGCCTGGCCAAGATGGACGAACTCGGTGGGCCTACCACGTTCAACCATTACCCCTGGGGGTGGACCTGGGCCGGCAATACGCCGTTCCGCCGGTGGAAGCGGGAAACTTACCGCGGCGGGACCACCGACCCGTTCCTGGTGCACTGGCCGGCCGGCATCAGCGCGCGCGGTGAGGTGCGCACCCAGTACGCGCACATCATCGACATGGTCCCCACCGTCCTGGACGCGTTCGGCCTCCAGCCGCCCGCCCAGGTCAGGGGCGTGACCCAGTCGCCGCTGCACGGCGTCAGCTTCACCCAGTCCTTCGACGACGCGGACGCCGCGACCCGGCACCGCGTCCAGTATTTCGAGATGTTCGGGCACCGGGCCATCGACCACGACGGATGGCGGGCGGTGTGCCCCTGGCCCGGACCCTCGTTCGCTGAGGCCGGGAAACCGTTCGGCGCGCTGATCTCGGCGGGGACGCTGACCGACCTGGATGCCGGCCACTGGGAGCTGTACCACGTGGCCGAGGATCCGGCCGAGAACCACGACCTGGCCGGGCAGCACCGGGACAAGCTCATCGAGTTGATCGCGATGTGGTATGCCGAAGCCGGGAAGTACAACGTCTTCCCGATCGACGGCAGTGCCACCGAGCGGCTGATGACCGAGCGCCCGCAGGTCGCCGAGCCGCGGGCCGAGTACATCTACCGGCCGCACACCCAGACGGTGCCCTTCTGGGTCGGCCCGCGCGTGCTCAACCGTCCGCACAGCATCACCGCCGACGCGGAGATCCCGGACAGCGGGGCAGAGGGCGTCCTGATTTGCCAGGGCAGCAACGTCGGCGGCTGGACCTTCTACGTCCAGGACAGCCGGCTGCACTACGCCCACAACTACGTCGGCCGCGAGATCTACCGCGTATCAGGCCGTGACCCGCTCCCCGCCGGCCGGCATCAGCTTCGCTTTGAGTTCGAGCCCACCGGGAAGCCCGACTTCGCACACGGCAAGGGCGCCCCCGGCCGGGCCCAGCTGTACGTCGACGGCCAGCTCATCGCCAACAGCGAGTTCCCGGTCACCACACCCATCGCCTTTAACCCCGGCGGCCTCAGCTGCGGCGCTAATCCCGGCTCTGCAATCGTTCCGGACTACCAGGCCCCGTCCCCGTTCACCGGCACCCTGCACACCGTCACCGTCGACCTCTCCGGCGACCTCATCACCGACACCGAGAGCGAGATGCGGATGGCCATGGCCCGCCAGTAGGACCGGGAGGTCGTGATCATGGCTGACAAAGTCACGGAAGATAAGTTCGGCGACGCGATGCGGCCGTTCGGTGGCCAGCTGCTCAAGACCTCGCTGTCCGAAGAAGACGGGAAGGAGCTAGCCGACGACCTTTCCGGTGGCCACTGAACCACCTCCCGGTCTCGGCTCTAATGAAGGCTGACGCGACAGTAACGAGCGCCTCGCCGTAACGCGCTGGAGTGCTCGCCGACACCCCGGCAGCATGGCGATTTCGTTATCAGCCGTTGTGGCGGTCCAGGAACTCATAGACGTCGGCCTCGTCCACGCCGGGGAAGATACCGGCGGGCAGCGCGGACAGGACGTGGGAGTGCGCCCGGGCCGACGGCCACGCCATGCCTTCCCAGCGGGCCTCCAGTTCGGCGGGCGGCCGCTTGCAGCACTCGCCGTCCGGGCAGGACGAGCGCATCCGGATCGGCGTCTCACGGCCGCGGAACCACCGCGAATGCTCATACGGGACGCCGAGGGTGATGGCGAACCCGCGGTCAGCGCGCGGGTCGACCTGGGAGACGCAGAAGAAGGTGCCGGAAGACGTGGCCGAATACTGGCAGTACGGCGAGAAGCGGTCCGCCGCGCCGAACACCTGACGCCCGGCCCACTTGCGGCACATCCGCTGGCCCTCGATCGCCCCGTCCGGGTCGGCCGGGAACACCAGGCCGTCGCTCTCGTACGCCTTGTAGATGATGCCGCTGGAGTCGTTCTTGGTGAAGTGGCACGGCATGCCGAGGTGGCGGGTGGCCAGGTTGGTGAAGCGGTGCGCGGCCATCTCATACGACACCGAGAACACGTCCACCAGGTCTTCCACGGCCAAGTCCCGCGCCTCCTTGGCGTCGGCCAGGAAGCGGACCGCGGCCTTCTCCGGCATCAGCACCGCGGCCGCGAAGTAGTTGCTCTCGACCCGCTGGCGGAGGAAGTCAGCAAAGTCGCGCGGGGCCTGGTGGCCGAGCAGGAAGTGCCCGAGCGCCTGCAGCAGAACCGTGCGGGGCGAGTGCGCGCCGACCGGCTCCTGCCTCACGTAGATGCGGTGATTACGCAGGTCCGTGAGGGATCGGACAGAACTTGGCAGGTCCTGGACGTACCGGACGGAGAAACCGTGGTGGCTGACCACCGACAGCAGCATGCCCTGCGACAGGGCACCCCCGGTGTAGCCGGTGGATTGCAGCGCCCCGTCGGCGGCCCGCTCGATGTCCTCGAAGTAATTGGCCCGCTCGCGCATGGCGGCGCGCAGTTCGGCGTTGGCGGCGCGCGCCTCCTCCGGAGTAGCCGCCGGCCTGGACCGCTGCTCATGCAGCGCCCCGGCCAGCTTGACCAGATGCTCCAGGATGTCGGTCGGGACCCGGGAGCCCACCTTGAGATGCGGCAGGCTGAGCTCGGCGTAGGCGGGATCGCGCTGCGCTTCCTCGAGGGCGATCTCCAGCTGGGCCCGGCGGCTGGGGGCCTGGCGCCGCAGCAGTTCCTCGACCGGCACCGACAGCGCGGTTGCCAGGTCCTCCAGTACCGACAGCTTCGGCTCGCGGCGGCCGTTCTCCAGCAGCGAGAGCGCCGACGGGGCGCGGCCGACCCGGTCGCCGAGCTCGGCCAGGGTAAGGCCACGGGAACGGCGCAGGTGCCGGAGGCGCTGCCCCATGGTCATAAGGTCTAGACCACGCTCCTGCGTCAATTTTTGAGATACTTCCATCATGAAAACCAGCTTATCTTCTCTAAATAGAAATTTCTAGCTTTTTTATTTCCTAAATTACTCGTCAGTAGCTTGATGACGAGTCATTCTGATGTTAGGGCGACCACTTGGCGCCCATAGCTGGAGGCGATAGGGAAGATGGACACAATCAGGGAACAGGCCGCCCGACTACAGACCGAATGGCACGAAGACCCGCGCTGGGCGGGCACAGAGCGCACGTACACCGCCGAGGACGTGATCCGGCTGCGCGGCTCGGTGCAGGAGGAGCACACGCTCGCCCGGTTGGGCGCACAGCGGCTGTGGTCGCTGCTGCAGAGCGAGGACTACGTCAACTCGCTGGGCGCCCTGACCGGTAACCAGGCCGTGCAGCAGGTCCGGGCCGGGCTGAAGGCCATCTACCTGTCCGGCTGGCAGGTCGCCGCCGACGCGAACCTGGCCGGGCAGACCTACCCGGACCAGAGCCTGTACCCGGCCAACTCC
>Ga0302231_10002415_pt1 | contig 10693 bp, 7 predicted proteins | sample II_Palsa_N2_2_FD_193522 | JGI IMG/M metagenome (GOLD analysis project Ga0302231, IMG submission 193522) | Peat permafrost microbial communities from Stordalen Mire near Abisko, Sweden - II_Palsa_N2_2 | ecosystem: Environmental > Terrestrial > Soil > Palsa > Peat permafrost | place: Sweden...
CATTGTCGAAAACGACGCGTTAGCAGAGACGGTCAGCCGTCTGGAAACCCCCTTGATCTGCAAACACGCATCCTCCAGCAGCGACAGCGCACTGCTGACCGAAGGCATCAGATTCGACCCCGCCGAGGTCAGGCGAATGCCGCCCAGGCCGGTGCTGCGCTCGAGCAGACGAGCCCCCAGCGATTCTTCCAGGCTGCGGATCTGGTGGCTCACGGCGCTGGTCGATACATTCAATTCGACCGCGGCACGCGCAAAGCCGCCAAGCCGGACCGCCGCCTCGAAGGCACGCAACGCTGACAGTGGAGGGATATTGGACATAGGAGGGTATTGTAGGATATTCAACACCCCTTGAAAAACCATCTTTTGCCTGCCGCTTCGGCGCTTGGTAAGGTCGCATAAACCCGAATATAAAAACGCGACGTCGCGCTGAACCGACCGGAGAAACGGATGTATTTCGATAGCAGGTTATGGATGATGATGGCGGGGCTGCGCCTACGCGTGGCCGGCGCAGTGGTGCTTGGCCTGCTGGCCATGGGCTTTGGCGTGATGCGCTTCGTTTTTCTCGGCCGGGTTCTCGCGCTCGCCTTCAAAGGCGCACCACCGCAACAGATTGCGCTCGCCGCAGCTGCAACGGTCGCCTGCATGCTGCTGCGGGCCTCGCTCGATCATCGTCGCGTCGTCCTGGCTCAAGGCACAGCCGGGCGCGTGCAGTCGGTGCTGCGCGCACGCCTGTTCGACCGCATCGCCGAGCTTGGTCCAGCCTGGTTCGGCGCCGAACGCACCGGCGGCGTGATGCTTGCCGTCATCGACGGCGTGGAGCAGTTGCAGATCTTCTTCGGTGCTTACGTGCCGCAGCTCGTCATCGCTGCCTGCGCGCCGGTGGTGATTTTCGCGGTGCTGGCCTGGTGGGACGTGCCCACTGCTGCCGTGCTGCTGGTCGCCGCGCTCGCGACGCTCGCGCTGCCGATGCTGGTCCACAACGCCGACAAGCATGCGGCCATCGGCCGTGCGGCGGCGTTCAAGGCATTCGGGGAAGAGTTCCTCGACGCGGTGCAGGGCTTGCCGACGCTCAAGGCATTCGGCCAGAGCGGCGCCTTCGCGCAAAAGCTCGCAGGACACGCGCGAGCCTTGTCCGATAGCACGTTCTGGGTGCTCGCACTGGGCCTCTTGACCCGCTTCTTTACCGATCTCGGCACCGGGCTGGGCGCGGCGGCCGCCATCGCGATAGGCGCCTGGCGGGTACGTCACGGCGAAATGAGCCTGGAAGCCCTGTTGATCATCCTGATGGCCGGCACGGAGATATTCCGTCCGCTGCGCGATCTGCGTTCGGTCCTGCACTCGGGCATGATCGGCCAGTCGGCGGCGAATGCTATCCATACGTTGCTGGAAGCGCGCAGCGACGCCCCCGCTGCGGTCGGGACACAGGTGCCTGACCTGACAGCGAGCATCGCGTTCGACAACGTGGGCTTCGCCTATCCGGGCCGCCGCGCCGATGCCCACGCTGGGCTGAGCTTCACGATTGCCGCTGGCGAAACGGTGGGCATCGTCGGGCCGAGCGGGGCGGGGAAGTCGACCATCCTGCGTCTGCTGTTGCGCCAGCACGATGCGCAGGCCGGTGCGATCAGCATTGGAGGCCATGACATCCGCATGCTGAATCCCGACCAGGTGCGCGGCATGATTGCGATCGTCGCGCAGGACACTACGCTGTTCGACGGCACGATCGCCGACAACCTGCGGCTCGGGCGCCACGATGCCAGCGACGAGGACATGACCGCCGCGGCCACCGCGGCCAATATCCACGACTTCATTAGCGCGCTGCCCGACGGTTACGCGACGCGCATCGGCGAACGGGGTGCCACGCTCTCCGGTGGACAGCGCCAGCGCATCGCGATTGCCCGTGCGTTGCTACGCGACGCCCCGATCCTCGTACTCGACGAAGCGCTTTCCGCAGTCGATGCGGAGAACGAAGCGGTCATCCAGCAAGCGCTCGACCGTTTGATGCGCGGGCGCACGACGTTGATCCTGGCGCACCGGTTGTCGAGCGTCATCGGCGCCGACCGGATCCTCGTGCTGGATCAAGGGCGCGTGGTTCAGAGCGGTACGCATGCCGAACTGATCGATCGTCCGGGGGCGTATCGCCGTTTGATGGGGCCGCAGGTCTCAGCGAAAGGCGAAGCGCCGGTCGCGATCGAGCGGGTGCGGGCCGCGGCTGCATCGTCGGGGCCGCAAGTGCGAGCGCTCGCCGAAGACGCCGCGGCGATCGGTTGGGGCGATACATTGCGCACCTTGTTGCGCTTCGTTCGACCATGGCGCACGAAGCTGACGCTGACCGTGCTGTGCGGCATCGGCCGTGTCCTGAGCTTCATCGGGGTTGGCGTGCTGGGTGCGCTGGTTGTGGCCGGCGTCTCTTCCGGCCGGCCTGTGCAGGGGCTGACCATCGGACTGCTAATTGCCGCGCCGGTGGCGGCGACGCTGCACTGGCTGGAATCCTGGCTTGCCCATGACATGGCTTACCGTCTGCTGGCGGAAATGCGCATTGCCTTGTTCGCCAAGCTGGAGCGACTTGCGCCTGCCTATCTGCTGCGTCGGCGCTCCGGTGACCTTGTGGCATTGGCCACTCAGGATGTGGAGACCGTTGAATATTTCTACGCGCATACCGTCGCCCCGGCCTTCGTTGCGGTGCTGATCCCCGCTGGCGTGCTGGCGCTGCTGGCATGGGCGGCCTGGCCGCTCGCGCTCGTGCTGGTGCCTTTCCTCGCGTGGGCAGGCCTCACTCCGGTCTTCGCGCGCAGCAAGATCGACCGTCTCGGCGGCCAGGCGCGTGCCGCGTTGGGACAACTTGGCGCGCATCTCACGGAGACGATCCAGGGCCTCGCCGAACTCGCCGCCTTCCAGGCAACAGGGCGTCGCCGCACAGTGTTCCTCGCGGACCTGGAGGCTTATCAGAAACAGCGGTCCGCTTTGCTCGACGACTTGTCGCGCCAGAGTGCCGCGCTGGAAATCGCGACCGGCCTCGGTGGACTCGCCGTGGCGTTGCTCGGCGCTGTGCTTGCCTCGCGCGGCTGGTTTGGTCACCAGTGGTTGCCGTTGCTTGTGCTGGTGGCCGTGGCGGCCTTCATGCCCGTCGCCGAGATCGGTCAGGTGGCGCGTCAGTTGGCCGATACGATCGCCTCCACGCGCCGCTTGCATGTAGTCGAAAGCGAGAACGAACCGGTGACCGACGGCGACCTCCCGGTTCCCGCGAACCCGCCGATCGAGATCGAAACGTTGACCTTCTCGTACCCCGGCCGCAGCGTACCTGCGCTGGACCGCGTGAGCTTTACCGTGCGTCCTGGCAGCACTGTGGCGCTGGTCGGCGCCTCGGGCGCGGGCAAGTCGACGGTGGCGAATCTGCTGCTGCGTTTCTGGGATCCGCAGCAAGGCGCAATCAAGCTGGGCGGCACCGATTTGCGCCGGCTGCGTCTTGACGACCTGCGCAGCCACATTGCGCTGGTGGCGCAGGACACCTATCTGTTCAACGACACGCTGGAGGCGAACATCCGTCTCGCAGGGCGCGAGGTGTCAGACGAGGATGTGCGCCGCGCACTGGATCGGGCCGCGCTGAGCGAGTTCGTCGACCGCTTGCCGGACGGGCTTGCAACGCGGGTGGGCGAGCGCGGCGTGCAACTGTCGGGCGGTCAGCGTCAGCGGGTGGCGATTGCTCGCGCGTTTCTCAAGGACGCGCCGATCCTGATCATGGACGAGGCGACCTCGCATCTGGACACGATCAGCGAGCAGCAGATCCGCGCGGCGCTGGAAGAATTGATGGCGCACCGTACCTCCATCATCATCGCGCATCGTCTGTCGACCATTCAGAACGCGGACACGATTCTCGTGATGGATGGCGGGCGCGTGGTCGAGGCTGGCAGCCACGACGAACTGCTGGCTGCGCGTGGCGCCTATGCAAGGCTCGTCGCGCACCAGTCGGGCGTGGTGGCTGCGTAACTTGGTGAATCCGCTGCATCAGCGTGGCAGTGCAGCGGTGTACGGCTGATGACCAGCGATGCGCGCCCGCAAACGGGCGCGCGACCGACATCAATGCGTTATGGATACCCTGAACGCAGACTCATAAGTCAGATGGACATGCTCGTGATGCGTCAATGAATTCATCACGGTAACCAGGTCCGGTTGGCTCACCTTGACGGACTGCGCAGTGCCGGTCCGATCTGCAATGGTCAGAAGATTCAGCTTGCTGTTGATCGTGGTGACTTCCACCACACCGTCATAGGTTCGCACTGCGCGGAACCCGTCCTGGCCGGAATCAGCGGTGGATTGAGTCACCTTGACGCTGTGCGTCATGGTCGTGAGTTTGGCGCCCTTCTCGGGGGTAAGCGCGGTGACGTAGGGCTCCAGAAAAGCGATGGCGATTTTGTTGCCGACGCTAACCCGGTCGAGTATATCGCTATGGTCCTTCGCGTTGAGACTCAGTTCGCGGCCGCTTTTGAGCGTCACGACAATGATCGAATTCTTCTTGTCGATGAAACTCACGGTGCCGTTTGCGTGGTCAACGGTTTTGTCGCTTGGCGAACTGGCTGCCGCTGCCGACGCTGCTGCCGGTTCCGAAGCCGTGCTGTCGGCTGCGGCACAGATCGAAAGCCACGACGACAGACCTAGTGCGACCGCGATCGCTGCAGATCGCCGTGCTACGGAAGAACGACCACTGGACTGATAAAACATTAGTGCCCCCCTATCTATATGCGTTTCCGGTCTACGAAAGACGCAGCTTCGATACGTCTCGCGCTTGACCCCTGAAATGCAGGTTCGAAATGTCAATTCCATCCTGACGGCGCCGGAAACGTTTCGTGCCGGCTCCTTCCGCCGAGGATGCGGTGTAACGGTACCACGTTCCGCCGGCGGGCTTACCAATCGAAAGCTTGTCGGGTCTCGATATCCTTTCGTAATCCGATGCATTCCTAACCGAAATCTCACTGTCATCGGTGCGTCACGCCGCAGGGCTACAAGTGCATAAAAGATCGGCGCAGTCGCTGCGGTTCCGCGTCGGCGCCGTATTGTCCTCTCCACACCTCAGGCGAAAAGGAATCATCGAACCATGGGCAAGTACAAGGTCAAACTCGGCGAAGGAAGTGCCTTTGCGGATCATGAGCACGTCGCTGAAAGTGAAGACGAAAACGAGAGCCCGGTTCGAAATGGCGACAATCTTTCGTCGAAGGTCGCGACGATCGGTGTCGTCGTAGTTGGCGCTGCGTTGCTGGAAACGGCGCTGATTCCGGGCATCCTGCTCGGCGCGGCAGCGGCACTTGCACCGAAGTATCTGCCGAAATTCGGCGAGCGCATTCAGCCGCTGTTTAATACGACGGTGCGCGGCGCCTACAAGCTGGGTCGCAAGGCTCGCTCCGCGGTTGGCGAAGTGCGCGAGCAGATGAGCGATATCGCGGCTGAAGTCGAGGCCGAGGAAGTGGCCGCGGCGACCGAGCCGGTGGCGGCCGCCGAGCCTGCCAAGGCCTGAGCGCGACATCTCCCGTCACTATCGAACCACTTATGAGTAAAGTGCCTCAGTCTGACGCTGCGCGCAGCGATACCGCTCATACGGCTGCCAACGGCGCATCGAAGTCTGCCGCGTCCTCTGCTTCTGCTTCTGCGAACGGCGAGGGCGTAGAAGCAAAGCCGGCCCGGAAAAAGAAACGCGAAGTCCGCATCGAGCACAAGGTGCCGGGACGCATTCGCATGAAGATTCCGTCTGCGAAGAACAATCCGGAATTCCTGGCCTTGTTCCAGAACGTGTTCTCGTCGGTCAACGGCATCACCAAAGTGAAGTCCAAGCCGGAAACCGGCAGTATCGTGATCCACTACGATCTGCAGCGGGAGGCGGAATTCCATTCGCATTTCCATCATTGCTGCGCCCAGAATGACATGACGGTCAGCGCCGCGCGCCCAGGCGACGAAATCGACGAACTCGCAAAGAAAATCGAAGCGGAAGCGGAATTTCTCGCCGAGCGCTCCGAGGCCGTGCGCGCGACGGTCGACCTCGTCAAGAAGGTCGACTATCAGATCAAGGCGATGACCGGCAACACGATCGATCTGAAGATCGTGCTGGTAGGAGGCCTCGCGGTCGCCACCTTTGTCGAGATCGGTGCGGAGGCAGCGACGCCGATGTGGGTGACACTCGCGCTGTTTGCGGTGAACCACTTCGTCGAAATGAAGCACGAAACACGCTCGCAGGCCGCCCCGGCTCCGATGCTCCCCGCACCGCGCTGATCCGGGCAGACCATGGAATTTTCAATCCGGCATGCGATTCCGGGACGGGTGCGCTTGCACGTGCCTGCGCTGTGCACGCCGTCGCCGCTCGCCGAGTCGGCGGTGTCGTGGCTCAAGCAACAGGACTTCATCGACGACGCCTGCATCAAATACGACTGCGCCAGCCTGATCGTGCATTACGACAGCGAGTGCGCCGGCGATCTCTCGGACCTGCTCGAAATGCTCGAGGGCTTTAGCCTCGCCGACCTCGATCAGTTGCTGAGTTTCCTTGACCCAAGCGGTGCCGCCAGCGCGGTCGGCGTTGCGCGCAGCCATGTTCCACCGGCGAAGCCGCGCTGGCCGCTGGTGCTGCCAAGCCTCTCGCTGGCGATGTCGTTCTCGGCGAATCCGCTGCTCTTCGCACTCAACGTTCCGTTGATGCTTTACAACGCCTACCCGATCTTTTCTCGCGCGTGGCGTGTGTGGAGCAACGAACGGCGCCTGAACGTCGACTTCCTCGACACGCTAGCCATCTCCGTGTCGATGGGGCAGGGCAACATGATGACGGGCGGCGTGATCACATGGCTGATCCGGCTGGGCGACTGGATTCGCGACCTCACCGCGGCCGGTTCGAAGCGGGCGGTGACCGAGCTGCTCGAGTTCCAGTCGAAAACGGCGTGGGTGCTACGGGATGGCGCCTACGTTGCGATCCCGGCCGCCGAGCTCGTTGCTAACGACACGATCATGGTCTACCCTGGAGAGATGATTCCCGTGGACGGCGAGATCGTGCATGGCAGCGGCATGGTCGACCAGAAGACGATCACCGGCGAAGGCCTGCCGGTGTCGCGCAACATCGGCGAGGCGGTGTTCGCGGCGACGATCCTGCGCGAGGGGCAACTGACGTTGCGCGCGCTGCGCGTCGGCGCGGAGACCACTGCGGGGCAGATCGCGCATCTCGTCGACTCGGCGCCGGTGGGCGACACGCGCATGCAGAATCATGCCGAGCGCTTTGCCGACCGGCTGGTGTTGCCGACGCTCGGTCTCGCCATCGGCACGGCGGCGTTGACGCGCGACTTCAATCGCTTCCTGTCGCTGGTGATCGTTGACTTCGGCACCGGCATTCGGGTGGCGGCGCCTACTGCGGTGCTGTCCTCGATGACTCACGCCGCGCGCGTCGGCATCGTCATCAAGAGTGGCGGCCACATGGAGAAGCTTGCTCATGTCGATACGGTGGTGTTCGACAAGACCGGCACGTTGAGCGTCGGCACGCCGCACGTGGTGCATATGCAGTCGTTCAATCGCCATGTTTCGTCCGACCACTTGCTCGCGCTGGCGGTGGCGGCTGAAACCCGTCTGCAGCATCCGGTCGCGGAGGCGCTGCGCGAGAAGAGCCGCGAGTTGCAGCTCGTGCTGCCACCTTGCGACGAAACCGAATACCGTATCGGCCTCGGCGTCGAAGGTCGGGTGAACGGCTATTACATGCACGTCGGCAGCGAACGCTTTCTGCGTCAGAACGACATCCGCGTCGACCACATCACGACCGAGCGTGCGCTTATCGACGAACGCGGCTGCTCCTGCCTCTACGTGGCGATCGACGGCGAGTTGGCCGGCCTGATCGCCTATGAAGATCGCATCAGGCCGGAAAGCCGGCAGATCGTCGAAAGGCTGCACAGCATGGGGATTCGCGACACCATCATGCTGACCGGCGATAACGCCGTGGTGGCGAAGGCGGTCGGCAAACGCGTCGGGCTCACGCGTCAGGTCGCCAACATGATGCCGGCCGACAAGGCCGAGGTCATCCTGCAGTTGCAGCGCGAGGGGCGCTCCGTGGCGATGGTCGGCGATGGCATCAACGATTCGCCGGCACTGAGCTTTGCCGATGTGGGCATCGCGATGAAGTACGGCGCCGATATCACGCACGAATCCGCCGACGTCGTCCTGATGGAGGACTCGTTGTGGAAGCTGATCAAGGCTATCGAGATTTCGCGTGACGCAGTCGGACTTATCAAGCAGAACTATGGAATCGTCGCGGCGATGAACGCAGTCGCGCTCGGCCTGGCACTCCCGGGCGGCCTCGTGAGTCCGGAGGTCACTGCGGTGATCAGCAACGGCTCGGCGATCGTCGCGAGTCTTAACGGCATTCGCCCCGCTCTGCGACGCTCATGAACACGACTTCCCTCGTTGCCGTCGACGGCAAGATGACCGAGTCGCACCGGCGCGAGCTGGAAGCGGCGGTCAATCTGCTCGAGAACCCGCATTTCGCGGCGCGTCTGGCCGAGTATGCGGGGCAGCCGCTCAATGCGATCGTCGAACACCTTCCAGGCGCCTTCAACCAGCGCTTGCGCGGCACGGTGCGCGCGGCGATTTTCCGTTGCCTGGAAATAGCCATCGAGTCGCTCGACGACGATGTGTCAGTAAGCGGACCCGACTGGCTAAACAAGGTGATGATCGGCGTGGCCGGTGGCGTGGGTGGTTTCTTCGGCATGGTTGCGTTGCCGATCGAATTGCCGCTCACCACCGCGCTGATGCTGCGCGCGATCGCCGAGATTGCGAGAGCCGAGGGCGAGGACCTGGGCTTGATGGAGACGCGCCTTGCGTGCCTCGAAGTATTTGCGCTCGGTGTGCGTGGGCCGCATGACAAGCTGAATGTCGACTACTACGCCGCGCGGCTCGTCCTGACGCGCCTGACCGCCGACGTCGCCGCATTGCTGTCCGAACGCGGCGCGGTCAACGCCTCGACGCCGGTGATCGCCAAACTGGTTGGCGAAATCGTGGGACGCTTCGGCCTGGTTGTCTCCGATATGTCGGCCGCGAGCTTCGTGCCCATTCTGGGGGCCGTCGGTGGCGCAACCCTGAACGTGATCTTCGCCGATCACTTCCACCGGGTCGCACACGGGCATTTCACCGTCCGGCGTCTCGAACGCATCTACGGCGCGGAGTCGATCCGCGCTCGCTATCAACAATCGAGGCGGGCGCAGCCGCGTGGCGGACTGCTGCGCAGGCTTCCCTTCTGACGCCCGTCGCGCGATGGCTATCGATACGTCGATCGATTCCGCCGCGTTGTCCTTGACCGACGAGCGTCGCGCTCAGCTCAGACAAATGCGTCTGTTCGCCACCGGCCTGCTGGTACTGATGCTGGTGCTGTTCATTGCGGCGTCGATGCTGCGTTCTATGTGGCCGGGGTTCGCCTATGTGCGCGCGTTCACGGAAGCGGCTATGGTGGGCGCCTGCGCCGACTGGTTCGCGGTGGTGTCGCTGTTTCGACATCCGTTTGGTATCCCCTTGCCGCATACGGCGGTGATCGGGAAGCACAAGGTGCGCATCGCCGAGAACTTCGGCGCGTTCGTCTCGGGCAATTTCATCATGCCTGCGGAAGTGGCGGCGAAGCTGGAGAGCATCGACGCCGCGGGCTGGGCGGCGCGCTGGATCAGGGAACCTGGGAATGCCAGGCAGGTTGCGACGCGCCTGCAACATCTCTTTCCGTCACTGCTTGAACTGGTAGGAGACCGACCGGTACGGGAGTATGGCCGTGGCCTGATTCGTAACGGTATCGATTCGATCGCGGCGGCGCCGCTCGGCGCGCGGCTGCTGTCGGTACTGATCGCGCATGGTCACCATGAGACAGCGTTCGATATGGCGCTCGACCAGGCGCAGCGCTTTATCGATGAGCACAAGGACCAGATTCGCCAGAACGTCGCGAACAGCAGCGCGCGCTGGGTGCGCGGCTGGGTCGACGGCCGGATTCTGGACGCGTTTCTGGTGGAAGTGCAAAAGACCATCGATGACGCGCGAAGCGTGCCCGATCATCCCTGGCGGCTCGAGTATCGCGGCATGCTTGGCGACCTGACGGTGAGGTTGGCCGACGATCCGCAGATGCTGGCGCACGGCGAGCGGATCAAGTCGGAAGTGCTGGATAACGACGTGGTGGAAGGGTATCTGGAGTGGTTGAGCTCAGAGGCAGGCGAGAAGGTGCAGGCGGAGGTCGGCAAGGACGACGGCGTGCTGATGCAGTGCCTCGAGCGCGGCTTGCAGGCGGTGGGCAGTTGGCTCGACGAGAACGCCGAGGTGCGCGTGCTGATCAATCGCTGGGCGCAGCAACTGGTGTTCAACGCGATCGTGCCGAACCGCAAGGAGATCGGCGCTTTCATCTCCGAAGTGATTGCGCGCTGGGATACCACCACGCTCATCGATAAGCTGGAGCTTCAGGTGGGCAAGGATCTGCAGTACATCCGCATCAACGGGACGCTGATCGGCGGCCTGGTGGGGCTGGGCATTTTTCTGATCGATCGGCTGTTCACCTGACGTGAGCTTCTGCCCGCGCTGACGCTCGCGACCGATATCGCAGCATGAAAAAACCTTCACGTGTCCGAAGCGGGAATGACACGTCGCCTTGCCTATTCTAAAGACGCAACTTCAGAAACGGTCCATTTCCATCGCGATACGGACCGTCTTGCTGCAG